>Ga0194123_10007159_pt1 | contig 11238 bp, 9 predicted proteins | sample TA2MahsurfametaG_5_FD_155479 | JGI IMG/M metagenome (GOLD analysis project Ga0194123, IMG submission 155479) | Freshwater microbial communities from Lake Tanganyika, Tanzania - TA2015023 Mahale A surface | ecosystem: Environmental > Aquatic > Freshwater > Lake | place: Tanzania: Lake Tanganyika... | reverse complement strand
AAACCCATGGCGATGGGGGCTATATGCCTACTTCATTGGTTTTTGGATGTTGATTCCGCTCTTTATTCTGCCAATTCGGCTAAGAACGGATTTCACCATTCCCAATTGCTTAATTCGCCTATATCAACGGCAACAAGCTCGAAGAGAGCTTAAGAGAATTAATAGCCCTGATGATCTACTCAAACTCTAGAGAATTCTGGCGTTCCTGCTATCAGTGACTAGGTAGAGAGGGGTTCGCGTAGTGAGTTAGCGATGGGGGCGGGACCCACAACTTTCAGAATTTCCACTCCATTCCTATCCGACCAGCCAAACCCTTGGGTATTTCGTTCAACTTGACTACTGTTTGAAATGTGTCGATCGCGCAAACAGGAAAGTCTCAGGAACTGCATAAACGTCTTAGCCAGTATTACCTTGCTTGTTTAAGTCGATCTTCCCGAATTGAAGCAAAATTCTTCGCACAGAGTAAGTATCCAGAATTTGCTGAGCTTCCCGCAAATCCATTCAAAACACCAGTTGGACTTTCAGATAACCTAGTAGCCAAAAAAGTTATTGACTCGTCAAAAGTAAAAAAAGACAAACAACTATACGCAGGCCATATTATTTTTGCAGACTACCTTGAGAGCAAAAGTAGCGATTGGAAAGGATATTTACTCTATCCACTTTTCATTACACCTATTGAACAAGCGGGTAGTGCTTTAGATTGCACTGATAGTCCATTATTCGTCAACCCTGAAGCACTGAAGAAGATTCTAGGGCTATTTTCTGCAAGCGAATTACAGGAAGCCGTTCTTGAATTAGAGGAGGAGCTGGGGTTAAGTGGTGCAGATGGCAAAGTTCAATCTATTGAAGATGCAACTTTGCATTTACGGGAAAATTACAATCATTGGAATTGGATTGAGAAGCTTCCAAAAAATGAACTAGATTCCGAAACAGTAAATGAAGAACCTCCAAACTTCCCCTTAGCAGATGTAAACGAAGTCGGCTTATATGTCCGTTCAGTAGTTTTTATGTCTGAAAGACCTAAATATACGATGGGACTGGAAACCGAGCTAAATGCCTTATCTAATTTATCAGTGACTGATTTGGCTAATAGCGCTCTAGCAAAATGGTTGGGTTACAGCCAAGGAACAGCAAATAGTCTTTCTGAAAATGCATTAATCGAACCAATTCCTCTAAATAGTGAGCAACGAGACGCTGTCACTCGATCGCTAAGTCAGCCACTCACGGTAATAACTGGACCTCCAGGAACCGGAAAGTCTCAAGTTGTATCGTCTATTCTTATAAATGCTGCCATGCAAGGTACAACTGTTTTGTTTTCATCAAAAAACAATAAGGCAGTAGACGTTGTAGAGACTAGAGTGAATTCACTCGGCCAGCGCCCAATTCTGTTGAGACTTGGGGCTCGCGATTTACAAGAGAGACTTTCAGACTATCTTACACGGATAGTCTCCATGAAAACAGAGCCAGAAGACTTAAAAGTATTCGAAAACGCACAGGAAAAATATGCAGACCTTGCATTAGCCATCGCGTCGGAGAGGAGAGAGATCAATTCCTTACTAACGCTGAGGAACGAAGTAGACGATCTAGAAGCAAAACTCGAATCGATTCGTAAGAAGGTTGGTGAAGACATTTTTGCAGCAGTTGAACTTTTTGACGCTTCCGTGATGCGGTCAGCATTTTCCCAATTAAATGATGCGGTGAGAAAAAATTTACCAGAAAATCAAGGCTTTTTGGCAAAAATATTTCCAGGGTTGGGCAAAAAGTCTCGACTCGAACTTCTCAGCAAAGCTGGCACTTCAATCGAAAATCTCTTTTCTAAGTTTGGATTCAAGGCTCCTCTTCAAACCGCAAACATGGAAGAGTGGAAAACGCTGGTTTCAGAAATCAATTCGATAGTTGTAGGTATCGATGAGATTCCCCTGTATAGATCTAAGTTAGAACAACTTGTCAACGCCGAAGATTTAGGCTCCCGCACTGCAAAAGTGACAATGTTGCAGGAGCAAACTGCAATAAAAAGTATGAATTTATGGCAATCTTGGTTGAGAACAATTCCTCAGCGCCTTTCCCAAAATGATCGAAGAGACTTGACAAAGTTTCAATCAACGGTGACGATGTTGGCTAGAGCATCAGATGGTAAGTCAACAGCCTCTTTAAAGTCAGAGCAACAACGCTTGTTTCCAATGATCAGTAAATTCCTTCCCTGTTGGGCAGTGACTTCGCTTTCGATAAGAAATCAAGTTCCATTTAGCCCTGGATTTTTTGATCTCCTTGTGATCGATGAGGCTAGTCAGTGCGATATTGCTTCTGCATTACCACTCTTAATGCGAGCCAAAAGAGCTGTAATTATTGGGGATCCTTTGCAACTTCGGCACGTTGCTAACATCGATACATCAACAGACCGTATGTTGCTCGACCAAAACCAACTTATGGAGTCATTGGAGTGGTCTTACTCGTCACAATCTCTATTTGACCTTTCTGCAGCAATACGAGATGAAAACTCAATGATCACCTTACGGGATCATCACAGGTCTGATGCTCAAATTATCGATTTCTCAAATAAACAATTTTATGATGGTCAACTTCGAGTGGCGACTAAACATGAAAATTTGGTGAAACCGAAGAAGGAGAGGACTGCGATTCGCTGGGTAGAAGTTAAGGGAACATCTGTTAGACCATCTCAAGGTAGCGTTACATGTGCGCAAGAAGCCAAGAAAGTTGTTGAAGAAATAGCGAGACTAGCTGAACAGGGATACCGAGGAAGCATAGGAGTGGTTACTCCCTTTACGCCTCAAGCGAGGTTGATTTCGGACCTGCTTGCACAACGCGACGACCTAACAGCTTTCTTAAGAGGCTCCAATAATATGGTTGCGACAGCTCATAGTTTTCAGGGCGATGAGCGAGATGTAATAATTATGTCCCCCGCCTTACAAAGTGGTGCCCCTGATTCGGCAATAAAATTTGTTTCAGGACAGGCCAATCTTTTTAATGTTGCGGTAACTCGTGCACGTGCAGCTCTAATTGTTGTCGGTAACAGTGATGCTAAAGAGCTCAATAAAGTCCCACACATAAAGGAATTTGTTAAATATATCGATCAAATAGGCAAAATTTCAGATAAGAAATTGACAGAAGCCAATAAAGATTTTGGTCCAAAATTTCCCATTGAACGTCAGGATGAATTTGTTTCAGAATTCGAAGTGCAATTCTATGAAGAACTATATAGGGCTGGCATAAAAACGACACCCCAGCTTTCAGTTGATCAATACCGATTAGATCTTGCACTCATCAAAGGAGATCGAAAATTGGATATTGAGGTGGATGGTGAGCTTTATCATCGACATTGGTCAGGCGAGAATGTAAGACGTGATATGTTGCGCAGTCAGAGACTTATTGAACTTGGTTGGGATGTTCAGAGGTTCTGGGTGTATCAGGTAAGAGATGACCTTGATAATAGTGTTCGACGTGTGAAGGCATGGCTTCAGTAGTTTTAACTTAGGTCTTCCTATAAACGCTCAGTGCTTCCGCTTGCCAGGGACCTCCTCCAGGCCGTTATTACATTTAACGTGCTTTGGGTAATTCAAGATTAGGTTTGTCATGTTGAGTCCGTTCCTCTACCTGCCACTGACAGTCATAAGGACTATAATTTGTTATAGGTCAAGAACTAAGTGTTAGGCCCTTTAGCTCACTTAGTACCAACCGCGCCCTCTGCGCACGGTGGTTCTAAAGGAAGACCTGCTGATGATGAAAGACACCATCAGAGGAGCAGGAGGTAAAAAGTATGGGCGCAATAATTCTCACTGGTATTAGACATGGGAAACATCAATTCACCCTGGAGTATCCAATAGTTGAGGGTAAGGAAGTATGTATGGCCCACTGTGAGTGTGGTTATAAAGAAGAGATCCTTCACTTTAGGTCCTACGGAGGCGTTAAGTACTTACAGAAGATGTGGGAGATGCATATTGGAACTTTAACCTAATGGATGATCGAACCCTGGAGAGCGATTATTAGCCCAAGATATGACCAAGATATGACCAATATTTGCCAAATACTGGACTTAAAAGATAACATCCCCCAGGGGAGGCGAAATATGGTGGATCGAGAAAAGAGAAGCAGATTTGTGCGCTTGGCTGAAAATCGTGTCGCTAGGGCAATTAACGCTATTAGACTGATTGGAAATCTCTCAAACAAAAGCAATTATTCATATACAGAAGCCGATGTTCGAGCAATCATTGCCGCGCTGCAGTCTGAGATCAACAATCTTAAAGGGCAATTTAACAAAAGAGATTCAAAATCCCGAGACCAATTTAGGTTGCCCAAATGACAAGACAAGCGGGCTATAAGTCAATTGGCTGGAAACATTCGATAATCAAGCGTAGAGACCGCGAAGATGAAATTATTAGTGAAGAGTTCTTCAATGATGTAGATACCCTTGATGAAATTTCATCCCTCGTTAGAGAGTCAATGCAAAATTCTATAGATGAGGCTCGCAATAAATCTATACCTGTTCAAATTAGATTCAAAGTAGGAAAGCAGAGTACTCAACTTAGTAAAGAGTACTTTGCCGAAATTTATCCACATGCAGAAAAGAGTATCCAGGAGAGCCTCTTACCAAAATTAAATTCGGCATCAAAATATCTTGTTATCGAAGATTTTAACACTGGTGGGTTGAAAGGTAGTATTAGTTCATTAAGACCAGATGAGTCCTCAATACAAAAGTATGGAAGCAACTTCTGGTTCTTCGAATGGAAAACGGGAGAGACCAACAAACTTGCTGGGGGAAGAGGCAGTTGGGGTATAGGTAAAGCAGTATTATCAGCAGCATCTAAGCTCAAAACAATTTTAGTTTATTCGGAGCGAGATCCCGAATGCTGTCCGGAATCAAATACAGAAGGAATTCTATTTGGACATAGTATATTTAAGTATGCTGATATTAACAATGAGCGGTACAAACCTCATAGAAATTGGATGAAGGAATCACAAGTTGACGGTGAGTTAGAATTTATTCCAACAAGCGATAAGGGAGATATTGGAATATTCTGCCGAGACTGGAGCGTTGTCCGAAAAGCTAAAGACCTTGGAACCTCTATCGTGATTCCATTTATAAAAGACTCTATCACCGCAAATCACTTATTGCAAAGTATAATTCAAGATTATTTTATTGCAATTCTTGATGATACGGTCAGATGTGAAATTGAGGATGAATATGGGAAGAAAATTAGGCTTGAAAAAAATAATCTAATTTCACTAATTGAAGAGCTGGATGAAGATTCTTTGAATTCTGTGTCCAAAAGTAAGTCAGAATTAATCGGGCTTTGCCAGATGTATCAAAATAAAGTAACTAACAAAACAGCTAAGCAAGAAATAAGGTCAACAATCGCCAGTCCTAATGACTGGGTCTCCATCAATTTTACCGATGAATCGAAGGAGAAGTTTCGCATAGATATCGAGAGGGGTAAAACAGTTGAATTCATCGTCAAAACTGAAGTGCCAAGCGAAAGAAAAGATATAACTAGGACAGATGAATTTACAGTTCTTTTTTCCAAATATCATAAAGAAGGTCTACAAAGGACCCTTTTCACGAGAAAAGGCATAATAATCCCAGAAGCATTTAGAGAATCAAAGATTAATGGCATTCTTACCATGGTTATTGTAGAAGAAGGTGAGGTAGATCAATTACAAAGAATGCTTCGACTAGCTGAGGGTCCAGCACACAAAAATTGGAGTGACAAAGGCGACAAGGTATTAGCTAAATATGAAAAGCGAGCACTTACTAAAACAATTCATTGGGTAAAAACCTCCGCGCTAAGTATCTTTAAGAAGTTGCAGCCTGATCAAAATGTGGCTGATGATAGATCTCTTTCCAAGTACTTTCCAGATGATTTACCTATTGAGGGTATAAATGGAGATTCTCAGGCTGAAAGTAAGAAGGCCGAAGGTAAACCCGAAGGCGGATCTGGAGGATCTGGAGGTGCTGGCATGCCAAGGGGAGGAAGATTGCTCAGAGTTGAAAATGGAAACGAAATTGGGTCGATAATAGTAAAACCAATAGATCCCTCTCGACTCGAGGTAGGTATGTTATTTGAAATTGAATTTGCATATACATTACACAATGGAGATTCATTTTCAGCTTGGGATTTAGAGGACTTTGATTTAGGAACACTAATAAACCAAAACGAAACAAGTGGAGTACAGATAAGCACTAAGGGAAATAAAGCTACCTTAACCATAAAGAAGCCATCATTTTCTGTTGGCTTTTCAAGATTTGATGCCCTAAGGGATGTTTCCGTAAACATAAGAAAGATCAAATAATGCTACAGAAAATTAATTTCACGGGCCGCATTGATCTGCCAATGGAATGCTTAGAGGCGCACGTAAGCACAAAAGAGAAAAGATCTACTTTATTCCTAAAGTGGAATTTCATGAGTTATAAATTTGACCCTGAGTGCAAAATCTGGTTACACATGAGTACCGCCGGATCTTATGAATATAGAAGAGAATTTTTAGGTAAAAATAAAAAAGGAGAGACTGAGGCAAGTGTAGACGTTTCAAATATGACAGACCCTAGCAACTTACGACTTACACTCAAAGTTTCCTTAGACAAAAGCAAGAAAAAATTTCTTGTAGGCCTCCTAAAGAATTTTGAACCACGCGTCCCACAAAACGAGACGAACCAAAGAAGTTTTTTTTCAATCGTAAAGGATGATGCCTTGGAAGTGCCGTGGGAGGTTAGATTTGTTTTAGGAGAACCAGTCTTAGTAATTTCAGGCAAGAAAAATGTCTTTTCTGTGTTAAAAACACAGTCTACAATATTTATTCCGAGTATTTTGCCTGAGGCTGTAAGACAGATTTGTGTTTGGGCTGCACTTGATAAAGAGAGGGAGAATCTTGAAAAATTTGCAAAGTGGGAGAGGTTTCTAATCGGGTTAGGAGCTAATGAGCAAATCTTTGATAGAGATCTTTTTGAGGAGGAAGATGAACAGAATTGGTACAACGAAATCCAAGATAATGCAGCCACATGTGCAAAAGAATTTTCACGCAAATACTCATTTTTGGATCAGATAAATCTTGCTTATTTAGATGATGAGGGCGGAATCAATGTCTAGTGTTCGAGTGCGAAGTTTTACCCCTGAAGGTACATCTGCTTTTGCGAACTTAATAATTGCAAAACCACACAATATTGTTTCTGAAGTAAAAAAGCTCACTCAAGTAAGTTCTCTAACACAGGAAACAGGTGCAGATATTGAGATCCGCGACCCAAAAAATAGACTGGGAATGGCCAAGATTCTCTGGGAGGTATTTGGTGAGCAAGGTCTTCTCTATTCAAGAAGGCGCGAGAAAGACATATGGAACTGGGTTGCTGCGGCATACTTTGAAACTTTATTGAACTCGGACACCAGGATCAACGTCAATAGAAAAATAGGAGGGGTAGATCGTTGGATAATGAGTGGCAGTGTTTTATACGCTCATCGCCATCTAGTGTCGGGACCCTTTTTCGCCTACGAAGCGAATATTTTAGATCCCAAGAAAGCAATGTGTCTGCTATCGACGCCCGTAACTGAACCAGGTGAATTAGTTGAGAGAATTTCAGGAAAGAGGGAGCTTTCTTCAGGTGCTCCGTGTCATCTAGCGACTTTGATGTATTACGATTCTGAAAAAGGAGTGCTGCGCCCCGGATTAACATCCCCCCCAGGCAATCCGAAGAAATTCGGTACTTACTTTAAACAAATAGAACGCACCCTTGATTTTGAAAGCATGGATGCTAGCGCTTTATTAGAGGTCCTTCCTAGTAATTTCGATAAGTGGAAGAAGCATGCAACACGAGAGCTAGATAAGCAAAATAGAGAGAATCAATAGTAAAACGACATGTTGCTGTCTTAGCCTGTAACAACACAAAAAATAAAGAGCCTCCAGTATGAAACAGAAAGAAATTAGCTTTAAGATCCTAATTTCTGGACGCTTGCATCAAAGCATACCTAAGGAGTCAGTTGTAAAGGGTAGATTTGTACCATGAGCAACGTCCCACTTGAAAATCTCTCTGCTGCTAATTTAGTCGTTGATTTGGTAAAACAAGTCAGAGGAGCAAGATGAGGCAGGCGATCAGGTTTATCGACCTATTTGCTGGTATTGGTGGTATGCGAATAGCTTTTGAGTCAGTTGGTGCAGAGTGCGTATTTTCGAGTGAGTGGGATAAGTACTGTCAGAGGACTTATGCAGCAAATTTTGGAGATATCCCTCTTGGCGACATTACAAAGATAAAAGCGAGAGATATTCCAAAATTTGATGTTCTTCTCGCTGGGTTTCCGTGTCAGCCATTTAGTTCGATTGGGAAACGAGAGGGTTTTAAGCATGAAACCCAAGGAACTCTTTTTTACGATGTCGCCAGAATCATCGAATTTCACAAACCAAAAGCATTTCTACTTGAAAATGTAGCTGGGTTAATTACTCATGATGATGGCCGTACATTTACGGTCATAATTAATGTATTAAGTGGGCTTGGGTACAGACTGGAATATAAAATTCTTGATTCATCTGATTTTGGTGTACCACAGAAGAGAGAGCGGATATATATTGTTGGTTTTAATAAAAAGAAGGTAGGTATGGCAGACTTTAATTTTCCAAGTCCGAAGAGAGTAAAAGTTGGAATTGGGAAATTTGTTGAAAGTGACCGTAATGATTTATCTATTAGTAGGCATCTACAATCTGTTTACATCTATAAACTTGACGATGGAAGACCAGAAATAATCTCCCCTGAGTCCGATTTTCCTGTTAAGACACTAGTCGCGAGTTACCATAAAATTCAACGTCTCACTGGGACATTTGTCAAAGATGGGCCGACAGGATTGAGACTGCTATCGGAAAACGAGTGTAAAGCAATTATGGGGTTCCCCAAGAATTTTAAGATTCCAGTCTCTCGCACCCAGATGTATCGACAATTTGGTAACTCAGTTGCAGTACCAGTTGTTAAAGCGGTAGCTAAGGCTATGGTTAAGCATCTAGAGAAGATAGGTTGATCGATAGTGAATGAAGGAAAAAACGCCCTGGCTGACAACAACGCAAGTGCAAACTACTTGATAAATTATGGCGTAATGAGCGAAAGCAATTTCGAGAACTCTCTCTCAGCACAACTGCTAATCTCAATTCAGCCAAATCTCAATTCTATTTCAGAGAGGACTCCCTCAAAGTATGTTGATTTTATTTGGAAGAAGGCCGAATCGAATCCTAGACTTACTCGAGATGTAAGGGGTAAATTCTTTGAACTCTTGATTGCTACTTGTCTCATTCGAAACAATATACTCCCATTCTTCTGGCAAGCTCAGCTAGAGTTTGTTCCTCTAGCCAATTTTGACTTAGTTGTTTATACCCAAGAAAGGGGCCCGATTGTCTTGTCGCTAAAAACAAGCATTAGAGAGAGATATAAGCAAGCAGAATTTGAAGCGCAAGCTATGAAGGATGTTCATAGAAGAGCGAAGAATTTTCTAGTTACAATGGAGAAAGAAGAAGCTTTATCTTTACAGTCAAAAATTGACACAGGAGTACTTGCTGGTATTGATGAAGCAATCGTGGCAAATGATAAGAGTTTTGATCGTCTTATTGAATTTCTGAAGAGCTTAACCATTGTTGATTCACCAATTTTCTCAGCGATAAAAAATCCAAAGAAGATTGACTTGATTGACTAAGGATTAAATCTCAAATGTCTCTACCAAACCACCGCTATAGCTATGTTGCTCACAGATAGAGCCACCATCGCTAGCCAGGCGCTTCTGGGTAGTTTTGGTTTCTTTACATTGATGTAGCCGATGATCAATATGGCCACCAAGATATTGCTCTTTAACCAAATCTTTACATTATCTATTGCTTCATATTGATCTGGATAGCTATCAACTAATGAGTATCTGATTCCAACTAGGCCTAGCCCTGTTACTAGAGCAAGAAGGGCTGAATGAAGTACTCCTTTATTGAGCTTTGATTGGGAGGCAAGAAGGCCGCCAAGAAGGCCTGCCATAGCGATGAAATGAAGGATTAGAAGCAGATCTCGACTTATTTCCATGAATAAATATTATTACTGTAGTTATCTAGGTAGTTGTCATACACGGTCAGTAGTCTTGCCGTGTGTTGGCATATATGGCTACAAAGGAGCAATTTCTCCTTGATGCCCCTCAAATTGAAGATATTGTGAAGAAGGCCGTATTCGATAAGTTAAATATCAATGTAGGAAATAGTGAATACAGCTCTTGGCGCAATTCTCTAGGCAATGCCATGTTCCATGTCATAAATGATCAGGCAATTCCTAGCGATGCTGGAATTGCAATTGAATATAGATTAAATGGCAGAAGATTTCGCATAGATTTTATGATTGCTGGCAGTGATGGAGCAGGTCTTGCTCGAGTAATAATAATTGAACTTAAACAATGGACTGAAGTTCAAGAGAGCCCAACTGCTAACCATGTTCTGACACATATGGGTGGTGGTTTAAGGGAAGAGCCACATCCTTCCTATCAAGCATGGAGTTATCAGAGCCATTTAGAGCTCTATAACGAGTTCATCTACACAAGCCAAGTGAAGGTCGACTCCTGTGCATATCTACATAACTGCGTTGAGAGTGCAGTAATCAAGGGCTCGGCTTATGAAGAGCTGCTCTTAAAGTCACAGGTATTTATCAAAGGTGATCATGGCAAGTTAAGAGAGATGATTAAGAGTCAGATTCCAAAAGGCGGAGGGATTCCAATACTTAGGCAGATTGATGAATCTCCTATCAGGCCTTCTCAACAATTAGCTGATGCAGTGGGCAATATGCTCGATGGGATTCAAGAGTTTGTCTTACTTGATGAGCAAAAAACTGTTTATGAAAAGATTCTAGAGGCAGCAAAAAAGAGCGGAGCGGGGAGAAAACGGGTAATTATTGTTAAGGGAGGACCTGGAACAGGTAAGTCAGTAATTTCAATTAATGCCCTTGCTGTCCTTACTCAGAACCGACTAAATATTCGATATGTAACTCCTAATGCTGCTCCGCGTACAGTTTATGAGAGCAAATTAAAGGATCGAGTTTCCGGTGATGCATTCCGTCATATGTTTACAGGATCTGGCGGCTTCCACCGCGCAGATAAAGACGCTTATGAAGTTCTAATAGTTGATGAAGCCCATCGCCTCTCTGAGAAATCTGGTTTCTATAAGAACGAAGGAGAGAACCAGATAAAAGAGATCATTGCTTCTTCTGGCACTTCAGTCTTCTTTATCGATGAA
>Ga0194123_10007158_pt1 | contig 11239 bp, 9 predicted proteins | sample TA2MahsurfametaG_5_FD_155479 | JGI IMG/M metagenome (GOLD analysis project Ga0194123, IMG submission 155479) | Freshwater microbial communities from Lake Tanganyika, Tanzania - TA2015023 Mahale A surface | ecosystem: Environmental > Aquatic > Freshwater > Lake | place: Tanzania: Lake Tanganyika... | reverse complement strand
AAAATCAAAAGCAATTTAGTAATATTATGGGAGGAATAATTCATAAAATGAGTAAAAGAGGCAATATAAAAAGACGTAAATAATTTAATTTATGAGTATTATTGTTGATGTTAGAGAACAAAAATTGATTCCATTTTTGTCCTCAGAGCCAGGATTTCTAGCAAAGCAGTTAGAATTAGGCGATATTATTATTGATTGTCCAAGTCATAAGGTGATTATTGAAAGAAAAACTATTCCAGATTTTAATGCAAGCTTAAAAGATGGTAGATATAGAAATCAGAAATTAAGATTACTGGAATGGAAGAATTTGCCAGAGGAAAATGTAAGAAAAGATGTCATTTATATTTTAGAAGAAAAATACAGTGATAATAAAGACCGAGCATACTGGGGTGCTATAATTAACGCTAATTTAAGAGATGGAATATTTGTAATCCAGAGCGATGGTTTAGTTAGAACTAGCGAAATAGCGCTGGATATTAGAAAGAAAATTGAAGAAGGAAAGTTCACAACTCTGGAAGGCACAAGAGAAGATATACATTTAGAAGGATTGAGTAAAGGAGATTATAATTCGCCAGAAAATTGTTATTTAGGACAACTTGCAATTATTCCTGGAGTCAGCAAATCAACAGCAAAAATACTAGCTGGAATTTTTCCAGATATGAAAACATTTATAAATGAGATTGAAACGCACCTGTCTAATGAACAAGTATTAGCAAAAAAAAGAATTGAATTTTTAAGTGAAATTGATTTAAATGGACGACGTTTAGGAGATAAGCTGGCGGAAAAAATATGTTATTATTTAACGATGGGTGGTACTTTATATAATAATTGGATTGAGTTAAGAGAACAATCAAAAAGAAAAAAGAAAATCTTAGATAAATAAATTTTTTATCTTATTAAATTATATAATCATGGTATGGTTTAGATCAGTCGATTGTGAAGGATACCCAAATCCTCCTGTTTTTCAAAATACTAACTGCTTTGGTTTCGATGCTATTCCCTGCAACGGTCCACTTTATAATTATGATAGATTAGTTGGAGATGTTTCTCAAGAAGACCGCTCAATTTATTTGATGACTGGAAGAACTCCAGATGGCAGAAAAGTTATTGATAATGATATTACCACTATTTATCCATGGCGTCGTGATATCGTAGCTACTTCCAACGAAATTACCTCTTACAAAGACCTTTGCACAAGACCCAAGGGTGAAATTGTCCCAGGAATCACAAAACTTGGTCTTCGTCTCTACAAATCACCAATCAATGGTCTTCCTCCTTACAACGACCAGAAGTGCTACGATTGCCTTGTTCTTGGAAAGAATTGCGGTACTTGCCAAGGTGTTTATGGACAATAAAATTCTTATTTTTCTGTAATACTTTTATTATTTGTAAAATAATAAAATAATTTCACCCGGATGGAGATAGTTTACTTCGAGTAAGTGAGGTTAAAAAATTGATTTAAAAAAAACCTAATTTATTTAGATATAGATTTATAATGTCTGAAGATAGAAAAATTGAAAACCACAATTCAAATAGATATACAAATTCTGATGAAATAAAAATTGAGTATCAGTGTTTACATAACCCAAAAAATAAATTAATAACATATGATGTTTTGAAAAAAATCTTCCAAAAAGCTGATGTTTTGGAAGACTTATTATCGGCCGAAGAAGATATAAATTCTTATAATCTTGAAAATTTTCAGCGAGCTTTTACTCATATATCATATTCTGAAAATAGAGCTAAAAAATATATTAAAAATGTTGTTGAAACTGAAGATAGTAGCGTTAACCCGAGTAAATGTGTTCAAATTCAAAAACATTCCATGGAAAAATTAGAATGGCTTGGTGATGCAATTATTCAATCTGTTGTTGGAATTTATATCTGGGAAAGATTTCCAGGGCAAGATGAAGGATTTTATACTGTTTTTAGAAGTAGACTCGTAAAAACAGAACCCTTGTCAAATTTAGCAATGTATTTGGGATTAGGTGAATATTTACTTATAAGTAAACACCACGAAGATTATTTAAATGGAAGAAATCAACAAAGTTATCTTGAAGATTGTTTTGAAGCATTTATTGGAGCATTGTATGAACAAACAAGTAAAAAATTTAAATATGATATTGTTAGAAAATTTATTATAAATGTTATTGAAACTAAAATTGATATTCCATTGTTAGTAATGTATGACAATAATTATAAAGCTTTATTAATGACATATTATCAACTTCATTTTGATGGACAAACACCAACATATGGTGATATATCAATGAAGGAAATTGTTGATGAAAATAATGAAATGAAAAAATCAAAAATTTATACTTGTAGTGTTCGAGATATTTATGGAAATGATATTGCGTTTGGTTCTGCAACAAATAAAAAAGATGCACAAAGATTGGCGGCAAAAGAAGCATGCAAAATATTTGGTTTGAGAGTAAGCGACGGAATAAATTATTATCTCAAAACCTAAGTAATCTCGCTCCGCAAGATTACTCTCGGGGCTTGAAAGCCCCTCGGTTCGGGCAAAGCCCTCACAAATTAAATTTAATAAGAACGCATTTGAATGTCCGCATTCTAATGTCCGAATTTGAATGTCCGAATTTGAATGTCCGAATTTGAATATCCCCGCATTCTAATGTCCAAATTTGAATGTTCTCATTCTAATGTTCACTTTTTATGTTCTCATTCTTTATGTTCTCATTTTAATGTCCGCATTTTTATGTTCTCATTCTAATGTCCGCTTTTTTATATTCGCATTTTTATGTTCTCATTCTAATGTCCGCATTTTTATGTTCGCATTCTAATGTCCGCATTTTTATGTTCGCATTTTTATGTTCTCATTCTAATGTTCTCATTCTAATGTTCGCTTTTTTATGTTCTCATTTTTATGTTCTCATTTTTTTGGTAATAATGTAGATTGCGAACGTAGTGAGCCGAACTCCCCAACGGGGAGTGAGATTGAGCGACAGGAGGGCGCTCAATTAAATGCAGAAGTATGTATCTTTTGAAGCTGCACATGCATCACATACTTGTGGTTTTTTTCCATTTTTACCTGGAATACATGATACACATCTCATTCCAGGTTTAGGTCCAAAACTACATCCTGTTTTTGCAGAATTTATTTGAGTTTCTTCACAAATCCACTCATTCATATTTGGTTTTATTCTGGAATTTACAAATTTTTTTTCATTACCTTTTATACACTCATAAATTCTTCCTCCAGATTGATTTACAATCTTATTTACCAAATCTTTTTTTGAATCACTTTTATTTATTCTCAATTTATTTTTGTTACAATACTCGACAAGAACCTCCTTTTTAAATTTTAATAAACTATCCATATATATTTTTTAGAATATATTTCTAAAAAATATCTAAAACATTCCCTTGACAGTATTCCACACGCCCTTGCTCTTTTTAGTTGTCTTTTTCGCTGGCTTCTTAGTAGTAGTTTTCTTAGTAGTAGATTTCTTCTTTTTACCACCAGTCTGCTGACCACTTGAATCAGGAAAAGGTGCTAAATTAACACAACTTCCACTTACTGCATTTATCTTTCCATATGCAGACATTATTTTATTTGCATCATTTGGAACTGGCATAGGTGCCTTTGGATTAAAAAATTGTGGAGGTAAAAATGTTGCTCCATCAGTTTCCTCACCACCTCCACTTAACTTTTTACGTCTCCCTCCAACTTTTCTATCTAAATTAATCGGTGCAGCTTCAGCCCAAGAATCAGAAAAATTAAATGGCTCTGGCAAAGATTTGCTTCCACCAACTTTTTTAGAACGAGAACTACTTGAAACTTTCTTTGCTAAATCTAATAATTCCTGACGCCTTCCAGCGGATAAACCTCGAATACCTTTACGAACAGATTTCTTCTCTTCTTTTGTCATTTATATAAATAAATGACAATTTATTTTTGAAATAATAAAAATTAATTTACTTTTTTGTAATGTCAAATTCACCCAAATATTGCTCAACCTTTCCATCAGGTGTTTTCTTTATTGCCTTCACAAATCCTCTACCATTCTCATACTTAAAATGACATCCTTTCTCATTTCGCTTTATTACTACCCCATCCGAACTATATTGCTTAAAAGTTGTAAATGTCTTTACCTCCTTAAATCCTTCAATCTTATCCTTGTTTGCTAAATAATCCTCCAATATTTTAAAATGTTTCTCAAAATTCTCTATATCCTCTGTAAATATTGACAAACATAACTCTGATGGTTTTGAAGAAAAATTACCCAAATCTTTAACAGAAGTTATTACATCCTTACTTGTTATATTTTTTATTGGATTATAATCTGAATTCCAACAATATTTTGTAACTTCACATAAAGGATTCCAAACATAATTATAACAATTATTATAATAATTTTCCAATGGTAAAGATGAAAATATTACTGTTGAAGGTAATGATGACTTTATGGTCTCTGTAGATGGTAAAGATGATGTTACTGTTTCATAAACTAAATTTGTATCAGGCATTATTTGGTAAATATCATGTGTTATTTTACTTTTCACTTTATTATCTAAATTATTTTTTTCTATTTTTTTCATATTAATATGATTAATATTTTTTTTTAAACCAGTTTTCCTTTTTCATCAACAACTCCCAACTTAATCAAATTACCTTTATTCGCTCCTTCAATATCAAACACCTCAAAAGTCTTCATATCAACTCCTACTTTTTTAACTTTCTTTGGAGGTGTCTTCAATGGCTCCTTACATTCCCTATTATTAAAATAACATAATTGCTTCTTCTTCTTATCTGCCCATATTAAGTTATTTTCATCGTCCAGAAACATTGGCTCTAATTTCTTTTGAACTGTTTTTATTCCTATCTCAGTCTTTCCATAAACATAATCATCCTTTATATTCGCCTTATACGCCAAACCAGATGCATCCAAACCAAATGAAAAACATTTTATTTCCTTCTCATTATCTTCCGCATTTAAAGTACAATCAACTGCTATCTCTTTTAATGTTTGCTTTATTTCCTCAGTAACTTTCAATTTTTTTACTGCAATCTCATAAATATACTGGTCTGTTGATTCCTTTTCTGGAATTAGCTCCTTTTGCTCTGGACTAAATAAAGAAATATACCTATAAACATCAACTGTCCTATCTTTCTCTGGCAAAGCAATATGTGATAAAAATCTGTTTGCTCTACCAATTACTTGTGATGGCCTTACATCATGCCAATATGGTTCTAAAATATGTACTTGCCTTATATTTTTTAAATCTAAGCCTTCTGCTCCAGCACTAGTAATCAAAAGTGCTTTTAATTTTTCTCCATACTTATTCTCATCAGAATTATATACCTCAATCAATTTTCTTCGTTCTTCCTCATCTTCAGCCCCAGAATAAATTGCATACTTTGGTTTCCCTGCATTCTTTCCGGGATTATCTACGTCGTACCTAGCCCATCCATTTGCTTCTAACGCTAAACCTAAAATTGCAATTCCCTCTAATGAACGAAATGTTGAATATCCTAAAATTAATCCTGGACTTGTCTGCATCAACTCTATCATCTTCGACATCTTCGGTGAATATTTTTTCAATCCATTTTCATTATTCTTCAAATATTCATCCTTTCTTCTATCTAATTCTTGCAATGCCTTATCAATTAATGTTCTATCCTTAGGGTCAATTGGCCCTTCTTCCATTCTCTTATTTTCTTCCTCCATCATCTTTTCCAAATTTGCTAATGCCTTATTACTCGTCTTCGCCTTCTTTTCTAACATCTTTATTTGAGCAGTTCTTAAAAACTTTTTCACAAATGGTCTTTCAATCGCTGGTGGAAATACAAAGTTACTATATTGACGACTAAATACCCTAAATAATGATGCAACTTTTTTTGAACTCTTATCTTTCGTCCTTGAATTACCAACTTTTCCCAATAACTTCTGCATTGCAGCTGACTTCTCCTTCTCCCTCTCTACCTCTCTTACCTCCTGATACTGCTGGAATTGATAATCACTCATTGGAACTTCAATAAAATTTACTGGATTAACTGTTGGATAATATATTGGCTTTCCGCCTCTATAATAACTTATTAAACCTAACATACGACGTTTTAATAATTCCAAATTCTTCAAAACATCTCCAGATTCAGTTTCCTCAATAAAATATGAACGAAACTCTTCTTCATCATCTGGATATAAAGTATATTTCGCAGTTTCTATAAAATCCATTCTAATTCCTAATCCAGTTGCAATACCTATAAGCTTTTCTATTGTCGCATTAAAACCGTCATCATATGACTTCAAATTTAAATATACATACATATATCTCTCATTTGAATCTGCATAACTAACCTCCGGTAATGCCATGAATTTTTCCTTCAAAACAGTTGTCTGCCATTCAGTACCTCCAACCTTTTTACTTTCCTTTATAAAAAATGTTGGCACCTCAATAAAACCTCTCAAAATATTACATAATATTGCTATTTCAAACGGAAAATTAATAATCGGTGTTCCACTTAACGCAACAATCTTAACATTCTTCGCCTCCATCAACATCCTATATATCTCTGGACCCTTCTTACTCTGTGTAACCATCATTGAAATTAAATTATGTATTTCATCAATAATTATTGTATGGTTATCAAGTGTTGAAATAGATTTCAATTGGTCAATTGTATTTGGAGCATTATAGGAAACGAAAGTGAATTTATCGGCGATATTTTTATTTTGATAACTGACACCACAATCAGTTTTTAAAGCTTTAATAAAATTGCCTCTCAAACTAGCTGGAGAAATTACTAAAACATTATTACTGGATTTTAGACTTTCAGCAACTGCAATTGAAGAACATGTTTTGCCAGAACCTAAACCATGGTATAAAAGTAAACCTCTATAAGGACTATTTAAAGAAAGATAATCTCGAATAAATTTCTGGAAAGTTCTATATTCAAATCCATCAGCTTTTTTGTTCTCTTTCGATTTAACTCTGTAAGGAAGAAAAACAGTATTAATCCAATTTGGAAATTGTTTTAAATTTTGTTGAACCCAAACATCTGGAATAATTCGATTACTATTTGTTGTAACTTTTACAGTATCAATCTTTCCTAAGTTTTTTATCTGAACTAAAAATGGTTTATTACCTAATTCTTCACGAATTTTTTTCTCTACATATTCAACTCTGGCATAAGGTGGCTGTAATTCAACAATTCTAACTTTTGTCCTCTTCGTTGTTGTTCCTAAAGGGGCTGTTACAATATCACCAATTTTATGAGTACTCATCTAATTATAAATAAGAATAAAATACAACTTAAAAATATTATTATTATAAGTATAACTATGGAACAACTTGAAGCAATTATTGAAGAAGGAAATAAAATAAGGGACTCTACTATTGTTCCAACAATTAATGAAAGATTAAGTTTAAAAGTTAGTATTTTATCGTTGTTGGGTAATATTGATTCTGAAATTTTTGTTATGAATAGAAAACTTTTTAGTTGGAAGCAAAAATTAGTTAATGGAGAAATAAAATTACCAGATAAAGTTGAAGATATGGATAATTATGAATTTGTCGAAAAACTTTCTATCTGGTTGTTAGACCCACTCCTAATTTTTTGTAACAATCCAGAAGAAGTTGCAAAAAAAATATCAGATGAATTATTCAAAAAAGGATATGAATATGTAAGAGCAAGAAATGATATTTATCCATCTCGTATAAATATTGACGTTGAATTTGATGTCGCCGCAATTTTAATGCAAACAAATAAAAATTTAACTAAACATATTGAAAAATTTACTTTATATGGTGCAAATCTTAATCTAAATGGTGAATTAATGTTACCAATATTTCTCTACGATTATATAACACCCAGATTTAATTATGAAGAATGGAAATCTGATTTAGAATTAGAACCATTTTTGTGGACAAAATGCAAAAATCTCTGGATTAAAAAAGGTGTCAATTTCCCACCAATTCCAAAAATAGAATTATCAAACAAAATATTCAACATAATCAAATCTGAAAAAGAAGGAACATATTTATTAACTGGATTATTTACCATGTTTTTAATGACGAATCAACAAGGAACTTATACTGGTGAATACCAAATATATCATCAAAATCCAGAAGAATTTATAAAAAAAATAGCTGCGGAAATTCCTGGAATTAAATTTAAGGAAGAAGAACCTATATATTACTTTCAAAATAAAAGTTACCAAATATTTTTTAACAATGATTTGATTTTAACAATTTATTTACTGGAATATCAAATGAATTTTATAAGAATTGGTTATTATAATCACACGAATTATCATGGTGTATTATTACATTTGTTATTAGATGCAATTAAAGCACCAGTAAAAGATTATGATGAAAAAATTTTATATATTGGTTATTTAATAAAATATAAAAATGAAATATTGAATAGTCAGGTTAATAATGAGAAAAAAATGGTTTTTGAAATATTACAAAACAATAGTATTGGACCACAAACTACACCAATGCTGGAATTTAAGAAAAAAGAATGGAACAAAGAACTTACATTTTTTTATAGACCAAATAAAGAACAAGAAAAAGAAGAAGAAGATAATTTGACTTAAAAAAATTATAATTTATAAATTATACGAATGACTGAATTCGAAATATATTCACATAAATTTTATGAAAATCTTGACAAAAGAATTGAACAAGTTGAAGAGGAAAATAAAGACCTTCCATTTTTACCATTAGATGAATACATGAAACAGCAAACAATTGTTGAAAATTTTTTGCGTAAATATAATTTAAAAATTTATGGTGGTGTTGCTTTAGATAAATTTATGCCAGAAAATGATAAAATTTATCCAGATAAAAAAGGTAAAATTATTGATTATGATTGCTATTCTCCAATGCCCAGAAAACACGCGGTTGAATTAGGTAATGAATTATTTAATGCTGGATTTAATTATGTCAGTGTTCGTGAAGGTGTTAATGCTGGAGTTTATAAAATTTTCAATTATTTCCAAGAAGCAGCAGATATTGTTTTTATGCCACAAAAAATTTATGATTTAATTCCTACAAAAATATTTGATGGTCTTACATATGTTTCTCCAAAACATCTAAAAATTGATTTATTGGTAGCATTAACAAATCCGAAGCAGGCTTTATGGAGATGGAAGAAGGACTTTGAGAGGTTAAAGAAGATAGAGAAGTATTTTCCTGTTGAAAAACCAAAAAGATTTTGTGAAAAAACATCTGGAAAATTTTATGCATCAACATTTGAAAATATAATTAAAAATTTTATTTCAAAAAGAAATGATTATATTACATTTGGTGATATGGCATATTATGCGTATATGGCTCAATCTGGATTACAAGATTATTTTGCACCGGAAGTTAAATATCTAGAAATTGGTATGCAAAATCCTCAAAATATTTTTCCAGAACTTAGAAAAATAACAAATAACTCAATAAGAATAAGAAGATATAATCAATTTCAAAAACATATTCCAGCAAGATATATTGTAACTCCAGAAGGAAAAGATACACATATTTTATTAATTATTTATGAATTACATGAAAAATGTATTCCATATGTTGACTATAATGGATTAAAAATAATGACTTATCATGGAATTGTTTTATATTATAATTTCATGATATATTTGTCAGCTGTTTATGGAATTAGAGATAGACAACAAATTGCTGAATGTTGCTTATATGACTTAGAAAGGGCAAAAAATTATTTTTTTAATAAAACTGGAATGAATGAATTTTCTGATTCAATTTTTAGATGTTTTGTTTTACCTTGCTTAGGAAAAGAAAAAGATACTTACAGAGAATCAAAAATAAGAAGCTGGACTGGAAGCAAAATTTTCGGATATGTCCCTCAAAAAAGAATGGCTTCCGGATTTTTAGTAATGGCTGATAAAGTACCTCCTGGAATCGTAAAATTTGTTACTGGAGAATATGACAAAGACATTATTTAATGGCTTGTCAATTCGAAAAAGATTTATCTGCTGAGAACGACAAAGAAATTATTTAATGGCTTGTCAATTCGAAAAAGATTTATCTGCTGAGAACGACAAAGACATTATTTAATGTTTCAAAAAAACTTTTCATATAATCTTTTCAAATAACCTTTATTAAATTGGTTTGTTAATAATAAATTATCTTCTTTTAACATCATATTTTCATTATGAAGTTTATATAATTTTTCTCCCATTAAAAGTTGTGCTTCTTTAATATCATGTTTATATTGCTGGAATTCTTTCTGGATATTTAAATATAATAAATTTATTGTTTCAAATCTATCTTTTTCAAATTTTACCCTCTCACTCAAAGTTTTAATTGCATCTTCAGAATGAAAAATTGTTGATTCATCCAAAAAAGATTTTTTAAAAAATAATGATTGCTCTAATACTGGCTCTTTTGTCTGTTCATATATACTACTCATCATCATCATACTTTTTTGATTATTTATTTCAACCATCTTATAAATCTCATTATACATTTCTTCAAATTTTTCTAATTCATTAACTTTTCTTTCCAAAGAATTTTTATGATAATTTAATGATAAATTTTCTTCTTCTAATTTTTCAATTTGCTTATTTAATTTATATTCAAGCTCATATTTTTCTTTTTCAATTCTCATCTCAATAAAACTATCCAACTCATTTTTAAAGTTTTGTTGCTCTGCAAGTTGTTTTTTAAATGATTCTTCCATTTCTGTATGTTCTCTATCCAATATTTGTTTTTGAATTTGCAATTCAGCATTCTGGATTTCTAATTTCTTAATATGTTCAACATATTCTTCTTTTAAATTTTCATACTCTCTTATCTGGAATTTCATAGATTCCATAATTAATTCAGAACTTTCCTTTTCTTTTTCTAATCCAGATATCCTTTCTTGAAATTCAAAACTTATATTCTCCATTTGTTTCTGGAATTCCAAACTCATATTTTCAATTTGTTTCTGGAATCCAGATTCCTTTTCCTGGAATTCTAATAACATATTATTTTGTTGTTTCTGGAATACAGATTCTTTTTCCTGGAATTCCAGACTCATATTTTCCATTTGTTTCTGGAATCCAGATTCTTTTTCCTGGAATTCCAAACTCATATTTTCAATTTGTTTCTGGAATCCAGATTCCTTTTCCTGGAATTCTAATAACATATTATTTTGTTGTTTCTGGAATACAGATTCTTTTTCCTGGAATTCCAGACTCATATTTTCCATTTGTTTCTGGAATCCAGATTCTTTTTCCTGGAATTCAAAACTCATATTTTCCAT
>Ga0194123_10007157_pt1 | contig 11241 bp, 11 predicted proteins | sample TA2MahsurfametaG_5_FD_155479 | JGI IMG/M metagenome (GOLD analysis project Ga0194123, IMG submission 155479) | Freshwater microbial communities from Lake Tanganyika, Tanzania - TA2015023 Mahale A surface | ecosystem: Environmental > Aquatic > Freshwater > Lake | place: Tanzania: Lake Tanganyika... | reverse complement strand
TAAAAAGAAGATTTAAATTTTTTCTCACAAAAAAACTATCAAAGTCATAAGAAGTTATTATTTTTAAATTATCGCTAGATTCTAGAGGACCGAAGTTTTTTGGATTTTCAATTATCTTAAAATTTATTTTTTTATTTAGTTCTTTTTCAATTTCTTCCTCGAAATAATTTTTATCAATAATATAATTTAATACCTTTTTTTTTTCTCCAGAAGTAAAATTTAAATCATACGTTTCATGAATTTCCTTAAAACTATCATAAATTTTTATTTCTCTTATATTTTGACCTTTGTTTATGACGCTCTTAAGATTTAAATTATTTAAAAATTCGGCTGTTAAATTATTTATTGATATGTAAAAAGGGTTTTTAGAAGATTTATACCTCTTAGTTATAAGCTCAACTGTAGTATTATTAAAATTTACAAGTGAATAAGCAGTTAATTTAGCAATTAAGCCGCTACCAAAAATAGAAATTTTATTCATGAGGCCAATAATTCTATCAACTTACCATTAGTGGTACAAAGACTTTAATGATTCGAAATGTTTGAAAAACTTATAAATTTTATAAAAATTAAATTACTTCAAATAATTTCTTTACTGATAGTAACAACCGGAGTTATTTTTTTTATATCCATAGTAAGCTACTCAGCTTACGAGTTAGAGTTTACTTTTTTTTCTAACAGTAATTTTATAGAAAAAATATTCAAACCTTTTCAATATACGTCGGATTTTTTTTTACAAATATTTGGAATTATTTCAATTTTTATTCCTTTTAACCTTTGCGTTTGGGGTTCGTATTTCTTTTTTAAAAAAAATATCCAAAATTTTTTATTAAAATGTATGTATTCAATACTTTACCTAATTCTGGGTGGAGTTTTTTTTTCAATAATCTCTGAAAAAAGTTTTTTTTTACCAGATCATGGCCTTGGTGGGTTTTTTGGAAACTTTATAACTAATAAATTTTTTTTAAAAGATAATAATTTCAGCATGTATATTTCTTTAGTACTTATAGCTCTTACAATTTTTTTTATTTATTTAAGTTTAGATTTAAAGAAAGACGAATGGAAAATATTTTTCTTAAAATTTTTTACATTCTTAAATTATCTTCCTAGTTATGTTTACGCTAATTATATTAAAAAAGATTCTAACAAAAAAATTGGGGAAGATACTGTATTTAATAAAATAGAAGTTGCAGAAAAAGAGTTAGAGAAAACCGAAGATAGAATTTCATTACAACCTGATCTACCATTAGAACAAAAAAATGTAAAAAATCTCACAGACTTTAAGTTGCCTCAACTTAAATTATTAGATGATCCTATAAAAATAGAAACAAAAGAGGATCTTGATATGCAAGAAAAACAATCAAGATTTTTAGAAAATGTTTTGCTAGATTTTGGAGTAACTGGAGAAATAAAAAAAGTAAGTGCCGGACCTGTGGTTACACTTTATGAGTTTGAACCAACAGCAGGAATTAAAACATCAAAAATAATAAATTTATCAGAAGATCTTGCAAGAAACACAAGTTCAGTTTCAACACGAGTTGCAACTGTTATTGGAAAAAATACTATTGGAATTGAAATTCCAAATAAATTTAGAGAAAACGTTGCCTTAAAAGAAATTATTTCAAGTAAAGAATTTAATAACAAAGAGATAAAAATACCAATAACTTTAGGGAAAAGTATTTCTGGGTTTCCAATTGTTGGTGATTTAGCTTCAATGCCCCATCTTCTTATTGCTGGCACAACAGGATCTGGAAAATCTGTTTGTATAAATACCTTAATTCTCTCAATTCTTTTCAGATATACACCTGCTGAATGTAAACTCATTTTAATAGACCCAAAGATGCTTGAACTATCGATGTACCAAGGAATTCCACATTTACTTGTGCCAGTTATCACTGAACCAAAAAAAGCAACTGTTGCTTTAAAGTGGGTAGTTCGTGAAATGGAAAAACGATATCGTGAAATGACAGAGTTCGGTGTCAGAAACATTTATGGTTTTAACGACAAGTCGTCAAAAAAAATGCCTTACCTAATAGTTGTTGTTGATGAAATGGCAGACCTAATGATGATCGCTGGAAAAGAAATTGAAAATTACATTCAAAGACTTGCTCAAATGGCTAGAGCAGCTGGTATTCATATAGTGATGGCAACTCAAAGACCGAGTGTTGATGTTATTACTGGAACTATTAAAGCAAATTTTCCAACACGAATATCATTTCAAGTAACATCTAAAATTGACAGCAGAACTATACTTGGAGAACAAGGAGCTGAACTTTTGCTTGGTCAAGGAGATATGCTCTTTATGTCTTCAGCGAGCAGAATAGTAAGAATTCACGGGCCCTATGTTTCTGAAAAAGAAATAGAAAAAGTTGCAACGTATTTAAGATTACAAGGAGATCCAACCTATGTTGAAGAAATTACAAAAATTGATGAATTAGAAAATGATGAACCAATTTTGAATCAAGACGGAAAAGATGAATTATATAATAAAGCTGTTGAAATCATAAGGACGGAAGGCAAGGCATCTACTAGTTTTTTACAAAGAAAATTAGGTATTGGCTATAATAGGGCAGCAAGAATAATTGATCAAATGGAGGAAGAAAAAATTATAAGTCCTGCAAACCACATTGGTAAAAGAGAAATTTATTAAAGTAGTGCAAAAAATAATATTATTAGTTTTTTTTTTTATTTCTTTTTCTAAACACTCTTACTCAAAAGAAATTCAGAAAATAATTCAAAAGTTAGATGAAACTAAAAATCTTAAATTTGATTTTATTCAAACTTTTGATAGATCTACCGAAACCGGTAATTGCATACTAGAATTCCCGCATAAGTTTCTCTGCCATTTTAACGAATTTAATAGAAAAAAAATTTTAATTGATAATAATATTCTATATTTAGTTGATGAACTAAATAACAAGTCCAGTCGAGATATAACTGGAACTGTCTTTTTATTTCTGACAGACAAAAATGAAATAATTAAAGCATTAAAAGAAATTAATGATTACAAAATTAATGAAAACAGCATTTCTGTAAAACTCAATTTTTCTCAAAATGAAATTATTAATTTATATTTTGATCAAAAAACTTACTTAATTCACGGTTGGGAAGTAATGAACTATGATGGGACTTTTTTAGAATTTAATTTAAAAAATATATCATTGAATTCTCAAAATATTGGAAAATTCACAATTGATTAAATATTAATCAACATTTAATTCTTCAGACTTAAATATTCTCATTCCTCTAGCAATATAGTTTTTAAAAGCATTTGGATGGTCCAGTGTGCAAGTATGAACCCAAACTCTCTTTGCTCCTTTATTAAAAGAATTTTCTATGGCATGACACAGTAAATAACCGCCAATTTTTTTCCCAAAGTATTCCTTAAATATGCCAAAATAAGCTATTTCAAAATTTTCGTGCTGATCAAAAATTAATTCGTAGTATCCGACTAAATCTTCATTTTTAAATATTGTATATAGTTCATAATTAGGGTTTGATATTAATCTTATCCAATCATTATCACTCCAGTATAATCTGTCTTTCCAGTTATAATCTTTTCCAATCTTTTTATACAAAAACTGTGGAAGGTCTTTATTAGAGTTATTTTCCTTTTTAATAGATAAATTTCTTTCTAAACATTTTGAAAGCTTTAAATGTTTTATTGAGTGTATCTCTAGAAAGTATCTAGAAACTTTTTTTGGCATTCACTTCGCAATCATTTTTCCCAATTTTTCACCGCCAAATATATGAAAATGTAGATGTGGCACTTCTTGACCTCCATCTTTTCCATTGTTACCTAAATAGCGATAACCAGTTTCTGAGATATTTAAAATTTTAGCAACTTTACCAAGCCCACGAATGAGACCATCTATTTCTTCACTTTTTGCATTTTTTATAAAATCGTTAAGATCTACATAAAAACCTTTAGGTATTACTAATGCATGAATTTTTGCTTGAGGATTTATATCATGAAAAGCAAGAACAAATTTATCCTCATAAATTTTTGAGCATGGTATCTCACCTCGTAAAATTTTGGCAAAAATATTATTATTATCGTACATTTTTTAAACGATTTAGTTTTTCAGAAATACCAGACATTTTTGATCTTTTTTGAAGCTCCTTTACTACCTGTCTAAAATCTACCCCTTTGCGTTCTAACAAAACTAAATAATGAAAAAATACATCAGCTGCTTCGTGTATAACACCGTCTTTGGAATATTTAAGGGAAATAATAAGTTCATTTACTTCCTCAATAAACTTTTTTTTACATCCAGAAATTCCAGATTTAAAAAGTTTTTCAGTATATGATTGGTTAATTTTTTTTTTTTTATTTTTTTTTATTACAGATAATAACTTTACAAGTATCCTATTCATTATTTAAATCCGAACTGGAATTCCTTTTTTGAATAGGTATTTTTTAGCGTCAAAAATTGAATACTTACCAAAGTGAAAAATTGAAGCTGCTAAAACAGCACTTGCTTTCCCAATTTTAATACCCTCATAGAGGTGCTTTAATGTTCCAACTCCTCCAGATGCAATAACTGGAATTTTTACCAACTCAGATATTTTTTTAATTAAAGGAATATCATATCCCACTTTTGTTCCGTCTCTATCCATTGAAGTTACGAGTAGTTCACCTGCTCCCAGTTTTTCTGCTTTTTTTGCATAATCCAATGCATTAATTCCTGTGTTAAATGAACCGCCGTGAGAAAATACCTCCCAATGATTTTTTTTTTTGTTCTTTTTCGCATCAATAGCTACAACAATACACTGAGATCCAAATTTTTTTGAACATTCTTTTATCAAATAATTATTTAATATTGCTGATGTATTTATTGAGATTTTATCGGCACCAGCTAAAAGTAAATCTCTTACATCAGATACTGATCTAATACCACCGCCAACTGTCAAAGGTATTGAACAATTTTTTGCTGTCTCTTTTACTTTAGTTAATAATATTTTTCTATTTTCAGAAGAAGCTGTTATATCTAAAAAACACAATTCATCAGCACCAGCTTTATCATATATTTTCGCATGTTCTACCGGGTCACCTGCATATACTAAATTTTTAAAATTTATGCCTTTAACAACTTTTCCATTTTTAACATCTAGACAAGGTATAATTCTATGCTTTAACATTTTTTATAATTTTTTTTAATTCAAAATAGAAATCTTTTGCAATTTTTTCTGAGGAAAAAAGAATATTATTTTTTTTATTTTTAATTAAATGTTTTTTAATTTTTTTTAATTCTTCAGCACGAGAAAAAAAAATAGCTTTTGAAACATATTCCTTATCATCCCTTGCTATAAGTTCTTTCAAACCTAAATTATTATTAACGCTTTCACCACATCTGGATAAAAAGTTATTTCCCGTTTTTGTGATTATTGGAACACACATATACGCTGACTCTAAATTTGTAGTCCCGCCTCCATAAGGAAAAGTATCAAATAATAAATCTATTCTATTATAAACATTCATAAATTCAGCTCTTTTTTCCGCTTTTTCTAGAACTAGACGGTTACTATCTATGCCAAAAATCTTAAATTCCTCGAAAGTTTTATTTACTAGTTCCTTTTTACTAAAGTGGCGATTTTTTATTAATAGTTTAGAATTTTTTACCTCTTTTAGAATCTTTGCCCATATTGAAATTAAATTTCTATTAATCTTGAAAAGATGGTTTGTACAACCAAAAGTTACATATCCATTTTTTTCATAAGGACAAACTGATGTTTCCTTAATATTTTCTTCAAAAAAACTTAACACACTCCATGAATCCAAATAAATTATTTTTTCACAATAATTTAACTTCTCTGATTCTGGAATTACGTATTTATCAGCTACTATGTAGTCTATCTCTTCAAGTCCAATACTTGCAAGGTATCCACACCAGGATATTTGTATCCTTGCGGGTTTTAACCTAAGTACATCTATCCTATTTTCTGAAGTATGACCCGATAAATCGACTAAGACATCAACTTCGTTTCTTCTAATTTCTTTTGAAACTGAGGCAGCAGATAAAAGTTTTATATCAATAAATTTCCTAAAAAATTTTTTTAAAATATTTGTTAATTCATCCTTCTCAGGAGTATTACTAAATGCAAATATTTCAACCTCAGAATTTTTTTGTAATTCTTTGAAAATACCATACATTTGAACCATTACTGAGTGACGTTTAAAATCACCTGAAACAAAACCAATATGAATTTTTTTTTTATTGTAATTTTGAATAATTACTCTTTCTTCATTAATATAATATTTTTTTTGGAATGAAATTATCTTATCAAAACTTTTTTTTGAAAAATTTTCTATATAATTTGAATAAAAAAAAAGGTTACTAATATCATAGGAATTTAATAAATATATTTTATCAATATCTGTATTCAAAATTTCGCTTATAGTTTTTTTTGCTAAATTATGATTGAAGGACATACAATATAAAATTGTTAATTGAGAATAAGCCTGTAAAAAATTTTTATCTAAACTAAGACTTTTTTTAGCAGCAAAAATTGCATCTTCAATTTTTCCTAATTTCTCATATAAAACTGACATAATATAAAAAGCTCTCGGAAAATTTTTATTTATCGAAATAACTTTTTTAATTACATCTAACGCATCACCATACTTTTTAAGAGTTTCAAGGCTAAGTGCAGAGTTTATATAAGCATCATAATAACTAGGATTTAATAATATTGAGTTTTCAAAATGTTTATTTGCCCTTAAGGGTTGATGCTGAGCTGCAAAAAATAGACCAATGTTATTTTCAACTCCATAATTTTTATCACTCAACTCGCTTGCTTTTTTAAGAAAATTCTCAGCAACATCAAAAGCCTTTAAACTTGTATAAATACTACCTAAATTATTATAAGCCTCATATGAATTTGGTTGAATAGTAGTTGCACTATTAAGAAATTTTATAGCTTCATCATTTTTTTTTAAAATTTTATAACAATTGGATATGTTTATTAATGCATCATAATAGTCATTCTTTAAACTTATTGCTTTATTTAAAAAATTTATTGCTTTGTATATATCCCCTTTTTTATAGTAAATAGTTCCAATATTATAGTAAGGAGCATAAAAATTAGGATCAAAGTTAATTGCATCATTAAAACATTTTTCAGCAATTATCTCCTCACCGATATCACTATAAAAAATTCCAGATAGGTTAAGTACTATAGGGTTATTTTTATTATTTTTGATTAATTCTTTTAAATTTAATTTTAATTGTTTAAATTGTTTTTTTTCTTTGAGATCAGAAAATTTTTCTAGAATTATTGATAAATTTTTATTTGTTTCCATTTTGCAATTTAATTAAATCATCAATATGTATTTTATTTTCATATAAAGACTTACCAATCACAATTCCCTCATATTTATCTAATTTTTTTATTCTAATAATCTCATCAAGTGAGGATATACCACCAGATAAAACAATAGGTATTTTAGTTTTTTTTAAAATTTTTTCTGCGTAATTGATGTCTGCTCCTTTACCTGTTCCATCTTTTTCAATATTTGTGAATATGATTCTAGATGTTTTACAATCTTCTAGCTTCGACAAAATTTCTTGTAACAAAAAATTTTTTGTTCTTTTCCAACCCTGAAAAGCTAAAACATTTTTTTTAAAATCTAAGGGAAATGCAATATAATTAGAATATGTTTTAGATATTCTTTGATACTCTTTGAAATTTGTGAAAAAAACCGAACCTAAAACGATTTTTTTCACACCTTTAGAAATCCAATAATGAAAATCTGAATATGTTCTAATTCCTCCACCAAGTTGAATATTTAGCTTTGAATATTCTATAATTTTTTTGATAATTTTTTTATTTACGAAACTATTACCAAGACTTCCATCAAGATCAATTAAATGTAAATTTTTAAAACCCATCTTTTCGAAATAGTCCACTTGTAAAATAGGATCATTGTTATAAACTGTGATCTTATTAAAGTTTCCTCTCAAAAGCCGAACACACTTTCCATCTTTAAGGTCCAAAGCTGGAAAAATCTCCATTTTTATATTTTCAAAAAATTAGAAAGTATTTTTATTCCAGGGGCCTGACTTTTTTCCGGATGAAATTGTGTGCCAAAAATATTATCATAATTAATACTAGCAACTATTTGCTTTCCATACATAACTTTGGCAAGAATAAACTTAGGATTAATATTTTTAATTTCATAGCTATGAATAAAATAAAAATGTGTATTTTGTTTTATTCCATTAAAAATATTTTTTTTATCTATAATCGCAATATTATTCCAACCCATGTGAGGCAAATTTAACTTCTTTTTATTAAAACATATTTTTTCAACTTTTGCATCTATCCAGCCAAAACCCTTTGTTTTCTTTTCCTCAAAACCTTCACGTGAGAATAATTGCATACCCACGCAAATTCCAAAAATGGGTTTTTTTTTTTTTATAACAGCAAAATCAAGCGTTTCCCATAAACCTTTTTTTTTTAATATTGAATGTACGCACTGTCTAAATGACCCTTGTCCAGGTAGAATTATTTTGTCTGCATCCAAAATTTTTTTTGGAGAGTTAGAAATTTTTATTTTAAAATTTTTAAGGTTTTTTCCAGCTATACATAACGATCTGTATACTGAATTTAAATTTCCAGACCCACAATCAACAATTACTACTTTCATCCATTTACTAAAGTTGACCTTTAGTTGATGGAATTTGTTTTTTTACTCTTTTATCTATTTCAATTGCTTTTTTTAGAGCCTGAGCAAAAGATTTGAAACAAGACTCAATTATATGGTGGCTATTGTCTCCATAAATATTTTCAATATGCATAGTAATTCCAGAATTTTGAACCACAGCTTGGAACCACTCTTTAAACAGTTCAGTATCCATATCTCCTACTTTTTCAATCTTCAAATTAACTCTCCAAACTAAGTATGGTCTATTCGAGATATCAAGAGATACCCTTGTTAGAGTTTCGTCCATTGGAGTATATGAAGTGCCATATCTTTTTATGCCAAGTTTTCTCCCTAATGCTTTATTAATTGCTTGACCTAAAACGATTCCAATATCCTCTGTTGTATGGTGTTTATCAACATGAAGATCTCCTTTTGCATTTAAATTTATATCTATTAAAGAATGTTTGGAAAAAAGTTCAAGCATATGATCTAAAAAACCTATACCACTTTTTAACTTAGATTTTCCTTTACCATCTAAGTTAATATTTATTTTGACAGATGTTTCTTTTGTGTTTCTCGTTATTTTTGCACACCTCATGTATTTGGTTTGATATATAAATAAAAATTAAGTTTATCAATAAATTCTCGCTAAACTTGAATATTTTAAATTAATAACCATGTAACTTAAAGTAATTAATCAAATATGACCGAAGAGTTAAAATGGCATGGAACCACAATTGTGCTTATCAGAAAAGGTAAGGATGTTGTTGTTGCTGGCGATGGCCAAGTAAGTTTTGGTAACACAATAATAAAGGGTACTGCAAGGAAAGTCAGGAAAATCGAAAATAGAAATGTTATTGCTGGATTTGCAGGATCAACTGCTGATGCATTTACTTTGTTTGAAAGGTTAGAGTCGAAATTAGAAAAGCACGCTGGTAATTTAACTAGGGCAGCTGTTGAGCTTGCAAAAGATTGGAGATCCGACAGGTACTTACGACGTTTAGAAGCATTAATGGCTGTTGCGGACAAAGAAAAAAGTTTTATGATAAGTGGTAATGGAGATGTGCTTGAACCTGAACACGGTGTTATAGCTATAGGTTCAGGTGGTAATTATGCTCTTGCTGCAGCAAAGGTTTTAATGGATACTGATAAAACAGCAGAGGAAATAGCTTTAGCATCTTTAAAAGTTGCGGCTGAAATCTGCGTATTCACAAATAATAATGTCACAATTGAAAAACTCTAAAATTAGAAGCAAGGAAGCAGAACAAATAACAAGTTTTTCCCCAAGAGAAATAGTGTCTGAACTTGACAGATACGTTGTTGGACAAAATAAAGCAAAAAGAGCTGTTGCTATTGCACTTAGAAACAGGTGGAGACGTCAAATGCTGACTGATAATATGAAAGATGAGGTTCTTCCTAAAAATATTTTAATGGTTGGCCCAACAGGTGTAGGAAAAACAGAAATATCGAGAAGATTATCTAAACTTGCGCAGGCTCCATTTATCAAGGTTGAGGCAACAAAATTTACAGAAGTTGGATATGTTGGAAAGGATGTTGAACAAATTATTAGAGATCTAATGGAAATTGCCATTTCAATGATTAAAGATCAAAAAAGAAAAGAGGTTAAAGCTAAAGCTCAGCTTGCAGCGGAAGAAAGAGTTTTAGAAGCTTTAGTTGGAAAAAATGCAAGTTCAGCAACAAAAGAAAGTTATAGAAAGAGATTAAGAGCAGGGGATCTTGATGAAAATATAATAGAAATTTCTGTACAAGAAAATACTAGTACACCATCTTTTGAAATACCTGGCGCTTCAGGAACTGTTGGAATGATTAGTATTGGTGATATTTTTGGAAAAGGCATAGGCGTAAAAAAGAAGAAAAGAAAAATAAGTGTTAAAGAGTCTTACGATTATTTAGTAGATGAAGAGTCAGAAAAGCTTTTAGACCAAGATCAGATTTTGAAAGAGGCCAAATTTGCAACAGAAAATAATGGAATAGTTTTCCTAGATGAAATAGACAAAATCTCAGCAAGAAGCGAGAGGATCGGAGCTGATGTATCAAGAGAAGGCGTTCAAAGAGATTTGCTTCCTTTAATTGAAGGAACAACAGTCAATACAAAGTATGGTACCGTTAAAACAGACCATATATTATTTATCGCATCCGGTGCCTTTCAACTTGCAAAACCCTCTGACTTACTACCAGAACTTCAAGGGAGATTACCCATAAGAGTAGAATTAAATCCATTAACTAAAGAAGATTTTGTAAGAATACTTAAAGAGCCAGATAACAGTCTAATTAAACAATATGAAGCTCTCATGAAGACTGAAAATGTAAGTTTAAAATTCTTAGATGACGGCGTGGATGAAATTGCAGAAATTGCAACATACGTAAATTCTACTATCGAAAATATAGGAGCAAGAAGACTTCACACAATTATAGAAAGAATTTTAGACGATATAAGTTTTAATGCACCAGATCGAAGCGGTGAAGTTGTGCTAATTAATAAAGCTTATGTTCAAAAAAATCTCGGAGACATTAAAGGGGATAAAGATCTTTCAAAATTTATTTTATAATTTCCTAAGTTTAAGTTCATAAGC
>Ga0194123_10007147_pt1 | contig 11261 bp, 9 predicted proteins | sample TA2MahsurfametaG_5_FD_155479 | JGI IMG/M metagenome (GOLD analysis project Ga0194123, IMG submission 155479) | Freshwater microbial communities from Lake Tanganyika, Tanzania - TA2015023 Mahale A surface | ecosystem: Environmental > Aquatic > Freshwater > Lake | place: Tanzania: Lake Tanganyika... | reverse complement strand
CTCTCTTAGCTTGAATAATGTCATCCGAAAATACCCATATTTTTTGACAATCTCTCAACTCCTCATAATTTTCTCTTAAAGTATGGATTCCCGATTGATAGTACTGAGAATTTAACTGGCCATAGAGTTCAGATAGTTTTAGGTAATCAGTACCTCTTATGTGCAATGCAATAATACGCTCTTCACTGATAGTTTTCTTTAATTATTTAAATTTTGGTGATTTACTTTCGCAGGTGCTGCCACCGAGAACCAGTCGATTAATTCCTTCTACAGAGAAGCGATTAGAATCGTTGATCCAATGGTCAAAAATTCTTATTGGTGATGTCAAACTAAACTTTCTTAGTGTCTTTGGATTAGGTTCAAACCACAAGTTAACAATTGGCGAAAACATTCCCTTTGAAAATCTTACTAATCTACATTCTAATATTTTTCTTTTCCCATACTCCGAATGTGTGTAACTAGCCCGATTGTTGACATAATTAAAGTGGTTGGCGAGATAGCTTCTCTCTGTTGTGATTAAACTCTTGTTAGAAGGATTGTCGTACCATCCAATATCTATTTCAAGTGAATAACCCAATCCATCCAATATCTATTTCAAGTGAATAACCCAATTCGCGCGCTAAATAATCTGCTGCAAACCATTGAAACAACTGGTTACCAAGTCCTCCGCTGGCGAGCAAACTAAGGCTTTTAACCATTACGTAAGGATCAGTTCGAGATTGCTGTACTGTCTTTTATCTGCTGCTCAAGTTGGAACATTCTTTGTATTCCCTCACTTGTTAAGAATTCCTTAAGGCTGTTGGCCTTGCCTAGTGCCTTCTTGGCGTCTTTAAACCTCTTTTCCAAAAATAAATCATTGGCATAAATTAGCCATACTGAAGCATGGTGGGGATCAAGGGTTAATTGCTTTTGTCGCGCTTCAAGTGCTTCCTTTAATGAGCCACCATTCTCTTCGAAAACGGCCAGTTGATCCCAGAGATAGAAATCAGATGGGTATGTGTTCAGTTTCTCTTTTACGATTTCACGCCCTTTCGACCATCCGCCAATTGAATTGTGCTCAATAGCCAATTCAGCAACGTGCTTTTCCATAAGGAATGGACTTGAAGATATAGACAATAGACTTTCAATTTTACGAGCCTTACTCTCTGGCGTAGATTCAGCGGAAAGGATATATCTTTTCTCGTTCAGCAATTGGCGGTCTGGGCTAGAGATTTGCCAAACAAGAAGAAAAACAATCAAAGATACGATACGCATGGACACGAGATTCCAATCATACAGATTGCTTTTCTTTCGTTTCTTTCTTGCGCCTTCATAGGTAGCTGAACTCTCCGAGTTACTCTCCCTTGAAAATGTAAAGCTAAGAATGAGCCCGAGAAAAGCCCAGTTCCATACCGCAATGGCAATATTGTCAATTGAAATTACCGCAGCCAACCAAATTGAAAGAAATAAAATAACTGCTACAGACTTTTCATTTCTTGATGGATTGAATAGCTCCTTTACTGCGATTGGTATTGCAATCGTAAATGGAAGGAGTATTCCAATAAGTCCAAGAATTCCGAGCGTGGCGTATATTTGTATGAAAGTATTATGTGCATTATTCACCGTAAGATCCATTGACGTTAATCGAATTAGTTCAATGGGCCTGAACTCCCGATAGAAGTCCCCATAACTATCGACGCCTACCCCAAAAATGGGATTTGAAGAACCTATATCTATGCCAACTCTCCAGTACCAAGTTCTCAAATTAATCGTATATTGGTAAAGAAAATTACCTAATGGTCCAAATCCTGCTGTTCCCAAAACACCAAATGTTCCACCAATTAAGAGTAGAACTATATACATTCCCGACAGCAAACGTGATTTACTTGATATAAGCAGATAAACAATTAAGGAGGCAACGATTCCGATTACCACTAGTCCCTGCAAAGACTCCGTTGAGAAGGTGACGTAGGTCAAGAAACAGAAAAGCAAGAGGAAAACAAAACTAGCCTTTATATCTCTGCGCTTCAAATAACCAAGGGAAATTGCGCAACTTGCCCCTAGGCCAAAGACGGCGCTTGCAAAGTTTGTGTTACCAAAGAATGCGAAAACTTCATCTTGTTTGCTCCACGCAATAGGGTCGGAATCTAGAATCTGAAGAAGCGCATACAAACCGGAAAAAATAGCGAAATATGTGACACCAAGCAGAAAACTCTCAATATCTAAAAGGGAACGAACGCTTATTGAAACTGCAAGAGCAATTAATGCAAACCCTACAAGGGATAGCAAACCATTGTTTCGCCCCCAAACTCCAAAAAGCGATCTCATAGAACTGGACCAATTAACAAGAGCAGAAATCACCCAAAGGGACACAGAGATACCGACTATTACTGAGATTCTATTGTGGAAGAATTGCTTAGTCGAAAATCCACTTGATCTAAATGCATAAAACAAAATCAAGGGAATCAGTGAAATTAATGCGACCTGTTTTGGCCAGTTAATTGGATCAAGAAAACTAGAGCTAACTACCGTAGAAATGATAGACAAGTAGACGGTGGCACGAAGTGGTGTACGGAAACCGCTACGCGACATATTGCCAATATACCCTAACGCAACACAATTTCAGCGTAAATTTACCTCGCTTCTATCCCCGAAGAGTCTTCTCTTTATGAAACCCAGGAATCTCTCGAAAAAGACTACGGAGTCGAAACGGTATCTACTAAAGGGCCTAAGGCGCTCGCCGACACTAAAACCAATAACTAGTTGAACATACAGACCAATCCGAGTGCTGGGGATCATTTTGTTGTGTACATGAATAGTTGCCAAATTACCCTGTTTTTGATTTATGAAAACGACACTAAAGTTTACAAAAGAGAAGCGTATTACTCCAAGGCCGTTACGTCCGCCTCTACTCAAGTATTTTCTTTGGTAGCGCAGAGAAAATGGTAGTCGTACATTCCTTGCGTCTATTCCGAGAAAATACTGACCCAGTCTTCCCCCGTCCCATATCCCTGGCAATCGACTTGAATTCAGTTGCGGTTGAAAATCAAATCCATTACTAAGGGTAATGCCTTTACTGCTATACCCCTTCAGTAAAGACATATCTGTCTCACCCTCAAGCGACCAACGTTTTATTACATGTGTCAAAAAATGACCCAACGAATCGTAACTAGGAACAAATAGAATTCCGGGGCTACCTAATGAATCGTTATACATAGGAAAAGCAATTTTTTTACGTTTTCTTACTTCACTGCAAACCGCAATGGTGGATTCCTTATCCAACAAGATTACGTCTGACTCTAAGTGAACTATTGAATACGAGCCTGCCTCAAGCAAGTAATCGTACAACGCGAAAAATCTCTCGGTTGTATTAATCCAAAAGTCCCTCTGGTGGGATACCCACACTTTGTTTATTGCTAAAAACTGTTTGTACAGAGGTGATTTTGACCGATCATTTAAATTGAAAACTTCAGAGAGATTTGAATCTTCATATTGTCGATCAGTTACCAATACCAAATTAGAATTAGGATAAAGTCTTCGATGAAGTTTAATGTTTCTCTTTAAATACCTAGGTATGTTCCTTCCTAATTCAACCCAAACCAGAGTTAATTCTTCTTTCAATTTAGTACTTCTTCCTAAATTGGTCGATGAAAACCTCAGACATTTCAATTATTGACCCGATCTGCTCTCGATAAATCTCAAATATATCTCTAGCTTTCTCAATAGTGAGGCCACTCAGATCCTCCCAATCATCTACTCTATGAATTGGCCAATTTGGGTCAAATATAGATGTATCTTTCTTGAGGACTACAGGTAAAGATCCTAAATAGAGACTCTCCCAAACTCGATGAGTATCAATTCCATTTCCAACTGGGCAAGCAACTAAATAACTCTGTTGCGTATGCTTTGCGAGGACTTGAAATGGTATTCTCAATTCAATATTTAATGTGGTCTTGGATCGCTTTAGCTTGTTCCGAGCTGAAGTTCTTGCAACCGGGTTAGTTGCGTCATTCCAACACAGTAATAATCCGTTTGCTTTGCGCAATTTTTTTGGCCTTTTAAAATAGTTAAGTCTGAGTGGTGAGGAATATTTTTTGTTCTCAAGACCGATGGGTAAATTTCTAATGTTAGCTCCTTCACTTCTACGATTAACTAGGAATACTCTTTTGAATTGTTTTAGCGCGCGAAGGGTTAATAAGTCCGTTAAGGTCTCATCGGAATCCCCTACCAAAAGCGTTCCAAATCCGCCGAGCGAACTACTTTCCAGGAAAGAAAGAAGCATCGGCACTCTATGTTCGGGACAATATATTGATATCTCACGCGTTGAATTCATAGAATTAACTAATGTAAGTTTCTTAAGAAAATTCGTGTTATCGCCCATGTAAGAGAGGTCGCATTCAGAGAAGTAAGTGTCACAAGCCAAGAATGGGTAACTCGATGACCGCGGCAGCCTCTTGCCAACAAATCTCTCTACTCTGTTAAAGGCTCTGAATCCAGTTTCTGTAACTCTATTCACTTTTTCTCCACCTCGATATTCCCTTTAAGCCAGTCCGTGATTGATTTATTGGCAAGTTGCTTGAGTGCTTCTCTATTTATCATCTCAGCAAAAACTTTACTCACTAAGAAGTCTTTGCCTGATTCCAATATTTCTTGACATAAAATCTCATTGCTTTTCAACTCATTTATTGCACTTCTTACGGCATCGACAGATCCCTCTACTTGAAGGCAAATTCCCGTTGAATATCCGTGCGCACCAAGTTTTGGTCCAATGTAGATAGGAATTACCCCACAAATAATCGCGTCCACTAATTTCTCAGAAACATAATCGTTAGAGTTTTCCACAATGATTGCGTATTTATATCTAGTCATCAATTCAAATCTGTCACTAACAGCTCCATGATTCCCAGGTACACCTCTCATAAAGTTCAACACAGTTCCAAATATTGGTAGGTTTCCTGTCCTTAAAAACTCATAAAAAATACGTACAAGTTTCTTGTACTTTGATAGCTTCCATCCTCTACCCCAGAGATCGACTTCATCCCTGAGCGAATAGGAAATATCTCTTCGAAGGGAATAATTTTCAGCGCTCTCACTACTAAAGTTGTTACTGCTCAGAATGACAAATCTAGATAACCTTGATGCATTCCCATTCACGGTGGTTTTGATGTCTTTTGGATTAGTATGCGGCCACTTAAAGAGTTCTTTACGGCTACTCTGGATAGACTTTAGCCATTCGTAAGACGGAGAAAGACACAAATGGAATTTGCTATTGATATCTTCCTTGAAATTGGCAGGTTTTGTAGTAAAAGACTCCCACAGAATAAGCGTTCTTTTCGTTAGCGGAATGTGGGCGCACTTTCTTAGAAAAGATTTAGAAGGGACATTATTTGCAATCAAAAACTCAGCACACTTAATTGAACCAACAAATTCAAACCCTTCATTTCTAAGTACTTCAAAGAATTCATACCAAGGTGAACTTCTATCCTCCAATAGAGGACCATCTGATGAGTGCTCCTTGACAAAAACTTTCATAGAGATCTAAGAATTCTTAAGTTGCCGTATACGAGACCCTTCAAGGAGGCAATACGTTGCTTATCAAGCAAATTGATTAACTGCCTAATAAGCATCAGAGAATTCACAAAAAAGAAGGTTAACTTTGATCTGCCAAAAATGTCGATGTAGCGATAGCGATGCATCACCCAATCTGACATCAACTCCTTAGTTCGAGGCCTCTCTATCGGACTTAAGTTATGTTGTAGATGTTCTTTTGAAACTCCGAGCACTCCTCCCAATTGCCGTGTTCGAGAGGAGAAAATAACATCTTCAAATATGCTTTGGCCTAGAAAGTCACCCTCAAAATAAAATTGTTGTTTTTTAAGTTTATTGAAGTCCCATAAAGAACACCCTATTAACCAATCAACTTTTGCGTCAGGCAAAACTCTACTGCTTGATACGTTGATGGCACCTGGTAAAAGACGACCTGCAAATTTATCTTCGATTAACGAAAGCCTTGATTGCTCTTCATTGACTTGAGGCGCTACTCCAATCAGGTAAGAATCTTCTGAGAGTCGAGTTAAAAGTCCTTCAATATAGTTTGCCTCAATTCGAACATCATCATCAAGGAACAGTAGATGTGTAACAGTGACAAATTCCGGTTCACGATACAAAAGTTTTAGCGCTAAATTCCTTTGGTGTGCAGCTGACTTAAGTCGAGAATAAATGACCTTAAATTCTTTGATTTCAATATCCTGCTTTTGAATAGGTATATCCGACGAATCAATAAATACGACTTCAGGTAATTTCCCTTCGAGTGAAGAAATGTCTTTCACTAAAAGCTTGAGTTCGTTGAGCCTGTTCCTAGTTGGAATAACAATGACCAATCGAGGTTCAATTTCGAATTGCTTTACCTTTTCGCTAGAGATCACCAAGCAATTTTAGCCTAACCGCGTGCATACTTACTCTTCTCTATTGTAGGCTGATTACATATGTCTGAACCCAAGATCAAAGTCGTGCACGTCATTTCGAGATTCAACGTGGGTGGAACTGCAACATGGCTAAGTACATTGGTTAATCAGTTCTCTAAAGAAAATCACATCTCTTTCATTCTCGCAGGAAATGTTGCGGAGAGCGAACGTGAAGATCTACGATTTCTTGAGCGGAATGGAATTAGAATTAGAACTCTTAAAAAGTACCTTAGCCCCTTCAAAGACTTCCTAGCGTTTTTACAAATCAGAAAGATAATAAAGCATCTTTCTCCTGATGTAGTTAACACACATACCTCAAAGGCGGGTGCGCTGGGTCGAATTGCAGCCTGGTCACTTGGTCGAAATAGGCCAGCAATCGTTCACACCTATCATGGACACTTGCTTGAAGGTTATTTTTCAAGACCTAAAGTTTTTCTGGTACTTCTAATTGAAAAGATGCTTGAAAGTTGTTCGGATTTATTGCTTTTTGCTGGAGAAAAGGTGAGATTTGACCTACGCAGGAAGGGAATTGGAACTCGTCGCCCGACTCAATTGGTTCGCCCAGGAGTCGAAGTGCTTAATCCAAGATCAATGACTTCTCGAGTCCGCCAGAATAGATTTACTGTCGGCTGGTTGGGGAGATTTGAGAGCGTAAAACGTCCAGATCTAGCTATCGAGTTAAGTAAGTTGATGCCAAACCTAAATTTCAGGATTGGAGGTTCGGGAAGTCTTTACGACTCACAATCTAGGTGCGCAGGTGAGAATGTGAAGCTAATGGGTTGGGTTGAATCAAAATCATTCTGGAGTGAATGTGACGTTGCAATATTGACATCAGAAAACGAAGCCATGCCGCTATCTCTTCTAGAAGCAGGGAGTATGGGCATACCAGTTGTGACCTTGCAGGCAGGTTCCGCACCCGAAGTTGTGGTGGAGGGAGAAACAGGATTTGTTGTAGAAGATTTGATGGCTATGAAGACTGCCATTGAAAAACTTGAAAATGATGTGGATTTGTACTTAAGAATGTCTAACGCTTCTATCCAATTTATAGACAAGTACTTTTCGCCAGAGAGAATGTATGAAGATCACCATAGGGCTTACTTGGAAGCCATTTATCGGCGGTCCAAGGCATGAGTGTAGATAAAAAATCTGTCAGTGCGCTTGTTCCTGTGCATAACGGAGAACGTTGGTTAAAAGTCATATTTGCGCAATTAGAAGCAAATTTGAAAAGTGGAGATGAGATTATCTTTGTTGAGAATGGGTCTACAGATAGCTCTTTAGAAATACTCAAAAGTTGGAAGTCGTCACTTCCGGTAGAGGTCCTCAGCCTTCGCCATCCAAATCTAGTGGAAGCCTTGAATCTTGGCGTTTCGGCAAGTTCCAATAACTGGATAGCAAGATTTGATGTTGATGACAGCTACTCATCTGTCCGAATTGAAAAACAAAGAGAACTTATGTCTGAGGATGTCTCGGCAATTTTTACGGATTACCGAATGCTTGGAAATGGGAAAATCAAACTGGGAAAAATTTACTCCCCAATCTTTCCTCGGGCTACATTGATTTCTCTTATCAATTCTCAAAGAACCGCACATCCAAGTTCAGTCTTCAATAAGGAAGCTTTTTTGCAGGTTGGGGGGTATGTAGATGATGATTTCCCTGCTGAAGATCTATCTCTTTGGCTTAGACTTGCAAAAATAGGATCTCTAGTTAGCGCTCCCATCATCGGTCTTGATTACAACCTGAGGGCTAACTCGGTTTCATCAGCGGGACAACAGTTAGCGTTGCAAAAGAAAGATAAACTATTGCGAAATGCCTTACTTGACTTGAATTTATGGAAAGAGATTGATTCAGAATCACTCTTGGAAGAGATGGATCAATTTTACAGGAGAGTCGGAAACGGTTTTGAGCGAGCGTTGCTTTTACTTTGGGACCTAAAAAAACTTTTACCTCTCTTGGGAAGGCAACCAATTACACTAGAGAACAACTTAAAGGTCTTATCGGGGAATTCAAGTATTCTGAATAGAGTTTTTTGCGCTAGCCGTTTGATTATCGAAAGGGAGGCTAGAAGAGTATTTCGGACACTTAGGGTCTGACCACTCCTAATATATTGCGAAACTTTCCGGATAAGTCGTAAATCCCCTTGCCATCACTTATTAATTCTTGAATTTCAAAGTTCAAATCGCCGTGAACATAAATCAAAAGATCAAAGTCCTTATTTACTTCAGAAACTTCGCCATTCCATTTTTCAACAATTCCGTCAGTCCATGTGACTTCATACCCCACCTCTCGAAGTAAACCAATCAACTCAACGGATGGACTCTCTCTAGTATCAGAAATACCTTGTTTGTAGGCAATACCAACTACGCGAATCCTGACACTCGTTGGGAAATCTTTCCTGACCCGATTTGCAACTTCTTGAGTTCGCTTTCTATTAATCTGATCAGCAACTTCAATGAGCTTTGATTTCAAACCAACTTTCTTTGCGCTCCAAGTTAGATACAGAGGATCTACCGGAATACAGTGACCACCTACTCCTAGTCCAGCGTGAAAAGGCATGAATCCATAAGGCTTTGAGGATGCAGCATCAACCACTTCCTCGATATCTACTCCGTAGGAACTAGCGACTTTAGCCAAATCGTTTATAAGAGCAATGTTAACTAGGCGAAATGAGTTTTCTAATAACTTTGCCATTTCAACTATCTCAATTTTCTCAATTGGAACGACTGAGCTACAAATTGAAGTATAGAGCCGAGTCGCACGCTCAAGACTCTCCTTATCCATGCCAGCTACAAGTCTTGGGGTGTTCTTGATATTCCAAGTTTTATTTCGAGGATCTATTCTTTCGGGTGCAGAGGCATAATGAACTTTGATTTTAGGTTGTCGCTCTTGCACTATGGGACAAATTACTTCCCTTACCGTTCCCACATAACTCGTAGACTCATTTATAAGCAAGGTGTCGTCTTGTACAAATTCAGCAATACTAGAAACTGCAGACTTCAAATATGTTAAATCTGGATTCCGGTCATCTCCAAGGGGTGTTGGTACGCATATGATGACTGTGGCAGAATCAGCGACAACTTCGAAAGAATTAGTTGGTATGTAATTCCCCTTAGAGAGATGTTCTCTAAGCTTTGAGCTCAGAATATCTTCAATCGGGCTGTTTCCTTCGGCCAATCTTGCTAATTTTTCAGGCGTGATCTCGACGCCAAAAACTTTCCTGCCTACATCACAGAGACTCATAGCCAGTGGCAAGCCGACGTAACCCTGACCTACGACGGTTACATTAAGAGATCTTCCCAAGAGTCACGCTTTCAAATGTGGAATTCAGTATCTGTAATGAGGTCCGGGGGCCTGGTTCTATTCGAACCAAGCCCCCGGCCTTACTTAATTTAGAAGATTTAGACTAGTTGAACTAGGCCTTTACCTTCTTAGCAATCTTGGCAACTGTGTTTGCCAAGGTTGTGATTTGAGCCTTTAGAGCCGCCATCAATGTTGCAACTTCAGTTGCGAGAGCCTCAACTGCAGCAGTTGCAGCATCAGCAGCATCGCGTGCTTCTTCAGCAGCGACAGTTGCTGCATCAGCAGCTTCAGCAGAGAGGTTTGCAGCATCGGTAGCAGCATTAGCAGCATCGATTGCCTCTAGAGCAGCATCTGTTGCTGCATCAGCAGCGGCTTGTGCTGCTTCAACAGCAGTAACCGTTGATGACTTACCAGCAATTGTTGCAGTTGCGGTGATTGAAGCAACGCGTGTTGGGCGAGCTGAACCATTGTTCAAAGTAGCGGTTGAAGCATCGCCACCGGTGAACGTTAGAGTCAGAGTACCCGTGCCTGCTGCATCGCCAGAAAGGCCGATAACGAGCTTGCCATCAGTATCAGTTGTGCCGGTTGAGGCGCTTACACCGTTAAGTGAAACAACGCGTCCAGCAGTTCCTGTGTAGGCAACAGTTACTGATTGTGCATCAACTACGTTTCCGAATGAGTCCTTAACAGTAGCTGTTAGGAACTTGGTCTCGCCTGGAGCCATCGTTGCAGTTGTTGCATCTAGCGCAATGGTGCGTGCTGAGCCAGCAATGATCAAGTAGCTGGTCGTAGTTGACTTGCCACCCGAAGTAACTGTTACCACAGAGGTACCAATTGTTTTCGCGTAGACAGTCGCAGAAGCAACACCTGAGCTGTTGGTATAAGCGGTTCTCGAAGTTGCTCCAGTTGTTAGAGCAAATGACTTCGAATCTGTGCTTACGGTAACTGGGTAACCAGATAGTGCAGCACCTGTGGAATCGGTAACAGTGATTGTTACTGTTACTGATCCGTTAGCAGCCGTTCCGGCTGTAGCACCATTATTGGAAGCGGTGATAGCAGATGCAGTTAGCGAAGCAACCCATGTGTATGCGGCTGAAGTTGCAGCCAAGTATGTACCGGAGTTACCAGAAGTACATGTTACACCGAGAGTATCAGTCGGATAAGTTGTGACGGACTTGGTTGAATCCGCATCTGTCCAACTATAAGTAGCTGTTCCATTAGCACCAGTTGTACCTGTAACTGCAGCAGCAGTTGGATTACGGCCCGAGATGGTCCAGTTACAGCTTGCGCCATTTACTAGCGATCCGTACTGGTCTCTAACAGTAACTTCGCCCATAACAGTGCCGCCAACAGCAACCTTCATTGAAGAAGATGTGTCTGTAAGAGCAACAGATGCGCCTAGTGAAGTACCAACTTGTGGAGCTTCATAGAGCATTGTCACGGTGTGGGTTACCAGTGCAGATGCCTTCCAAGCAACTGTGAATCTCTGACCAGCTACCGGTGCGGTAGTTGTGATCGTGA
>Ga0194123_10007141_pt1 | contig 11265 bp, 11 predicted proteins | sample TA2MahsurfametaG_5_FD_155479 | JGI IMG/M metagenome (GOLD analysis project Ga0194123, IMG submission 155479) | Freshwater microbial communities from Lake Tanganyika, Tanzania - TA2015023 Mahale A surface | ecosystem: Environmental > Aquatic > Freshwater > Lake | place: Tanzania: Lake Tanganyika... | reverse complement strand
AACCCATGCTGATCCTTGCCGACGCGCTGGTCTCCACACCGGACCGCGTCCTTCGCCCCGGCCGACTCCGGGTCTCCGGCCGCACCATCCAGGAAGTCGGATCGGATCTCCAAGCTTTGCCGGGAGAAGAAGTTCTCGAACTGCCCGGTCTCACCCTGGCTCCCGGCTTTCTGAACCTGCACGCCCATCTGGAACTCTCCCCGCTCCACGGAAAAGTCGCTCCGCGCCTTCCTTTTGCTGAATGGCTTCGACAGATCCTTGCTTTGCTTCCCGGTCTGCATGCCACCGCGCGCACCGCCTCGATCCTGGAAACCTCCCGCTCCGCCGCTGAATCCGGCACCACCACGATTCTTTCGATCCTTTCCGATCCCCGCTCCTTGGCCGGACTCGCCGGCACCCTGCCCAGGATCTGGTGGGCACTGGAATTCATGGATCTCCATGGGGATCCACAACCGGCCGTTCAAATGGATCGTTTGGCTGCCTGGCTCTCCCGCCATCCCGGCTGTGACTGGCATGCCGCCATCTCCCCCCATGCGCCGTATAGCGCCTCAACAGATCTCTATCGCGCCTGTGCTGGCCTCGCCAAGAACCTGCGCATGCCCTTCACGACCCACTGGGCCGAATCGGCCGAGGAAGCAGAGCTTTTTAAAACTGGAAATGGATCCTTAAGACCGCTCCTGCCCGATAGCTGGGTCCCTGACTCCCCTTCAGACCGTTTCGAGTCTTTGCCCACCGGCTCTTTGCTGGCTCACGGAAACGAACTGGCCATGGACGACATCCAGCACCTCCAAACCCGCGGTTGTTTCGTGGTTCACTGCCCCACCAGTCACGCGTGGTTTGGTCGGAAACCTTTCCCTCTGGAAACTTTTCGCCAGCAAAAACTGCCCGTCATCCTTGGCACAGACAGCCCTGCGAGCTCCGACAACCGCTCCTTGGACTTGCGAGTCGAAGCCCAAGCCTTCCATCAAGCCCATCCCCAGGCTTCCTGGTCGGAAATCTGGTCCATGCTCACCACCCTCCCCGCCTCGGCGCTCGGCCAAGCCGATCGCCTCGGCACCCTCTCCCCCGGCGCCCAGGCCGACTGGGTCGCCTGGCGCCTCCCCCCCTCCCCAGCTCCCTCCCCCCACCCCTCCGCCTCCACCCCCCCGCCCCCCCTTGACCCCATCCCCGCCATCCTCAACTCGACCGACCCCGCCGAGCTTGTCAGCGTCGCCGGTCGCCTCCACCGCCCAGCCATCACCTAGCCATCCGTCTTGTTCGGGTTACAAAATAAAATGTTACAATTGTAACATTAGTTTATGTCATGAGATATCCATGGATATGAATTAACCGGGGGTTTACTCTCGTTTTAGGATCGGTGGGAGGACATCGTTCCCTGGATGGCTGTGGCTTGGATGAATTCCGTGGATCGGGCCCGAAGGCAAAGAACCCTTCAGGGTACCCAAAGAAAGCTTCCCGATAGTCGAGGTCTTCTTTCTTTTTCCGACAACGACTACCTGGGACTTGCCGAAAACCCGCGCGTGGCGGAAGCCGCCATCCGGGCCATCAAAAATTCCGGAACGGGAGCCCGCGCCGCCCGCCATCTGGCCGGGCCCTGCCCGGAACACACCAGCCTCGAAAAGGCCCTGGCGGAATGGAAAGGGGCGGAGGCCGCTCTCGTCTTTGCCTCAGGCTACCAAACCCCGCTTGGCGTTCTTCCCGCCCTGGTCGGCCCCAAAGACACGGCGCTGTTGGAGCGGAACGCCCACGCCTGCCTCTTTGACGGGGCTCGGCTCTCGGGCGCTCGACTCCGCCTCTTCGCTCGAAATAACCCCGATAGCCTCGCCGAGGCCCTGACCTCTTCCCAAAACCTGAATCCGGAAGGAAGGATTTTGATCGTCGCCGAATCCCTCCACTCCATGGACGGGGACTTCCTGGATCTCAAAAGCTTAGTGACCTTGAAAAACCGGTTTGGTGCCTGGCTACTGCTCGACGAGGCCCACGCGAGCGGAGTGATCGGACCCGAGGGGGCTGGCTGGGCCGCGGACCAAGGATTGTCAGAGGAAGTCGATGTGCAGATGGGAACCTTGGGCAAGGCCTTGGGATCCTCCGGTGGATTCGTGGCCGCCCGTGCCCCGGTCATCGATCATTTATTAAACGAGGCCCGCACCTTCCTCTTTGGTACCGCTCCGGCCCCTGCCGCCATGGCCGCCGCCGGTCAGGCTTTGCAAATCGTTCGCTCAGCGGAAGGTGACAACCTTCGCGGCAAACTATGGCAAAACATCCGGTTATATTCGGCAGGACAAGCCGAACCAAAAAACGGGCCGATCCAAACGCGAATTTTTGGATCCAATGACCGGACTCTTCAAGCCAGGGATTCGCTGCGGGCGGGCGGCATGGAAGTGGCCGCCATCCGCCCGCCCACCGTGCCGGAGAACACCGCCCGCCTCCGCATCAGTCTCTCCGCCCGGCACTCGAAACCGGAAATCAGCCGATTGCTCCAAGGCCTAGCCCAACTTCGGAACGTGTGAGCGCGGAGGAAACCATCCGGCTCGACCGGAAACACCTCTGGCATCCCTTCACTCCAAATTCGGGCTGGATGGAGGAGTCGTTTCACCCCGTCAGCATTGTCGCGGGGGAAGGCAGCTGGTTGATCGATGCAGCAGGAAAACGTTACCTCGATGGAAACTCCTCCATCTGGACCAACCTTCACGGCCACCGCCATCCACGGCTCGACGAGGCCATCCGGTCCCAACTCGACAAAATCGCCCACTCCTCGTTTCTCGGCCTGACCCATGAACCGGCCGCCCGGCTGGCGGCAGAGCTGATCGCCTACGCCCAGTCCGGAAGGAAATCAGATCTGAACCGCATCTTCTTCTCCGATGACGGCTCCACCGCCATGGAAGCTGGCCTGAAGATGATCGTGCAAGCCTTCGCCCAGACCGGACAACCGCAACGAACCCAGTTCATCTCCCCCGCAGGCGCCTACCATGGGGACACCATCGGTGCCATGAGCCTGGGCCCCAGCGACCACTTTCACCGCCACTACCAACCCCTGCTCTTCTCCTCGCGCCGGGTGATGCCGCCTTTTTGCTACCGCTGCCAATTTAATCGGGCCCAGCCGGAAAAGGCCGACGCCCGTTCCTATCGGCAATGCAACTTTGAATGTGCCACCCTGGCCGAAGAGGAAATCGCCAAAACTGGAGAGACCCTCGCCGCTTGGGTTCTCGAGCCGCGCGTCCAAGGAGCCGCCGGCATGGTGATGCATCCCGAGGGCTACGCCCGAAGAACCTGCGCAGCCGCCCGGCAGGCCGGGGCCAAGGTTCTTCTCGATGAGGTGCTCACGGCGTTTGGTCGTACCGGGCCGGCTATGTCCTTCCACTCCGAAGGGATCGCTCCGGATGTCATCGCTTTGGCCAAGGGCCTGTCCGGCGGATATCTCCCGCTGGCCGCGACGGTTGTCAGCGAGGAAATCTTTCGGGCATTCGACGGTCCGCTGGAAAACACCTTCTTCCACGGCCATAGCTATACCGCCAACGCGCTCGGCTGTGCGGTGGCCCGGGCCAGCCTGGCCCTGCTCCAGGATGCCGCGGAACAAAAGCGGAGGGCTGCCTTGTCCCAAAACCTCCGAAGGCTTTCTCAGGATTTTTGGAAACACCCAAACGTTGGGGATGTTCGTCAGGAGGGCGCCATCTTGGCGGTCGAAATCGTGGCCGACCGCGCAACCCGCCGGCCCTTTCCTGCCGCCGAGCAAAGAGGAGCTCGTGTCTGTCAGACGGCACGCGGATTCGGACTCCTCACGCGGCCGATTGGCGATGTCCTGATCCTTATGCCCCCCTACTCGACCACGCCGGGTGAGCTGGAACAGATGGTCAATGCGCTGACCAAGGCTTTGGCGAAGGAAATCAAAGCGTGAAGGGAGTTTTCATCACTGGCACGGACACCGGGGTTGGAAAAACCTACTGCACCGCTCTGCTTACCCGCCTTCTGCGAGCCCAAGGCATCCCGGCCATCGCCCTCAAGCCGGTGGCGAGCGGCGACCGTTCCGATGCTCTCGCCCTTGCCGAGGCCATGGGCGGTGCCTTCCCGATTCCAAAAATCAATCCAATCCATTTCTCCACCCCCCTAGCCCCCTATGCCGCGGGCATGTTGGAAAATCGCCCCTTCCCGTGGGACCAGTTGCGCTCTCACTGGCGGGAAATTACCGCATCTTATCAGGGGCCTTTCTTAATCGAGGGGGTCGGGGGTTGGAGGGTGCCGATGGACTCGACGCAAACCGTCCGAGAGTGGGCTCAAGGGCTTGGACTTCCGGTGTTAGTCGTCTGCCGGGCCACCCTGGGCACCCTGAATCACTCTCTTCTGACCGTGGATTCGATCCGCCAAGCCGGCCTGCAAATTCCCGGCATCATTATGAACTTTCACTCCGCCCCGAAGGACGACGCCACCCGCACCAACCCAGGAATTCTGGAGGAGTGGTCGAAGTTGCCGGTGGAAAAATTGCCGGCCGGGGCCACGACCTGGGAAATTCCCAACTGGCTACGCTCAGTTCTGGTCTGATTCCACCGACCAGCGCGGATCCGCATCGCTATCCCAGTCCGAAGGTGCCCCGTCCAAGTGCCTGCGGGCCGTCACCGCGGCGATCATCGCGGCGTTGTCCGTGCTCCAGCCCGCCGAAGGCGCCAGAAGTCTCGCTCCCTCGGCCCGGGTCGTTTCTTCCAAAGCCCGCGCCACCGTACGGTTGGCACTGACCCCGCCGCTCACCGTCAGAAGTTTGCGGCCGCTCCGGCGGAGTCCCATCCGGCAACGATCCGCCAGGCATTCCGCGATCGCCGCCTGAACCTCCGCGCAGAAATGGGCCCGTGCAGTTCCCGGTTGGGCGATCTCCGGATTTTTTTCAAGCAGGATTCGCGCCGCGTTTTTCAGCCCGCGAAACTAAAGTCTCCTTCCTCCGACCCTTTCATCGGCCGCGGCAGCCGGATCTTGCCGACCTCGCCCCGCGCCGCCTCCCGCTCGATCTCCGGGCCTCCCGGATATCCCAAGCCCACCATTCTTGCCAGTTTGTCGAAAGCCTCACCCGCCGCGTCGTCGCGGGTGCCGCCCAACACCCGGCGCTGTCCGGAGGAAGGCACATCCACCAAAAGAGTGTGACCGCCGCTGGCAATCAGGGCGAGGTGCGGAGACTCCGGCCATTTTCCACGGGATGCAAACGGACTGAAGATGTGGCCTTCCAAATGATGAATCGCGTGGAAGGAGGATTGGCGCGCCCAGGCGAGCGACTTGCCAAAAGCCAGCCCTATCAGCAGCGCCGGAGCCAAACCCGGCCCGGCGGTGGCACCAACTGCCTCCAACGATTCCTCCCGGCCCAGGACCGCCTGCGTGATTCCCGGCAAAAGCTCGAGATGCTGCCGGACGGTCAGTTCCGGTACGATTCCGCCCAGGGCCGCACTTTCCTCGGGACGGGTGGCCAGCTTTTGGCTCAGCAGGCGGATTCCGGCCGCATCCGCCTCCACTAGGGCGACAGCCGTCTCGTCGCAGGAAGTCTCGATCCCCAGGGCCCGCACGGTCAGCGGGTCGACGCCGTGCGCCGGGCCACCACTTTCCATCCGCGCAAAACGTCCACGGCCCGTTCCAGGGGTTCGTCCCCCACCGTGACTGTCGCCTGGCCCGCCTTGCCAAGTCCGGGACTACGGCTTTCGTAAAGGGCCTTTTCCTCCGCCAAAGTCATCCGGGCGGTGATATCCGGTTCAATCCCTACCCCGTGAATTTTCCGGCGCGACGGTGTGGTGTAATGGGCGGTGGTGAGCCGCACCGCCACGGCGGGCGCCGCGGACACATCCACGGGTTGCACCGTCTGCACCGAGCCCTTGCCGAAAGTGAGCTCCCCAATCACCACCGCCCGGCCCAGATCCTGCAGGGCCCCCGCCACGATCTCTGCGGCGCTGGCAGTGTTTCCGTTGACCAACACCACCGTGGGCCAGCGGACTTTGCGCGCCGCCGGTTTGGCCAGATATTCAATCCGGCCCACCGATGCCTTCCTTCCCTCCGTGGCCACCACCAGGGTTTGTGGGGGAACAAAGCGGCTAACGATATCGACCGCTCCGTCGACAAGCCCACCTGGATTATCCCGCAAATCCATGACCAGTCCGACCGCCCCTTCCCGTTCCAGCCGGTCCACGGCTTGGTCGAATTCCCCCGCCGTTTTTTCCCCAAACTGCGTGATGCGCAGATAACCGATTTTTTCCCCACCGGTCTGAACCGCGGGAAGCAGACCGACATCAGCCAACGTCGGAACCTGGATCATCTCGCGCACCAGGGAAACCTCCAGGGAACGCTCCTCGAATGGACGATAAAGGGTCAGGGTCACCGGCGCCCCGGGCCGTCCCCTCAGTTTGCGAATCGCCTCGGCCAAGGTGAGCTTTTGGGTGCCTTGCCCGTCGATCTTGAGGATCCGGTCGCCGGGCATCAGCCCGGCTCGAAACGCCGGTCCCCCTTGGATTGGCACATTGACGGTCAACAGATTCTCCACCATGCCCACCGAGATCCCCAACCCCCCAAACTGACCCTCCGTCTCCGTCCGAATCATCGTGTAGTTTTCGGGATCCAGGAACTGGCTGTGGGGATCAAGCGAAGATAAAAGCCCCCGCAAGGCTGCATAGGTCATTTTGTCGTAATCCGTCTTTTCCGGCTCCAGGTAGTCATCCCGGATCAACTCAACGACGTTGGCAAAAAGCAGAGCGCTGCGATATCGACCCTCCTCTTCCCTGGAACCTGTCTGGGAATTTTTCTCTTGGGCCCACAATCCAGGAACCAGCACCATCCCGGCCACCACCGTGGCGAGAAAAAGTCGCGGGTTCATTTCCAAACGGGCGAGTCGAGATTGGCCTGAAACCAGCGGATCGTTTCCCGCAACCCATCCTCCAGAACCACCTTGGGCTCCCAACCGAGAAGTTTCTTGGCCCGGGTGATGTCAGGTTGACGCTGTTTGGGGTCATCCACCGGCAGAGGCTTGCGGACGATCTCGCTTCTCGTGCCAGTGAGCCGCCGAATGCGTTCAGCGAATTCCTGGATGGTCAGTTCCAGCGGATTGCCGATGTTGACCGGTTCATGGAAATCGGACTGGGACAGGCGGTAGATGCCGTCGATCAGGTCGCTCACGTAACAGAAACTCCTGGTCTGCTTCCCGTCCCCAAAAACCGTGAGCGGCTCACCCTTGAGGGCCTGCCCAATGAAGGCCGGCACCACCCGCCCGTCCCGCAGGCGCATCCGGGGCCCATACGTGTTAAAAATCCGGACAATCTTGGTGTCGACTTGGTGGTAGCGGTGATACGCCATGGTCATCGCCTCGGCAAAACGCTTGGCCTCGTCGTAAACACCACGCGGACCAATCGGATTCACATTCCCCCAGTAGTCCTCCTTCTGCGGGTGGACTAGCGGGTCCCCGTAACACTCGCTGGTCGAGGCTAAAAGAAACTTTGCCCCTTTAGCCTTGGCCAAACCCAGCGCGTTATGCGTGCCCAAGGAGCCTACTTTCAGCGTCTGAATGGGCAGCTCGAGGTAGTCGATTGGACTGGCCGGTGAGGCAAAATGAAATACGAAATCCACCGATCCCTCCACGGCGATGAATTGGGTGACATCGTGACGGAGAAAACGGAACTGCGGATTCCCGCCGAGATGATCCAAATTACGCTCGTTCCCCGTGATCAGATTGTCGATCGCGAGGACCTGATGACCTTCCTGAAGAAGACGGTCGGCCAAATGGGACCCCAGGAAGCCGGCCCCACCCGTCACCACGCTGATTGGCATCCTTCTGGGCTAGAATCTTTTCCCCTGCTTAGCAAGCCGGTGGCTGGCTTTGGTTTTTTGCTTGGTTCAGACTCGTCCCATGGACGGGTCCGGGGCTCAAGCCAATATCCTCTTTGGAAACTACGAGCTTGAAAAGGAACTGGGCCAAGGCGGCATGGGCACGGTCTATCTTGCCAGGGATGCTGGCTTGAATCGGAAAGTGGCGCTCAAGATTCTCCGCTCGGATTTGGGGGAGGATCCGCTCTTCGCGCGTAAATTTCTGGATGAGGTTGAGGTCACCGCCTCCCTCGCTCATCCCAACATCATCCGGGTCTACACCCTGGGGGATCAGGATGGCCGACTCTATCTGGTCTTGGAACATTGTGATTTACCGAATCTGGAGGAAAGAATGGAACAATCCGGGCGCATTCCGGAAAGGGAGGTTCTTGAAATCGGGATTGGGATCGCCTCCGCACTTCACTTTGCCCACGAGGAGACCGGCTTGATCCATCGGGATATCAAGCCCGGGAATATCCTGTTCGGTCGGGGTAATATTCCCAAGTTGGCTGATTTCGGCCTCGCCGCGGGAGCCAAATCCGTCTTGGGGCAACAGGACGAAATTTGGGGTACCCCTTACTATGTTTCTCCGGAGAGGCTCAATCGGGAGGAGGAGGATGTCCGCAGCGATATTTATTCCTTGGGCGCCACCCTCTACCATGCTCTGGCAGGTCGAGCCCCTTTCGAGGCGGAGACGGCGGAAGAGGTCGCCCGGAGGCACTTGGTCGACCGTCCCGCTCCTCTGCGAAGCCTTTGCCCCCAGGCCCAGGAACAAACTCTCTACACCTTGGAACGTTGCCTGGCCAAACAAGCCGAGGCCCGTTGGCAGAATTATCCGGAGTTTTCCGCTCAGTTGGCGGACGCCATGCGCCGCCTACCTTCAGACGGCACTCGGTAAGGCGGTCTTAGGGCTGAAGCACGCCGTTGCCGTTGGTCGCGCCGATAAAAGCCTGACCTTTTTTGGCCCCCATCGTCCCGGACTTGATGAACTCGGCCGAATTGCCGAGGCGATAAATGACCAGACCCTTCTTTTTCCAAGGATACGTGTCTTGGAGATCCACCGCAGGCTGGGCGAGGGAGCTGGGCCCCTTGGTCAGAATCAGGGGAATTTGACCGTCGTCGGAGGTCGTGAGGTTGGGAACGTAGCCAAAGGCGATGTTGCGGGCCGTCAGACCGTTGGTGGAAGGCGCCGCCACCACCCCGTTCCCGGCAAGGATCTTGGGCGTGGTGAGAACCCCGTCGGTGATCATGCCTTGGACGATCGTCAGGAAGTTTCCTGCCGCCTGGGTGTTGGTGAGTTCCGAACTGACCCGGTAAACCCCGTTGTTGTCGTTGGCCTCGTTGAAGAACAGCATACCGAGCTGCCGGGCATTGGATACATCCACCTGCTGCTTGGCCTTGTCCAACCCGCCCTGAATGGCCGGAACCGCCAACCCCGCCAGCAACCCGATGATGGTGATGACCACCAGCAGCTCGACCAAGGTGAAGGAGTTTGCCTTGAGTTTTTGTAGCCGACCAAGGAGCGTGTTCATTCTTGAAGCCTTGCCGAAGCGTCATGCCCTGTCAAACGGGAAGCCCATCCAAGGCTTTGGATTCCCTCTTTTCGTACTCCCTCCCCCCGGTAAGAATCGCGGTGCATCCGGCCAATCCCCGGGACTCCGCGCGTCTCCTTGTGCTCCATCGGGAAACCCGGCGACTCGAGGATCGGCATATCTCGGACCTCCCCGGGCTGCTTGCGCCGGACGACCTGTTGGTGATGAATGACTCCCGGGTGATTCCGGCGCGGTTGGTCTGCTCTTCCAACCGCACCGAGTTGCTTCTTCTGGAGGAAACCAGTCCCGGCTGGTGGACCGCGCTCGGCACCCCCGCCAAACGCCTGACGCCCGGCACCGACCTTTTTCCCGATCCCCGGCAGGGACCTTCCCCGGGCTCGCCCCTCCTCCGGGTGGAAAAAACCATTCCGGGAGGCCAGCTCGTCATTCGCTCCCTGGTTGAAAATTTCGATCTGCATGCCTTCGGTCGGCCTCCCCTGCCCCCTTACATCCTCAAAACCCGCAAAGCCCGGGGCGAGGCGGATTTCGACCCCGCCGACCTTGTTTCGTATCAGACCGCCTACGCCAAAATCCCCGGCTCCGTGGCCGCCCCCACCGCCGGTCTTCATTTCACTCCGGAACTGCTCTCCCGGCTCAACCACACCTTCGTCACCCTTCACGTCGGCCTCGGCACCTTCCGCCCCGTCAAAACCGACGACTTTCGCGACCACCCCATGCATGAGGAACGGTACGAAATCAGCCCGGGGCTGCAGGAAAAAATCTCCGCCGCCAGCCGCGTCATCGCCGTGGGCACCACCTCCGCCCGCGTTCTCGAATCCGCCCCCCACCTCCGCCCTCATGCCGGCACCACTTCTGCCTATATCTACCCCCCCTACCAATTTCAAAGGGTTCAGGGCCTCCTGACCAACTTCCATCTCCCCCACTCCACTCTGCTTCTGCTCGTGGCCGCTTTCGCCGGACCGGAGTTGGCCCTTCGCGCCTACGAACACGCCATCCGTGAGAGATACCGTTTCTACAGCTTTGGCGATGCCATGCTGATTTTTTGATCAGGGCGCGACCGGCGTCACGCTCTTCTCCCCCGGATCCATCACGTCCATCAGTTCGATCGTAAAAACCAGTGTCTCATTCGGCCCGATGTTTCCAAAGGGGCTGCCCTTGGCCCCGTAAGCCAGGTGCGAGGGCACTACCACCTCCCACTTGTCCCCCTCCCGCATCAGCAGCAACACCTCCTGCCAACCCGCCACCGTCCGATCCACCCGGAACTCCTGCGGCTCCTCCCCTTTGGATTTATCAAAAACCCGCCCGTCCACATGCCGCCCCTCGTAACGCACTTTGACCCGGTCGCTCAATTTTGGCGTTTTGCCAGACCCACTCACCTCCACCTTGTACAGAAGCCCACCCTTCAACTCTTTCACCCCCTCCTGCTGACGAAACTCCTCCTGAAACATTGCCCCTAGGGTGATGTTCTTTCTCCCCCCCTGCTCCGCGTTGATCGCCGCGGCCATCGCCCCGTCCAAATCCTCCGCCCAACCCATCCCCGCGATCAGGCCGAAACCTAGGCATACCAGCGTCCTCATGGGTGACATTTTACGACCTTCCTTGGTTCTGACAACCGCCTCGCCACCGCCACCACCCCGCCAGCAGGCTGCCGATCAGCGAATGCACCACGCTGCTGATCGCGGCCGGCAAAGCGCTCAGCGGATCCGGAAAATGCCGCTGCGCCAGCACCACCCCCAAACCCGAGTTCTGCATCCCCACCTCAATCGAGATCGTCCGCGCGGTCTTCTCTTCCTGCCGTGCCAACCGGCTCAATCCCCACCCCAGCGCAAATCCCCCCGCATGCAGCAACATCACCGCTCCCACCAGCCGCCCGCCCGCCCCCCTCCGTCCTCCT
>Ga0194123_10007138_pt1 | contig 11270 bp, 8 predicted proteins | sample TA2MahsurfametaG_5_FD_155479 | JGI IMG/M metagenome (GOLD analysis project Ga0194123, IMG submission 155479) | Freshwater microbial communities from Lake Tanganyika, Tanzania - TA2015023 Mahale A surface | ecosystem: Environmental > Aquatic > Freshwater > Lake | place: Tanzania: Lake Tanganyika... | reverse complement strand
AAAAAGGGCGTTTTTCTTTAGTCTCTTACAAAGACGACAAAAAAGAAGATTTTAGTCCTAAAGATTACAATATTCGATCAAAAGTGCATGAATATGGGGGTCTAAGCTACGTAATAGATAAAGAAAGCCTCTATTTCGTCCATTTTTCTGATCAATTTCTTTATAAAATGGATTCGGATGGCTCTACTTATCCTATTATTGAGGAAAAAAATCGACGGTTTGCCTCTTTTGTTGTTTCCAAATGTGGAAAATATCTGTTCTGTGTGATGGAAGATCACACTGATGCAAGCGATGTAAAAAACTGCCTTGTATGTATAGACATCAAAGCAAAAAGTGTGAAGATTTTGGCATGCGATGATGATTTTTATGGAGAAGTAGCCATTAGTCCAGATGGCAAGCAACTCGCATGGATATCATGGAACCATCCTGATATGCCTTGGGATAGTACAAATCTATTTATTGGCCAAATCAGAGCTGACGGATCATTAGAAGATATCCAAAAAATAGCTAGCAATCCTGGTTTATCCGTTTTAACGCCTCTTTTTTCACCTGATAATATCCTCTATTATGCCTGTGATGAAACAGGTTATTGGAATTTTTATCTCTGTGATAATAATCAATCTCGTATTGTTTCTCGTTTTAGCGCCGATGTTAGCGAGCCTCTTTGGGTTTTAGGGGTAAAAAGAGCAGATTTTATTAACTATCAAGGCAAAACAACGCTTGCTTGCATCTACACTGAAGAAGGGATTGATCGACTTGCTTTGATTGATGTACAAAGTGGGTTATGCTCAATTATCGACACCCCATTTACCTCGATTTCATCTCTAAGAGCTTATAAAGACGGTGTTGTGTTTATCGCTGCATCGCCAACGTCAATCTCATCTATTATCTATATCGATCTTGTTAAATCTACCGACACAGTGATTTTTTCTAAAAACAAGCCTAATATCGATGATACCTACTACTCCATACCTATACCAATAAAGTATGATACAACCGATGGAGCCAAGGCCTATGGCATTTATTACCCACCTTGCAATCCTCATTTTCAGGCAAAAGAAAAAGATAGCAAACCTCCTTTACTAGTAAGATGCCACGGAGGCCCTACATCTCATAAAAAAGCCGTTTTAGACTTAACGCATCAATACTTTACCTCTAGAGGTTATGGTGTTGTCGAAGTCAATTATAGAGGTAGTAGTGGCTATGGCAAAGCTTATAGAGAAATGCTTTTCACCAAATGGGGAGTAGCTTGCGTAGATGATGCAATCTATGCGGCTATGTATTTAATAAATAACGATCTAGTAAGCCGTGAAAATATTGCAGTTATTGGTGGAAGCGCGGGTGGTTATACAGTTCTTGCTGCGCTTGCTTTTAGAAATTTCTTTAAAGCTGGTGTTAGCTACTATGGGGTAAGTGATATTGAAGCTTTAGCTAAAGAGACCCATAAATTTGAGGCTCACTATCTAGATAAACTTATCGCTAAAGAGAAATGGAAAGAATTTTCTCCCATCCACTATGTAAACAATATCAAGGTTCCTTTACTGATTTTACAAGGTAAAGAAGATAAAATTGTCCCCCCTTCTCAATCAGAAGCCATCCATCACGCTCTTAAAAAAAATCACATTCCTACTACATATATATTATTTCCACACGAACAGCATGGGTTTCGTTCAAAAGAGGCTATTATGGAATCGCTGAAAGCAGAAAACAAGTTTTATCACTCTGTATTTGGCCTTGAAAAAAGCGTTTGAATATCAAAGTTTAGCTTGGATCAGACCACATACCTTGTGCTTTGATGAGATCTATGAGTTTTTCATCAGCATCTTTTTCATCAATATTTCGCTCAACGCACTGTTTTCCCACATACAAATCGATTTTTCCTGACTGCGAGCCGACATATCCAAAATTAGCATCTGCCATTTCTCCCGGCCCGTTGACAATGCATCCCATAATAGCAATTTTTACATTAGGTAAATGGCCAGTTTTAGATTTGATCCGCTTAGTCACTTCTTGCAGATTGAACAAGGTTCTGCCACATCCTGGACATGCAATAAATTCTGTTTTGATACTTTTTTTTCTTACAGCTTGCATGATGCTGTGTGATAAATCATGAAGAAGTTTTTGATCATAATCGCCTTCTATCCAGATTCCCTCTGCAAGTCCATCTGCTAATATAGAACCTAATTCGCAGGATGCATGAATCACAAGATCTTCAGGACTTACATCGTAGTGCTTTCTCAAAATGACAGGTGCGTCTATTTCAGGTAAAAGCTCTATCGCATGATCTAAATCTGAAAAAACTACCATATCAGGATGAAGATCCTTTTGATCAAATATCACAATACCGTCAGAAACACCTTTAGGAAATCGGACATTTCTAGAAATTCTTTCACCTCTTGGTCTTCTTTTAGTTCGATTTACAAACTCTACAAGCCTTCTACAAGGGTCGATTTCAAACCAAGGATCTTCCGTCAAGGAAAAGCGAATCGTATCACCTAGGCCCTCTAAAAGTAGAGTCCCTATCCCAATAGAGGATTTTACTCTGCCATCTTCTCCTTCTCCTGCTTCTGTCACTCCAAGATGTAGAGGATATTTATCACCGATTTTTGAAGCTAAAAGTCTGTAGGCTTCGATCATCACAATAGGATTGCTAGATTTCATAGAAAATACAAGATTATGATAATCATACTTTTCGCAAACTCTAGCAAATTCAAGCGCAGATTCGACCATACCAAAAGGTGTGTCGCCGTAACGGCTCATAATTCTATCTGACAAGGATCCATGATTTGTGCCAATTCGCATGGCTATTCCACGCTTTTTGCATTTTTCGACTAGCGGCAAAAATCCTTCTTCAATCTTTTTAAGTTCTCTAAGATAGGTAGCATCATCATAGTCAATCGATTTAAAAGTAGCCCTGCGATCGATGTAATTACCGGGATTGATACGGATTTTATCTACAAAATCAGCGACCATTAAAGCGGCTGGAGGATAGAAATGGATATCTGCCACAATTGGTATGTTATACCCTTTTTGCACGAGTAGGTTTTTTATCTCTTCACATGCTTCAGCCTCTTTTTTTCCTTGAACTGTAACCCTGGCAATATCACATCCCGCATCTGCTAAACGGATGATTTGATTAACAGTTGCTTCAACATCTCTTGTGTTCGATGTAGTCATCGACTGGATCTTGATAGACTCGCCGCGGCCGAGTTTGACATTCCCTACACTAACCGATGGCATGAAAAATCTTTTGTAAGGAGTGGTAAATCTTTTCTATTGAATGCGCTTCATAATAACCAGCCGCAGTGTATAAATTGCCATCTTGGACCATTTGATCAGCTTCTGCAGCAACAGGTACCATACCCATTTCTTTTAGCACTTTCATGTTTTCTGGCTGCTTTCCAAGGGTCATTTTAAAACTTCCCTTGCCTTGCAAAGCTTTTGCCAAAATGACAGGGGCCATACAGATTGCAATAATAGGCTTGTTTTCATCAAAAAAAGTATTAACAACTTTTTTTAGCTCGGGCAGCATCTGAAAATCTACCCCTCTATCGACAAAGGTACTCAAATTCTTGCCGACTCCCATACCTCCCGGCAGCACAAGCATGTCATATTTAGTAGGATGGAGTGTATGAAGATCGTGAATTTGTCCTCTAGCAATTCTAGCTGACTCTTCTAAAACATTTCTTTGGCCCATACCTTTTTTTGAAATATGGGAAACGGCCTGCATCTCTATATTTGGAGCATAGCACTGATAGCTATGGCCATTTTCTGCCAAAGCAAGCAGCATTAAAACCGCTTCTTGAATCTCAGAGCCGTCAAAAACGCCGCACCCTGATAAAATTACAGCTGCCTTCATTTTTTATTTCATCCTATTTAAAAAGATGTCAGTTTCTCCCCAAGGATAAACCCCAACTAGTTTTTTTTCCACTTCAAAGCGGTCTGAATAATCAGAAAAAGGGAAACTGACTGTTATCCACTTAGTTTTTTTCCAAGAAGTTTTTACCAATTTTTCTATAATATCATCTTCTAGACAAGTGCCATAGAGATAGACATAATTGGGCTCAATTTTCCAATCTAGGTAATCTTGGCAAAAAAATCTCGCTGAAAGATGATGTTTTACAGCAATTTGATTCGCGATCACTACAAATTCAGCAACCTCTTCTACTCCATAAGCTCGCATCTTATACTTAGATGCAAGATAAAGAGGAATATGCCCTCTTCCTGAGCCAAAATCAAAGAACGTAGCATTTTTAGGAACGGAAAAATCTTGTAAGATTTTATCGATAAGAGGCAGAGGCGTTTCGCCATACAAATAGACTTCCTTATCCCCCCTTTTTTCTAAAAACCGCCTAACCATTCGGTAGGGATTTTTAAAAAAATAGGCTTTTTTAAGGGAAAGCTCTACCCAATTTACCAATTAACCCTCTCTCCTGGATTAAGGGGGATAAATTTTTCAGGATTTAATCCCTTTTGTTTCATAGCCAAGTATAAATCATACGGAGGACGACTTAGCGGTTCAAAAGCTAGCTGAAAAGTTCTCCAATGCATGGCTAAACTAAATTTAGCGTTTACATCTTGATGGATTGCCACAGCATCTTCAGGACTAGAATGCACTGTACGCATAAAAGGGCCAGGAGCATAAGTCCCTATTGGGCATAAACAAAGATCGATACTTGGAAACACTTTTCCTATTTTTTTAAAGTCATAAGGATTATAGGCTGTGTCACCAACAAAGTAGCAGTGCTTGCTTTTCCCTTTAGAGCTCGATGTAAAACGTACAACGTATCCTAACCAAAGAGATCGATTGGTGTCAAATAGAGTTCTTCCAGAATTATGTTGACTTGGAACACCTGTGATCGTTAAATGCACTTTATCTATGCCATGATCGATAACAAACTCTTCCCACCAGCTCAACTCTTTGACATTGTGTACACCTCTTCTTTTAAACCACGTTTTCAATCCCTTGGGAACTATCCATAATATGTCAGGCTGGTAACGATGAAGCAATTTTACCGTTTTTTTATCAAGATGATCGTAATGGTTATGGCTGATTAACACGATGTCGATTTTAGGCAATTCTTTCAAATCTAGAGCTGGGGGATGGGTTCTTTTAGGCCCTATGTACTTAAATGGTGAACAGCGCTCGCTCCAAATCGGATCAGTTAGAATATGAATACCTTCAATTTGCAGCAAAAAAGTGCAATGATTGATCCACTGAGCAAGCGGCTCGTTTTCATTAAATATGTAATCAGGCTTTGGATAAATAAAATCTTTTGGAGGATGCTCAGGAATAGGATCATCTGTGTAATTGCCTAAAAATAAATGGGCAACATCAAAGAGACGTCTACGAATATTGTGAATATGGGGATTTTTATAAACTTTGCTCATAAGTCTATATAGCAAAAAATACTATTTTTTTGGAAAGACTTAATTAAAGCAAATTATCTTATTGCTTTTGATTCTCTATAATTAAAGTAGAAGAAATTTTATTTGCAGCTGGTCCAAAAAATTGAATAGGACCTGGATTGATGTAGCAATCCTGGAGTTTGCACTCCTCTCTATTTTTCATAAACTGCTTAAAAACAAGACCTTTAACATCAACTAGTTTTTTTTCGATCACAGGCTTCATGACACCCTTTCTCATTTCAAAATGGATAAGGCGGGCTAAAGGGAGAGCTTTAACAATCCAATCTTGAGGATCTTTGGTTAAATTTGCTATCGCAACTATATAGCCTGTAACACCTTTCATTGCAATATGTGCTGCTGCTAAACCTAGATTGAAGCAATAAGTTGCATCGAAGTTTGTGGGTAAGCAGCATCTTCCTTCATAGCCAAAAAAGTGGCTAAGAGGAGAAAATTTACTGCCCCGTTTTCCTAGCTCTTCTTGCGAAAGCTCCAAAAACAATTTTTCTGTTTCAATCAAAGATACCTGCACGTTTCCATGCGAATCTCGATCTATAAGAAGTTGTTGCTGAATTTTTTGGGGCAATCTTAAGAACAAATCTTTAGCTTTTGCCGAAAGATGTTCTATTGCTTGATTTTGATCCATTTTTGCCAAAAGAGCATTGAGCTCTTTAATCAAGCTCTTCATCTCTGGAATAAATTCGATCAATCCTTCAGGGAATACAATCACTCCGTGATAGATTCCTTTTTTAGCCCTCGCTTCAACAAGATTTACAATTTCATCGGTGATATCTTTGATTGAGAGCTGTAAATCTTGAACCTCTTCTCCGATGAAAGTGAGATTGGGTTGTACAGCTAGAGCACACTCTAATGCAAGGTGGCTTGCAGTTCTACCCATGATTTTTACAAAGTGATAATACTTTCGAGATGAAATCGCATCTCTTGCAATATTTCCAAGAAGCTCTGCATACACAGCGGCTGCTGAATCAAACCCAAAAGAGGCTTCAATCATCTCGCCTCGCATGTCGCCGTCAATAGTTTTTGGAATACCAATCACAGCTACTTTTTCATTTTCAGCTTCAAGATATTCGGCAAGCAATGCTGCATTAGTATTTGTATCATCGCCACCGATCACAACTAAGGCGTCAAGCGCAAGTTGTTTGATCGTCTGTTTGGCTTTTTCAAACTGCTCTTTTGTTTCAATTTTTGTTCGACCGGAGCCTAAACAATCAAAGCCCCCTTCATTGTAGTAGTCTTGCAAAATTTGATCATCAAGCTCTTTATATTTACCTTCTATGATGCCCGATGGTCCGCTTAAAAAACCGACTAAAGAGCTTTCTTTGTGATATTTTTTTATCCCTTCGTATAGACCCCAAAGACAGTTATGCCCTCCTGCAGCGGGTCCTCCAGAAAAAACAACGCCCACTCGCAAAGACTTGAGCTCTTTTATAGGGCTTTTTTTTGCTTCCAAGATGGGGTTTTGAGAGATGTGAGGAAACGTTTTTAGGACATCATTTTGAAGGCAAGGGACTTTTTTTTCTTCCCAAGCAACAAAATCGCTTAAGCAGTCAGCTATTTGCGGGCGGTATTGTTTACGCAGTTTTTGTAATAAAGAGTGATTTGTCATTTAGCCCGATCTTCACATAAGAAAGTCTTTATTTTCAATAAAAAAACCGCTAAAACATCTATGAAATTCCTCGGTTTTTAACTTTGTTTATGAGATTTTAAACTTGTCACAAGCCAATTTTTCTAGTACACTATTGGCCCATGAATAACAAATTTATTTTTATCACAGGGGGCGTCCTCTCCTCTATTGGAAAAGGGATAACTTCGGCATGCATCGCAAATTTACTTGAATCTAAAGGTCTAAAAGTTGCTATTTGCAAACTAGATCCATATCTCAACGTCGATCCGGGAACGATGAATCCCTTCGAGCACGGAGAAGTCTATGTAACTGACGACGGCTCAGAAACAGATCTAGACTTAGGCCACTACAATCGCTTTAGCAATTCTCCACTCTCAAAAGCTTCTAACACTACATCTGGACAAATTTTTGATACCGTAATCAGAAAAGAGCGGCGCGGAGAATTTTTAGGTAAAACTGTCCAAGTAGTTCCTCATATTACTGATGAAATCAAATCACGAATTATTGCTGCTTCCAAACAGCAGCCTGATATAGCAGTAACAATCATCGAAATCGGCGGAACTGTCGGAGATATTGAATCTGGACCATTTTTAGAAGCAATTAGACAATTTAGAAACGAGCATCCAAGAGATTGCATCAATATCCATATTGTCTACATTCCTTTTTTGATCTCTTCTGGAGAAATCAAAACAAAACCAGCTCAGCACTCTATGCAGATGCTAAGAGAAAAAGGGATCTTTTGCGATATCATCTTGTGTAGAACAGAAGCTGAACTTTCCACTGACATCAAAGAAAAAATAGCCCTTTTCTGCAGCGTTCCAAAAGATGGTGTGTTTGAAGTAGTCGATGTAAAAAAGAGCATCTATGAAGTTCCTATCAATTTAAAAAAAGAAGGGCTTGAAGCAAAGATATCTTCTTTACTTCATTTAGAAGAAAAGCCTTCTGATACGCTAAAATGGGAAACGATGCTTCATCGCCTTTTCCATCCTATTGGGTCTGTCAATATCGCTATAGTAGGTAAATATCTACAGCATAAAGATGCCTACAAATCGGTTTTTGAAGCTCTTATACACGCAGGTATCGCTCATCAGTGTGAAGTAAAAATCGAATGCATTGAATCTGATAAAATTGAATCGCTTCAACATTTTGAAAAACTCGTTTCGGGCTGTGATGGTATATTAGTGCCAGGCGGTTTTGGAGAAAGAGGTGTGGAAGGAAAGATTCTTGCAGCACAATACGCAAGAGAGCATAATATCCCTTATTTTGGGATTTGCCTTGGTATGCAAGTGATGGTGATTGAATATGCAAGAAATGTCTTAGGACTTAAAGAAGCGCATTCTACTGAAATGGTAAAAAACGCTAAAGACCCTGTAATTTGTTTAATTTCTGAGCAAAAACATATCCTCGATTTAGGTGGAACCATGAGACTTGGCGCTTATAGCTGCCATCTAGAGCCTGATTCAAAAAGTTTTGAGGCTTATGGCAAATCACAGATATTCGAAAGGCATCGCCATCGCTATGAATTCAATAACGAATATAAAAAAGCTCTACAAGAAAAAGGGTTAAAAATCGCTGGATTCAATCAAGAAAATCATCTTTGTGAAATAGTTGAGGTGCAATCACATCCGTGGATGATAGGTGTTCAATTCCATCCAGAGTTTCTCTCCAAGCCAACAGCTTCGCATCCATTATTCAACTCATTTATCGGTAAAGCGTTAGAATGCAAAAAAAAATCATAGCCATTGATTATGGTAAAAAAAGAATCGGCCTAGCATCAGCCGATTCTTTTTTAAAAATCGCATCTCCCCTTTCAACAATCGAGACAAGCCACGGTCACGTAGCAACTATCATGAGTATTTTAGCATTCATAAAATCTCAAAACATTGAAGTTGAAAAGTTTGTAATAGGATTGCCTTTAATGCTTTCAGGGCAAGAAGGTCCCATGACAGCTCTTGTTAAACAATTTGCTAAAATCTTGGAAGACAAGAGCGGCAAACAGGTTGTATTCTATGATGAAAGACTGACTTCTTCAGAAGTAGAAAATCTGATGAGAGGATCAGATATCAATAGAAAAAAAAGAAAAGAGCATACCGACCAGCTAGCTGCGACTCTTCTCTTGCAAACCTATTTGCAATCTTTTATCACATAAGAATAACGAGGAGAAAAATTCTATGGGACAACCCCTTGGTATCGACAAAGAGTTTCAGCATCATAGAATTACAAACCCCTTCGAGGAGGGGCTGCTACGCAAACCTAAGCCAGCAATACTGACCATTTTTGGAGCAACCGGGGATCTAGCCCACAAAAAACTCTTTCCTGCCCTATATATGATGATGCGGCAAAATCAGCTTTCAACCAATTTTGCGATTGTTGGAATCGGCCGAAGAGACAAGACATTACAAGAATTTCGTGAAGAGATGTGCGCTAGCGTCCGTAAATATGCTAGAATCAAGCCTGTAGATGACACCTCTATCCAATCATTTTCTGAAAGGCTCTTTTATTTTAAAACAGATATTCAAGATCCAAAAGGTTATGAGGCGCTGTCGAACTTCTTGAAAGAACTCGACATAAAATTAGGCACCCAAGGAAATCGCCTTCACTATTTATCTGTTCAACCTGAGATAGTCACAACCATTGTTGAAAATTTAGCAAAATCAAATCTCATCTATAAGCCTAACGGCGACGACAGATTTTCTAGGGTGATTATAGAAAAGCCCTTCGGCCACGATTTAAATTCTGCTAAAGAATTACAAAACACTCTTCGTCAATATCTAGAAGAGGACCAAATCTATAGAATCGATCACTACCTAGGTAAAGAAACCGTTCAAAACCTTTTGGTTTTTAGATTTGCAAACATCTTATTTGAAAGTATTTGGAATAACCGATATATCGATCATGTCCAAATTACTGTAGCTGAAGATATCGGTATAGGTTCTAGAGCAGGGTTTTATGAGAAAGAGGGTCTTTTTCGCGATATTATGCAAAACCACTTTATCCAGTTGCTTTGCCTTATGGCGATGGAGCCCCCAGCGAATCTTATTTCTAACTCTATTCGCGATGAGAAAGTTAAGGTTCTTCAGTGCTTAAGACAATTTTCCAAAGAAGACATGGAAAAATATGTTGTTCGCGGCCAATACACAGAGGGGCTAATTAAAGGTGAACGTGTTGCATCGTATAGAAATGAGCTCAATGTAGACAAACACTCTGATACAGCAACTTTTGGAGCTATGCGCTTATTCATCGATAATATGCGCTGGTCAGGGGTCCCTTTTTATGCAAGAGCTGGGAAGCGTTTGCCTAAGAGATGTACAGAGATTTCCCTATTCTTTAAAAAAATGCCTGAAATCCTCTTTTTTAAAGACATGCCGCATCATCCCCACAATGTTTTATCCTTCAGAATACAGCCAGAAGAAGGGATACACGTTTTATTCAATTGTAAGGTTCCGGGCCAATCGACAATCCAATCTGTAAAAATGAATTTCGAATACACCAACTACTTCGGAGATAATAACATACCTGAAGCTTATGAGCGTCTGATTTCAGACAGCTTGCTTGGTGATAGCACCCTGTTTGCCCGTTGCGATGAATCGATCAACTCATGGGAATTTTTTGAGCCTATTTTAGAGCACATGGAAAAAATCCCTCTATCTCAAGAAAATTTCTACGCTTCAGGTAGCTGGGGACCTAAAGCTGCTGATGAAATGATCCAAAGAGATCAAAGAGCCTGGAAGAATTTATGAATCATAGCTTAACCATTTTACAAGAGCTTATGGAAAAAGTAAAAAAAGAATCTCGTCAGCATCCTTGTCTATTCAATTTTATCTTGTATGCTAAAAAAGAACACATCGATAGTTACTTAACATCTGTGGTAAAGAGAATATCTAACGAGTACCCATGCAATATTCTTTTGCTCCAAGAGGGTGATCGAGAAGAAATCATGGTCGATTTGCCCATATTTTCTATCTATTTTTCTAATAAAGAAGAGCTTCCTTTACTTTTGTTTCCCCTCTTGAAATCTGATTTACCAACCTACCTGCTTTTTGCGGAAGATCCTGCTGAGTTTTCCTTGCCGGGTATGGAAAATTACATCACTAAAGTGATCTTTGATTCTTCAAGAGCTCCTGATTTATCAAGTTTTGCTAAAAGAATGATAGATTTTCCCTATCCATTTGCAGATCTTGCATGGAATAGAATTGAGCAGTGGCAGCAGCTCTTTGCA
>Ga0194123_10007137_pt1 | contig 11270 bp, 10 predicted proteins | sample TA2MahsurfametaG_5_FD_155479 | JGI IMG/M metagenome (GOLD analysis project Ga0194123, IMG submission 155479) | Freshwater microbial communities from Lake Tanganyika, Tanzania - TA2015023 Mahale A surface | ecosystem: Environmental > Aquatic > Freshwater > Lake | place: Tanzania: Lake Tanganyika... | reverse complement strand
GCCAACCAGGGCCAGGGGGAGGCCAGCGGCGTGCCGACGGCCGTACGCCAGCGGCTGGCGGCCGAGCTGCAGCAAGAACGGCAGGAGATGGAATCATGGCTGGGATGAAACAAACCCCGCTGCACCACTGCGCCAATCCCGATCTCCTGGCGCTGATGCCGGCAGCAGCACGGGTGGTGGAAGCAGGGTGCAGCAGTGGGGCCCTGGCTGAGGCCTACAAACAACGGCAACCGAACTGTCGTTACCTGGGGATTGAAATCGATCCCAGCTATGGCTTGATCGCCCAAAACCATTTGGATCATGTGCTTGTGGCCGATCTGGATGGTCTTTGCCAGCTCTCTCCACCTCGCAGCCTGCAAGCCGATCTCTGGGTTTTTGGCGATTGCCTTGAGCACCTCCACGACCCCTGGCGCGTCTTGCGCTGGGTGCATCAACTCCAGCCCCCCAATGGTGTGATCTGTGCCTGCATTCCCAATGCCCAGCACTGGTCCGTGCAAGGCCGACTGAGTGTGGGGGCATTCCACTACGAGGATGCGGGCCTGCTGGATCGCACCCATCTCCGCTGGTTCACCCGCGCCACGATCCAGGGCCTGTTCGAGCAAGCCGGCTACACACTCACCACCCTGCAAGCCAGGGTGATGCCTCAGGCCGCACCAGAAGCATTGCTGGATGCCATTCGCCGGATGGCCTCTGCGTGCGGGGGCGATCCCGATCAAGCCGAAGCAGATGCCCAAGCCTTCCAATTTGTGCTGGTGGCCAAGCGAAAGCCTCACCGTCCCCTGGCACGGTGACGTCATGAAGCAGGCATCCACCAAGCTGATCTTTGATCTGGGCTTCCACCGCGGCGAAGACACCGACCACTACCTGGCCCTGGGGCATCGGGTGGTGGCCGTGGAGGCCAATCCGGAGCTGGTGGCCGCGGGCCGGCAGCGCTTTGCCGCGGCCATCGATTCAGGCCAGCTGCGGCTGGTGCAGTCCGCCGTGGTGGGCCAGGCCCGCGGGCTGGAGCAGGTGAGCTTTCATCCCCATCCCAGCCGCAGCGAATGGGGCAGCGTGGACCTGCGCTGGGTGCGGCGCAACGCCGAGGCCCACCAGCTGCCGCACGACCAGCCGATCGCCGTGGCCGCCACCAGCCTGCCGGCCCTGGTGGCCGAGCACGGCTGCCCCTGGCTGCTGAAGATCGACATCGAGGGCGCCGACGAGGAAGTGCTGGCCGACCTCTCCAGGTTGGAACAGCTGCCGGCCTACGTGAGCTGGGAAACGGGCAAGGAATCGCTGGCAGCGGTGCTCGGCCAACACCGGCACCTGGCCCAGCTGGGCTATGGCCGCTTCCGGATCGTGCAGCAGGCCTATCTGGAACGGCGCGCAGCCGTGGAGCTGCCGAACGGCCAGCAGTATCGCTTCAGCCCCGGCGCCTCGGGCCCCACCCCGGCCACCTGCGAGCAGCCCTGGCGGCCGTTGGGATGGGTGTTGCTGCAGTATCGCCTGCTGTTTCTGCTCTATGCCGCCATCGGCCCGGGTTCACTGTTTGTGCGGGCAAGCCGGTCACAGCGACGCTGGCTCGCCTGGCTGCCAAAGCACCTGCGGCGTTGGGCCGAACTGCGGGCGATCCCCTTCCCCGGCTGGGTCGACAGCCATGCCGGCCTGCGCCAATCGAAGCCAGGGTGACCACCCGCAGGGTCGGGTGGATGCACAGGCCCAGCGCAGGGCCGTGAGCAGATCGGCGCCCAGGTCGTTGAGCACCTGTAGCGCCAGCTGCTGCCCAGCCTCGGCTATCGCCTCACAGGCGGCGGGATTGGCGAAACACCAGTCGAGCTGCTGTTCCAGATCGGCCAAATCCGGCGCAATGGGCACCAGATGCTGGAAGGGAATCAGGCGGTGGTGATACCACTGGGCGCGGTCACTCATCACCCGCAACACGCAACTGCCACTGAGCAATTTCCACAGCAGGCCCCAGGAATTCACGTTGCCATCGATATCCACGATCCAACGGCACTGGGCCATGTGCAGGGGCTGCAACGGGGGGGCCAGCAGGCTCAGGCGCTCCAATTCATCACGCACCGCCTGGCTGGCCTCGGCATCGCGGCATTGCACCACGCTGGTGAAGCGGGCATCGAGCTGCGCGGCTCGACGCTGGCTATGGGCACAGAGCTGGAAGCGGCGGTTGTACGCCAGCCGCCGGGGAGTGATGGCATGGCTACCGGTGGTGGCGCCGCGCCAGATCACCAGAGACCGGCGCTGGCGCCAAGGTGGAGGCGGGGTGGCCTGCAGCTCGCAGCGAAACCGCAGGTAGCCGCGGCTGCCAAGGCAATAGGGATCAGGGATGGTGCCGAGCTCGGGCCGGGCCGCACCGGCTGGGGCATCGAAGCAGAGCACGCCGGCCTGGGTCGGGGCTTCGTCGTGCACCTGCACCGCCAGGGGGAGCCCGCCGGCAGCCCAGGGGCGCAACTGGGCGGCACAGCAGGCCAGGGCCACCAGGGGCTGGAGTCGACCTGGCATGGCCAGGGCATCGCCCGGCACGCTGATGCGGGCATCTGAATTCACAGCATGCTCCGCCCTGTCCCCCTGGGGCCGCAGCCACAGCAGCCGGTCAGCGCTGACGGGATGGCGTGCCAGATCGGGGGTTTGCTGCCAGCAAGCCCGCAGGCGGGCCACCAGCTTGGGGGCCAGAACGCCCTCAAGCTCGGCCAGAAAGGCCAGGCTGCCCAGGGGATCGAGCGTCAGTGGGTCCACCGCTGTTGCAGGCGCGGGGATTGGGACAACCAGTGGATCACCTGCTCTGGCGGCACCGCGGCCATGCAGGGATGCCCCTCCACCAAGCAGCCATCGTTGCGGTAGCGGTTGTCGGCGCAGGCGCTGCAGCTGAAGCCGCTCTCGGTGCGCTGCAGCACCGGCAGCCGGGGCAACCACAGGCGGATCGGGCTGGCCCCGAGGCCGGCCGCGTCGTTGCCCACGATCGCCAGGGTGGGGGTGCCCACGGCCGCGGCAATGTGCATGGGCCCGGCATCCACGCTCAGCACGGCCGCCGCCTGGCGACAGGCCCCGGCCAGTTGCAACAGGCTGGTGCGGCCGCGCAGGTCGATCAGGTCGGTGGTGGCAAGCAGCGACTCCTCGCCGCCCTCGGAGTGGTAATCGGAGCGCTGGGCGGCGGGGGGACTGCCCACCAACCCCACGCTGAGGCCACGGGCACTGCAGGCCTCCACCACCTGGCGCCAGTGGGAGAAGGGCCAGATCTTGGCCGCGCGGGCAGTGGTGCAGTGGATCAGCACATCGGGCACGGCAAAGCCTGGATCCACGCTGGGCAGCTCGATCGCCTCGTAGGTGGTGGTGATGAAGGCCAGCTGGCAGAAGAGCTCGGCGATGTAATTGCTCGTGAATACCTCGCCATAGCGCTCCAGGAAGGCGGGGCTGTCCCAGTCGGGATCGGCCAGAAAGCGCTGCTGGGGCAGCTCACCCCAGGGCAGTTCGCGGCGCAGGTTGGCGCTGAGGGCGCCGCCGGCCACATAGCGCGGGCGCAGCCAACTGGCCAACACCTGGGTGAGAGGATTGAAGCCATCGAGGTTGATGGCCAGATCGACTGGGCCCAGGTCAGCTTGGCGCTGGGCCAGCTGCTGCTGCAGGGCCAGGCCGGCGTCGGGGGCGGGGTCATCCCAGCTGAGGCGCCAGTCGATCCAGGGGCAGGCGGTCTCGAAGTCAGCGGTCACGCTGCTGCCAAGGAAATCGACAGTGGCCTGGGGCCAACGCTCCTTGAGGCCGCGCAGCAGGGGGGTGCTCTTGACGAAGTTGCCCACCTTGCAGGAGCCCAGCACCACCAGGCGGGGGCTGTCCCCCAGGGCTTCACCGCTGTAGCGCTGCACGCTGCCTAAACCGTGGGGGTTCCAGTCTCTCGCAGGCGGCCGCAGCGCGCCGAGAGCAATCCCTACGCGGGAACGCGGAGATTTCTCGCATCAGAGATCACGCGAGGGATCACATGGGCGATCCCATCCAAAGCAGGAGTTTTTCTCCAGGCCGGTGCTGCTCCTTTGTTCCGGCCCTGCTGTCGTCGTGCCTAGAGCCTGGTGCGCCCAGCCGTGCTGGCCGCTTACACGTTTTGTACAACCGCACAAAATCTTCTAGCGCTTGCGAGTTGGCCACTGGCAGCCAAGTGGCCAAACTGCTCACACGCCTCACACACGAACCAGCGCAAGCTCTCAGCTGACGCCGCCCCGCTGATTTGCCCATGGCCGCCACGATCTACCTGCACTGGGCCGCCACGCCCTACGACTGGGTGCGCAGCGGCCTCTATCACTCGATCATCAGCGGCAGCGGCGTGGTGCATCGGCTGCACAGCTACACGGTGGACCTGCCGGCCCACACCTGGCGCCGCAACAGCAACGCCATCGCCCTCTCCTGCGCCTGCATGGGCGGCCGGCCTGACCCCTGGAGCATCCCGCCTACACCGGGGCAACTGGAGGCCCTCTGCCAGGAGGCGACCAGGGTGGCGCGCGGTTGGGGCTGGGGCGCTGCTGAGATCACCATCCAGCGGTTGATGACCCACGCCGAAGCGGCCGCCAACCGCGACGGCCGCCAGCCCCACGACAACTACGGCCCGGTGATCTGGGGCGGCACCGGCGAGCGCTGGGACCTCTTGCAACTCGAGAAGGGCGGCCCGCCAACCGGCGGCGAGCAATTGCGCCAGCGAATCCGCGAGATCCTGCGGGGTAAGCAGCCCCCGACCCCAGCACCAGCTCCAGCTCCAGAGCCCCTGCGCTTCCTGCGCGCCAGCACGATCGAGGCCCGCGGCGAGCCCCTGGCCACCCAACTCGACGAACACGGCAGCAGCTGGGCCCTGGCCGCCGACCTGCTCGAGCGCTACGGACTGCCGTTTGAGTGGGACGCCACGCGCCGCCGCATCCTGGTGGGGGCGCTGGATGTGGTGCCGCTTTACCGGGAAGACGCGGTGCAACCGTCGGTGGGTTGGCCGCTGGTGGAACTCACGCTTCAGCAGGCGCTGGCGCCGGTGATCCTCACGGGCATCCTCAGGGAGGGGCGGGCCTGGTGTCGGGTGTTGGAATTTGCCGAGGAATTCGGCATCAGCACACGCTTTGAGCCATTCGCGCTGGGGGAGCGGCGGGGTGGGTAGGAGGGGGGTGCAACGCGACCAAGACGGCATGGCGGCCCCGCGGCTGGAGGTGCTGGTGAACTCGCCAGGGCCGTGGGCGGCGGTGCGCATCGATCAGCCCTATGCGGCGCTGCAGGCAAGGGGCTGGGATGTGCGGCTGCATCCCACACCCTTCCGGCTTGATCAGGTGGTGCGCCCGGCCAGCCTGGTGATCTGGCAGCGGCCGCTGCCGGGCAGCTGGGACGACTGGCGCGCCTGCCTGCAGTGGCTGCGGCAGCAGGGCTGTTTGCTGGTGGTGGAGTGGGACGACCACCCAGCGCTGTTTCCCGAGAGCGTGCGCGAGCAATTCGGGCGGGCAAAGCTGGTGCACCTGCAGCTGGCCCATGCCCTGCAGTGCTCCAACCCACGGCTGGCCCGGCAGCTGCAGCCGTTCCATCCGCTGCCGCTGGTGGTGGAAAACGGGGTGGCTCCCATCCCGGCGCCCAACCTGGGGAAGCACGCTCCGGGGCAACCGCTGCGGCTGTTTCTGGCCAACTTCAACCGCGAACGCGAGCACCGGCAGCTGGCCGAGCCGCTAGCCCGCTGGCTGCGCAGCGACCCACGGCTGCGGCTGGTGACGGTGGGCCCCAGCGGGCTGGAGGGCCTGCTGCCAGCCGGCCAACTCGAACCGCATCCAGCCCTGCCCTACGGGGCCTACCGGCAGGTGCTGGCCAGCTGCCAGATCGCACTGCTGCCGTTGGAGGCGGGAGAGCCCCAGGCCTGCAAAACGGCGATCAAATGGCTGGAAGCGGCGGCTGAGAGCACGGCGGTGGTGGCTGGCCCCGAGCTCTATGGCCCCTGGCTGGCGGGCAACCGCTGCGGGCTCTGGGCCCGCAGCATCGCCGAGGTGGTGCCGCTGGCCCAGCAGCTGGCGGCCCGCAGCGAGCTGCGCCAGCAGGTGGTGCGCGCCGCGCATCAGGCCTGCCAGGCCCACGGGCTGGAGCGGCAGCTGGCCTGGCGGGAGGAGCTGTATGGGCACCTATGGCGGCAGCGGGTGGCGCTGGATCGGCAGTTGCTGCAACGCTGGCCGGAGCTGGCCGGCAGCAGCTGAGGGCCATGCGCCGCTGGGAACCCTGGTATCTGTTCTGCGGGGATGCGGCCTTCGCAGAAGCGCAGCTGGTTGCCGAGATCCGGCGCTGCGGCGACGCCGGCGAGCGGGCCTCACTGCTGCACCTGCTCAGCCGGCTGGGGGGCTGGGACCCGCTGGCGGAGCTGCTGAATGGCGATGGCGCATCTCTGGAGCATGCCGATGGGCGCGCCGCCCTGTTTCACCTGCAGCAGCACCAGGGCCACCCCAACCCCTGGCTCGCCCTGTTGCCAGCCGAGCAGCAGGAAGCGTTTCTGCAGGGCTGGCTGCCGGCCGTGCAGCAGCGGTGGCCGCTCGAGATCCGGCTGACGGGAGGGCTGGGGGATCAACTGGAAGGCCTGGCGCTGGTGGCTGGCATCAATGCAACGCGGCCCGGCCACCAGCACTGCGCGGTGAGCCTGCCGGCCAGCAGCCGGGCCGCCCTGGAGCCGCTGCTGGAGCGGCGCCCAGCGGCGGCGCTCCTGCCCCGCTATCGCTTTCTGGCAGATGCCGAAAGCCATACCCCCGCCGAGGCCACCGCCGCCTGGATCGGCCTATCGCCCTGGCGCGCCCTGCTGGCGGCACACCAGCTCGGCCCAGGAGCCAGCGGCAAGGGTGATCCGGTGGCGGTGGGCCTCTGGGCCGGCTGGCGAGGAGCCACCGAACGCCGGCGCCAGCTGGTGGTGTGCTGGCGCAGCAAGGTGGACCGGCGCGAGCGGCTCTGGGCCCATCTGCGCAGCCTGGGCTTCTCCGAGATCCTGGCCACCTACCGGTGGCTCTTGCCCTGGGCAGTGGACCAGGGGATCCAGGTGGTGGATGTGACGCCCTACAGCCCGCAGGAGGAGCACAGCCTGGGGGGATTGCCGGGGCGGGAGAACCTGGTGGCCCTGCAGGGCCAGCTGCGCAGCCTGGCCGACACCGCGGCCGCAGTGGCCGCTGCAGCGCTGGTGGTGAGCGTGGACACGGCCCTGATCCACTTGGCCCATGCCCTGGAGAGTCCACGCTGGCTGCTGCTGCACCGGCACGGCGACGCCCGCTGGCGGCAGCGCCTGCAGCAGGATGGGGGCAGTGACCACCAGCAGCTGGGCGTGCTCCAACAAACCGTTCAAGGCCAGTGGCATGGGCCGCTGGGCCAGCTGCGCGCAGACCTGGCGAAGCTGGGGCTCTGATGCGCATCCTGCTGGCGATCGTGCATCACTGGAACCCGCAGGGGGGTGGTCGCCACGCCTCGCTGCGGCCCGATCCCACGCCGCGGCTGCACGCCCTGCAAGACCAACTGCTGGCCCTGGCCCGGCTGGGCACGGCCCAGGGGGTGTTGAACATCGAGGGCATGCGGGTCGACAACGCCAACCAGGCCTTGCGGCACCAGTTCACGATCAAGGTGATCACCGATGGCGAGCACCATGTGCTCGATCGGCTCGATCCCCAACACCAGCCGCTGGTGGAGCATGTGGCCACAACGCCGAGCAGCCCGCGCCACCTGGGCTTTGAGGCTCAGCGGGTGCTGGCGGAACACCAGGATGACGGCTACGACCTCTATGGCTATCTGGAAGACGACCTGCTGATCCACGATCCGCTGTTCTTCCACAAGATCTTCTGGTTTCAGCAGCAGGTGGGGCCGGAGGCGGTGTTGCTGCCGCACCGCATGGAGCTGTTCTGGCAGCCGGACCACCGCGTGGAGAAGTTCTATATCGATGGCCCCGTGCCCCAGGCCGATCTCGATGCCCTGCTGCAGCATCCGGCGGCGCCGGTGGGGGCGCCGCTACCGGGGGGGCAGGTGGTGTTTGCTGCGCCCCAGAATCCGCACTCCGGTTGCTTTGTGCTCAGCCAGGCGCAGTTGCGGCACTGGAGCGAGCAGCCCTGGTTTCTCGATGGCGACGCCAGCTATGTGTCGCCGCTGGAGAGCGCGGCCACGCTGGGGATCTGCAAGACCTTCAAGCTCTACAAACCCCACTTGGCCTATGCGGCCTTCCTGGAACTGCAGCACTGGGGCACCAGCTTCCGCAGCCTGATCGGCGGGCAGGTCAGGCAGCCTGATCCCGATGCAGCCAGCGGCTCAGCCGCACCAGCCGGCGCCGCTTGAGCTGGCTGAGCTCGGCCTGCTGGCGCTGGCGCTCCTGTTGCTCTTCGGCGAGGGTGCGCCCGTAGAGGGCATCGGCCCAGGCGAGCTGCTGGGCAATCACCTCGGGCATCAGGCGGGGCCGCTCCCGACCCTGGGCCTCGGCCTGGAGCCAGCCGTGCAGCTCCAGGGCCAGCTGCAACAGGGGTGAGCCCTGGGGCGCCGCGTCCCGCTGGGGCAGGGCCAGGGCCGGGGGCTCGGGCCGCTGCTGCTCCCACTCCAACAAGCGGTCGTGGTTGCGCTCGGGCAGCTGCAGCTGCAGGCCGCGCTCGAGCTGGTCGAGGGCGCCATCCACATCCCAGATCAGCTGGTCTTGCTCGAGCACCACCCGGGCCAGGCCCCGGCTGTGGGCTTCCGCCGCCAGGGTGCTCTGCAGCCACACCAACAGGGCGCGATCGCGGCTCCAGCCATGGCTGCGGCGCAGGGCCTCAGCCACCTCCAGGGGATGGCGCAGCACCAACACCGCCTGCAGCTCGGGGGCCGGATCGAGGGCCGGATCGGCCAGGGCCTGGCGCCAGAGGGGCAGCAGGCGCTCAAGGCCGGGCAGTTGCAACACGCGGATGCCAGCGGCAGGAAGCAGTTCGGCCAGGGGGGCCACCACGGTGGCGGGGAAGGCCCGGGCCGCATCGCTGCTGAGCCAGCGCTCCGGCAAGGAGCGGCTGGCCTGCCAGCTCACGCCGGCCTGGGCCTGCAGGCGCTGGTGGCAATCGAGCAGGGTGGGGTGGTGCAAGGCCGGCGCGCCGCAGAGGCCGAGCACCCGCTCGAGCTCACAGCCGGCGGGCTGGGGCAGCCCGAGCACCACCAGGAGGCGGGGGCGGTCTGGGGCAGCCATCGGCGCACTCACGAAGCGGGCCCAACGTATCGTTCGCCCTGGGGCTTGGCCAGGCCAGGACATGCGCATCCTGCTGATCCATCAAAACTTCCCAGGCCAATTCCGCCAGCTGGTGCCCCACCTGCTGCAGCGGGGCCACGAGCTGGTGGCAATCTGCAGCCATGAGCGGCCGCTGCCGGAGGGGGAGCGGCTGCGGGTGTTGCGCTACAGCGAACCGCCAGCGGGGCAGCCGCCGCTGCCCTTCAGCAGCGCGGTGTGGCACGAGGCGCTGCAGCGGGCGGAGGCGGTGGGGGGGCTGTGCCTGCAACGGCGGCGGGAGGGCTGGCAGCCCGATCGCATCTGTGCCCACAGCGGCTGGGGCGAAACGCTGCCGCTGCGGCAGATCTGGCCGGCCGTGCCCCAGCTGATCTGGCCGGAGCTGTGGGTGCGCCCCGATCAGATGGGGGCCGGCACAGACCCCTTCCTCCAGGTGGCGCCGGAGCAGCTGGAGCTGGCCCAGCTAGGGCGCAACAGCCTCACGCGCGTGGCCCTGTCGATGGCCAACCAATGGGTGCTGCCCACCCGCTTCCAGGCCGAGAGCCTGCCGGCCGAATTTCGCGACCGGCGGCTGCATGTGATCCACGAGGGCATCGATGCCAAGCAGCTGGCCCGGCCCAATCCCGCGGTGAGCTTTGCGGTGGCGGGGCAGCAGATCGATCGCAGCGTGCCCACGCTCACGTTTGTGAACCGCAACCTGGAGCGGCTGCGGGGCTTCCCCACGCTGATGCGCGCCCTGCCGCTGCTGCAGCGGGCCCACCCCGACCTGCGCACCTTGATCGTGGGCGACAACGAGGGGGGTTATGGGGGCGGGCATCCAAGCGGTAAGCCCTGGCGCCAGGTGATGCTGGAGGAGCTGGCAGGCCAGCTGGATCTGAGCCGAATTCACTTCCTGGGTCGCATCCCCCATCCCCAGCTGATCGCCCTGCTGCAGGCCAGCACGGTGCACGTGTATCTGAGCCATCCCTATGTGCTTGGTTGGAGCCTGCTGGAGGCAATGGCCTGCGGCTGCTGCATTGTGGGCAGCGAGGGGATGCCGGTGGCGGAGGTGATCAGCCATGGCCACGATGGGCTGCTGGTGCCGATCAACGATCACGAGCGCTTGGCGGATCAGGTGTTGCAGCTGCTGCAACAGCCCCAGCGCAGGCAGGCGCTAGGAAGAGCTGCACGGCAGACCGCGCTGCTCTACGACCAACGGCTCACCTTGCCGGCGATCACCGCCTTGATCGAAGCCAACCCAAGCAGGATGGAACAGGAGCCGCTGGGGGGAGGGACATGAGAATCCTGATCGTCGACACGTTCTACGGTCCCTACCTGGAGCGTCTCTACGCCGGCGGCTCCCTGGCGCAGCAAACCTGGGCGCAGCAGCACAAAGCCCACTTTGCGGGTGGCTTCGGCACGGGTGATGCCTATTCCCATGGCCTGGGGCTGCTGGGGGTAGACGCGATCGAGATCGTGGCCAATTCCCCTTTGCTGCAGCAGGCCTGGGCACGGGAGCACCAGCCTGCGTTGCTCCAACTGGCGCCTGGGGTGCAACAGCTGCTGGCGATCCTCGAAGCCCAGATCCGCTGGTGGAAGCCCACGGTGCTCTATGTGCAAGACATCAACTGGCTGCCGGCCGCCTTCCTGCAGCACGTCAAACCCTTGGTGGAACTGGTGGTGGGCCAAAACGCCTGCCCTCTGGCCCCAGGGCTGGATCTGAGCCCTTACAACCTGCTGCTCACGTCGCTCCCGCACTACGTGGGGCGGTTCCGCAAGCAAGGGGTGCCGGCGGCCTATTTCCCAATCGGTTTCGACGAACGATTGTTGCAACGGCACCGCACGGATTGGCCCAGACCCCATGCACTCACGTTTGTGGGTGGCTTGGGCGGTTATCACAGCCAGGGCACCCAGATGCTGGAAGCCATCGCCCGGGAGCTGCCACTGCAGGTGTGGGGTTATGGCGGCCAGCAGCTGCCGGCGGACTCAACCCTACGGCAACGCTGGCGGGGCGAAGCCTGGGCTGACGACATGTATGGCCTGCTGGCCAGCAGCCAGATCACCCTCAACCGCCATATCGATATCGCCGAGGGCTATG
>Ga0194123_10007136_pt1 | contig 11272 bp, 11 predicted proteins | sample TA2MahsurfametaG_5_FD_155479 | JGI IMG/M metagenome (GOLD analysis project Ga0194123, IMG submission 155479) | Freshwater microbial communities from Lake Tanganyika, Tanzania - TA2015023 Mahale A surface | ecosystem: Environmental > Aquatic > Freshwater > Lake | place: Tanzania: Lake Tanganyika... | reverse complement strand
TACTCTATACCTCTGATGTATGTTTGTATATCGGAGTCTCGGTATGAGTGATAAGACCAATCATATTGCGAAATGTGTTTGGCAAGATACTTAGAATCTCGAACCGAAAGGCATACAAACAGATCGGTTTCCTTCCAGCCGAATTGAGCCATCCATGCTTTTGCTTCTAGCTCTTCGTCTGATGTGATTGGCAAGCGAAGTTTCGCCTTTTCGAGAAAGCCATAAACATCACGAGAACCGTACCCACCACTTGAATCCAAAAAATGAATATTGCCAAATGGCAGGAATCTGTTCCAAAAAACCAAGTAACGCACCGATGAATGCACTCTTAACCATCTACGAGTAATCGTTGCCCAATATGCATTTGAGCATTTATTGTCATCTGGTAAATACCAAAGATCTAATTTTCTTCCCAATCTATCGACTATGGTTTCCGCCTTACGTTGACCAACGTCTGCTGCAAAATGTCCGATACGTTCAAAGCGAAATGCACCAACCCTAACCAAGACAAGTGGCCTGAGACCTCTTATAGCAATCAAAACGGGAACTGCCCAAAACGCGTGAATCGAATATAAAAATATTCCTTTTAGTGACCTCAATGCTGTTCTTGCTTTTCTAGCAATAGCTGGCAAGCCGTTTGTCAAAACCTCTTTTGATTGAGAATTAATTTCCATCATTAGTCGCAAAATTCAATGATGGCCTAAAACCGTCTTGATTTCACTGGCGTTTAAATGAAAATTCCCAACCCGTGACACCTGAACCGCCGCAGCAATTGAACCCAAACACGCCGCGTCCCAGATACTACCGCCTGCAACAAGCGAAAGGGCGCTTGCTACAAGCATCGAATCACCAGCACCTGCGACGTCTTTAGGTGATTTGTTCAATGCTTCCACTTGGTCTGTAATCCAACCCTCCGAGTTTGAGTTCGGAGAATGCACCATAACACCATCTGCAGATAGCTTTAAAAGAATATGCTTGGCGTTCGATTTAACTCGTAACTGTTCTGCTAAAACTACTAGTCCGTCCTCTCGATTTTGCGTGCTTACTCGCGCTTCTCGCTCGGTTGGTAACAACAGATCAACTCCCTTGAACCGGGCGACATCCCCAAGCTGACTCGAAGACTGGCTGTCCGCAGCCACCCTTACCTTATTCGTTCGCGCAATAGAAATTAACTCATCCACCACTGCCTGCGTTAAAACCCCGTAATTAAAATCCGAAAAAATCAGTAAGTCACAGTGTCTTAGCGCTTTAGAAGCTCTCTCAATCAATTCCCGCTGCAAAGGCAGCGCAATTGCTGCCTGTTGTAGGTAGCTCACACGAAGCAGGGTTTTCCCATGGCTACGGTAACGCTCCTTAAGCGTTGTTGGTCGTTCATGATCTTCAAGCAAGTGATTCCTAACGCCCAGCCTCTGAAGTTCCGTCACGCAGAACTCCCTTGTCGCATCTGTTCCCGTTACACTCAATAAAGTACTTTCCGCCCCCAACCCCCTAGCGTGGGATGCAACGATGCCAGCACCCCCAACAAACCTCTTTTTGTCTATCGGTGAGACAACCAGAGTCGGATCCTCTTGAGACATACCTAAGGGCTCGCATGTGATGTACTCATCGACAATTAGGTCGCCTACTGTAAGAACTCTTAGTTTAGAAAAGGATTCGACTAAAGTGGAAAGTCTTTCAACACTAGTATCGTGCCGTACCATATAGCTGGTTGGCATCGCGATTGGGAGGTTAGTCTGTCCCGCTACCTCCTGCTGAATGAGATCTGCTGAAGAGAACTGCATCTCACCAGAACTAAAAAGAAGCCGCCCACCATAGCCTTCAATTACTGCAGCTTCAGGATTAAACCTCTTTTCGAACTCCCTCCCCTTCACCACGATAGCGGGTCTCAATCTTTCTATGAGTTGAGGCACTGACTCGTTAAAGATAAAGGCTTCGTCAACCAAGGAGCAACTTCTGACACTCTCTAGTCGTAATTTTTCAGGAATATGGGCAGCTGTGCCTGCGAGTTGATCACTCTCAACGGCAACCACTAGTTTTGATTCAAGATTACGGGCAAACTTAAATAATCTAATGTGACCCGGATGTAATACGTTAAAGTGACCTACTACCAAAACTGAAGTCATAAAGTCAACTAAGAATATTATTTGGATTCAAAATAGGATGAGAAAACACGGTTTCGACGCACGAGAGACCCTACGTACGGATAGAAAATAGTCGCCGGATTGGCTCTACTGATGAAGATAGAAACTTGGGGGGTGTAACTTATTCCCTGCAAGGTTACGATAAAGTGTAGAAGAAAAATTCAATGATAATACCGCATCATCAAATCGAATCAGAATTCTATCATGATAACTTTCAAAAACATAGCCATGTTCTCTAAGAGCCCAGTGATCTAAACAAGCACCCTCAGTTACCTTTCTGATGTGTATTATTACCAAATACTCATCGACTCCTATATATAGCCTAGCACCGGAATAGGGTGGCATAAAAGAATTCACTATTCGTCTAGCCACTGCTGAAGGCATTCTTGGGTCGAGGGTAATATCGTGGAAGTCTCGCTTTCTCCAGTAATTTGAAAAACGCTCTGAGTTAGTTTGTGATACTGGTGGATCCCCATCCAGAAGTTTACCTAATAGTTTCGGAAACGCTTTGTATACCGCTTCAATCATCCGCTGGTTTGTATCGAATATTCTATCCTCCACTCTAAAAGGCTGCTGAAATAGTAGCTGTCCCGTATCTATTCCATTATCCATAATAAAAAAACTTAAGCAGGTTTCTCGTATATTCAGTACAGTAAGCCAATGCAGTGCATGCCTGCCTCTCCCAATAGGTAAGGGTGTAGGATGGGATCCGATTACAAAATTCTTTGGGGTTCTAAGGAATTCCTCGGACAAAAGATGCGGCCATGTACTAAATATGTAGTCTACGTCCAGTCGCTTTAGGTGCTCGATTGCCTCAGCGGAGTTCAGGTCCGAGTATTCGATCAACTCAATATCGTTTTCTTGAGCATAAGATGCAAAATCTGTAGAGTTCTCTGGCTTTAAATGCTCTGGGAGCGTAACGAGCGCTCTTACATAAAAACCGCTTCGTCGTATCGCATCAGCACAAGCTAGAGTGAATTCGTTAGTCCCTAGGACGACAAAACTTATTAAATTGCTAGCACTCATCGTGTACTGTTTTAACCACTTGAGCTATCGATGCAAGAGATTGGGCGGGGCCACTCGGCAGATAAATCCCTTCCTTACTGAAGTTACGTGAATTTGGAAAGCTGTTTTTTGCTACCCCCAGGTAAGTTGCCTTATCGACATCGGGATAAAATGGACGGGACTCTATACCATTACGGGCGAGTCGATCGATCCAATTTTCTCGATTCTCCACAAGGAACTCGTTATAGACGGGAACTTCCCCAGTATCGAGATCGACGGGTATTAGCGCAAACGGCGATTCTCTAAGCCCCTCTGCATAACACGCATATATCTCTTTTAAGTGCGCAATCCGATCCGAAAGTAGTTTCAGCTGCTCTATACCAATCGATGCAAGCACGTCAGTGAATCTGAAGTTAAAGCCGAGCATAGCCCATGATTCCGGATCCTTGGTGCTCTCAACCCCATGGGTACGAATGCCCCGAAGCCGCTCGGCCCAATGATCATCGTTGGTAACAATAAAACCACCTTGTCCCGTGGAAATAGTTTTGGCTACGGAGAGAGAGAAGCAGCCCATATCAGACTGTGTTCCCAAGTAGCCATGCCGGTTGCGTGAACCGATTGCCTGAGCAGCATCTTCGATAACAGCTAGCTTGTGCCTTCTAGCAATCTGTTGAATAACTTCCATATTGGCAGACCTGCCATTCATATGGACCGGTAAAATAACCTTGGTTCTACTCGTAACCGCTAACTCGATCGCAGTCACATCAATGATAGGTCGATCCCGCTCTACATCCACGGCAACCACTCTGCCTCCCAAAAGTCGAACCGCATGAGCAGTGGCTATCCAAGTCCGGTTCGGCAATATTACTTCGTCGCCAGGGCCGACACCAGCTGCAATGAGGGCCGCCAGCAAGGCACAACTGCCATTTGACACGGCTACCACATGTCTCACATTCAGGTAAGCGCTGAGAGCATCTTCGAACTCACGCGTAACCACTCCTTGACTGACGTTGTTTGATCGAACCGATTCAGCTATGCGACAAATTTCCAACTCTCCAAACGATGTCGACCACCAAGGGATCATAGAAGACGATTATTTACTAGAAATTATTTTAAAGTCGGGTAGCGGCCGTATGAACGATATACCCCTATCGATTAGACCTGAATGCTTCGCAACAATTGTCTCGAAGTGCTGCCACGCTAATACCACTACGAACTTGATATTCTGCTCTACCAATGCCGCAACCTCAAAAACAGGTATATGTTTTCCTGGGGAAAATGTATTATGCTTCGCCGGATTGTCGTCTACAATAAAGTCGAGCATGTCGGAAAGTTCAAAGTTATAAATTAGAGTGGTTGTACTGTGTGACGCACCGAATCCTGCAACCTTAAAGCCTTTCTTACGTATAACCGAAATTTCGGCATTCAATTTTCTTTTTCGTTCCTCCAACCGTGCCCAAAGGTTACGATAGTAATCAAGGGAGTTTATTCCACGCACTTTCTCATCTGATATAAACGAGTGGACTGAGTTATTGACTTCAGTTACGCTTGTGTTGACCTTCCCGACTAGCTTAATTGACCCACCCTTGGGAGACTTAGACTCTACGTCTACTAGCAATAGTCCAGATAGTTTAAAAATTTTGTCAACTACTCCAACCGTAAAGTAAGAAAAATGCTCATGATAGATGTAATCAAACATATTCTTTTCGAATTGAGCAGGGTGGTAACCCGTCTGGACGATGAAGTAACCATCTTGTGAGAGCAACGACGCAACTCTTTTCGTGAAAGACACTACATCATCGACATTTGCAAACATGTAGTTGGCAGTAACAAGACTGGCCGCCCCATGTGTCGAGATGATCTCCTGTACAATTTCGTCAGAAAAGAAACCGCAAATCGTGGATAGACCAAGGGAATTTGCTACATTAGCTAGCCTAGGCGAAGGCTCAACACCTAATACATTAACCCCCAATCTCTTAAACGAATGCAGCATTGAACCATCATTACTTCCCAAATCTACAACAAGAGAACTTGAACTCAAGCCACACTCGGCACAAACCTCTCCAGCATAGCCGTCGTAGTATGCCCGTAATCCCTCGGTTAACTTACTTTCATAAAGATAGTCGGAGTAACTAAATATTGGGCTAACCTTATATGGGAGAAAGGTATATCCACACGACGTACACAGTGCAAGATCGACAGGATAAACATCTTGGTGCCTTGGCTCGCGTAGAAACTGATCTTCAAGCGGAGTAGAAGCCAACGAGAGCGCTACAACAGTCGAAGAACTTCCACAAATCTGACAGGGACTATTCAAAGTCTGAACCGTCTCTCGTCATCTTCAATCCATGATCCATCACAAAAAAGATCCTCCAAATAATTAGCGGTTCCTGGAAATATAGACCCAAACCGCCCCCCTGCCTGCAAATAGGAGTCGTGTCGTGAAACCAGGGTGGCATGCTTTATAGGATTCGTCCCTAAAAGACAAAGCTTAGGGCTTAACCTGTAGAGTGCCTCTGAACTCAAAATACGTATTCCCCCCAAAGGTGCAATTAAGTTCGACTTATTCGAATCATCGTCAACTATAAAATCGATTAACTTCTCTAATCCGTACAAAGAGATAAAGGTAAACGTCAAATGTCCTGCCCCGAAAACCGCTATAGGCTTGTTATCCATCTTTACTCTCGCCAAAAATCGAGAAATATTTGATTTTCTGAAATAGTACTTAGCAATAAAACTTCGGATACGCCGCAGTTCCTCATCTAGATAGCTAGCCTTCTCCTCTGTATTTCTCCCTTGAACGGTGAGCTTTAAGATAACAACCAAGGAATTCTCGAGAGGATAAGGTATCGAGCAAGATTCGACAATATGAAAACCAGAATTTACGAGGACGGCCTCTAACGTCCGCTTAGTAAAGTAGCATGCATGTTCCTCCCATAATACTGTGCAATCTCCAACTTCAAAAGACCGCTCGCAGTCTGGCACCTCGAAAACAATATAACCATCTCTCCTAACAACAGCCTTTATTTTTTCGATGAAAACGGGCAAATTGTTGGCATGCTCTAGAACATGTCGAACTAAAAAAACATCTGCCTTGCCGTGATTGCTAATTATCTTTGAGGAAGGCAAGTTGCAGAATACCTCGATGAATGTCTCAATACCAGAGAGGTTATCATTTATATCAAGATCCAATCGCGGACATATTCTCCAACACGACTTGTACCCGAGAGTGCTGATTCGCTCTAACGTCGAATCATCCTTAGAACTAAATCCTGCAAACGTTGACGTATGATTGATGCCGGGTAACTGTACTAAGAACTTGGCAAGCCGGTCTAAGTGGTCCTCTGGCTCAAAACAGGTAAGCCAAGAGTAGCGGGGCTTCAATTCCGAGGTGGGAAAAGGTTGGCTCAAGCGAACTAAGCCAGTTTTATTCTCAATGCTCAAACCGAGCGGGTAACGAGGTGCGACGCTGTCGTACAAATCCAGGAATCGGTTGGTTACAGGATGCAACCCAAAGGAATGGATCTCAAAATCTTCCACAACTGAACTCGAAGCCGGTTTAGACCTCATTCCTTAGTTCCTCGTTCCCTCTGCAACCATTGCGGACAATCCATCTTCCAAAGAGGTAAATTGAAAGTCAGCCGGCAGCAGCCTTAATAATCTCGCTGGGGCATAAATCTGATCAATCTGGGGTTTAGTTCGCTCCCTAGAATCAAAAGAGAGGTTAGGAAAATCTCGCTGTAAGGCTCTCACAATATCCATGAATGAACGTGACTTCCCTGTACATAAATTAAACACGCCAGATGTATCCAATCTTAAAAAATGAAGGACTACATCAGTAACATCATCAACAAAAACAAAATCTCGTAACTCTAATCCGTCACCCCAAAGACTAATTGGTCGGTTCTCTCTAGCAGCCGCAAAAAAACCAGAAGGTCCATATGCGTTGGATGTATCCCCCAAACCGTAGACGAGCGTCGGCCGAAGGATTATGGTCGACTTAAAGCCGTAGTCATAGGCAACTTTAAGAAGTAAATCTTCCGAACAGCGCTTAGCGATCCCGTAATATGATGAAGGCAGTAATGAATTTTCTTCTGTGATACGCGTGTATTGGCAAGACTCGCCGTAAACAGCCGCCGAACTGAGGTATATAACCTTCCTAACCTTTCGCCGCGAAAGCATTTCGCAAAGGTTTGTAAGAATCAATACGTTCTTGCAAACACTATCTAAACTGTCGGCAATTTGTCTCTTTATTCCAGCGGTAATAATCACCGTGGAGCCTAACGGAATAAGCTCAGACAGATACGTATTATCAACCCTCGTTGTTAGATCAACCGAGGGGAAGGCGATGTACGAAAGGTTATCTGCAGGATTACTAAGCTTCTGTATTTTTTCAAGAACACTTCTCCCTATGAATCCCGTGGCGCCGATGACTACTACACTGTTCAGTTCGGTCGTCAACGACATAACGCCCTATAAATTAGAAAACGATTCTCAGTTTTTTGGATTGACACAGAGGAAAAGCAAATAATGTGACATCGCCCCGTAGCCGGTATGGACAACCTCGTCGTTCATCGAGAACGGAAAAACTCTTCCGTAGGCGCTATGTAAGACTGAAAGCCACTCTCCTTGTGAGCGACAATTTACATGCCCCGCGCGCGACTCTTCAGATGCCCATACTTGGGACTCTAAACTAGGCGTTCCAAGAATAAACGTACCATTCTCGGCTAAACTATCTCTTGTATTCACCAGGAATCGCAAAGTTGAATTAGCCTCAATATGTTCGATAACATCGAGCGAGTAAATTACATCGTATTTATTAGAGCTAGGCGCAGCCACAAAATCGTGACAAAAGACATTTGAAGTTGGATTTCTCTCTCTGCACTCGTTCAGAAAATTTTTATCTATATCGCTTAAATCAATCATTCGACAATTCTGTCGAACTATTGCCGCAGCGAATCCATCTGCGCAACCAATCTCGAGCACATGATCGCCATTAGATACCATTTTTGAAACGAATTTATACCTTGCCAAATAGATCGGCAGTAGTTTTGGATCAATTAGGTAGCGAGACCTAGCAAGAGCTCCTAAAGTAACCGGGGAATTAAGCGCTGCGGTTTGAAACTTTTGAAAGACTTCGGCGCCTGTAGTTGGTTCCATATACTTAGTCCTTGTAACTGTTATCTCTGTAAGGTCATCAGCCTTTAAATGACTCGAGTGCCGATTGTAAATTCAAGGCTAACTCGATTCCTGCAAGTGGCCTTGCCGCCATGCAAGAGAGAATCATTGAAAATTATAGCCTCTCCAACCCTTACTAGTGCTGAAATCATTCCTGAAGTAACCAGATTATCAGAAAAAACGGGCTTCTTCTTTCCGAATGAATCCAAGCGATAATCGTAGCTGAAGTCTTTTTCTTGAGATTCGGGAAGTATCATCAGGCTTGGGTTTTCGTCGTCTTGAATTAGAGGCATCCAAACTTTAACCCTAGTATGGGAGTTCGGAAACGGCGAATCCCCCAGCTCCCAGAACCACCTGTCTGCATGGACAGGGCCCACATCAGAGGATGAGTTTTTTCGAACAAGTCTCCAGTAAATATTTTCATACCCTAAGCCCTCCTCATCTGTTACAAAATCCCCATCCGTAGTTGTAACGTACCCGTGGTGTTCGAGATATCTGAGAAACTCCTTGGCGATATGCCGCGGAAATATTCGTGCTGGCTTATCTTTAAATTTAGCGAAGTGACTTAATGCGATAGCCTCCGCTGCACCCTCAAGAGAATTAAATTTGTGATTAGCAGATTCACTGATGTGTTGCAAAACAAATCTTGACGCGACCGAAGTTAAATCTGTGGAATCTACAATCGAATACCCTGAGGGAGTCGTGCTAAGCGAGAGTGGCGTACTCGGTAACCTTTTCATTTAAAGCTCCCATCGAAATCTCGAAGAAAATTGCTGGTTTATTAAACTGTAGTGTGTGCCATTGAGTGGCTGGAGTGAAACAGGAGATGTCTCTGCCGCCCGAGGACCCAATGGGAGTGATCGATTTAAGACTCAGATCGTCATTATAGAAAATTAAGTCGAAACCACCGTCTTTTATGAATACAAACTCACCAAATGGGATATGCCTATGAATGGGAACTATGGTTCTTTCATCATGATATATAAGCATAATATGAAGAGAATCTGATGGATGACTATGCAGACACAATCGCGCCCTCCCTGTTTGGCTAGTTTTTCCTTGTCGGATTAAAGAATCAACCAGTTCGGCAGATACCCTCTGATCTTGCACGTAAGCATAATACGAATCTGATCCGCTTCTTTGCCATACAGTCATTTAGGCTCACTCAAAGTAGATGTATGAATAGTCTCCGGTGTAACCGGTCATTTCAAACCACCAGGCCCAATCGTCTGGCGTATTAAATTGCTCACAGGTCACCTGCCAAAAAAGTAAGTTTGCTTTCTCAACTTCAGTTCGGTACGACTCTACACACAGGTACTTCTGTTTACCCACACGTTGCATCTCCCTTAAAGCAAGGTCAAGTTCCCGGTTGTGGAGATTATGCAGAGTTGTAATAGAAAAGACCAAATCGAATGATTGGTCTTCATATGGAAGGTTTGCAGCAGTTCCTTGCTCAATCAGATGCTTCACGTCGGGGTGGGCATGCTTTATGGCATAACTTGAGATATCAATACCACGTACTTCAAGTCCGGGAAGCACCTGAGTGAGTTCTAAGATCTGAAAGCCCTTACCGCAGCCAACATCCAACACCCTGCTTCCCTGCTTGAGCCCATAGTGCTCAACCATTAGCTCGGCCACCGGGGCCCACCGTCCGGGCATGTACTTATAGCCACCGTAGTTAATGCGGCGATCTCCATCCCAGTAGTCATAACCCCATTGCTTGGCCAACTCGGCAGCCTTGGCCTTGGGGAACTCTGGGTCATTCACCCGGGCAAGGTAGTCTCGCTGGGTAGCTTTGTGAAGGGGTGACATTAAATCCAAATAGGCCAAGAGGTTAATCCTATGTTAAGTAGCTTTGTGCTAACTCGAGCTTACCTCGAACCAGTTGCTCAGAGGCTTGACCATCATCAAGCGCTGTTATCTGAGCATATCTATCTGGATTGAGCAACGCCAAAATAATGCAAGCCCATTTGAGCTTGAGGATGGGAAACAAAACGTCATACCGTTCCTCCAAGCCTTTGCTCCATTGGGTTAGGGCCTTGCTCAATACTCGGGCCCTTGACCTTAATGGCACCCTAGGCTGAAGATCAAAATCTGCAACCACCTTCACTGGATCATCCCATCCGGAAAACTCAAAATCAAAAAACCTAATTCCCTGAGGGGTACGAATAGCATTGTGAAAGCCAAAGTCGCTCGGTGAGACGCATCTATTAATAGGGTCTAGAACATCCTTACAATTGCCTTTTGCAATCAATTGCACCGTGCTCTCCTGAAGATAGTACAGCTCTCGCCAAACGCAATTGATGAGTCCGTCCGCCTTCGCCCTAAAATCAGCTGGAAGATGCTCTGCGCTCATCTTGCTAATACGTTGCTCAATGTTCTGCAGGTGTTCGGTGAGTCTTAAGAATCCGTCTGCCGCGCTGCCCTTGACATGCCGCTTCGCCAACTCAAGGTCTCCATTCAAGCACCGCAAGAAGTTTGCAGCGCAATCGATATCATCCTCAGATGGATTCGTACCCTCTTGAAACCCATCCCCCTCTAAGCTTTCCAGCACCAGACACCTGCTTGCTGCGTCAGAGCCCAGCAATTGGGGAACAAACTCTGGTGCTACTACCCTCGCGTAATTCAGGAACTCTAATTCCGCCTTAAAACGATCATGTTCGCCTGTTCGATGCGCAGCGTACCCCTTTAGTACGAATTTGTGACCTGCGGCCTCACAACGAAACACCTGGTTGTTGATGCCGCCCTGCAGGGGTTCCAATGTATCTGGGCATGCGCCAAGTTTATGGCACCAGTTAATGGCAAAGGCAGGCGGCTCAATGAGTTGAATCACTTAAGGTTAATCAGTAAGGCTGGAAGCTCGCCCCAGTGCTTTGCTCTTTGAGCCTTTGATTGGGCGTGGAAGCACTCTGGATCAAACAAAATAGCCCAACAAGCACTTGGGAAGC
>Ga0194123_10007128_pt1 | contig 11282 bp, 8 predicted proteins | sample TA2MahsurfametaG_5_FD_155479 | JGI IMG/M metagenome (GOLD analysis project Ga0194123, IMG submission 155479) | Freshwater microbial communities from Lake Tanganyika, Tanzania - TA2015023 Mahale A surface | ecosystem: Environmental > Aquatic > Freshwater > Lake | place: Tanzania: Lake Tanganyika... | reverse complement strand
GATCGTCGAGGGAGGCCTCGGTGAGTTCCGCCGAGGCAAAGCTGGCGCCGCCCATGCCATCGCGGCCGGTGGTGCTGCCCACATAGACCACGGGATAGCCCACGCCCTCGGCACCGGAGCAGACGATCTCCTCGGTTTCCATCAGCCCCAGGGCCATGGCATTCACCAAGGGGTTACCGGAGTAGCTGGGGTCGAAGGCCACCTCACCACCCACGGTGGGGACCCCGACGCAGTTGCCGTAGTGGGCGATTCCAGCCACCACGCCCTCCATCAGGCCCACGTTGCGCTCGTCTTCCAGGGGCCCGAAGCGCAGGGCGTTGAGCAAGGCGATCGGCCGGGCACCCATGGTGAAGATGTCGCGCAGGATGCCGCCCACACCCGTGGCCGCCCCCTGGAACGGCTCCACCGCCGAGGGGTGGTTGTGGCTCTCGATCTTGAAAGCGAGGCGCTGACCTTCTCCCAGATCCACGACACCGGCGTTCTCACCGGGGCCCACCAGGATCCGCGGGCCGGTGGTGGGGAAGCCCTGCAGCAGCGGGCGGGAGTTGCGGTAGCAGCAGTGCTCCGACCACATCACCCCGAACATGCCCAGCTCAGCGCGGTTGGGGGCGCGGCCGAGGCGGCGGCAGATCTCGTCGTAATCGGCCTGGCTGAGGTTCTCCTTTTTCAGCGCGTCGGCAACGGAGTAGTCAGGGGCTGCGACCACAAACCAGGAAGCAAGATCCGTTCAGTCTCGCTGAGCGACTCACCCGAGGCCGGCGGCCTGGCTTGCCTCGCCCGAGAGAGGGGCCCGATCAGCGCTGATCGAGAGTGTCCGCTAATTCCGTACGGCCTGTACAGACTTAGCGGACAGTTCAAATCCAGGGGTCTTCCTCCTCGCGCTGGCGTTGCCGCTCACGAGGATCCACGCGCTCGTCATCGTCGGCATCCCAATGATCCCAGGCCTCAGAACCGGCCCTCCGCGGGGGGTTGGCTTCATCCCAGGGGGGTTCGTCGAGCCAACCCTCGAGGCGCTCTTCAAAACGATCACCCGCCTGCTGAAACTGATCCCGCAGGCGCGTGGTTTCCTCCTGCACCTGGTCACGCCAGCGGCGGGAGCGCCGCAGAAACTGCTGTCGCACGCTGGCCTTGGCCAGGGGGAGATCATCGAGGCTGCGTACCCCTGTAATCACGCGACCGGGTTGCTGATCGACGATCCGATCCGGTTGCAAGCGCCAACGGCTGGTACCGGGGAGACGCGGATCGCTGCGGGAGATCAGGTAGTGCAGGATGCGGCCACTGCTGAGGTCGATGGCCGCGTCAGCCACCTGTCCGATGGGCTCGTCATCGGATCCGAGCACCGCCGCCTCGATCAAGGTGGGCAGGCGGTCCACCGTGGGCAGGTCGGTGACCGCCGCCTCACCGCGCACAAACAGCTCGAGCTCGGAGAGGCCGCGGAGTTGATTCAAGCGCCAGGCCAGCCGTCGATCGCCTAGGGCAGAGGGTTTGCTGATCCAACCGAGCAAACGATGCACGGGGGGATGCATCCAGGCCGCAACCCCAGCGCCGTGATCAAGGCCCTGATCGCAGCGCACCCTGCGCCGCAGGATGTCGCTGAGCAGCAGCTGCTCCGGCAGGCTCACTGACGAATCTGGACAGGCATCACCAGATAGGTGAAGGCCGGATCATCTTGAGGGGCCAGCACCACAGGGGTGGTGGGGGCATTGCACTGCAGCTGCACCTGCTCGGAGCTCATCGCTTTAAGGCCCTCCAGCACATAGCGCACGTTGAAGGCGATCTGGATCGCCTCCCCGCTGATCTGGGCTCCAATGGCCTCGGAACCACTGCCCACATCCTGGGCATCGGCACTGATCGACAGCTGACCGGCACTGGGATCACTGCTGAGTTTGACCACGTTGTTGTGCTGATCAGCTAACACGGCTACCCGCTCAAGCGCGCTCACCAAGCCTTTGCGATCGAGGCTGATGCTGCGGCCAAAACTCTCAGGAATCAGCTGGCGGTAGTTCGGATAGGTGCCATCGAGGCTGCGGCTGGTGAGCACCTGATCCGCCCACTGGAAGACCACCTGACCGCGATCGCAGAACAGGCTGACCGGTTCGGCTCCGCCTTTGCTGGAGAGCAGACGCTCGAGTTCCCGCAGGGAGCGGGCCGGAACCGTGACATCGAGCTCCCCTTCACTCGCCGCACTGTTCTGCAGACGCAGCACCGCCAAACGGTGCCCATCGGTGGCCGCGCACTCAAGTCCGTTGTCATCAAGGCCGAGGTGAACACCAGTGAGCAGCTGCTTGGCTTCGTCGCCACTGCTCGCAAACAGGGTGGCCCGCAGCCCTTTGATCAACACCTCAGGATCGAGCTTGATCGGGGTTCCGGCCTGGGCCAGGGGGAGCTCGGGGAAGTCATCGGCAGGCATCCCACGCATCTGATAACTGCCGGATGCACTGGTGAGCTCCACCTGCTCACTGCCTTCCTCGCAGCTCAGGCTGATCGGACTGTCGGCCGGCATGCGCGACACGATCTCTCCGAACAAACGGGCCGGAAGGGTGATGGCCCCGCTTGTGGCCACTGAGGCGCTGAGGCTGGTTTGAATCCCGAGGCTCAGGTCAAAGCCCGTGAGGCTGATGCGCCCGGTGCCGGCATCGGCGGTGAGCAGCACGTTGGCCAACACGGGGTGGGTGGGTCTGGCTGACACAGCCCGACTCACCAGCTGAAGGCTGGCGCTGAGTTCGGCCTGTGAGCAGACCAGCTTCATGGTGGAGCGAAAGGGGCCCCCACGCTTCCACAAGCCGGGCGGAAGCGCAACGGGCAAGCCGATCCGGATCCCCGCCAATCCCCACTCGACGATTTAAGGGATTTGATTTTTTAGAAAACAAAACCAAACCCGTAGTCGTAGGGGTCGGGGAAATCCAGGAAAACCCCCGTAACCCCTTGCTAGATCGTGTTTTACGTTTCCACAGCCTTGAAGAACAGGCCGGCGACTTGCCCCATTAACCGCGTTATTCCCCGATTTCCCGGGCTTGTGGAATCTTTCGCCGGCAAAGAGGTTTTCGGGAGTGCTTGTTCTCCTCGTCCTTTGGCAGGGTTTTCCGCAGCTTGTGGGCAGACGCTTTTTGGGCTGGCCTTAGAAGCCCATCACCTGGGCCACCGTGGCCGTAACGGGATCGAGACCGGTATGGAACTTGGAATCGTTGTGCTCGATCGCGGTGGTGGGGTCCTTCAGACCATTACCGGTGAGCACGCAGACCACGGTTGAGTCGGCAGGCACCTCCTCGCGGCGCTTGATCAGACCGGCCACTGAGGCGGCGCTGGCGGGCTCGCAGAACACCCCTTCGCCGGCGCCCAGCAGTTTGTAGGCCTCGATGATCTCGGCGTCGGTGACGGCCATGAAGTCGCCATTGCTTTCGGCGCGAGCCTTGAGGGCGTTCTCCTTGTTCACCGGGTTGCCGATCCGGATCGCGGTGGCGATGGTGTCGGGCTGCTCCACGGTGTGGCCCAGCACCAGTGGGGCGGAGCCGGCGGCCTGGAACCCCATCATCCTCGGCAGTTTGCGGCTGTGGCCCGCTGCCTTGTATTCGTTGAAGCCCATCCAGTAGGCGCTGATGTTGCCGGCGTTGCCCACGGGGATGCAGAGCCAGTCGGGGGCTTCACCCAGGGCGTCCACCACCTCAAAGGCCGCTGTTTTCTGCCCCTGCAGGCGGTAGGGGTTGAGGGAATTCACCAGGGTGACCGGGTATTGATCGGCCACTTCGCGCACGATCGCCAGAGCCCGATCGAAGTTGCCCTTCACGGCCAGCACTTCAGCGCCGTAGAGCAGCGCCTGGGCCAACTTGCCCTGGGCGACATAGCCATCGGGAATCAACACGAAGGCCCGCATGCCACCGCGGCGGGCATAGGCGGCCGCGGCCGCAGAAGTGTTGCCGGTGCTGGCGCAGATCACCGCTTCGGATCCTGCTTCCTTGGCCTTGGAGATGGCCATGGTCATGCCCCGGTCTTTAAAGGAGCCGGTGGGGTTGAGGCCGTCGTATTTGAGGTAGACCTTCACCCCTCTGCCGATGCGTTCGGCAATCGTGGGGGCGGGGATCAGAGGGGTTGCACCCTCACGCAGGGTGATGACAGGAGTCTTGCTGCTGACCGGCAACCACTTGCGATACCCCTCAATCAGACCGGGCCAGTCCTGCATGGCCGGGCGGCGTCTGAAGGGCAGCAGGGGCACGGTCGACAGGGATGGTCTGAGCTCGAATCTACGGGGCTGGCTTGTTGTCGCCCCGCAGCCCATCCAGGGGGGAATCAGAGAAGAACGAGATCAGCTGGCTGATCGATTTGGCCTTGTTCAGCACGTTGATCAGGGCCGGGATGCTCACCTCCATCTCATCGACGGGGTAGGCCTGCATGAAGTTGACCGCGTTGATCTTCCCGTCGCCAGCCACAAGGGCATTGATCACCCCTGCTCTTAGGGCCAGGACACCTGCTTTTTTTGCCTTCAGCGGATAAACGATCTCGGCGACGCGGGCCAGGATCGCTTCTCCCAGACGGGTGCTGAGCAAACGGCTGGTGAGCACCAGGGGAACGGCCAGCTCTGCCTTCAGCAGCTTGGAAACCTCGCTGGGCTGCATCTTCGTGAAGGCGAGGAGATCGCTCAACAACCCGCGCGCCTGACCGGTTTCCGCGAGGTATTGGAAGTCAGCGACCGAGATCGACCGCCGGAAAGCCCCCGTGACAAACACCACGTTCTCGGCCGCAATGGCGGGAGTTCCCCCGAACAAACTCACACCCAGCACTGCAGCAACGAGTCGCTGACGCTTGCGGCACGCCATGGGGGCCCAAAACAGTGCGCCGACCCTAGGCCGGACTCACCAGCACGTCCCGCACCAGATGCACCACACCGCGCTCCGCTAGGCCGCGGGCCAGTTCAGCCCCCATCCGCCTCAGCTCGGTTTCCTGGAGTAGACGCGGCACCCGCTTGAGCAGCAGTTGGGGATCGAAGCCGGGCAGCTGGCGAAGAATGGCCACCAGCCGTTGGATCGGTTCGAGCGAGAGCAATTCGGCGTCGCTGTTGCTCAGGGGCTGGGCATCCCGCAGGCCCGGAGGACGCAGGGGCCGCGGTAGCCGTTGGCTGATGCGCAGGGTGGCCTGCCAGCCCAGGGCATCGAGTTGGGCCACCGCTGCATCCACCAGCTGCCCGCGCAGCATCCCGGCGTTGGGGGAGAAGAGGAAATCGAGCACCTGATCCAGCAGGCCCTCGAGATCGAGTTGGCTGCCGCTGGCGGCGCTGCTGATCAGGTTGTCGAGCCGCTGCCAGCGGAAGATCTCGCCATCGAACAGCATCTCCTTGAGGCTGTTGCGCAGCTGCGGATCGGGGTCTTCCATCAGCCGGCGGGCGAAGTAGGGATAGGCGGCGCCGAGGATTTTGAAGTCGGGGTCCACGCTTAGGGCGATGCCTTCGAGGGTCACCAGCGAGCGGATGATCAGGGCGTAGTAGGGCGGCACCTGGAAGGGGAAGCGATACATCACGCCGCTGAGGTCGTCGGTGACGGCCTTGAAGTCCATGCGACTCACCCCCATCTCCAGGGCCTGGCCGAACACACTCTCGAAGGCCGGCACGATCGGCTCGAGGTTCACGTCTTCCGCCAGGAAGCCGAGGCTCACGAAGTCGTTGCTGAGCTTGCCGAAGTTGCGGTTCACCAGGTGCACCACCGCCTGAATCAGCCCGGTGCGGCTCTCGCGGCTCACGGTGCTCATCATCCCGAAGTCGAGATAGGCCAGGCGGCCATCGGAGAGGGCCAGCAGGTTGCCGGGGTGGGGATCGGCGTGGAAGAAGCCGTGCTCCAGCAACTGCTGCAGCGAGCAGTTCACCCCCACGGTGACCATGTCGTCGGGGTCGATGCCCAGCTCGCGCACCGCCTCGAGGTTGGTGAGCTTCACCCCATCGATCCATTCCATCGTGAGAACGCGCCGGGCGGTGGCGTGGCGGTGGATCCGCGGAACGGCGATGCGGGGGTTGTGGGCGTGCAGTTCGGCAAAACGCTCAGCGTTGGACGCCTCATTGCAGTAATCCATCTCCTCGAACACCCGCTTGCCCAGCTCATCGATCAGGGCCACAAGATCGGAGCGGATCAGGCCGATGTTGCGGTTGAGCCAGGCGGCAATGTTGCGCACGATGTAGAGATCGAGCGTGATCTGCTCCCGCAGGCCGGGCCGCTGCACCTTCACGGCAACCTTCTCGCCGTTCAGCAACACGCCGCGGTGCACCTGGCCCAGGGAGGCGGCGGAGATCGGTTCGCGCTCCAGTTCGGCGTAGATCGAAGCGATCGGCGCGCCGAGGTCGTCCTCGATGCAGGCCATGGCCAGGGCTGAATCGAAGCCCGGCAGCTGGTCTTGCAGGCCCGCCAGCTCCTCCAGCAGGAGGGGCGGCACGATGTCGGGACGGGTGGAAAGGGCCTGACCAGCCTTGATGAAGGCGGGCCCGAGGGAGGCCACCAGATCGGCTGCTTCCTTGGCGCGGGCGCGGGCGTGATCGGGGTTGGCAAGCCGGCGGGTGAGCCAGTCGATCGCCACGCTCACCAAATAGAGACCGATCGGCACCAACGTTTGCCAGATGCGCCGGATCAGGCGTTGGGGGGCGCCTGCATAGATGCGGCTGATCGCGGCCGGGTCGTATTCGAGTAGGCCGGAGACCTCGATGAAATCGCTGAGGTCGGCCCGGTCGGGGGTATCTGACTCAGTGGGCTCCGCTAAATCTGTGCTGTCTGTACAGATTTCTTCTCCCATCACGCTGCGTTGCATCGCAGCGGTGGCGGCCTCCAAGGGGGTGATCGGACTGTTGGTGCTTGGCATACCGCGGGTTTGGGCCCCGGGTGCCCTTTCAGTGTTGTCCCTCTTCTAAACGAAAGACGCAGCCGCTACGGTCGGGCTCAACACCGGCCGCCAGCTGTGCTCACCGGACTGCGTCTGCAGAACATTGCCTTGATCGAGCAGCTTCAGCTCGATTTCAGCGGTGGATTCACGGTGCTCACCGGTGAAACCGGCGCCGGCAAATCGATCCTGCTTGACGCTCTCGATGCGTTGTTGGGCGGCACCGGTGGCGCTCGTCTGCTGCGGCAGGGCAGTGAGCGCGGTGTGATCGAGGCCAGTTTCAGCCTCACCCCACCGTTGCAGAGCTGGTTGGAGCAACAGGAGCTCGAGGCCGATGACGCTGAAATCCTGCTGACCCGTGAGTGGCGTCTCAATGATGAGCGCCTCACCAGTCGCCACAGGCTCAACGGTGTAGCGGTCAACCGCTCCCAGATTCAGGAGCTGCGTCCCCTGCTGCTCGATCTCACCGTGCAGGGTCAAACGCAGCAACTGGCGCGCCCCGGTCAACAGCGCCGCTGGCTCGATCGCTTCGCGGGTGACAGCTTGCAGGCCCTGCTTGCTCCCGTGGCCCAGGCCTATCGCGCTTGGCGTGCCGCCGCTCAACAGCTCGAGCAGGCCCGCAGCAACTGGGAGCAACTGCAGCAGGAGCGTGAACGCCAGGAGCAGTTGCTGGTGGATCTGGAGGCAGCCCAGCTGGAGGATCCGGCGGAACGGGATCGCTTGGAGGCCGAGGAAAACCGGCTGGCCCATGGGGTGCGCCTGCAGGAGGGGGTGATGACCTTGCTGGGCCGTTTGGTCGATGGGGCTGAGGACGTGCCCTCGGCGCTCGATCACCTGGCGGCCTGTGAGGGTGAGCTGGCGGCGATGCAGCAGCTGGATCCTGAGCTGGCGGCGTTGGCCAGCCGTTGCAGTGATGGTCTGGCCCAGCTCCAGGATTTAGCCCGCGACCTCGATCGCTACGGCGCCGGGTTGGAGAGCGATCCCGACAGCCTCGATCAGCTCCAGCAGCGCATCGCTCAGCTCAAGGCCCTGGAACGCCGCCATGGCCAAACCCTCGCTGAGCTGATCGCCTGGCGCGATGAACTGCGCGAGCAGCTGGCTCCCGGGGGAGCTGAAGCCAGCCTGGAGGCGCTTGAGGCGGCGGAAGCGGCGGCCCGTCAGCAGCGCGATCGCTGCAATGCCTCTCTGAGCGCCGCGCGCCGCGCGGCGGCTGAGCAGTTGGAGCAGCAGCTGATGCAGGCGCTGCGCCCGATGGGCTTGGCCAACGTGCGCTTCAACGTGGCGATCGAGTCGGCCACCCCTGGTGAGGAGGGGGCCGATGGGGTGCAGTTTCTGTTTTCTGCCAACCCCGGTCAGCCTCTGGCACCCCTGGCGGAGGTGGCCTCGGGTGGTGAGATGTCGCGCTTTCTCTTGGCCCTCAAAACCTGCTTGGCCGCGGCGGATCAGCACGTGACCCTGCTGTTCGACGAGATCGACACGGGCGTGAGCGGCCGCGTCAGCGGCGCCATGGCGGAGCTGCTGCAGCGCCTCGCTCAGCAACGCCAAGTGTTCTGCGTCACCCACCAACCTCTCGTGGCGGCGGCGGCCGATCACCACTTCCGCGTCTCCAAGGATGTGAGCGCTGGCGTCACCCATACGCGAGTGTCCCAACTGCGGGACACTCAGGCCCGTCAGGCGGAACTGGCGGAACTGGCCGGTGGCGATTCCGGTGAGACCCGCAGCTACGCCGCGAGCCTGCTCAAAAAGGCGGCGTAGCGGTAAGGAGGTAAGGAAATCTGACTACGGTCCGGACGTGTTGTCTCCGTTGTATGGCTTTGGAGCTGGCCACCGTCACTGCCAAAGGGCAGATCACTGTTCCAAAGGCCGTGCGCGATGCCTTGGGTCTGCAGCAGGGCGACCAGCTCAGCTGGGAGCTTGAGGATGGCTCTGTTCGGGTGCGTGCTGTCACACCATTGGACGCGACTTATCTCCGTGGTCTGGAGGCGGGATTACAGGAGTGGTCGAGTGCTGACGATGACGCTGCTTTTGCGGAGCTGTGAGAGCGCACCCCTCCTTTTCCCTGGTTCGCGTTCCTTTCCCGTTCACTGATCGCTTTTCCCATAAACGGCGGCCAGCCTTGGTGCTGTCTGAACCTGAATTCCAGAAGTGCAGCGGACACCTTGTGTTGGCCATGGTCACGACGGCTCGGAATTCCAGCTGGCCTCTGGATTGGCCAATTCAGCATCGATGAGCGTCTGATCCTTGGCAGCCTTGGGGAGCTTGCCTTGGTTGATCGTGTTGGAGTGACCGAACACCTGCGGCAGCTGCTTCCGTTGCACTGAAGTAGGGCCGCAGAGAAGACCCTCCGATCCCCCTAGACTCCTCGATTCCCGAGCCGCCCGGATGCCCCGCGCCCTCGCCAAGAGCGTGAACGAGAAAGCGGCGATCCAGGCGCTGAATGGCGGCTCGCTGGAGGATGTGATCCGGGTGCGGGGCGCTCGTCAGCACAACCTCAAAGACGTCGACGTCACCATCCCGCGCAACAAGTTGGTGGTGTTCACCGGCGTCAGCGGCAGCGGCAAGAGTTCTCTGGCCTTCGACACGATCTTTGCCGAGGGTCAGCGCCGCTACGTCGAAAGTTTGTCGGCGTATGCACGCCAATTCCTCGGGCAGGTCGACAAGCCCGATGTGGATGCGATCGAAGGGCTATCTCCAGCGATTTCGATCGATCAGAAATCCACCAGCCACAACCCCCGTTCCACGGTCGGCACCGTGACGGAGATTCAGGACTACCTGCGTTTGTTGTTTGGCCGCGCCGGTGAGCCTCATTGCCCGGAGTGCGACCGCTCGATCCGGCCTCAGTCGATCGACGAGATGGTCGATCAGATCCTCAAGTTGCCGGAGGGAACCCGCTACCAGCTGCTGGCTCCGGTGGTGCGCGGCAAGAAGGGCACCCACGTGAAGCTCCTGAGTGGCCTGGTGTCTGAGGGCTTCGCCCGGGTGCGCATCAACGGAGAAGTGCGCGAGCTGGCCGACAACATCGAACTCGATAAAAACCATTCTCACAACATTGAGGTGGTGGTCGATCGTCTGGTGTCCCGCGAGGGCATTCAGGAACGCCTCACCGATTCGTTGCGCACCGCTCTGAAGCGTGGGGATGGTCTAGCCCTGGTGGAGGTGGTTCCGAAGGCGGGCGAGGAGTTGCCGGCGGAGATGGAGCGAGAACGTCTCTATTCCGAAAACTTCGCCTGCCCGGTGCATGGCGCCGTGATGGAGGAGTTGTCGCCGCGTCTGTTCTCCTTCAACAGCCCCTATGGGGCCTGTGCCGACTGCCATGGCATCGGGCACCTGCGCCAATTCACCAAGGAGCGGGTGATTCCTGACCCTGCCCTGCCTGTCTATGCAGCGGTGGCTCCCTGGGCGGAGAAGGACAACTCCTATTACTTCTCCTTGCTCTACTCCGTGGGCGAAGCCTTTGGCTTTGAGATCAAAACTCCTTGGAACGAGCTCACCCCTGAACAGCACGAAGTGCTGCTGCATGGCTCCAAGGAGCCGATTGCGATTCAGGCCGACAGTCGCTATCGCAAAGCACAGACCTATCTGCGGCCCTTCGAAGGGATCCTGCCGATTCTCGAGCGCCAGCTGCGTGATGCCAGCGGTGAGTCGATGCGCCAGAAGCTGGAGAAGTTCTTAGAGCTTGTTCCCTGTGCCAGTTGCCATGGCCTGAGGCTCAAACCCGAGGCCTTGGCTGTGCGGGTGGGTCCCTACCGCATCCATGAGCTCACCAGCAGCAGCGTGGGTGAGAGCCTGCGGCGCATTGAGCAGTTGATGGGTGTTGGCGCCCATCAAGGGGATGAACCCCTGCTAAGCCCTCGTCAGATTCAGATCGGTGATCTGGTGTTGCGGGAGATCCGGATGCGCCTGAAGTTTCTGCTGGATGTGGGGCTCGACTACCTCAGCCTCGACCGCCCCGCGATGACCCTCTCTGGGGGAGAGGCCCAGCGCATTCGTTTGGCCACCCAGATCGGGGCGGGTCTCACCGGTGTGCTCTATGTGCTCGATGAGCCGAGCATTGGTTTGCACCAGCGCGATAACGATCGCCTACTCAACACCCTGGTGAAACTCAGGGATCTCGGCAACACCTTGATCGTCGTTGAGCACGACGAAGACACCATTCGCGCCGCTGATTACATCGTGGATATCGGCCCTGGTGCTGGTGTGCACGGCGGTCACATCGTTGCCGAGGGTGATTTCGAGACCCTGCTGGCGGCTGAGGAGTCGCTCACCGGGGCCTATTTGAGTGGCCGCAAGGCGATCCCCACACCATCGGAACGTCGCGCCAGTGGATCGCGCAAGCTCACCTTGGTGGGCTGCGCGCGCAACAACCTCCGTGGTTTCGATGTGGATTTTCCGCTTGGTCGTCTGGTGTGCGTCACCGGGGTGAGCGGTAGCGG
>Ga0194123_10007127_pt1 | contig 11283 bp, 7 predicted proteins | sample TA2MahsurfametaG_5_FD_155479 | JGI IMG/M metagenome (GOLD analysis project Ga0194123, IMG submission 155479) | Freshwater microbial communities from Lake Tanganyika, Tanzania - TA2015023 Mahale A surface | ecosystem: Environmental > Aquatic > Freshwater > Lake | place: Tanzania: Lake Tanganyika... | reverse complement strand
TCTGGCCTCGGTGGGTCGCGGGACTCGATCTTGACAAGGCTCAATGAGGTATCCGGCCAAACGGGAGTGGTTGCATCTGAGTGGGGTGTTGGAATTCAGCTTGTTGCTGAAGATGGACGCAACATTTCGATTGCTCTCGATGACAATATTGCCGCTGCTGGTGTGGGCCTCAATGGCCAGACAATTGGGGTTACGTCGACAGCGTTCAACACTTTCTACAGTACAGTGACGCTATCGTCGGACAAAGCTTTCGAGGTGCGTCGTGGCTCCGAGGGCGATGGAAACTTCGAGAAACTTGGTTTCCGCGAGGGCACCTTCGGTGGTAAGGACACCGGCGTGAAAATTGCCGAGATTGATGTCAGTACTCAACTGGGGGCCGGGGTGGCAATCACTGCGATTGACCATGCCATTCAAGATGTGGCCTCTGCTCAAGCCAGGTCGGGTGCGTTCCAGAATCGCTTGGATGCCGCGATTAACATCCTGAGCGAGTCCAGCGAGAATGCATCTGCCGCCCGAAGTCGTATTCTGGACACGGACTACGCCTCGGAGACCACGGCACTGGCCAAGGCCCAGATTATTCAGCAGGCTGCAACGGCCATGCTGGCCCAGGCTAACCAGCAGCAACAGTCGGTTTTGGCACTGCTCCAGTAGTAGAGAATCACTCGGTAGTAAGATGAGCCGGAGGGTCCCGCAAGGGATCCCCGGCTTTTTTTTGGGGGAATGAATTGTCCAAGCCAGCATCGGGGTTGATTGCCAAGGTTCGAAAGTTAAAGGCTGCGGGGCAGATTGCCGAAGCCGCTGCAATGCTTGGAGACCTGTCCGACAAAGACTACCCAAAGGAACCCGAATTGGCTTTGGAGTTGGGGGACTGCTTTATGTCACTCGAGCGTTTTGATGATGCATCTCGCGTCTACGCTCGACTGGCCGAGGCTTTCCCCAAAAGTGCCCTTGTTTACGCAAATCTCGGTGCGGCCTTGTATCGATGCCGGCGGATGCAAGACGCTAAGTCGGTTCTTGAACACGCTCTTGACCTAGACCCCAAGTCCATGGCTGCACGAACCAACCTTGGGGGTGTCTTGCAGAGCATGAACGATTTCTCGGCCGCGCTAAAGAATGCCCTGGAATTGGTCTCCAATCATCCCACCGAGGCCCTAGCGTTTAATAACCTGGGTAGCGCGTTCTCGGATCTAAACAACATTGAGGCGGCTCGGCATGCATTCGAGACCGCGATTATGCTCAAGCCAGGGCAGATTGATGCCCTGACCAACCTGGCGGTAATGGAGAGTCGATTCGGGAATTTCGCCAGGGCCATTGAACTCTTTCAGCAGGCGATTGATGTCCTTCCCGATAGTGCCTTAGAGCGCAAAAAGTCGCTCGAGTTTTACAAGGCTTTTGATCATCTGCGGTTGGGCGAACTTCCAGTTGCTTGGGACCTCTATGAGAGTGGATTTAGCAAGCTTGTGCCGATCAATGCCATGCGAAGCCCCGACCGCCAGTTTGGTGACAAGCCGAGGTGGAAAGGCGAGGACTTAAATGGCAAGACACTGCTGGTCTGGAGGGAGCAGGGCATCGGCGACGAGCTTCGCTTCGCAGCCTGTCTGGAAGATCTTCAGGGCAAGGTTGGGCGATTGATTTTTGAGTGCAGCCCGCGTCTTTCGGGCGTGTTTTCTAAAGCCTGGCCATGGGTTGAGACCCGACCAGAGACGCCTTATTCCGGATCGGGCGTCGCCCAGGACTTTGACTTCCACCTACCCGTGGGTTCTTTGATGCGATTCTTTCGAAGGGATGTCGCAGATTTTTCGAGGTCTCGGGCGTTCGTGAACCCCGAGCCGCGGCTTGTTGCGAAGTTTCTAGGCCGCCTTGCCGAGCGTCGCAAAGGGAAGAAACTCGTGGGGATCTGTTGGCGCAGTGGTCTGCTCACCCCAACAAGAAATTCTGAGTACACGCAGGTTTTGGATTGGGCCCCGCTGCTTGCACGGGACGATGTTGTGTTTGTAAATCTTCAGTACGGGGAGTCTGCTCAGGAGCTCGAAGAGGTGCGCCGTGAGCTGGGCGTGGAGATACTGAACTGGCCAGATTTGAACCTGAAAAATGACGTAGATGATGTCTTTGCTTTGATTTCCTGCTTGGATTTGGTGGTGACGGTGCGAACCACCGTGAACAATATGGCCGGCGCCGTGGGAACCCCTTGTGTCCTGCTAATTAAAGACAGCCACTGGAGCCTGCTTGGTCAAGAGACCTACCCATGGTTTCCGAAGAATCACACCCTATTGGTGCCTGAGGCCGAGCAGGTGGCGGCCCATCTGCCGCGGGTTCATGCGTATTTGGACGCCTTGGGCCCCGAGTAGATTTATTCCACTCGGATTAGCCGCCAGCCCCTGTCCATTTTTCGGGAAATAAATCGCCAGGGCAGCTTTCGGGTTTTAATAAGGTAGTAAGAGGTTACCCGGACGCTCTCGGCCTCCCGGGGGTCGACACAATAGACGCTCTCACCCACCTCAAGCCTGCTGAGCACCTCAAGCCAGTTTTTCTCGCGAATCTTCTCTAGGTCGATTTTTTCAATAAACACCGGGAATCCTCCACACACAGGAGGGATCGGCCCCATTCATGAAAACTTTAGGGAGGAATGGCAAGATTTTTCAGAGGCGGCAAGGTTTTGCCGTAAGCCGCGTAAAAGACGTAAAAAATGCTTAAGTTTTCAATGAGTTTCGGTAGCCTTCATCCCATTGAAGTTGAGTGTTGCGGGGGATGGTCCCCTACGACAAATCGAAAGGGAATCGAAAATGGCCACTTCTCCAGTTGACTCCACGACCACCCTGGTCGCCTTGCAGGGGCTCAAGTCCGCAAACGCCGACGCAGCCAAGGCGTCGCAGAGGCTCGCGACCGGGCTAAAGGTTGTTCGCGCCAGTGACGACCCAGCAGGTGTGGGCAAGGCCGCCCAACTCAAAGCTGAGGTTGCCTCTTACATGCAGGCCAAGAAAAACATCAATGCGGCCGTTGGCGACATGCAGAAAGTCACCGATGGCATTAACGGAATCCTGGACTACCTGTCCGAGATGAGGACCCTTGCGCTGGCTGCAGTGGGTGAGAACGTGGCTACGGTGAAGACAGCACTCAAGACGCAATTTAACGAATTGGTGCAGGGGATCACTGACATTGCGGAGAATATAGAGTTCGCAGAGAAGAAAACGCTTGGATCTCAGGCAGGAAACGTAACGGTTCAGGTGGGGATTACGGCGAGCGCGACAAAGGTTCTGACGTTTTCAAGTGCCACAGCAGGGGCTCTATCTCTTTCGGGGCTTGACTTGTCCTCTGCTCCTAGCACTGCTCTCACAGCTGTCGAGACTGCGATTGGCACAGTGAGCTCTCAACTTGCGAAATACGGCGGCTACGAGTCTTCGTTGCTAAATAGCTCGGATATGGCTGATTCCGCCATTCTGAGCAAGACATCGCAATATGGAAACATCATGAATGCGGACTTGGCGCTTGAGGCGTCAAATTTGGCGTCTGCCAAGATCCGCCAAGACGCTGCCACTGCGGTATTGGCTCAAGCAAACTCAATGAACCGGAATATTGCTGACTACCTACTAAATGGAGCAATTGGCTAGCCGAATTCTCTGACTTTGATGACCTGACCACTGGGAAGTTAATCTCGCCCAATGTCCTCGCTAGCCATTCGACGAGCGGCCATCTCCGCCTACAGGCGGGTGCAGTATGAGGTGGAAGGGCTCGATGAGAAGCGGCATATTCTCGAAATGCTGCTTGATGGGCTGGCCGCAAGCCTTGCAGGGGTGAAGAACGCCACCCTTGTAAACGACTCGTCTGCTCAAGACCTTCATGTGGCGAGGGCGTCCCGAATTGTTGTCGGGCTCCAAAAGGCCCTTGACCCGGAGATCAGTCCCGATCTGGCCCGTTACCTCTCCACGGTTTATCGGTACTTTCTGCACCAGCTAAACCGAGCCAAGGGCAGTCGTGCCCCCCGGGTGGCAGACGATCTTCTGGAGATCACAAACACGCTTCGCAAGGCTTTCTCCAGCAACTAGCCGGTTTTTTGGGGCTGGCACAGCCCTTGCTTATTACCCCGTGTCTAACCAAACACGAGGTAATAAGCCATGAACACCGAACTCTACAAAGAGATCATCGCCAGCCGTAACCTGAGCCTTGGCGCCGAAGCCAGCGGTGAGGTTGTATCCAAGTACTCCCCTCAGGAGATCCGCGAGACGATCTCGGCCTTGGTGTCGGAAGATCGGCAAGACCTTGCCCATGCACTGGCCGAGGCAGGCCTATCTCTCTATCCAGACAGTGAAGATGTTCTGGCCATGGCGGGCCTGATGGCCATGCTGAGGGAAGACTGGGTTGAGTCAGCCGCCATCCTGAATCATTTGCTCGAGATTCAGGGCGAGCGCGCCCCTCTGAATACACACCTGATGTTCATTCGCGCTCTGCGTTGTGCCCTTGAGCCTGCTGCGGCATTGAGTGCCGTGATGCTCGCCCATGAGCATTACCCCAATCATCCTGAACTCGAGCGCGAGTTCCATGCCCTTTCTGAGGTTCTTGGCCTCGCCACCGCTGCCTAAAAGTCCCAGGGACAAGGAGAACTTTAATGGCTGTAATCAATACCAATATCAAGGCAATCGTTGCTCAGGAGTCATCGCGCCAAGTTAATTTGAAGCTTGCAACCGCTATCGAGCGACTCTCAACGGGTCTGCGCATTAATAGCGCGAAAGACGATGCGGCAGGCCTCGCAATCTCCGAGCGCATGAACGCACAGGTGCGTGGCCTTGGGATGGCAATTAAGAATGCCAACGACGGGCTCTCGATGGCGCAGACTGCCGACGGCGCCTATGGCGAGGTGACAAGCATGCTTCAGCGCATGCGTGAACTCGCCGTGCAGGCAGCCACGGGGACCATGAGCCCACTGGATCGACAGTCCCTTCAGCTCGAGATCAACGAGTTGCGAATCGAGATCGAGAATGTCGCCACCAAGACGCACTTCAACAATATTAAGCTCTTGGATGGTACGGCTCGCAACGTTGAGCTTCAGATCGGCGCCAACCAGGGCGATCGCATGTCGATTGGGTTTGATTCAGTGCGGCCAAAGGATATTGGCTCTGGACTGAGACCCGCTCTCACCTCCTTGGGCGGAAACGCCACCTACTTTGATGCGATTACATCCGGCGATCTCATTCTGAATGGCAGGGTGGTCAACGCATCGCTTGCGGCTGACGATGCGGCCTCCTATTCAAGCCCAGCGGCCAGCGCCATTGCCAAAGTAGCGGCGATTAATCGCGTAACGGAACAGAGTGGCGTATTCGCATTGGTCAATGAGACCACTGTGCAGGGCTCCACCATGACAGCCCCTGCATCTACGCTAACCGCTGGAACAATCACCATTAATAACGTTGCAACCGCAGCGGTGTCGCTCGGCACGGACAATGTGATTAACCGAACGGCGGTGGTCACAGCCATCAATAACATTGCCGACCGCACTGGCGTTCGAGCAGTGGATACGGGGGACGATAAGCAGGGAGTCCTCCTGATCGCAGATGATGGACGAAATGTCACGATTGCGTTTGGTGAAAGCCTTTCAAGAGCAAACACGGGACTTGGCGACGCAGCAACTTACGTTGGTACATATTCGCTCTACTCAACCTCAGGCGAATCGATAAAAGTAGAGCACGCAATTGGTGGGGACATCACGGGTACTGGTCTTCGCATGGGCCGCTTTGAACCAGACATTGCATCCGTTGTTACTCTGGAGCGCTCGGGCGATGGCGTTGCGACCGCTGGGGCACACTATCCCCTTGCGGCGACGGCTTCGCCATCGACTGCAAATGTTGGTGTTTTGAATGGCGACACCCTGGTCTTAAACGACATTGCCATTGATGCGGCCAGGGCAACGGACGATCGAGCATCCTTCACCAGCACAGGCAGTGCGAAGGCCGCCAGTGCTATTGCGATTGCGGCCGCCATCAATAAGAAGACCGATCTTCACGGTGTTACAGCCCGTGCAGAACCCAATGTCATTCGCTCGGAGACAGCTTCCAACTTCACCAGTGCTGCCTCCTCAGGCCAGCTATTCATTAATGGGTCCACTATCACCGTGACACCCGCCTCTCGGAATGGTGTAATCGAATCGATTAATGCCTTCTCGGGTCAGACGGGCGTTGTGGCTCGCGAATTTGGGCAAGGAATTGAACTTGTGGCGGAGGATGGGCGGAATATCGCTATCTCGCTCTCCACCTCGATTAGCGCTGGAAACCTAGGGCTTGCCGGCGTGACCATTGGAACTGGTAGCGCAGCAGCAGTAACCGCTGACAGTTCGGTGACTTTCTATTCTTCCGTGAGTTTGACATCGGACAAAGCCTTTACGGTTGCACGAGGTTCCGAGGGGGGCGATAACTTCACTCGACTGGGCTTCAGAGAGGGAACCGTTGGTGGCTCCAACACTGGCGTGAAAATCTCCGAAATTGATGTGGCCACTCAAGAGGGAGCGTCCATCGCCATTACGGCAATTGATGCGGCTCTTGAAGATGTGATGTCTGCCCAGGCCCGCTCGGGCGCCTACCAGAACCGGCTCGATGCGGTGATTAATGTGCAGTCCGAGGCATCGGAAAACCTCCAGGCATCGAAGAGTCGAATCATGGATTCGGACTATGCCCTTGAGGCGACCAATCTGGCCAAGGCCCAGATTGTGGCGCAGGCCGCCACAGCCATGTTGGCCCAGGCCAACCAGTCGCAACAAACAGTTCTTCAGCTTCTCCAGTAGGTGTTCTTCGCGCTGGGCCCACAGGCCCGCCAAGGACAATTCAGAGCCGACCCCACAAGGGTCGGCTTTTTTCTTTCAGCGGTTCGGCGCTGCTTCGCCGTGTGGCCTTGGGCTTGGTGGGCCCAGCCAGGGAATTTAGGCCGGCTTCGCCGCCTTTGAGCGATGCCTCGGCAAGTATTTGCAGATCCCTGACCGAGCGGAAAGGAGTTGCCGGTTCCCCGACAGGTATTGCCGCTGCTCGCTTAACACCAATAAAAAATTATATAAATCAATAACTTAAAAGCCTCTAGGGGCGCTTGCAACTGGTTGGCACGGACTCTGCTTATCGTCAGTGCGCCCTAACGCTTGAGGGCAACTCGCCAGGATGGGCCTGGCGATAGGAGAAAAAGATGGCAGTGATCAATACGAATACCAAAGCGTTGTTCTCGCAAAACGCACTGAAAGTCTCTGGCAAGGCCATGGCGAAGTCCATGGAGCAGCTCTCGACCGGTAAGCGCATAAACACAGCGGGCGATGACGCAGCGGGCTTGGCGATCTCTACTCGGATGACGCAACAGATTCGCGCCCTGAACCAGGCGGTGCGAAACGCGGGCGATGCAATCTCACTGATTCAGACGGCCGAAGGCGCCACGGGTGAGATGACCAACATGCTCCAGCGCATGCGGGAACTGGCCATACAAGCGATTAACGATACCAACAGCAACCCCGACAGAAGTTATCTCGATCTTGAGTTTCAACAACTCAAGCAAGAGGTCGTTCGCATCGCGCAGATGACTGAGTGGAACGGCTTTAAGGTCCTCGACGGCACTGCTGGTGAGCGCGTGGGTGAGGTGCCTGTCTACAAAGCCACCTCGGTGAATTTGTCGGGCGATGTGTTGATTAACCCCACTACGTTAAGGACCTTGAGTGGTGATGATGGGGGTGAGATACAAACCCTGACGTTTACGGGCACCCCCACCACTGGCCAAATAACGGTTGCCGGTGTGGTGATTGATATTGACTCCGTAGAGGCTGCTGATTTGACTTCGTTCACTGTGGCTGTCGCCGCAGCGTTGACCGAGACATCGTCTTTTGATGCGACCTCGGGCCGCTCTGTGACCGCCAGTGCAGGGACACTGACCGTGACTTTTTCGACGGCAGACGGGGACGTAGACCCACTTGAGGTTTTGCCAGGTTCGTCGACTGGGGTTTCAGCTGAAGATGGAGTGACATCGAGGGAGGCAGTAGCAAATACGTCTGAAGCGCTCTCCGGGAATGCTAAATTTATTCACAGCGGATCTCTGGACATTGATCTCTCGTCGATGACCAGCACTTCTAATACTGTGACCGCGGTTTTCACGACCGTTGATGGCGAAACTTTTGAGATGACGGGCACTGCGAGTAGGGCCAATGGCACCGTCACGTTTACAAGGAGCGTTGGAAACAACCGACAGGTCTTCTCTGGCGAGTTGACCGACACGTTGACCTACACATTCACAGATAAAGATAGAAGTGCCTTGAATCTATCGAATCGGGCCGTATCGGTCTCTGTGAGTGTGGAGGGCAGCATACCGGCCTTGCGTACGGGCGATCTGAAGATCAACGGAATCAATATTGGAGCCTCTTACGCAGTCGATGATCAGTTGTCGCCCCGTGCGAATGCCGCCGGCAGTGCGATTGCCAAGGCTGCCGCAATTAATCGTATGGCAGCATCAACCGGCGTCTCCTTGCCCGAGACTCAGAGTATTACTCTGGCGGGGGTTCCAAAGACTGGAACCATTCGAGTAGGTGGCGTGGATGTAACTATTACAAGTGCAGAGACCACCTCTGCCGCTGTTGCTGCGAAGGTTGCTGCGGCCCTTCGGGCAAGCCCCCTCTATGATCTAAACACTGGCAGAAATGTCAGCCACGCCTCGGGTAGCTCGGTAATTACCGTTGACTTCTCTATGAATGATGGCGATGTCGGCACGATGGAGTTCCTGCCGGGAACCAGCTCTCTGATTGGAGTGGTTGACGTTGTGCAGCAGTACACCACTACGGCACCCGGCACCGGCGTGTTTGCAAAGGTCAATGAAAACGTTGTGACGGGACGCGCCATGTCGGCGACGAGCGAGGTTACCGGGGTGGTTCGTATCAATGGATATGCATCAGCGGACATCACCACTGTTCTTAACAATACCCGTGAGACCAGGACCCGAGTGGTAGAGGCCATCAACGCCATTAGCCACCGGACAGGGGTGAAGGCGATCGACACTGGGTCGGACGCAAAGGGCGTGATGCTCGTTGCACAGGACGGCCGAAACATTGAGGTCACGTTTGAGACGTCTTCAAATGCCACAATCTTTGCCAATCGAATTGGTCTCAATCAGGGTGTTCAGGCCAGCACGATCTCTCTTGAGTCAAAGATTCAGACACCCGTGGTTCTCACGTCTTCGACGACTGGGGACATCAGCAGGGCTGGCTTGATCGAGGGCAACTTTACAAAGAACCAGTCGGTTTTCAACACCGCCCCTCGTGAGAGAGTGGAGCCACCACGCGCACAGGTGGTCTCTGTCGGAATTGGCTCCACTGCAAACGTTACCGGCACATATTCCGTTACTGTTAACGGCATTAGTTTCTCGGCCAGTGCTGCAGGCTCGTCGCAAGACAAGCGCGATGCCCTGGTTGCGGCAATCAATGCCAACACAGAACTGGGTGTTATCGCCTCAAAAGGTAATCTAACTGGAGAATTGCTCTTAACTGCCGAGAGAGCTGGAACGAGCTTCACTCTGACAACAAGCACTGGAACCACAGCAAACGTATCGATCTCTGCTTCGACGATTACAGAGAACTTGCCCGCACAGTTCAAGCCTTTAGGTGATGATGACCTAGTCATCAACGGTATAAAAATTCGTGCATCTCGCCCTGGCGATGACACCAAGTCATCGATCATTCCCCAGAGCAGCAACCGAGCCGCGAGCGCAATAGCAATCGCTGCCGCCATAAACTCCCATTCACCGGAGACAGGCGTTCGGGCCCTGGCCAACGGAGCCGCCTCAAAAGGAATGGAAACCACTAGAGACTTGCCAGCCTCGGGTTCAGCCATCTACACACTATGGGTCAATGGCACGACGGTGGATATTGAATTCACCAAGAATGAAGACGGCGTAGTTCGACGCACAAAAGTCGTTGATGCAATCAATGCCCGCATGGGTCAGCACGGCGTCACCGCAGTCGACAATGGATACGGGGTAAGTCTGGAAACAGATGGAAGAAACCTGTCCGTTTGGTTTGACTCAAGCATTGAGGGATTGACAGCATCTGAGTTTGGCTTGGAGAAGGGTGGTGCTGTTGCACAAGTATCGAGGATTACTGTCGGGGGCACTCCAGCTCTGAGTTCGACCGCTTCAATTACCCTGAATGGTCAAACCATATCGGCAACGGCCGGTGCTGCCGATGCGACCTCTCTCGCTAGTGCTCTTTACTCAGCCATTACGAGTGCAATTACGGCTGATCAGTCTGTAGACCCCAGGGTACTCGCCAATTTGTCTGTGTCATATGGCAGCGGGAACTCAATTGAGATCACTTCGTCAATTCCGGGCTCACCCTTTGACCTTAGGGGAGCTTCAGCTTCTACTGTTGACACCACTCTGACTCTCGCGGCCGTGACGGTCAATAGCCAGGGGGATAACGATGTGACTGCGATTCGTGGGGCCACCGCATCTTCGGTGAGCGCCAAGACGGTTTACGGCACTGTCCGGCTTGTTTCAGAGTCTGCCCTGGTTCCCAATTTGCCCTCACCGGTTGGGGCGCCACCGTCGGATAAGGCCGCGCTAGTGGGTGCATCGGCCAAGCCCTTTACGGTTGCGGTTGGTGATCGGGGCTTTGGCGCCACTGGCAATTTCACCGCAATCGGATTCCAGACAGGTAGCTTTGGTGGTCGCTCCAGTGAATCGCTCGATCCCCCTAAGGTGGGTCGACTCGCGTTCCAAGTGGGTTCAAGCGCCCAGCAACTCATCACTATCGACTTGGCCGATTTTGGTAAGAACGGTGACATCACGGGCTCGATCACGGGTGACGTGGACCTGAATGTGGACCAGAGAACCGCCCGAATCAACACAAGAGACGGCGCCAATAGTGTCTTGCAGATGCTCGACGAGGCAATGGACAAGATCAACGCCACCCGGGCAAGTATGGGTGCGGTGATGAACCGTCTTCAGTACGCCATGGATAACCTGAGCAACGTCTCGATGAACCAAGAGGCTTCTCGCTCGCAGATTCAAGACGCGGACTACGCCAAGGCGTCGACCGAGATGGCCAAGAGCCAGATCATGCAGCAGGCTGCCACAGCGGTGCTCGCGCAGGCGAATATGAGCCAACAGACGGTGTTGCAGCTCCTGCAGGGTTAATGAATGGCGTTGAGTCATGGGTGGGCGGCGCGGGGCTATGACTGGAAAACAGTCATGCCCTCGCCTACACTCGAACACATGGATTCCAACCCCAAACTTCCAGTGCGCTCAGGTTTAAAGCGGCCGCAGTACCCCACCGGCTTGAAC
>Ga0194123_10007123_pt1 | contig 11286 bp, 8 predicted proteins | sample TA2MahsurfametaG_5_FD_155479 | JGI IMG/M metagenome (GOLD analysis project Ga0194123, IMG submission 155479) | Freshwater microbial communities from Lake Tanganyika, Tanzania - TA2015023 Mahale A surface | ecosystem: Environmental > Aquatic > Freshwater > Lake | place: Tanzania: Lake Tanganyika... | reverse complement strand
GTGATGTTGGCCTTGCCGTTGTTCCTGTTGGTATTGCCCCTTCTAGCTGTCTTGAGCGCGGCCATTTGGCTGGAAGATCGCGGCTCAGTTCTGTATGTGCAACAACGAACAGGCTGGTGTGGTCGTCCCTTCCCGCTCTACAAGCTGCGCACGATGCGCTACGGGAAGCCTGGAGCGCCAACCCCCTGGACATCCAAAGCTGATGCTCGGGTTACAGCTGTTGGAGGATGGTTAAGGCGAACCAGACTCGATGAGTTGCCGCAGCTGATCAATGTGATCCGCGGTGAAATGAGTTTAATCGGCCCGCGGCCTGAGCAGCCCCATCTTGATGAACAATTGGCCGAGTCCATCCCTCACTACCGGAAGCGCTATTGGATGCTGCCTGGCCTGAGTGGCTGGGCACAAGTGTGTGGTCCGGCCTACCCTGCCAGCTTGGAAGAATCAGAGCTCAAGCTGAGCTACGATCTCTATTACATCCGCAACTGGACATTGCAGCTCGACCTGCTGATCTTTGCCAAAACATTCAAAACGTTGTTGAAGTTTCGGGGTGTGTGAGCCTTAATTTTGCATTTTTTCCAGATTTATTCTGCAACCAGTTTTTCGCATACACACTGATAGCATTTCTTTGATCGGCCTCCATGTCTGCAGTCACCTGGAGCGCAAGTGCTCTGCCGCGATGAGCAATATCTGCACATTGCTCATTATTGGTTTTGCACCAAGCCAGCACAGTGTCGAGATCATTCAAATCGGCTGATACAGGCACGAAGTGAACCCATGGCTTAAGTCTGTGGTAGTACCATTGGACTCTTTTGCTAGAGATGCGTATGACACAACTGCCGCTGAGTAGTTTCCAAAGTAGACCCCAAGAGCAAACGTTTCCATCGATATCGATTATCCATCTATGCAAGGCCATGTAGAGAGGGCTTAGGCGTGGACTAAGTAAATTTTGATTTAACAGAATATCATGCACGTCCTTCATATTATTTATGTTACGGCACTGCACCACGGCTGTGAACCGGGCATCAAGTAATGGCGATAGATCTTTGCCAAGGCTGCAGAGTTTGTAGCGTAGGTTATGAATTAGGTTGAAAGGAGTTAGGTCTCTTGTGCCAGTCGTTGCCCCACGCCAGACTGCAATGGGCAACCGCTCTGACCAAGGGGGAAGCCGATTTTCCTCAAAAGATTTTCTTAATTTATTAAAGCCATTGGAGCCGATTGCATAAGGGTCAGGAATTAAGAGGTCCCTCTCAGGAGAAGCAGTCGACAAGATACCATCGAAGTGAAAGCAAGTCACTGGAGGTGCTTCGTCGTGTACCTGCAAAAAGAAGCAAGCCCCTGCATGTCCAAGCCTGTTTAGCTCATCTACTGCGAGCTCTACAAATGGGAGTAGCCCAGCCATCCTTTGTTTCGTTGTCCGTAAGGTCTCCTGGTGCTCACGGCCGACTATTTTCAGGGTAAACCCTTTAGTTTGGCCTAATGTTACTTTAAGCAGCCCTTGATACGCGCTAGTCATTCACATGTACTATTATGTAAATCATACTTGCCGATTTGCGCGAAATACCGGTATACAGCGTTGTGTGCGCATTATAGCTAGGGCTTTGATAGATACAGGTATTCCGTTACGCCCTGTGGTTTGGGATCGTATTAAGAACTGCTTGGTTTCGGCTTCTCCTGAGCACTTAGAGCACCTTGCGCAGTGGAGTGGCCCTACCCCAGATGCTTGGGCGAAAGGTTTTCACATTGGCTCCGAGCACCAGCTGGATCAATGGTTATTGATAGTCGAGTTGGTTCGTGGTTCAAGCCAACCCACCATACTTCAGCTACATTCCTCAGCTCGGCGTTATGGTCTACGAATTGCCTGGGTCTTCCATGATGCAATTCCCGTGAGGCTCGCACATCTTTACGGCGATATTTCTTCAGCAGCTTCTGATTCCCACCGCGCTTATATGCGTGGTCTAGCCGAGTCGGAATATGTATTTGCAACCTCTAAGACAACAGCTCTTCATCTAGTTGAATTCTTAGAAGAGGAAGGCTTGCCTTCAAGCCATGTGCGAGTGCTTCCGCTTGCATTAGAATTTCCAGGCGATCTTCAGCCTTCCAAACGATTAATCTCATATGATTTGAATCGTCCGCTACGACTTTTGTCTGTCGGTTCATTGGAGCTCAGAAAGAACCATATAAGTCTACTTAAAGCTGTTGTGTGGTTGGCATCACACGCTGCATTTCCGGCTGAGCTTGTACTGGTTGGTTGGGCTCATGACCCTGTGGTTGTTAGTCAGGTCAAGCGTACTCAAAAGCTCAATATACCTATTACTTGGGCTGACGATGTTGATGATCAGAGTCTTAGCAAATACTATAGCTCGTGTGATGCAACGGTCGTAGCCTCGTTGGAGGAGGGTTTTGGCCTGACTGTTGCTGAGAGTCTATGGTATGGCAAGCCGTGTCTCATGACTACAAATGGTGCTCTAGGGGAGCTCGTTGCTGGAGGTGGGTGCTATCCGTTTAAAGGGTCGAACTGGCAATGTTTGGTCGAGGGTCTCTACCTCTGGCTTCATAAGCCAGACATGAGGACTCGACTTGCATCAGAGGCTGTCCATCGACCGCTCCGTACCTGGAGGTCTTATGCAAATGACTTGATTGGTTACCTAGTCACAAGACAAAATACTCACGTAATGCGTTAGCGATTTCATCCACTAATGTATTCCAATCACCTCTGCTTCGTTGCCTAAATAGTCTAGCGTGTGAGTACCACGGAGTCTTACTACTTTCAAGTCCCCACCTCCATTCCGGCACCCAGCTAAGTGCAATCCATGTTGGGACACCCATTGCACCTGCAAGATGCACCACACTCCCGTCGGTGCTGATCAGCATGTCACAGTTAGCCAAAACTGCTGCAGTGTCTCTGAAATCCAAGCTTTGGTCAAAGGCTGACTGGCCATCAACAAACTTAATTCTGTTATTGGTTTGCAGCTGCTCGCTACCTGCTCCTTTTTGGATTGAGACAAACTCAAGTCCTTTCAGATCACCCAGCTTGAGTAATGCGGTATAAGGCATTGAGCGGTCTCGTGAATATAGTGTTTTTTCGAAATCTGGGTTGCCTTGCCAGTGCAGCGCAATGAGTCGATAACCCTCCTTTCTTCCAAGCCGCTGTCGCCAGAATTCAGCCCTTTGTGGCTCAGCTTTTATATAACCATCGGCAAACGGTATATTATGGTGATTTAGACCAAGCCGATGAGGTAGGCTTAGCAAAGGACACCATCTAATTCCTTTGCCGTGACGCGATAGTGTGATCTCTATGCATCCTATATCGCTGCAATTGCGCAGAAGTGGTGCAAGAGATTCTGGGCAGAATAAACTCGCTTCAATGCCTTTGTTCTTCAAAATAGGCATAAGCCGGCAGAACTGTATAGTGTCCCCCAATCCTTGCTCGGCCACTATTATTAGATGTTCACAGGGCCTGGGATCGCTATCGCCTTCCCATGCATTCCCGTAATTTCTGATGTAGTTACTGTGTTTATTGAGTTCGCTATCTTTTGTCAGGCGCTTCTCGTATAACAGCCAGCCGTTATTAAAATCTCCAAGCATAAGCAAGTCTTGGGCGAGGTTATTTGTAGCCGCATCATTCACTAACGGATCATTTAATAAAATAGCCTGATTGTAAGCTCTTGCAGCAGCAGGTATATTGTTGCATTGATGCAGCGCTAGACCAAGATTAAACCAGCCAGCTGCAACCCTAGGCGCTTGGACAAGTCCTTGTTTAATGAGTCGCTGGCCCTTAATGGGATCAATGCCGACTAAGTCAGCACCGTAGTTGAACCAGTTTTCAGTTGTCCAACAATTCATTTTACGACAGAGCAATTCGTTCTATTGTCTTTGCGCGCAATGCAACTATCTGATAGAGCATCATTTAGATGACGATCTGCTTGAGCCAAGTAATTACTTGTAGGGGGTCAACGCCATGCATGCATCGATGCGAATCGGCAATGCATGCGACATTCTTGAAATTTTCTTCCGCACACTTGCCGCATGTTTCCGTACTAATAGTTCTATGAAGCTTGGCAGCACGAGGCAACCACAATCTTATCGGACTTGCACCTATTCCTAATTCATCGTTACCAACTACTGCCATTACATGAGTACCAACCGCAGCAGCTACGTGCATTGGTCCTGCATCTACACTTACGACAGCACGTGCTCTTTTGCATGCACCAGCCAGTTCAATGAGGTTCGTCTTACCGCGAAGATCGATCAATGTTCCACAACCCTCATTGCCGAACTCTCTCACGAGTTTATCTTCGCCATTTCCTGAATTGTACTCTATTATTTGTTTTGTTGGTGCGGAACCTATTAACCCCGCACTTACCCCATTTTCCTTGCACCAAGACAACACTCTTGCCCAATGATCAAAGGGCCAAATTTTTGCACTCCTTGTGCTCGTGCAATGTATTAGTACCGGAGGCACTCTAAATTTTGGCTCTACCCATGGCAATCCAGCATCAACGATCTCCTGTGGGGGCGGTGTGACATATGCCATATGACACAATAGGTCAGCGATGTAATTGCTGCTAAATATGCCTTTATAGCGCCGAATAAAGTCTTCAGAGTCCCAGTCATTTTCCCCAAGAAATTTTTGGCTTGGTTCGGATCCGTACTCCATTTCTTGATGACAGTTGTTTATCAATGCACCTCCAGCTATCCATTTTGGCCTCAGCCAACTGGCAAGCACCTGAGTCACGGGATTAAAGCCATCACAGTTAATGACCAAATCAGGCCTGCCCCTTGTTTCTGATGCCTTTGCCAGGACTTGTAGTACGTCTGGTTCTTCTTGGTCCCATGAGATACGCCAATTTAATAACGGGTGACTTCCATTGCATAGGGCTTCTTCAAAGTCTCTGGTTGCATTGCTACCCCAGAAGTCAATAACGGCGTCACTGTATTTGCTTCTTAGCGATCTTAGCAATGGTAACGATACTATAAAATTGCCTACTTTGTGGCTGCCAAGAACGGCAATATGAGCTTTGGACCCCAGCTTTTGACCATTGTATCGTTTGGAGGATTTCCAGCTTTTTTTCATTTTTGGGTGACCATAAACTTTTGACTATGGCTTGTCAAATCTTAAGGACATGAAGCATCGATGACAAGTTAGACTGGTCCTATGAAGCTCCTTGTTGTCACTAATCTCTACCCTCCGCAAGAGTTGGGTGGATATGGACGTGCCATATCTGATTTTGTTCGTGGCCTTGCACACCGTGGCCATTACTTGCAGGTTATTTGTCATGATGCTCCTTACCTAGGGTCAAGCACGTCTGTAGGGCCTTGTGGAGAACGCGTATCAAGAACGCTCAAGCTTAAGGGCTCCTACTATCGTGGCGTTCATATTACAGATGACCCACTTGCTTGTATTGCAGTTGACCAGCACAATGCTGCGATTATTCGCAGCCTTGCAAACGCCAAATGGGATGGTCTTCTATTAGGCAATATTGATCTGATTGGCCCTGAAATATTACCTGCTTTGCTCCACCTCAAAATTCCCATTGTGCATCATATTGGCTTTATCGAACCCCCCTTCTCGTCTGAACTTATGCCGCAAGATATCAACTACCATCTTGTTGCATCTAGTCATGCTGTGAAAAATAGCCTACAGGCATCTGGTTTTTTCTTGCCTAACATTCCTGTTGTCTACCCTGGAGCGCGTACTGATCTTTTTGGTGTTCCTGTTCCTTTTTTCCCAACAGCTATAGATACAGCGTTGGCGTTATCCGAGGCTGGTTATCCGCTTGGTTCTTCAGCAAATCCTTTTAAGGTCGGATTTGCCGGACTGCTCATGGGGAGTAAGGGGTTGCATACCCTCATCTTGGCTTTGATCAAGTTATCCTCTAATGGTGTTACCATTCAGGCCAATATTGCTGGGTCTGTTTTCCAGGAAGGTTATAAAGATCATTTGGATACATTGCTTCAGCAGGCAGGATTGACTGAGTGCGTTAGCTTCTTGGGGCCTCTTAGTCAAACCCAATTATCTCGTTTTTGGCCGTTGCATCATGTTGGAGTTTTTCCATCCATTTATCCAGAAGCATTTGGAATTGTTGGTGCCGAGATTATGGCAAGTGGTGTTGCTCTCGTCACTAGTGGTGTCGGTGGATCTTCTGAGCTGATTGAGGATGGACTGAGCGGCCTTAAGTTTGAGCCAAACAATCCCGCTAGCCTGGCAGCTGCGCTTGAGGAGTTGATACATGATCTGCGTACTCTCTCTATGATTTCTAAGGCTGGCAAATTGCGCTGTCAGGCTCTTTTCGGCACTGATAGGTCTTCCCAGCTCATTGAAAACCTTATTATCGACTCTGAATTTAATTCACGCGAGTAAGCCTTTGGATTTATGAAGATTCTGCTCGTTATTGTGCATTACTGGAAGCCAGAACCTGGTGGCCACCATCAGTCACTCCGAGTTGATCCCCTACCAAGACTCCAAGCACTCCAAAATCAACTATTGAGTTTGCAACGGTTGGGACCTCACCAATCATTGTTGCACATGGATGACAAAGCTGTCTATCCTGCTAACCAGGCATTTCGCCACTCAATTGATATAAAGGTCATAACCGACGGCTCTAACCATCTGCTTGACCAGCTCCCCCCTTCTTATGCCAATTGTATTGAACATATCAGTACCTCTCCCATTGGTCCACGATACCTCGGATTCGAAGCGCAGAAAATCTTGGCTTCTCATCTGCCACATCAGTATGATTACTATGCTTATATGGAGGATGATCTCATAATTCATGACCCTTGCTTCTTCGACAAGATACGATGGTTTAGTGACTTAATGGGCAGCCACTCTTTGGTTTTGCCGCAGCGCTTCGAACTAACTCCCAACCCGCATCTTGTTAATCGCTTCTATATTGATGGCCCCATTTCTGAAACAGACCTTCGCCCACTGATTCCTACCCCTGGTCCAGTTCGTTTGGTCCAATGGACTGGCGCGGAAATCGCTTTTGAGCCCCCGCTCAACCCCCATTCTGGTTGCTTCTTTTTGTCGCATGAGCAGTTATCCCTTTGGGTACAGCATCCTTGTTGGCAAGATACCGATGTTAGTTTTATTTCACCTCTCGAGAGTGCTGCAACATTAGGTATTGCCAAGGTTTTTTCTCTTTTTAAGCCATGTTTTACCCATGCAGGCTGGCTCGAAATTCAGCATTTTGGTACTTGCTTTCATTCTCTCATTGGAAACTCAAAGTAGCCACCTATAATGTTTTCAACAGGTAATCATCTTTTTCCACACTATTTACATCTGTCTGCGCAGTGTGCGCAGCATCTTGTTGCACGTTTTGGTTGCACCTTGTCTCCCGTTTAGCCTGCAACTCTGATCTATTTCTTACTATTAAGAACCATTCATTTAATTCTTATTGGTTTTCTCGGTTCCCATCTGAACTTCTCCATTCCCCCTTATCTGCTGCACTCACGCGCCTGAATTTCTGGAAGCATGTATGAATCAACTGCAAAAAATGATCCTGTCTTTGTATTCCCTCGCAGTGTATACTCCTTTTTATCCACTTAGCCTGCTCGCGAGACCGATATTTTCCCCAAGGAGGGTTAGAGTCTTACCGAGCCCAATCCTTCAGCGTAGTGTCAGGCGTTTCTATTTATGGTAGGCAGTGGTTTTCCCCGGCTTGCAGTCAAGCCTTTGAACCACTGTTGATTCGAGCTGATTCATTTTTACTGTCTGGCAGAGCTTCTGAAGCACTTCATCTTTACAAGCGACTTGCCAGCGATTCTTTTGTAGCTCGAAAACGTCTAGCAGTCGCCAAACGACAGAGTTTGACAAATGGTTATTACGCGACTTCACCTAATAAGCTCGTTGGAATCCATTTCTGCGATTGGTACCCTGACTTTGATTGCAAGAATAACTTTATTCTACATCTCTTTAAATATTCTGGTGTATCGGTTTATGTATGTGACTATGTTGAGGCAGATTTAATTATTGCAGGATGCTACGGACAGTCTCTCTTCTCGTTTATTAGTGACTCTTTTGACAAACTTGTGCTTTTTGTAAGTGGTGAGAATCTTGCTCCTGCTTACAACGTTCATGATTTCAGTCTCACCACATGGCCCAACCTGTTCTGCGGCAAAAATGTAAGACTGCCTCAGTGGTATTGCGAACTACTGGCATCTAATCCTACTTTCTTTGCGCATGAAACTCCGCAATTATGTCCACCCTTTCTAAGCGCTCCTGTTGAAAGACCGTTTTTGTTCGCGGCAATCTACAATAATTCAACTCCGTTGCGAGATGAGGTCATTTCTGTACTTAGTCAGCGATATGGTTCAAGTAATGTACATTTATTCGGCAGTCAGCGATCCGGTTTTGTAAACAAATCTGAGATCCTCTCTCGAACTCATATCAATATATGCTTCGAGAATAGCGTCTCTCCTGGTTATATTACAGAAAAGTTATTCCACGCGCTCGCTCACCATTGTTATGCACTTTATTGGGGTGACCCTTCTTTTAAAGATGACTTTGTCGACGCCCGCACTTATAATTTCTATGAAAATCCCTGCTTCGACAAACTTCTAGAGTGGTGCGACTCTGTAATAAAGATTCGTCGGTCCTCCCCCGATGATCCAACTGCGCCGTCTGCATCATTTTTCTCGAGTCAGCCAACTCTCGCTCCTGTTTGCACTCACCTTCGTAATATTTGCAATTCTTTAGTATCGCTTAGGTTTTTCGGGTTCGGCCAAACTACCTAAATCTGAATATGAATATTGTTGGTCCTATTCATCCCCTTGGCACCTCATGTGTCTTCGAGCTCGCGCCGCCTTCCTACTACACAGATTTTTTGCGACACTCACCCCCTGGCGTTTTGTCCTCAGGGTTAAGAGAAGTTCTGAAGAAGGACTTCGTGCTCGATTTGTCTATCGATCAACTTACTGATGTCACTGTATATTATGTCCAACTAGAGGGTGTACGACGAGACGAGCTCGTTTACTTTAAAAGTGGCGACACTTACTACCATTCTGAGAGTGACTGGTCACAATGGCACTCTTTCAAGGCACTTCTACCTCAGATCAAGAGCACAGCATTTATCTCCTCAACGGCCTGGTTCGCTGGGACAAACCCTAACTATACGCACCAAACTGTTGACTTTTTCCCCAACCTCCTCCTCAAGCACCGTTATCAAGATGATTTGTCAGTCCAGTCTGCTTCTCCAGTCTTTGGATCTCCAAATCCTATTCTCAGCGACCTTTTGCGCTTCGGCTCTATCCACAGTAGTCTACCTTCTGACATTAGTTCCAACTCCATCTATTTGTCGGATCTAGGGTCTCCTTCTTGCTTTCCGGGGTTATCTATTCGCGCTGTCACTTTTAAGACTCTTTATCTTGTTAAACATATTTCCATATATCGCGTATTCAAGATGCTTTCAGATTTTTTTGTCTCGTCCTCCCCATCTTTGCGACCCCTTGCTTCTTATCAAAATTCACTTCCTGTTTGTGGATATTTTGTGCGTGATGATAATAGGGTGTCCAATTGTTGTCAGATTCAACAAGAGCTTGTCCGTTATGCCTCTGCAGACATCTTGAGAAATTTGCATCTCGAGAGTTTCGAGAGCAAAATTCGCCTCATTTCCAGGTATTCGACCCTCGTTCTTCCGCCTGGATCAGATAATATTAATGCTTTTCTTTTTTCCTCGTCTTCTTGTAGGTTTGTTCAATTAATTGCGCACTCTTTGATTTCTTCTCACCGCAGTCCGTTTCACTCTTTTGCTTTAATGCGTTACCTTCTCCCTTTCCTCTCCAGGACTACATTTGTTGAGGCTGACTCCCGTTCTGATCTTCTCGGCGGCAATTGGCCGACTGCGCAAATCTTGTCAGCGCTTCCTACTTAATTGCGATCTGCCTTTTTTCAATCTGTTTTTGATTCAAGTCCATAATGTTGCCACCTCTTCTGTGTGTCTAGTCTGCGATCAATGGGGCTCTATCTGTATAGGTACTAGATCTATTATCTTTCTGTTTGGACCAAGCTCTAGTTCCCTCCCCCTCGTGTCATTCTGCACTGTCTCCAGCCAAGCCTTGCTTAGTCTCATCCCTCTCCCATCATCAAGTTGAATTGCAATTATCTTCGACTTCGAATCGCATATGTTGACCAGATCGTCTTTGGGCTGCTTTAGGTGCATGCCAATTTGGCCGATGTTGCCCCGTTCGCATCGTCGTAGGTCCTTCAGTCTCAGCTCCTTGATCAGCCCATGACTGCTGGCGGCGATGACGCTGCCCGTGTCCTCAAGTGCTACTGCCCCCACCACCGTTTCACCGGGCAGCAATCGCATTAACACGGGCCCCTGGGCATTGCGGCCCATCACCGGCAGGTTGCTGCCGTTCACCGCCAGCCGCAGCATGCGACCGGCGCTGCTGGCTACCACCAAATCCTGACCGTCTCCGCAGAGCACGGCCCGCTGCAGGTTCACCCCCTCCTTCAGTTTCAGCACCGAGGTGGCTCGGCCGGACAGATCTTGAAACTCCTCGATCGGCAGCCGTTTGAAGCGGCCGTCGCTGCTGAGTAGCCCCACGCTGGCGCCGGATGCGGCGTCACCACTTGGGAGCACCAGCAGCTGGACCACCCGCTCGCCGCCCATACCATCCGGCAGGAATTTCTCCAGGGTTCCGGGTTGCTGGCCAGCAAATTCCCAGCGCAGCAGGGCCACTCGGCCGGCGTCGGTGAAGGCCAGCACCGCTGGCTGGTTTGCCACCGGCAGGATTAACCGCGCCGGTGCCGGGTGCTCTCCGAGCAGGGCCGCTTCATCCAGGTGCAGCCGTCCCAGCAGCTGTGGACCCACCACCTTCACTTGGCCATCCGCCTGGATCAGCAGGCGGCCATCGCTGGGGAGCCCATCGAGGGCCCGTTGCCGCAGCAGTTCACTGTTGGGCCGTTGGGACGCGGTGCGCTGGGCCACGAGCTCATCTCCCCCCTCCACCAGCCGGGTGCGCCGCGGGGTGGCGAAGCGTTTTTTGAGCGCCTTGAACTCGGCCACCATGGCGTCGAGCAGGGCGGGCCGCTCCTCCAGCAGGTGCCGCAGCCGGGCCCGTTCCTGCCGTAGGTCTTCCGCCTCCTTGCGCAGGCTGTCCTGTTCCAGCCCCGTGAGCCGCCGCAGGGGCATGGCCAGCACGGCGTCCGCCTGGCGTTCGTTGAGGTCGAGGTGCACCTGCAGGCTGGCCTTGGCGCTGGCGGCATCCGGGGCCGCGGTGATCATCTCGATCACCCGGGCGAGGGCGTTGAGGGTCGTGATCAGCCCCTCCACCACCTCC
>Ga0194123_10007120_pt1 | contig 11288 bp, 10 predicted proteins | sample TA2MahsurfametaG_5_FD_155479 | JGI IMG/M metagenome (GOLD analysis project Ga0194123, IMG submission 155479) | Freshwater microbial communities from Lake Tanganyika, Tanzania - TA2015023 Mahale A surface | ecosystem: Environmental > Aquatic > Freshwater > Lake | place: Tanzania: Lake Tanganyika... | reverse complement strand
TACCTCCAACAGACGCTGTGTCCTCATTAATATCATTGCTATCATTTGCAGCATGAGGCATGTCATCCAAAATCTTTACCACGAGATTATCGGTATCTGTTGATCCATCCATATCGGTTGCAACAACAGGTAGACTCTCAAACGTATGCGTGGAATTTACATCAGCATTATCCTGAAGTGTATACTCGTAACTAAATTCACCCGTATTAGCATTATAACCTGTAACTGTGAGAACTCCCAAAGGCGTGTCAACAACTACTGGGTAGCCTCCTATATCAAACACTTCCACACCACCAATCGTGACAGACTGTAATCCGTCAGGTGCGGTTACCTTGAATGCTCCAAGTTGCGTCAATGCTGCGTTACTTGGATTACTTCCGTCAGGAAGATTTGCCTCATTAACCGTTGCCTCTCCACCATTCGCTTCAGGTGTCAAATCGGTGATGATGATAGGATCATCAGAACCATTTATAATTAAAGTTTGTGTAGATGCATCGGTTCCATCATGACCATCTGTAACCGTATAACCCATTGAAATGGAAATAGTATCATGTGTAGACATGCTGTTCCAAAAGTCTGGGTCTGTTTTTGTAATATGTTCAGTTCCGTTTGGTTCAACTGTAATGGTTGCAACCGCATTTCCCTTGTATTTAAGAGTGGCTTCCATGTCGTTCTGCGAATTAACTACAACTTCAAGATCATTATTAATGTTAACCCCATGCAGCGTTCCTGTCGCAGTACCTGAATTTAGTGAATCAACCAATGGAGTATCACCATTCGCGTCGCTCGCATTAGCCAACTTAAAGTGGTCCAATGTTGGATTTTTAAGAATTTCATCTTCTGTAAAGGTGTGAGACTCATCATCATCCACGGGGGCACTATTTGTGTTTCCATAACATTCTTCGCCCGCATCCGCACGCCTTTGAGCTTCTGTCGCATCAATTATTTCTAATTTTTCAAATCCTTTTGTCCCTATTGTGAGAGTTTTAGGATAGCCAAGAAGGGAAGTTAATTCAGCGTTATATTGAGAAAAATCAAAGACTACGCCATTTTTCTTGGCGTGCGCAAAATCGTTCTCCATTTTAGCAATAAGCGTAGAAATTTTATCATAATCAGCATCGCTAAAAACAAGAATAAGTGTATCTTGACCATCGTTTTGAACAGAAGTCCCAGAATCTTGATAATAATCATGTGAAGTTTGGTTCTCATCAACAAAGTGAACCACTGTATCCGCACCATTACTACCGTTAACCACGTCATTACCAGCACCGGCATTAATACAATCGTTACCATCACCACCGATAATGTCATCATTTCCGTCACCACTAATTAAGTGATCATTACCAGAACCGCCCACTAAGCGATCATTTCCACCATTTCCGATAAGGTGATCGTTGCCAGGACCTCCGACAAGCATATCATTAGCGTCGGTTCCTACTAATTCATCATCCTTGCCTGATGTGATAGTTTGCGTATTTTGAAATTGGATGATGGGAGATACAATCTCAAAAGTTATATGTTCAATATTAACAATTTTTAAATTAATGTCCTTGCTATAACGGCTAAAATCAAAGACTTGCGATTTATCCCAAGTGCTAAAATCAAGAAGCGCTTTTTGAATAATGTCATACTGCTCTTGGGTCACGACCATTTGGAGGGTATCGTTACCATTTCCACCATCATAGAAATCTTTAGAACCTATATTATCGTTAATATTATGAATAATAACGTCGTTACCATCTCCTGCTGAAACAGTATCTTCTCCGGCTCCGGCAATGATAATATCATCACCTTTTTGACCAAAAATTTGATCTTTTCCGATTGTTCCATTTAATGCTAAATCGTCAAGATCAGTTCCATTAATGGTGTTGATCACGGTTTTGCCAGTAGTAGGCTTAGTACCACCGGGTGTTTGATTGGTATTTTTGGCCATTTTACCCCTCCATCATAAAGCATAGGTATACACTTTAAGAATCTAGGGCAATATCTACAAAAAACAATATTTAAAAATTAAATATTAAATAAAAACGGTACTTATTTTATTTTTTAAGTGTTTGTTAAATATTTTTTAAATGTTTTAATAATAATATATTTAATAGTTACTTAATACAACTGCCGCTGAAACTGCCAGTATTTCACATCAAGCCCATTGATTTAAGAGAACTATGCCTTCCTTTTCCAATAATGATATGATCATGGACTTCAATACCTAGCAAACGCGCTGCTTCTTGAACTTTCCGTGTCATGTCAATATCCGCACGGGATGGTGTTGGGTCCCCACTGGGATGATTGTGGACAATAATAACAGCAGAGGCTCCTAACTCAAGTGCACGTTTGATAATCTCACGCGGATAAAGTGGCGAATGATCCACAGTACCAGTTTGCTGAACCTCATCGCCAATTACTTGATTTTTTTTGTCTAAAAACAATAACCGAACCGCTTCGCGCTGATCATATGCCATGATTGCTTGGCAATAATCTATAACCTTTTGCCAGCTTGAAAGAATGGGTTTATTTATTACATCCTGCCGAAGAACTTTTCCAATAAGAGCTTGGCTGAGCTTAATAACATGTAGAACAGCGGCTCCAGCATTAGGCGTTTCTAGAATTAATCCATCTTCGGCTTTTAAAAGGGCCGCCAGTGAGCCAAATTTTTGGAGAAGTTCTTTTGCCAAAGGCTTGACGTCTCCTCTTGGAATTGCAAGAAATAGTAACAACTCGAGTATTTCATAATCAGCAAGACCTATTCCTTGAGCTTGTGCAAATTTTTCTCTTAATCGTGCTCGATGACCTAAGTAAGTGACCTTATTTTTCACTAAGTGTGAAGATTTCGTACCCATGTTCAGTCACCCCTAAAGAATGTTCAAATTGAGCAGATAGGGATTTATCCCGCGTAACTGCTGTCCAACCATCACTAAGAATTTTAACATCATAATGACCAGCGTTAACCATAGGTTCAATTGTGAAGAACATACCTTCCTGCAGAACTAATCCTTGACCAGGCTTCCCATAATGAAGAACATTGGGCGGTGCATGAAATACTTTACCTAGGCCATGACCACAGAAATCACGAACAACCGAAAATCCATGTTTTTCAACGAACGATTGTATTGTATAGCCAATATCCCCAAGGGTAGCTCCTGGGCGAACAACCTCAATTCCACGCATCATAGCTTCGTAGGTCACATCAATGAGTTTTTGTGCACGCACACCTACTTTCCCTATAACGAACATGCGACTTGTATCACCATACCAACCATCAAGAATAACAGTGACATCAATGTTTAACATATCACCCTCCAAGAGTTTTCGATCGCTTGGAATACCATGGCAAACTACATGATTTATAGAGGTGCAAATTGATTTTGGGTACCCTTTATACCCCAACGGCGCCGGTATTGCACCATGTTCGATGATAAAGGCATGGCATAGCTGATCCAACTCTTGCGTTGTAATTCCTGGGTTAACATAGTTTGAAATATAATCTAAAGTTTGAGCCGCTAATTTTCCAGCTTTGCGCATCCCTTCAAAGCCTTTGAAATCATGAATGGTAATAACATCAATGTTTTCATCTTGCTCATGATCATGGTCGCAACACTCCTCACCATGGTGGTGGTGGTGATGGTTCTCTCTTCTTAACATAATGTCTCATTTCCTTTAGATTTTATTACCTATTATTTATAGGATTTTAGGTGAAAATGGAAGTGTTGGATATATTTAATTTACAACCTCAAGTTTAGCGACACTTGAAAGTTTAGAATTTATTTCCGCGACTTGAACACAATTTCTTCCTGATTTTTTAGCTTTATAGAGTGCTTTGTCGGCAGCTGAAATGAGATCATGCGATGAATACCCATGCTGTGGAAAGGATGAAACCCCTAGGGAAGTTGTTACCTTTTTTATCTTTTTACCATGGTATGTTAAATTTAATGCTTCTACTGCTTCTCTTATTTTTTCAGCTCTTTGAAGAGCAACATCACGTGTCATTTGTGGCAGAACTAGGATAAATTCTTCACCTCCAAAGCGACACGCCATATCACTTTTTCTATAATGTTTTTGCAAAATCTGAGCCACATTTTTTAGAACATAGTCTCCAGCTTCATGACCATATGTATCATTTATCTTTTTAAAATGATCTATATCAACCATTATAAGCGACACAGGCTGTGCATAACGGTGTGCACGATAGAGTTCCCGTTGCAATGATTCCTCAAGGTAGCGCCTATTATATAAGTTTGTGAGGGGATCACGAATAGCCTGATCTTTCAATCGATCACGGAGCTTAATACTTGAAATGCAGAGGGAGATCTGATTGGCAAACATTTCAAGAAGTGAAATTAACTTTTTTTGCTCTTTTGCTGCATGTTGGGACTTTGATTGATCTTGAATGGTTAAAATACCTAATAAGACATCGTGTTCATAAAATGGAATACAGTAATGCGTTACGTGATTATGTTCATAGAAAGAGGAAGAGGAAGAGTAATGTTTACATACTTTTCCATACACGCCACCGCTTATATAACTTATTGCCTTTTGATGAATACATAAACAATCCTTACTAAAAAAAGATGTTGCTTTACATTTCTCATGACCCCAAAATGTAAAATGTTTAAGTTTTGTTTGTGCTGCATTGGATAAATAAATCTCCCCTCGTGTAGATGGAAGAATAAACTTACAGAATTTTGCAATAATTTCTGCTGCTTCTTTTAAGGATGTACAAGCCTGAACAGCATCCGTCATATCCTTTATTAGTCGCAACTCCTGGGTATGTCTACTGGATTCATGAAGTTGCACTTCAAGATTGTTCTTCGTTTTTTGAAGCATTTGAGCTTGCTTTTTTATGAGCTGACGTGCCCGTATGGAGGAAAATAATAACAACGCCGTAAATATTCCAATAAGAACAATCAATTTTGAAAGGAGGGTATATTTATACTGGTTAAGCAAATCACTTGAGGGCCAAACATCAACCAACCAATGAGTATTATAAACCCTTATTTCTTTGCTTGAATAAATATCTTGATAAAACCGTCCCTGTGTCCAGTAAAAATTTCGTTCTCTCTCTTTATTCGTATAAAATGCTATTTCAAATTTGGAGGAATCTTCATCCTTTGTGAGAATGGAAGAGAGCATTTTATGAACATTAACCGTTGCAATTATATATCCTTTAAAACTTGCTTTATCAAAAAATGGAATACAAATATAAACCCTAGATTCACCTAAGAGAGAATCATCTATTGGGCTTATTCTCACTGCCCTCTTCTTTTTAACAATATCCAAATCATTTTGGAGAAATGATTGAGAATTTAACTTGTGCCGAAGTTGAAACTCATGTCCTTGAAGTGGTGAAATATTTAGAACAGCATAAGAAGAGTCAATTAATTTTATTGATTCATAAAACGCATTTTTGTTTCTGTAATATTCTACTGAATTTTTCCACACGTTCTCCGTTATTTTTGGGAACATGGCAAGGTGTGCGGCTAATTCTTGTAAATCTGAAATGCTTTCATCAAGTGTTTTTATGACAACTTTTTGAATTTTATCTCCTTCAAGTGTAGTAATTTCGTATACTCTTTCGATACCTTCTTGCAGAGATGCATTCCACAGAAGAGACGTCAAACAAAAAACAAAGAAAACTGCTAAGTAGGGAAGATTTGCTGTAAGATTAATTTCTCGAGAAACACTTTTAATGTAAACAGATGCGATGATACCTCCGCTTGCAAGCATGATACCAATCGTAGATAGCAATGACATTGGTGTTAATTTTGACCATAGATAGGTATCAGGAAGCTGCGCAGCATATCCAATTAAAGATGTTAAGCCAAAAACAAATCCTGCTATGGCTAGTAATAAGACTATATAATACGCAAATGCTGAAGGTTTTTTGAAAGAAAGCAGGATAAGGCTTATCCCGCAGGCCAAAAATGAAATGGAAGAGTTATAACTCATACGGCCGGGTGAAGATGTATGAATACTAACATTGGACCGGAAAAATAATTCATCAATTCCGAGATTGGTATTAAAAATATATTGAGATAAAACAAGTCCAGACAGCCCAACAACAGCAACCCCCATAATTGAAGCCAATTTTCTATAATGAGTACTATGTAAACTGAGGCCCCCACCTAGAAAAAGAAAACAAATGGCCGTATTGTAGTACATTGGAGTGAAATCAGAACGAATTTGGTAGAGCATATAGTTGTGTGTGTGCCACCCAAGAATAGCAAGTGCTCCGAATAGCATACAAAGAGTTCCTGCCACAAAAGAAAAAAGGTAGACGAGGTCTTTTTTGTTATAAAAAATGGATATGAGTGGTTTAAATTCCTGCTTTACATATGTTAAAAAAGATTGTTTTCCATTTTTTTTCATTTTGGCATCGCCTCTTTCAATGTTATCTTGCCGCATATGGGAAATTTCCGTAACTAACGACGTTAATTCATCAGTATAAATGAAACCATCAATTTGTTAATATTTTCTAAAATTTTTCAAAAAGTACTGATATTTATTTTAGCGTGAAATTATTGTCTAATTTCACTTTTACTATCCAGCCAGCTTTTCTTAAATTGAAAGAAGCAAAGAGAGGGAACAATCTCTCCTTTGCAAAAAAATAAAAGGAGAGCATACCATGAATAATAAACAACAATTAAATGACTTTAAGAAAGAGCTGACTGAGTATCAAAAAAGGATAGGAGAAGCTCAAAAAAAGCTTAAGAAGACAGGAAAAAGCGAATCTCAAAAGCTCTCACAGACATTAGGAAATACGCTCCAAGAGGCTGAAAAGTCTTACAAACGGCTAGAATCTGCAGCTGCTGAAGAATGGGAGCCACTAAAAAAATCAACTTACCAAGCCTATGAAAATTTGAAGACATCCTTAGAAAATTCAATTAGCCCAATTACTGATCAGGCTAAGGAATATACTCACCAGCTGGAAGAATATTCGCAAGAACAAATAGACCAAACAGCTGAATATATTAAGAACAATCCCTTTAAAAGCACCATTATTGCATTAGGTATCGGTATTTTTGTAGGAAGGATTTTAAAATGAATATTCCATTACATCTATTATCCCCTTTACTAACAACAATGTTAGCAAGGGCTGTAACTTTCACGCCAAGACGAGAGGAAGAAAAGAAAAGAGCAAAACTGCGGATTATTTCCACAGTCTGTGGGAGTGTTCTCTTAGTGTTCGGGATTGCAAGTGGATCCCAAGCTCTTTATTATTATCTGATTACCTTATGGACCCCAGAATATGCTCTTGCGGTCATTTCCGGGGCCTTCCTTCTTTTGGGGTGCGTGTTTTTTCTTGTAAGACGTGCTTTATCTAAACCGATAACTTACGCCTCACAAGAAGTTATTACTCACCTTGAAAAGGAAATCAGTAATCTATCGGGGCAAGACATAATGAAAAAACTTGTTGATACTTTTCCACCAAAAACGCTTTTGACACTTTTCTCATTTATTGCAATTGTTTCCTGCATCAAGCACTTTAAGAAATCACACATCACATAAGGTATATATTTTACACTCCTAAGGCTAATTGAAAAAATTCGAAAAATTTATCAACTAGCCTTTGAAGTGCCTTATCCTATTAAATATAAATTTAAAGTTTAAGGCCGTGTTAATTATATATCACGTTGTTTGTAAAATCATTTAGGTTCATTTTTATTTACTAAATTTATGTGTTACAATATTGCAACACTAAAATTTTAATAAAAATTGTATTTAATTTTATCTGGTGACATTTTCCTCGTCTAAAACAAATAATTTAAGCATATCTGCAACTGCATTTATCGGCAGATTAAATTTTAAAGGAGGAAAAACAATGTCACAAAATTTGATTCTTAAAAAATACTTGCCCACGCTGGCAATCACAGCCGCAACGGTTCTAACTCAAAGTTCGATAGCACATACGCCAGCTGCTGATACATCTACACAGGCCATGTCAAACTGTCATAAATTTAAAAATGCCTACATACGTGGTGAGGGTGGATATTCCATTTCCAGAAAAGCAAAATTCAAGGTTGAAGGGAACCAAGCTGGATGGGACAGTCCAAACCAAGACTATTCTAACAGAATAGACAATTCATCTGTTTATGGTTTTGGGGCTGGTTATGCCTTTAATAAAATATTCCGCGCTGATATAAATTTCCGCCAAAGAAGTAACTTTGAATATTCTAAATTCTTCGCATTACCTATCCCAGGATCTAATTATATTCGTACCCATAATATGCAAAACAAAGCCGTAACAATAGATGGTTATGTTGATACAGCAGGATTTGGTTTTGGCACAGATTGTTTTAATCCTTTTGCAGGTCTCGGTTTAGGAGTAGCTTGGAATAAAATCAAAGATGCAGTAACAACACAATTTCCTGCAGCAGGTGGTCTATCTCCAGGTGCATTTGCTCCTATTGTTCCTCATACAAAATCAAGCTTTACATGGCATGGTACGTTGGGTGTAGGAATGAAGGTGTGCCAAAAGTTCCATGTCGATCTAGGGTATCGTTATGTTGATATGGGGACGTTTGAAACAGGTGCCTCTGCTCCTGACTTTGCTGGAACGTTAGCGCCTCTGCGAGCAAAACGCGTATCCACACATGAAATTTATTTGGGCGTGCGCGTTCCTATAGGATAAAGACGACAAATAACCCTTTTACTACACGAAAAAACCTAACCAGCATGAGTTGGTTAGGTTTTTTATATATTCGGTAAAGAATATTAACCCAATTTACATAATAGCCTCAATAAGAACAAAAAAGAAAGTAAACTTCATTTGTTGTCTTTTGTCCTCTAAGCACGTAAAATGTGCCTATTCAAACGTGGATAAACATTTCGCACCCCTTTCTTAGGAGGCGGAAAAAAATGATCAGAATAATTTTTATAAGCTGTATTGTGTTTTCTTCCCTCATTGAGGGATGTTTTTCTATGGAAAGTCAACCTTCTCAGGAAGAAGGAGATGACCCTAATCCACGTCCCCGAAAAAGACAACGCATTGACTCTCATTCCTCATCTTCTTTATCTCCCTCATTATCTTTTTCTGCATCTTTATCGGCGGGTGATGCGCCCATTCGCAATGCTGGTTCATTGGAGCTTGAGCCCACACAAGAAATACCTCCTCCGCTTCCTATGCCTTTCATTCCTGCACAACCGTTTTCTCCACCAATTACACAATTAGTTTCCACAGAGGAGTATGAGCTTCCGCCCGAGCTTTGGGATGTTATTTTATGCTTACCACATGTTGCCTTTGCCTTTCAAAGTGTATGCAAAGTTGCAGAGATAAAGAGAAGAACTGATCCTACACTCAAGCAAAAAATTAATATCCCCTCCCAGTTGGCATTTGATAACTACATACAAAATCCCACTGATTTCCTTTTTGTCCATGTAGAACTGTGTTTTCGCGCAACACCCCTATACCTTGAAAGACTAGCTCTAAAAACCTTACATCTCACCACTCTTGCTCTCGGAGAACTTGTGAATAATGATATTGAAGGAATGTGGGTGTTTTTTGCTTCCAACCTTCAAATAATTAATCTGAGCAAATCACCTTTTATAAAAAGCTTATCCACTCTTGCTTATTTACCTAAACTACATTCGCTTGATTTGAGCCGCATAACGGCACCACAGGAAAGTCCACATCCAAGGAGGGCTCCCTTAATTCACTCAGCCCCCAAACTTATAGATGCGGGAAGTATCATTACCCTTACGAATCTTCAACATTTAAATCTAGCTTCCTCAGGTTTTAGAGATCATCATCTTCTTACACACCTTACCAAACTACAGTATCTTGATATGAGTGGTTATTTACTGGATTATTCCTTCTCGTTTTTATCAACTCTTACCAACCTTCAAATTTTGCATGCAGAAAGAACATTTTTTAATATGTCTCATTTCTCCTTCCTCAGCCCTCTCACTTCACTCCGAGAGTTATGGATGAGTGGGGAGCACTATAGTCCTTTAAGATTACCCGCCCAACTTTCGCTCAATGAACACCCCCATTTACCCAATCTGAGGGTTTATTTTATTTAAATATGGTTGGAATAAGAATTAATATTGTCTCTTATTCTTATGGGCTGCATTTTCGAGAGTATTTCCCGCTCCTTTGACATCTTTGCCAACCCCTTCCATGGTATTACATCCAACCAATAAAAGACTTATAAAATTCAGCATAACGAGTTTTTTATACATTTTTATTCTCAACATTTTATTCTCCTTATATATAATAATTTTTCAAAACAATTTAATTTATTACTGTTCTTCGTCTTCTGTTTCGTCTATTTCCCTCTTTGCGTTTTCAAATTCTTCACCAAGTTTTGTAGATCTTTCTTTAGAGATAAGTTTTTGAGCTTTAGAAAACAGCTCGTTTTCCTCCTCCTCAATATGGTGAAGAAGTTCTTCTCGCATAATTTGTGTGACACTTTCACGCTCTTTCTCGTTCATTTTTGGGGACTCTAAATTAATTAGGTAAGTTTCCACTTTCTCATGCTCTTCTTCACTATGAGAAACTTTATCTTTGGTCTCAGAATACCCTTGAAGCTCCTTATAAAACGTTTCTTCTTCAGCTTGATTGTGTTTAAAAAGTTCTGTACGCAATTCATTTAACAATTGCTCACGCTCTTCATCTTTTTCACCTGAAGATTGCTTAAGTTTTTCTAGGATCTCTCTTACTTTGTCATGATCAGATTTAAGAAGTTCATATATATCCATCTCTGCCTCCACAAATAAGTATGATTACACAGTTATTTTTAAGTAAAAATATTTAGTTACGCTAAGTGAAAAAAAAAGATCTTTTACCTCAGCTCATTTTTAGCTTCACCCGTTTCCACGCGCTTTTCGTGTCCGGGCTGCTTTCTTTGCGGAGGCTGAACGCTGCGCTGCTGAGCGATTCGCTTGCTTTTTACCACCGATTTTACCGCCTTTACGCGCTGGAGAAGAATCTTTTATACGCTCACTTCCTGAGCCCCCTTTTGAGCCTCCCCCATGCATTTTATTAACAGTCGCCCAAGCTCTTTTCTTGGCTTCTTTCTCTGATACCCCTCTGTCTTCATAACCTTCTTCAATGTGCTTTGCTTCGCGCTTTTGTTTATCTGAATATTTTGATTTATCTCCCCTAGGCATGCCTCTTCTCCTCTTGTTTTTTATGCATAGCGAATGACATAAGATTCATCTCATTTCATTCACTTTCATTATACATCAGTTTGAGAGATTTATTGTTGGCAGCCAGCTCACTTAACCAATGAACCAAATAAAAAACAGAACTTGTAGGATTATTGTGAAACCATCACACGTGCATATAG
>Ga0194123_10007117_pt1 | contig 11289 bp, 9 predicted proteins | sample TA2MahsurfametaG_5_FD_155479 | JGI IMG/M metagenome (GOLD analysis project Ga0194123, IMG submission 155479) | Freshwater microbial communities from Lake Tanganyika, Tanzania - TA2015023 Mahale A surface | ecosystem: Environmental > Aquatic > Freshwater > Lake | place: Tanzania: Lake Tanganyika... | reverse complement strand
AGGCCGCCAACACAGCGCAACCACCCCAGGGCAAACAACCCGGCCTCTGGCAGGTGGCCCGCGCCCAGGAGCAGGCGCGCAAGGAGGCGATCAGCCGCATTCAGCAACGGGTGAGCGATGTGAAGCTGCAGCAGTCGCTGCGGCTGGAACGCCGGGTCGGTTTTGACGACCGTGAAACCAGCCCCGACACCGCCAACGTCTATGGCGGGATCCGACCCGAACAACTCAAGGTTCTCAACACCACCGCCAACATGAAGCTGGTCGACGGGGGCATCAGCCGCTGGCGGTTCCAGGCCCGCTCGATCAAACTCAGCGCCACGGGCTGGAGTGCCTCCCGGGTCGGCTTGACCAACGATCCCTTCACACCGGCGCAATCGTGGCTGGAAGCGGTGGGTGTGACGGTGGGGCTGAATGCCAAGGGCGACACCATCATTGCGGCGCGCTCCACCCGCATCCTGCTGGAAGACCGGCTGCCGATTCCGGGTCGCCAGCGTCAGCGGCTGCGCAAGAACCAGGTCGACACACCAGTGGTCGCAGGCTTCGATGTGCGCGACCGCGATGGCGTGTTTGTCGGCTACGAAGCCAAACCGATCAATGTGGGCAACACCGGCACCCTTCGCCTGCAGCCCCAGTTCATGCTGCAGCGCACCATTGATGGCGTCACCAACAGCTACCCCCTACCCGGTTCTCCGCCGGCCAGCCCGGGTGTTGCACAGCCGGTCAACACGGGCGACCAGTTCGGCCTGCTGGCCCGCTGGAGCGACAACCGCTGGGGTTTTGCCAGCAAGGCGACCCTCGACATCTCCACCTTCAACACCGAAAACTTCGCCAACGGCACCCGCAGCTGGGGCGACATTTCCCGCAACGTGAAACTGCCGCTATTGGGGGAGAGCACTGCCCGCCTGTTTGGCGCCTACCGCTACCGCGCCTGGAACGGCTCCTTGGGCGAACAGGATGTCTACACCGCCTACGGCGCGTCCCTGGAAGACGAAGGCAAACTGCCCGATTGGGGCAAGGTGAAGAACCTCTACTACTGGCGGCTCGGCCTTGGCAACTTCAGGGCCTGCAGCTCCAATTGCCCGACCAACAGCACCAGCGGCACGGCAGCGATTCCCAACCTGGCCGAGTATTGGCGCGGCAATGCCATCGCCTCGCTGACCAGCTCCTTCCCGCTCTGGACCGGCAAGCCCCTTGCCCTGACAGCGGACCAGGCCTTCCAGAACTCGCCGGTGCCGATTGTGCCCGGACTGAAGTTCGACACCAACGTCACCGGTGCCCTGGCCTATTACGACGATGGTCAATACCAGAACACCCTGGCCTTCTCAGCCGGCCCGGTGATCACGCTGGGGCACTTCAGCAAACCCTTCCTCGACTACACCCAGTTCGCCGTCACGGGAGGGGTCACGCTCAGATCGGGCATCAGCCCCCTCAGTTTTGACCGCGCCGTCGACCTGGGAACCCTGAACTTCGGCATCACCCAGCAGATCGTGGGACCAATGCTGTTGAGTGTCGGTTATGGCGTCAACGTCGACCCCGCCTCCAGCAACTACGGCGCCACCACCGGCTCCTACGTGGAACTGCGCTGGCAGCGGCGCGCCTACGACATCGGCATCTACTACAGCCCGTACGAGCAGCTGGGCGGCATCCGCGTGCGGCTCAACGACTTCACCTACAAAGGCACCGGCGTGCCGTTCGTGCCGTATCACCCCTCCCAGGCTGCGATGAAGCGCAACTTCTGAGCTGGGCTGGCCCCTGACGTGCCGGCGTGGAACTGACCTGATCGTGACCCGGATCGCCAACAGCAACCAGGGTCAGCCGAGGCTGGCAAACCCGTTGAGATAGGGCAACCGCGCCGCCGTGCGCTCCAGCTGCTGGCGATGGCCCAGCAACTGACCGGTGCCATCCCACTGGCCGGTGGTGAGCATCTGCCGCGGCCCGGCCGCCAGCTCGAGCGGCCAGACGCCCGCGGGAGCCTGGGGCCCCTGGGTGGTGAGGGTCAGCGTCTCCAGATCGACCTGGAGCGGGGCCTGCGGGTGGGCTTCAACCGCGGCCTGCACGGCCAGCGCCGTGGTGTGATCGACGCTCAGGCAGGGGATGCCCAGGGCCAGACAGTTGCCAAAGAAAATCTCGGCGAAGCTCTCCCCGACCACGGCACGAATGCCCCAACGCATCAGGGCCTGGGGGGCATGTTCGCGGCTGGAGCCACAGCCGAAGTTGCGGTTCACGACCAGCACCGAAGCCCCCAGGTGCTCAGCGCGATCCAAGGGATGGCTGCCACCGGCTTCGGCGCGGTCATCGGCGAACGCAGCCGGGCCAAGGGCATCAAAGGTGACGCATTTGAGAAATCGCGCCGGGATGATCCGATCGGTGTCGATGTCATCGCCGCGCACGGCGACGCCGCGGCCCTCAACCCTGAGGATCGCACCGGTGGGGAAAGCTGAAGACGGCATCAGAGCAACGGCGAGATCGAAACGGACAGGACTGGACCGCGGGAGGGCGGCGGCAATGGCGAGCTGAGCTGAACTGAACTGCTGCTGTTCAGGACCGCAGCAGCTCGCGCACATCGGTCACCCGGCCGGTGACGGCGGCGGCGGCCACCATCGCCGGACTCATCAGCAGGGTGCGGCCGCTGGCTGAGCCCTGGCGCCCCTTGAAGTTGCGGTTGGATGAGCTGGCGCTGATCTGACGGCCCTCGAGGCGATCGGGATTCATCGCCAGGCACATCGAGCAGCCGGGTTCACGCCACTCAAACCCGGCGGCCGTGAACACCCGATCGAGCCCCTCGGCCTCGGCGGCCGCAGCCACCTGCTCGCTGCCAGGCACCACGAAGGCCTTGATGCCCGGAGCCACCTGACGGCCCCGGGCCACGGCGGCGGCGGCCTGCAGATCGCTGAGGCGACCATTGGTGCAGCTGCCAATGAAACACACATCCACCGGCGTGCCGGCGATCCATGCTCCGGGCTGCAGATCCATGTAGCGGTAGGCCTCCTCGGCCAGGGGACGCTCATCGACCTCGGTGGCCTCCAGGGTGGGAACGGCCTCATCAACACCGATGCCCTGACCGGGTGTGATCCCCCAGGTCACGGTGGGGGCAATGGCGGCCGCCTCGAAGCGCACCTCGTCATCGAAGATCGCCTCGGGCCCGCTGGCCAGACTGCGCCACCAGCTCACGGCCCGCTCCCAGGCCTCACCGCTGGGGGCAAAGGGCCGGCCCTGCAGGTAGGCAAAGGTGGTCTGGTCGGGATTGACGTAGCCGCAGCGGGCGCCGCCCTCGATCGCCATGTTGCAGAGGGTCATGCGCTCCTCCATCGACAGGGCGTCGATGGCTGGACCGGCGAATTCGTAGGCGTAGCCAACCCCACCCTTGACCCCCAGCACGCGGATCACATGCAGGATCAGATCCTTGGCATAAACGCCGCGCTGCAGCTGGCCCTCCACCCAGATGCGCCGCACCTTGAGCTTGCCCATCGCCAGGCTCTGGCTGGCCAGCACGTCGCGCACCTGGCTGGTGCCAATGCCGAAGGCGATCGCACCGAAGGCCCCATGGGTGGAGGTGTGCGAATCACCGCAGGCCACGGTCATGCCCGGTTGGGTGAGGCCGAGCTCGGGGGCGATCACATGCACGATGCCCTGGCGGCCGCTGCCCAGGCCATGCAGGGTGATGCCGTGGGCGGCGCAGTTGGCCTCGAGGGTGGCCAGCATCTCCTCAGCCAGCGGATCGGCGAAGGGGCGTGCCTGGCTGGTGGTGGGCACGATGTGATCCACCGTGGCCACCGTGCGCTCGGGGTGAGCCACACCCAGCCCCAGATCCTTGAGCGCCGCAAACGCCTGCGGGCTGGTGACCTCGTGGATCAGGTGCAGGCCGATGAACAGCTGGGTGCTGCCGCCCGGCAGCTCGGCCACCTGATGCAGATCCCAGACCTTGTCGTAAAGGGTGCCGCTGCTCACCGCTGCAGTGCCGGTTGACCCGCCACCCTAAAACCAGAGCGTCGTGGCTCTGGCGATCAAAGGAGATGCAACCGCAGGCGGTTCAAGGCCTCGCCGGTGGTGACAGTCTGGATCCAGCGGCGACCGCGGCTCGATCCGAAGCGCACCGCCTCGCTGCTGCTGCCGGCTGGCCCGGCGATAGCGATGTGCACCAGACCGACGGGCTTGTCGTCGCTGCCGCCAGCGGGCCCGGCGATGCCGGTGACGGCCAGCGCCCAGGTGGCGCCTGTGTAGCGGCGGGCGCCCTCGGCCATCGCCAGCGCCACCGGATCGCTCACCGCACCGCGGGTTTCGAGCAGCTCGGGGGCCACGCCCAGCAGCTCCTGCTTGACGCTGTTGGCGTAGGCGATCACACCGCCAAGAAACACATCCGAAGCACCGGGCACCGCGGCTAGCGCGGCGCTAAGGCCACCGCCGGTGCAGCTTTCAGCCACGGCCACGGTGTGGCCGCGCCGGCGCAGCTGCTCGAGCAGCACCGACGCCAGGCTGTCGTCGTCTGAACCGTAGCAGAGGGTCCCGGTGCGAGTGCGGATCTCGGCCTCCAGCGGCACCAGCAGAGCCTGGGCCTGCGCCGCATCGGCGGCCCGGGCCGTGAGCCGCAGCTTGACCACGCCGGCCCCTGCGTAGGGAGCCACGGTGGGATTAACGCCCTCCAGCAGATCGGCCATCTGCTCGGCCAGGGTCGATTCACCCACCCCCCAGAAGCGCAGCATGCGACTGGCAAACACCCCCTGGGCCAGTCCCTGAGCCCGCAACCAGGGTGCGGCGGTGGCCTGCCACATGACCCGCAGTTCGCTGGGCACACCGGGGAAGGTGAGGATCGTGAAGCCTGGCTGGGGCGTCCAGATCATTCCCGCTGCCGTGCCGGTGGGATTGGGCAGCACCGCCGCCCCCACGGGCAGCAGGGCCTGCTTGAGGTTGCTGGCGGCGATCGGCCGGCCGCGCCCGCTCAGCTTGGTCTGAATGTCGTCCCACAGCTCAGGGCGCTCGCTCAGGTCGGCGCCAAAAGCGGCGGCGATGGCCTCGGTGGTGAGGTCATCGGGGGTGGGCCCGAGACCACCGGTGGTGATCAGCACGCGGCAACGCCCCGCCGCTGCGCGCACCGCCGCGATCAGGCGCTCGCGGTTGTCGCCCACCACCTCCTGACGCAGATGCGCGATGCCCAGGCTCGCCAGCTGCTCGGCGATCCAGCGGGCATTGCCGTTGGTGATATTGCCCAGCAGCAGCTCTGTGCCGATGCAGAGGATTTCAGCGCTGGGAGGATCTGACGCGGGCGCCGGCAGCGTCATCAGGAGCTGTCCCGTTGCAACGACCGCCGCGTGGTCACCACCAGCGCGATCAGGATGGCCGTGGCCAAACCAAGCCACAGAAACCGCAGCTCGGCATTCACCAGCACCAGCGCCAGAGCCGCAAACCACTGGGTGAAGGCATAGATCAACAGCACGGTGCGGCGGTGGCTGAGGCCCTGACGCAGCAGCCGGTGGTGCAGATGGCGGCGATCGGGGTAGAAGGGTGAGCGGCCCTGGCTGAGCCGCCCCAGGATCACCGCCGACATGTCGGCCAACGGCAGCGACAGAATCACCAGAGGCAGCAGCAGGCTGACGCTGGTGAGCCCCTTGGCCGGCCCCACGATGCTGATCGCGGCCAGGGCGAAGCCAAGGAAATAGGAGCCGCCATCACCCATGAAGATGCGGGCGGGGTTGAAGTTGTGGCGCAGAAAGCCCAGGCAGCTGCCGGCCAGGGCGGCGGCCAGCAGACCGGCAGCGGGTTGATGCAGGCTGAAGCTGACCGACAGGAGGCCCACGGCGGCGATGCCGCTCACCCCGGCGGCCAGCCCATCGAGACCATCCAGCCAGTTGATCGCATTGGTGATCCCCACCAGCCAGATCACCGTCGCCAACAGGCTCAACGCCGGTGGCAACACCAACGAGGGCTCGCTGTGGCCCAGCAGCGCAAAGGGCAGCTCGATCGTGCCGATCTGCACCCCCTGGCTCCAGACCGCCATCGCCACCAGCAGCTGACCCACCAGGCGGGGCAGCGGCGGCAGGGCAAACAGATCGTCAGCCAGACCGATCACAAAGAAGCAGAGGGCCCCGGCGAGGGTGGTCCAGATCAGCTGGTCCTTGTCGGGCGGAAGCTCAGCAAACCCTCCGAAGCGCCAGGTGATGGCCAGGGCCAGGCTGAACCCCAGCACGATGCCGATGCCGCCGAGACGCACCATCGCGGTGGTGTGCTGCTTGCGGGGATCGGGTGTGTCGATCAGCCCGTAGGCCAGGCCCAGGCGCCGCACGATCGGCACCACCAGAGCAGTGAGCAGCGCCGCCACCGCAAAGTTGAGCAGCGCTGCTGCATTGGGGTGGTAGGCGAGCGTCACAGGCGACGACCTTTGGCGCCCACGTTACGGGCGGCAACGCGCTTCAGACGTGCTGAAGTGCACGTTCTTGGCTGTAGAGGGGGAAGCGCTCACACAGCGCTGCCACCCGTTCGCGGCAACGTTGCTCGATCTCCCCATCCTCGGGGTTGAGCAGCCGGTCGGCGATCACGTCGGCCACCTCGCGGAAGGCCGCCTCGTCAAAGCCGCGGGTGGTCATCGCCGCGGTGCCCAGGCGCAGGCCGCTGGTCACAAACGGCGACTCGGGATCAAACGGCACCGTGTTCTTGTTGGCGGTGATGTGCACATCGCTCACCAGCAGATCGGCCACCTTGCCGGTCATGCCGATGCTGCGCAGATCGAGCAGCACGATGTGGTTGTCGGTGCCGCCGCTCACCACAGCGATGCCGCGCTCCTGAATGCGGGCTGCCAGGGCCTGGGCATTGGCCACCACCTGCCGGGCATAGGTCTTGAAGCTGGGCTGCAGCGCTTCACCGAAGGCCACGCCCTTGGCGGCGATCACATGCTCGAGTGGGCCGCCCTGGCTGCCCGGGAACACGGCCTTGTCGAACTGCTTGGCGAAGTCGGCGTCGCGGCAGAGAATCAGGCCGCCGCGGGGGCCGCGCAGGGTCTTGTGGGTGGTGGTGGTCACCACGTCGCACACGGGCACCGGGTTGGGGTGCACCCCGGCCGCCACCAAACCGGCGATGTGGGCCATGTCGGCCAGCAGGTAGGCGCCCACCTCATCGGCAATGGCGCGGAAGCCGCTGAAATCGATGGTGCGCGGATAGGCCGAGTAGCCGCAGACGATCAGCTTGGGCCTGTGCTCAAGCGCCAGCTGGCGGATCGTGTCGAAATTGAGCTGCTGGGTCTGGGGATCGACGCCGTACTGCACGACCTTGAACCACTTGCCGCTGACGTTCACCGGCGAGCCGTGGGTGAGGTGACCGCCATGGCTCAGGTCCATGCCCATGATCGTGTCGCCGGGCTGTAGCAGCGCCAGAAACACCGCAAAGTTGGCCTGGGCGCCGCTGTGGGGCTGCACATTGGCCCAGGCAGCGCCAAACAGCTCTTTGGCGCGCTCGATCGTGAGCTCCTCGATCGCGTCGACGTGCTCGCAGCCGCCGTAGTAGCGCTTGGCGGGCAGGCCCTCGGCGTACTTGTTGGTGAGCACCGAGCCCTGGGCCTGCATCACGGCGCGGGAGGCGAAATTCTCCGAGGCGATCAGCTCCAGATGGGTCTCCTGGCGCCGTTCTTCACGGCCGATCAGCTCGGCGAGCATCGGATCAGCGCTGGCCAGCGGCTGGTTGATCGGGGCGTCGCTGCTGGCGGTCATCGGCGATGGTGCAACAAACAGCGCCCAATCGTAGGCAGCACAAGGACCGGGCGTCGGCGGCACAGACCCCGGGAGGTTGTGTGGCCCGCTGCGGATGATTGTGTGTACAACCATGTGCAGCGTCAGCGACGGGCCAAGGCAGCGGGGAGCCAAGCCGGCGTGGAGCCGCACAGGCTCGTCCTGCTGGAGCATCCCCCCGACATTGCAGCCGTCATTGCCGAGCTGATCGTGAGTACAAAAAAACCGCCCCATGGGGCGGCTCCTCATTCAACGCGCCTGGAGAGATTCGAACTCCCGACCCTCTGATCCGTAGTCAGATGCTCTAATCCGCTGAGCTACAAGCGCATGGCACCATTTTCAGCGCACCGAGGGCCCATCCGTCAAATCCATCCCGCTCCATCCCTCTGCCTCCATCCCTCTGCATCGCTCCTTGAAGCCTCGCCATGCCTATCCGTTGGTACGGACCCGCCAATCCCCAGGATCCGACCTACCGCCACTTTGAGCGGATCGTCAATCTGACCCTGCACGCGGCGCTGTTTGCGGCGATCAACAGCGGCCTGTGGGTCGTTCAGGAGCTGCGCCAACCCTGGCAGCATCTGAACTGGCTGACGCTGGGATGGCTCGCCATGCTGCTGCTGCACGCCGCCGTGGTGATCGCCATGCGTCCGCCCCGTGAGGCCGATCAGCCCGCCGGCGGTCCATCCGATCACCCCCCCCACGCCCTGAGAGGCCCATCGCCATGAACCTGAGCGCTAGCCAACTCAAGGACCTGGAGAACGCCCTGGCCGATCGCCTCTACGTGCAGGTGGCCGGCTGGCATCTCTATCTGGGCGATGCGGGCCTGGCCCAGGCCCTGGCAATCGAGTGCGCCGCCCGCCTCGATCAGGGCGCCGCGGTGTGCGCCCGCCAGGCGCTGGAAGCGGTGCAGGTGCCCATCGGCGGCGGTGCCACCCGCCTGCCCCTGGCCCGGCTGCTGCCAGCCGAGCAGCTGCGCGATCTGGAGGATGTGTTGCAAGAGCTCGATCGCTGAACGTCGAGTGCCTGCGGCACACCTAGGGTTGCCCCTGCTGAGCAGGGCGGGCCGTGCTGGTCATCGAAGTCACCAATGCCCAGGACGTGGTGCGCAAGCGGATCGGCCGGCTGGGCAGTCGCCTGATCGGCCGCGTCGTTGACGCCGAGGCCCAGGTCGAAAAGGCCCTGCTGCAGGAACTCGAGAACGCCTTCCGCGAGTTCGGCATCGAGGCCCGCATCTATTCGATCGAAGGGCCGCAGATGCTGGGCCGCTCCCATCTCGAGATCCCCCTGCAGGTGCGCGGTGAGCGCGAGGTGCGGCTGAGCGATCCGGCCTGACGAGCACCACTCAGTCCTTGCGCCCAGGCAGCCGGCGCCTCAGACCGCCCAGCAGCTGCTGGGCTTCGGGCACCCCCGCCCAGGTCGCCAACACACCAAACAGCGCCAGACCCAGCAGCGCGCTGATCCCCGGCCGCAGGATCAGCCCCAGCAGGCCCTGGGGCCACTGCACCAGCTGGGCCGCGGCCCAGGCCAGCCCACCGCAGGCCACAGCCGTCAGGGTCAGCAGGGCGGTGTCGCGGCCCCAGGCCCCAAGCGGTAGCCCGCCCAGGCGGCGGTGCAGCACCCACAGCAACGCCCCGCAGGTGGCCACATTCACCACCACCGTGGCCAGCACCAGGCCAGGCGCCCCGAAGTTGCTCGCCGGCAGCTGCAGTCCCCAGGGGCTGGGGCCGCCCACCAGCACCCAGTCGGCGATGGCGTTGAGACCGATGCCGGCCAGCGACAGCCGAAACGGGGTGTTGCCATCGCCCAGGGCATAAAAGACCCGCACCAGCACGTCGCGGCCCAGGTAGGCGGCCATGCCCAGGCCGTAGGCCATCAGCAGGCCATCGACCAGGGTGCCGGCGGCGGCGTCAAAGGCGCCGCGCTCGTAGATCAGGTCGACGATCGGTCCGGCCAGGCCGATCATCAGCGCCCCCAGCGGCAGCATCGAGGCGCTTGAGAGCATCAGCCCCTGGCGGATGCGCGCCACCAGCTGGGGCCGGTCTTCCGGGGCCGTGAGCCGCGCGTAGGTGGGCAGCAGCGGCACCAGCAGCGCATTGGAGATCAAGCCCAGGGGCGTCTGCACCAGCAGGTTGGCGTAACCCAGGCCGGCCGCGGCCCCCACGATGCCGCTCGCGAAAAACAGATCGACAAACACATTGATCTGCAGCATCCCTGACGAAAACGTCGCCGGGCCCATCACCTGCAGCACCTCCTGCACGCCGGGGTGCTTCCAGTCCCAGACGAGCCTGAACTGATGCAACCCTTGCTTGGCCAGCGCCGGCAACTGGATCAGCCACTGCAGCAGCGCCCCCAGGGTGGTGGTGGCGGCCAGCACGATGCCGCCTAGCAGCGCCATCTGCGGCGAGGTGATCGCCGGCCCCAGCTGCCACCACAGCACCGCCAGACCGGCGATCACGGCCAGGCTCGAGAGCAGCGGGCTCACCGATGGCAGCCAGAACACATCGGCGGCGTTGAGCGCCCCGAAGCCCAGGCCGATCAGGCCGGCCAGCAACGCCATCGGCGCCATCCAGCGCAGCTCGATCACGGCCAGGGCATGGCGCTGGGCGTCCAGACCCGGCCCCACCAGGGTGATCAGGGGGTCGGCCGCCAGCCACAACACCACCGTGACCCCGATCAGAGCGGCCCCCACCAGGGTGTTGACCGCCGCCAGCACGTGGGCCCCCTCGGCGCGCGGCCGGCGGGCCAGGGCGCTCACCATGGCGCTGTGGAAGGGGCCATTGATCCCGCCCAGCAGGATCAGCAGAAAGCCCGGCAGCACATAGGCGTAGTTGTAGGCGTCGTAGGCCGCGCCCACGCCGAAGGCCGCCGCGATCGCCTGCTGGCGCACCAGCCCGGCCACCTTGCTAAGGGCCGTGGCCACCGCCACCACCAGGGCAATGCGTTTGAGCGACTGGGCCATCGGCGCGCGGCGAAGCCTTGGGGCCAGAACACTGAACGGCAGTATGGCGCTCACTGCGTTGCCGTCCCAGTGCCAGCCGAGACGCCCGTGCTGAAGCTCGGCCCCCTGGTGGAGGGCCGCCTGATCCGCCGCTACAAACGCTTTCTGGCCGATGTGGAGCTGCTGGAGCCGGGTCCGGGCGGCGAACCGGCCGGCACCGAGGTGACCGCCCACTGCCCCAACACCGGGCCGATGACCGGCGTGCTGCACCCCTGCGGCCGCGTGCGCCTGCGCCACGACCCCTCGCCGGCGCGCAAGCTCGCCTGGACCTGGGAGCAAGCCGAAAGCCCAGGCGCCAGCGACACCCCCGTGTGGGTGGGCGTCAACACCGCCCTGCCCAACCGGCTGGTGCGCGCCACGATCGAAGCCGGCCTGCTGGAGCCCTGGCTGGGACCCATCGGCGCGATCAAGGCCGAAGTGCCCTACGGCGAGAACCGCCGCAGCCGCATCGACCTGCTGCTCACCCCGGCCGCGGCCAACCCCGACCAGCGGCCCATCTATGTGGAGGTCAAGAACACCACCTGGAGCGACGGCGATCTGGCCCTGTTCCCCGACACGGTGACCGAGCGGGGTCAGAAG
>Ga0194123_10007103_pt1 | contig 11301 bp, 8 predicted proteins | sample TA2MahsurfametaG_5_FD_155479 | JGI IMG/M metagenome (GOLD analysis project Ga0194123, IMG submission 155479) | Freshwater microbial communities from Lake Tanganyika, Tanzania - TA2015023 Mahale A surface | ecosystem: Environmental > Aquatic > Freshwater > Lake | place: Tanzania: Lake Tanganyika... | reverse complement strand
GCGAAGTGCTCCGCCACGCGACGGAAGACCTCCTGGACGATGGCGCGCTCGGCGTCATTGAATTCGGGATCCGCGTCGCGGCTGAAAGGAGGCGTCGTCAAAGTGGCGCTGCGACCTCCGTTCCAAGGAGTGCCCGAAGTCACGTGTCCGTTGAAATCGAGGTAGATCTTGCGGGTCGCCGTCGGCCGGCTGTGCAGCAGAAAGGTGTCCGCCAAGGGGTAGGACGGGGTCGACGTGTAGGTGGTCGTATCCGGTCCGACCTGGATGTGCATCGAGCAGGCATAGAGCGGCTTGCCCAGGGCGTCGAAATGCAGGTCATGGTCGTGCCCGCAGGCGGAACGGAAGGCCACGGCGGTCTCCGGCGTCATCGCATCACGCTCCACGGCCGCTTCGATCTCCGCCGAAGAGACGGTCGAGGCCCGGCGCCACCGCCCGGGGTTCTCGGCAAGCTTGGCATCCTTAGGCAAAGCCGCCGGAGCCGGGGCGGCCGGCAGCGCATTCGCGGCCAGCGGCGCGGCCTTGGGAGCCGGCGCAGGCGAAGCGTCAGACAGCAGGGCGGAGACGCCGCCGAGGGAGAGCGAGGGAGCGACGGCGGGAGCGTTCGCCACGGCGGCGACCGGCCCGGTCTTCACGCCGGCAGCCGGCGCGTCCACCACGGCCGGAGCAGGGATCTTCGCGGCCGGCGCGACCTGGGTCGCGGCAAACTCGCGATAGCCATCGGACGACGGCGTGAACACGACGGCGAGAGCCACGGCCGCGACGGCGGCCCAGAGGGCGATGATCAGCTTTTTAGGGGACATAAGAAGATTCAAAGGACGCGGAACGCTTAGGCAATCCACTAATCGCTTGCCAGCGGAGCCACGAAAACGAGGAATGTGGCGTGTTTACCCGACTTTTCGCCCCCCTGCTCTGCCTGGCCGCGTCGCTCTGCGCCGGCGCCCAGGCCGCCCCCCCGCCCAATGTCATCGTGATCCTGGTGGACGACATGGGTCAGACCGACCTCTCCTGTTATGGGAGCATATTCTACGAGACGCCGCACGTCGACCAACTGGCCAAGGACGGAGTCCGCTTCGCCAACGGCTACTCCGCCTGCACGGTCTGCTCGCCGACCCGCGCCGCCCTGCTCACCGGCAAATACCCGGCGCGCCTGCGCCTGACCGACTGGATCGCCGGCCACGAGCGCCCGAAGGCGAAACTACGCATCCCCGATTGGAAGAAGTTCCTGCCGTTCGAGGAGATCACTTTGGCCGAACAGTTCAAGGCCGCCGGTTACGCGACCGCCAGCATCGGCAAGTGGCACCTGACTCCGGCGCTCAAGGAAGGCGACGAAGCATACTACCCCGAAAAGCACGGCTTCGACCTCAACGTCGGAGGCTACGCCCGCGGCCAGCCGCCCAGCTACCATGCTCCTTACAAGATCCCCACCCTCGCCGAAGGCCCCTCAGGCGAATTCCTGACGGATCGCGAGGCGGCCGAGGCGGTGAAGTTCATCGAGGCGAACCGGGAGAAGCCGTTCTTCCTCTACCTGCCGCATTACGCCGTGCACACGCCCCTCGGCGGCAAGCCCGACGTCGTCGCCAAGTATCAGGCCAAGGCCGCGAAGCTGCCGGACCTGAAGCAGAAGAACGCCACGTACGCCGCGCTCGTCGAGAGCGTCGATGATTCCCTCGGCACGATTCGCGCCACGCTGAAGCGCCTGAAGATGGACGAGAACACCATCATCGTGTTTACGGCCGACAACGGCGGCCTGCTGCCGGTCACCGACAATTCGCCCTTCCGCGTGGGCAAGGGCTCGGCCTACGAAGGCGGCGTGCGCGTCCCCCTCATCATCCACGCGCCGGGCGTGACCAAGGCCGGCACGGTCGACCAGACCCCGGCGATGACGATCGACCTCTATCCGACGGTGCTAGAGCTTGCGGGCGTCAAGCCGCTCCAATCCCTCGTCGACGGCGTCAGCCTCGCCCCGCTCCTGAGGTCCGGCGCCAAGCCCGACCGCGCCGAGATCTTCTGGCATTACCCTCACTACCATCCCGGCGGCGCCACGCCCTACAGCGCGGTCCGCAGCGGCGACTTCCGCCTGGTGCACTTCTACGAAGACGGCCGCGACGAACTCTACGACCTGGCGAACGACGTGGGCGAGACGAAGGACCTGGCCGCGGCGCAGCCGGCGCTCGCCAAGACGCTGCGCACCCGCCTCGACGCCTGGCTGAAATCCGTCGACGCCCAGCTACCGACGAAGAACCCGGATCACGACCCGGCGGCCGACGCCAACCACGGCAAGAAGAACCCGAAGGCGAAGAAGAAATGAGGGCCGCCCTCCTCGCGCTGCTCTGCGTCAGCCACGCCTTCGCCGGCGAACCCCTGCCCGGCCTACCGGCCGCGCCGCGGCTCCTCTTCCAGGGCGACTCCATCACCGACGGCAACCGTGGCCGCGGCGCCGACCTCAACCACGTCCACGGCCACGGCTTCGTCTTCCTGCTCGCCGCCCGGCTCGGCGCCGGCGCGCCGGAACAGGGCGCGACCTTCTTCAACCGCGGCGTCTCCGGGAACACGGTGCTCGACCTCGCGAAACGCTGGCCCAAGGACACGCTCGAACTCAATCCCGACGTCCTCAGCGTGCTGATCGGCGTCAATGACAGCAGCAAAGGCGTCTCCCCCGAGGTCTTCGAAAAGACCTATGACGACCTCCTGACCGCGGCCCGGGCGGCCAACCCGAAGCTGCGCCTCGTGTTGTGCGAACCTTTCCTGGGAGCCTCCGGAGCGGCCATCGACAAGTCCCCCGGCCGCCGCGAACGCCTCGCCCTGCTTGTCCCTATCGTCCGCCGCCTGGCCGCGAAGCACGGCGCGACGCTCGTCGACTTCCAAAAGGTCTTCGACGAAGCCCTCCGCCGGGCGCCTTCTTCCTGCTGGATCTGGGACGGCGTGCACCCGACCACCGCCGGCCACCAACTGATGGCCGACGAATGGGAGCGGGTCGTGCGCGCCAGCTGGCGCTGAGGCTTACTTGGCCGCCGGCGCCTTCTTGCCCTTGCCCTTGCCGGCGTTCTTGCCGGCGGGGGGCGTGCGCTTCTTCTCGCCGGTCGCGTACTCGTCGTCGACCTCGGGGACCTTGAGGTCGGCGCGCAGCCTGGCCAGACGCGCCTCCAGGTCGGCCTGGACGGTCTCGTAACCCGGCCGGCCGAAGAAGCTCTTCAGTTCGAGCGGGTCCTTCTCGTTGTCGAAAAGGTCGGTCTTCGTCTCGCCGTTACCGTAGTAACGGACGAGCTTGTAGCGGTCCGTGATGACGCCGTAATGCGGGGCGACGTGGTGAGGCTGCGGGTATTCGTAGTAATGGTAGTAGAACTCCTTGCGCCAGTCGGCCGGCGTCTCCCCCGCGAGCAGGGGCTTCAGGCTGCGCCCCTGCATCTCGGCCGGCGACGGCAGGCCGGCCATGTCGAGGAAAGTCTGGGCGTAGTCGACGTTCGAGACCAACGCCTTGCTCACGGAGCCGGGCTTGGTCACGCCCGGCCAGCGGACCAGCAGCGGCGTGCGCACGGATTCCTCGAAGATCCAACGCTTGTCGAACCAGCCGTGCTCGCCGAGGTAGAAGCCTTGGTCGGACGAGTAGATCACGATGGTGTCCTCGGCCAGTCCTTCGTCCTCGAGGAACCTCAGCACGCGGCCGACGTTGTCGTCCACCGACTTCACGGTGGCGAGATAGTCGTGCATGTAACGCTGGTAGCGCCAGCGGACGAGGTCCTTGCCCTGCGGGTTGGCCTTACGGTAGGCCTCGTTACGGGGCTCGTAATAGGCGTCCCAGACGGCCGCCTGCTCGGCGTCCATCTGCGGCGGCCGCACCAGCTTGACGTCCTTCGGGGTGATCGTCTTCTCCAGCGTCATGTCGTTCTCGCCGACGGCCTTCGCGCGGTCGGCATAATCGTCGAACAAGGTCGCCGGCTCCGGATAGACGCGGTCCTTGTCGAAACCGAGGTCCTTGATGTTCGGCTCCCACTCGCGGTGCGGCGCCTTGTGCTGGCACATGAGCATGAAGGGTCTCGACTTGTCCCGCTTGCGCACCCAGTCGAGCGAGAGGTCCGTGATGATGTCGGTGACGTAACCCTGCGTCTTGACCATGCCCTGGGCGTTCTTCATGGGCGGGTTGTAGTAGACGCCCTGGCCGGGCAGGACCTGCCAGTAGTCGAAGCCGGTCGGGTCGCTGATGAGGTGCCACTTGCCGACGACGGCGGTCTGATAGCCGGCCTTCTGCAGCAGCTTCGGGAAGGTGAGCTGCGTGCCGTCGAAGACGGAGTTCGAGTTGTTGAAGAAGCCGTTGAGGTGCGAATACTTCCCGGTCAGGATGACGGCGCGGCTCGGCCCGCAGATGGAATTGGTGACCAAGGCACGGTCGAAACGCATGCCCTCCTTCGCCAGACGGTCGATGTTCGGGGTCTGGTTGAGTTTCCGGGCGTCGCCGTAGGCGCTGATGGCCTGGTAGGCGTGGTCGTCCGAGAAGATGAAGACGATGTTAGGCTGCTTGGCCGGCGCGGCGGACAGGAGACCGCCGACCAGACAAAGGAGGAATGCAAGGGGTCGCATGGGAGGTGACGACAATCCAGCCGAAGCCGGCGAGGCCTGCAACCCGTTATTCGCATGCAACCCTCCCCCGCCCCGCGTGTCTGCCCTGCCATGCGTCTGTTCCTCGCGGCTAGCCTGCTGCTCTCATCCTTGGCCGGGGCGGCCTCCGACCCGACGCCCTACCCCACGACGCCGAGCCCCAAAGGCCTGCAAGTCCAGATGGTCGACGACCTGCTGACGCTGGGTGTCCACCATGCCGGCATCAACCTGACGTTGAACGGACTGCTCTCGCCCGCCCCGCAGGCCAAGCCCGGCCAGCTCACCGCCACGGCCGACGGTCTCACGTTCGCGCTCAACGAGAAGTACGTACAGTCGCTCGACCGGCAGATCAAGGCCCTGAGCGACAAGGGCGTCGTGGTCACGGCGATCCTCATCACCTACCGTTCGCCCAACGAACGCATCCGCGCCCTGACCGTCCACCCGCAGGCGGACCCCGTCAAGGGCACCACGATGGCGGCCAATACGGTGACGCCCGAAGGCCGGGCCTGTTACGCGGCGCTGACCGATTTCATCGCGCGTCGCTGGTGCTCGGCCGATACGTCGCACGGCCGCCTCTGGGGCTGGGTCATCAGCAACGAGGTCAACTCCCACCACGAATGGCACCAGATGGGTCCGGCCACGGTGGCGCAGGTCGCGGCGCAATACGAGGAACAGGTCCGCCTCGCGTGGACCTCCCTGCGCCGGCATTCGGCCCACGCCCGCGTCTACCTTTCGCTTGAGCACCACTGGAACTCGCAGGGTCATGCCGACCCCTCGCAGGCCTGCGCCGGCCGCGCCCTGCTCGAAGCCTTCGCCCGCCGGGCCAAGGAACGGGGCGACTTCGACTGGCACCTGGCCTATCATCCTTACCCGAGCAACCTCCGCGATCCGCGCACGTGGCTCGACAAGGTCACGTTCGACGACGACTCGAAGAAGGTGACGTTCAAGAACCTCGAGGTGGTCGCGCGCAAGCTCGCCTCGCCGGCATTCCGCTTCGACGGCAGGCCCCGCCGCCTCAGCCTCACGGAGCAGGGCTTCGACGTGACCAAGCGCCCGGAAGCCCTGGCCGAACAGGCCGCCGCCTACGCCTATGCCTGGGAGAAGATCCGCCGGCTCGACGGCGCCGTCGACGCCTTCCTGTACCATCGTCAGGTCGACCACGCGCTGGAGGGCGGACTGCGCTTCGGCCTCTGGAGCAACAAGCCGGGCTCGATCGCCGACCCCGACCAGAAACGCCCGATCTGGCACCTGCTGAAAGCGGCCGACACCCCCGACTGGAAAGCCGCGGCCGAACCCTACCTGAAGACCTGCGGACTGAAGAGCTGGGATGAACTGAATCCAAAGTAGGCAGCGGTTAGCGGATGGCGGCTAGCAAACGGTGAGGCCGTTTGTCTGTCTTCACCTCGCTCTCATGCGCATTTGGCGTTCCAACCGCTAACCGCCAACCGCTGGCCGCGAAGACCTGCTCCATCCTTGCCCCCTACCTCCCCAGCCCTCAATTAGACCGCATGCACGGCTTCGTCATCGGACTCGACCTCGGCACCTCCGGTGTCCGCGCCGTCGCCGTCGACGCCGCCGGCCAGATCACCGGACTCGGCGCGGCCAAGCTGCTCGCGACCAAGGCCGCCGGGACGCGTCGCGAACAGTCGCCCGAAGACTGGTGGGACGGATGCCGTGCCGCCTTGGATGAGCTCGGCCGCCAAGTCGACCTCACGGGCGCGCGGGCCGTCGCGGTCGACGCGACCTCGGGGACGATCCTGCCGGTCGACCACCACAACCGTCCGCTCGCCCCGGCGCGCATGTACGACGACGCCGACACGGGCGACCTCGCCGCGAAGATCAAGACGCTCGCTCCGCGCGAAAGCGCCGCGCACGGGGCGACCTCGCCCGCCGCGCGCGCCCTGGGCTGGGCGAAGCTGCCCCGGCTCCACTGCGTCGTGCATCAGGCCGACTGGATCAACGGCTGCCTGGGCGCGACGAGCTGGCAGACCGACGAGAACAACGCGCTGAAGACCGGCTACGATCCGGTCAGCCGCAGCTGGCCGGACTGGCTCCGCGGCTTCGGGCTGTCGCCCGGCATCCTTCCGGAAGTCGTGCCGGTGGGCACGCCGATCGGCCATGTATCCGCCCAGGCGGCCCTCGCCCTCGGCCTCCCCGAAGGCATCACGATCGCGGCCGGCACGACCGACGGCTGCGCCACCTTCCTCGCCAGCGGCGCGACGGAACCGGGCGAAGCCTCCACGGCGCTGGGCTCGACCCTCGTGCTCAAGCTCCTCAGCGACCGGCCGATCTTCGCGCCCGAACTCGGCATCTACAGCCATCGGCTCGGCGATGCCTGGCTCGCCGGCGGCGCCTCCAACTGCGGCGGCAAGACGCTGCTGCAGTTCTTCACGGCCGAACGATTGGCGGCGCTCGAGGCTTCGCTGGACCCGTCCCGGCCGACGGGCACCGACTATTATCCCCTGTCCTCGGTCGGCGAACGCTTCCCCGTCTCGGATCCGGACCTGGCGCCGCGCCTGACCCCTCGTCCGGCGGAAGACGCGCAGTTCCTCCTCGGCCTCTACGAGGCCCTCGCCCGCGTCGAGCAGACCGGTTACGCCAAGCTCCGCGAGCTCGGATGCCCGCCGTTACGCAGCGTCCGCCACGCCGGCGGCGGCGGCCGCAGCGCCGCCTGGATGACGCTCCGCGCCCAAGCCCTCGGCGTGCCGCAACAGGCCGCCTGGAGCGAAGAAGCGGCGGCCGGCGCCGCCCGGCTCGCCTGGCGCGCCCTCGGCCACGAGCTCACCTTCGCATGAGCCGCCTCACCCCCATCTCCGGCCTGTCCGTCGTCGCCGGCCAATACGGCGCCCTGCTCGTGGATCAGTTCGGCACGCTGCACGACGGCGTGGTCGCCTATCCGCACGCCGCCGAAGCCTTGCGACGTTTCCGGGAGAGCGGCGGCAAGGTCGCCGTGCTTTCCAATTCCGCCAAGACCGGCGCCGACAACATCGTACGCCTGGCGAAGTTCGGCTTCGGACCCGAACATTTCGACGCCGTGGTGACGTCCGGTGACGCCGCCCAGGCCGCCATCCGCTCCGGCGCGCTGGGCGAAGGTTTCCGGCCGGGCGCCCAGGTGCACATCTCCGGCAAACCCGGCGACGATTACGGCTTCGGCGACCTCGGCTTCGCCCTCGCCCCTCCCGACGATGCCGAAGGCATCATCCTCGCGGCGAGCCAGGAACCCGACCGTAACTGGCGCGAACAGATCCGCGACCTCACCCGGGCCGCGCAGCGCGGCGTGACCGTCGCGGTCTGCAATCCCGACCTCGAGATGCTCACGCCCAAGGGCGTCCGCCCATCGGCCGGCGCCATCGCGCGCGAGCTGGAGCGCAAAGGCGCGGTGCTCCGCTATTTCGGCAAGCCTCATGGCGACATCTACCGCACGGCCCTCGCCGCGCTCGGCAATCCGCCGCCGCTGACGGTCCTCGCCATCGGCGACAGCCCCGAACACGACATCGCCGGGGCCGCCGGCGCCGGCCTCGACAGCGTGCTGCTGCGCACAGGCATCCTGAGCGGAGCCGACGAAGCCGGCCTGGAGTCCCGCCTCCCGGCAGGCCCGCGACGGGTCTTCGGCCTGGCCGAGCTCCGCTGGTAGGATCAGGCGCCCTGCTGGGCGGTGTTGCCCCGCCCCTTCGGCTTGCCGTCGACGCAGTGGCGGCAGCTCTTCTCGTAGACGTAATCGGGACGTCGCTGGTCCTCGACGGTGAGAGGCATCTGGCAGTGGAAGCAGATGACGGAACCGGTCTCGCGGAGGTCGGGTCCGACGCCCACGCGCTCGTCGAAGACGAAGCACTCGCCTTCGTAATGCGCTCCGCCGACCTCCTCGAAATACTTGAGGATGCCGCCGTCGAGCTGGAGCACGTCGGTGTAGCCCTGCATGGCCATGAACGGACCGGCCTTCTCGCACCGGATCCCTCCGGTGCAGAACATCACCACCGGCTGCGTCTTGAGTTCGGCCGGCAGTTTCTCCACGGCCGCCGGGAAATCGCGAAAGTTCCAGATCGGCGGCGCGACGGCGCCCTTGAACGTCCCCATGCGCACCTCGTAGTGATTGCGCGTGTCGAGCAACGTCACCGGACGGCCTTCGTCCAACCATTGCTTCAGCTGGCGCGCCGAGATCTTCCGGGCCGGCCGACGGGCCGGATCGACGCCCTCCACGCCGAACGCGATGATCTCCTTCTTGATCTTCACGAGCATCCGCTTGAAGGGTTGCGCCGAACTGGGGCTCTCCTTGGGAGCGACGTCCGCCAGACCGGGGACGGCGCGGATGACCTCCAGCACCGCCGCCAGCTGCGGCCGCGTGCCCGCCAGGAAGAAATTGATGCCCTCGGGAGCCAGCAGGATGGTCCCCTTGAGCCCGTGCGCCTGGGCCGCCTCCCGCAGCCGCGTCCGCAGTTCCGCCAAGCCTTCCAGCGGGGCGAACTGATAGCAGGAGAGATTGATGATCTCGGCGGACATGGACGGACGCAGGGCTAAGCCCGGCGCGACGCCGAGACAATGAATCTTTGCCTTTTCGGGCCGCCGACCTTACGCCTACGCCATCTTGGAATCCGGCCTCACCATCACGCCCATCGGCTTCATCCGCTCCGGCAAGCCGCTGAAGTTCGACGCGCGACACCAGCCCGACGAGACCCAGGCGGAGACGAACGTCCTCGAGATGCTCCCGGGCGACAAATACCAGAAGGCGCTCAAGGACCTCGAGGGTTTCGACCGCGTCTGGCTGCTCTGGTGGTTCCACCGCAACAAGGACTGGCGTCCCGAAGTCCTGCCGCCCCGCGGCCCCTCGAAGCGCCGCGGCGTCTTCGCGACCCGTTCCCCGCACCGGCCCAACCCGCTCGGCATCACGCCGGTGCAGCTGCTCGGCATCCGGAAAGGCAAGCTCCTCCTCGGCCCATGCGACCTGGTCGACGGCACGCCGGTCTTCGACATCAAGCCTTACATCCCTTCCTACGATTCCTTCCCCGACGCCAAGGCGGGTTGGATCGACGAAGTCGACGCCGCGCTCGCAACGCCGCCCGCCTTCACGGTGACCTTCTCGCCGCAGGCCGCCGAACACATGGCCTGGCTGAAACAGGAGTGGTCGGTCGATTTCGAGGCTCGCCTGCACGAGATCCTCGGCCGGGATCCGACCCCCCACCGTACCCGGCGCATCCGCAGCCGCCATGGCGAGCTTTTCGACATCGGTTGCGGCGCCTGGTATGCGGTCTTCGAAGTCAAAGGCCCGGTCGTCCAGATCTTGCACCTCAAGCCGGCCTTCCCGCTCAAGTTCCTGACGGACCCGGAGCGACCAGTGATTCCGGACAAGGACGCCCAGCTGGCCTTCCGGGCCCGTTGGCCGCAGTTCGCCGACTGATCGCAGGCCGCGGGTTTAATTGACCGAATTTAAAGGGTAAAACCCTGGCAACAACTTCCGCCCCACGGGGTCGAAAGTCGCCTCGCCATACGCTCGAAACCCTTTCCAATCCTCTCATGCCCCGCATCCCCGCCCTGCTGGCCCTTTGCGCCTTCATCCTCTGCCCTTCCGGCGTCCGCGCCGCCGACCCGGTCCGTAAACTGACCCTCGAGGACGGCGATCGCGTCCTGCTGATCGGCGACGTGCTCATCGAACGCGAGAACAACTACGGCGTGCTCGAGACGAAGATGCGCCAGGAATTCCCCGGCAAGAAGTTCGCCGTCCGTAATCTCGGCTACTCGGGCGACACGCCCCTCGGCGCCTCGCGCGCCAGCTTCGATCCGGTCGCCAAAGGGGTCGAGCAGCTCGAAGAACAGCTCGCCGTCGTGAAGCCCACCGTGGCGATCATCGGTTACGGCATGGCCGCTTCGCTCGAAGAACTCACCTATCGCCAGAACGACCCGGCCCTGAATCCCGATCCGGCCCGCTATGGCACCGAGCACACGCCGGCCCGCCTGAAGCGCGAGGTCGCGCAGCTGATGGACCTCATCACGAAACACGGTGCGGGCGGCAAGGTGCGCTTCGTCCTCCTCGGACCGATCGCGCACGAAGACCTCCGCGGCTCCCGTCCCGGCCTGCCCGATCCGACCGAGCACAACAAGCTGCTCGCCGCCTACGGCCGCAGCCTCGCCGAACTCGCCGCCGAGAAGCACATCCCCTTCGTGCGGGCCGAGTGGAAGCCGCACGGCATCGCCCTCGACCAAGGCACCGACAACGGCATCCACCTGACCGAACGCGGCTACCGCGCGCTCAGCGAAGGCGTCGCCGCCCAGCTCGGCTGGACCCTCGACAAGGACGGCTGGGACAAGCCGACGGCGGCCGAAGAGACCCTGCGCGCTTCGATCCTGCGCAAGAACTCCCTCTTCTTCCACCGCAGCCGCCCGGCCAACTACACCTACATCTTCGGGCTTCCTAAGCGCGAACAGGGCCGCAACGCCGTCGAGATCCCGAAGTTCGACCCGCTCATCGAGACCGCCGAAGCCGACGCCATCGCGGTGTCCGCCGGCCAGCCGAGCTCGCTGCCGCCCGAGCCGAAGACGCCGGCCAAGCTGACCGCCGCGGCCTCCCTGCCCCGCCCGGACTTCAAGCTCTCCGACGGCCTGCGGATGTCGCTCTTCGCCGAGAACCCGCTCCTCGAGAAGCCCGTCCACATGAACTGGGACACCGCCGGCCGCCTCTGGGTCGCGACCTCCAACACCTACCCGCAGGTCAACCCG
>Ga0194123_10007094_pt1 | contig 11311 bp, 9 predicted proteins | sample TA2MahsurfametaG_5_FD_155479 | JGI IMG/M metagenome (GOLD analysis project Ga0194123, IMG submission 155479) | Freshwater microbial communities from Lake Tanganyika, Tanzania - TA2015023 Mahale A surface | ecosystem: Environmental > Aquatic > Freshwater > Lake | place: Tanzania: Lake Tanganyika... | reverse complement strand
GCTCAACTGGGCGCACGACCGAAACGTCAACTTGCGGCAAATCGATCCTGGCAAACCCAACCAGAACGCCTACATCGAGAGCTTCAACGGCAGGCTTCGAGACGAGTGCCTGAACGAGCATTGGTTTACTTCTCTCGATCACGCCCGCGGCGTGATCGAGACTTGGCGAAGGGAATACAACGATGAAAGACCGAAGCAAACACTTGGCGGATTAACGCCAACGGAATACGCAAAACAGATCAGTCAAAAGGCAGATACACTAACCGCCAGTCTCTAGACCCGACCGGAACTAAATCCGGGGGGACGTCGCGTGGGCCTCATCGCTTGGGAGTTCGGTCAACAATTGAGTCGGGGTTTGTACTTCGATCCCGACGATATCGTGGCAACAATCATCGGTATGGTATTGGGTTTGATGTTCTTCCGTTGGATCAAACCGCCAGCGGCAGATAAGCACATAGCAGACGACATTTAGGCTAGGCATCAGGGCGGCAAAGTCCCTGCGGCTCCGCCTGAAGACGTCACCCGCTGGAATCGCCGGGTGAGCTGGAGATCCGGTCGGTAAGACTTGAAAGACTGGGCCCGCTTGGATTCACACCTGCGGACCAAGGGATTATGAGAAGACTGGACTCAGCAATCCCTGTTGGCCTTCAACGACTTAAAGATGTCACTAAGCAGTGTGTAAGAGAATGTGTAAGTGAGTATCGTGATTTTGACAGCAGTTTCCCTCATCAAAAACACCTCCGCACTGAGAGCTTAGTCAAAGATCAAAGAAAGATACGCGAGAGTAAGAATTCAGTTTTGACGTGACTGTTTGATGCTCTGAGTTTGGTATTTGTCGTTTAAACGACAATCAGCGTGCTTGACGCGCGTCGTTGTTACCGAATCGTCTTTGCCGTTGTCTAGGCTTTTGCTCGTTCCTGCGGATCGTTACGAGGATAACAGGACTCCGAGCAGATCTGTTCTTGGCGGGAACTCGCGCCTACCAAAGCCGCCTCCAGATCGGTACGCTGGTGCAATTAGACCGGGAGAATACTGTGCCGGGTCGTTAAGGAGTAGTAAGTTCTGCGAATAGTGAAACCACTCCATTTTCTTCGTCGAACCCCTGGACTCTCTAAGTAATCCTCGCCCCGACTACAATGTCCCCCACCTTGACCGGATAGCAGGTCCGTACAATGAAAGTAAGCTGGCGAATAATCTTTGGGACCGCAATCGTGATCGCAGTGACCTATGTAGCTACCACGTATTCCTCGCCACTACACAAAGTGTCGATCGTTGGATCTTCATCTACCGCCGAAACCCTCTGGTCCTTCCAAAAACTCAGCGCTCTCGGGTGTCTTCTGGCGGCGATCTTCGTCGGCGTCGTCAGTCAACCTAGCGCATCCTATCGCTGGTTAGCGGCGGGCTTCCTCCTATGGGGGACCTGGATCGGCGATTCGGAGTCGACAAACACGCTGCTGGTAGATCTTTGGATCCCGACCGTCCTTGCTCCGATATCGATCTTTTTCTTTCTGCGGTTTTGGTTAGACGTATCGACGGAGGTTAGCGTTACTGCAACTGCACTGTCGCGATCGATCTCCCGCTTGGCGAGTATTGTGCTGATCATTTCCTTGATTTGCTCCATGATCGTATATGTTCTTCCTGAGAATATCGGCCACATCGCCGAGACTGCGGGTGGTAACGTCATTCCCGCGCTCGCTAACTCAGGAATGACAATCCTGATGTTCTTTTGTTTCGCCGCAGCACTGCGGGTGCTTTTCAATACCCCACCCGTTTCAACAAATAAAATCTTCTGGGTTGCCACCTCGCTACTTGGCTTCTTTGCGATCTATATATTCAAGGGGGTTTTGGTCACGCTGTTTTTTCTTGTTTCGCTTGACCTAAATGCACCGTGGATCAGTCCGATCTATTCCATACTCGAACCGATCCAGCCGCTGTGTGCGCTCGGATTCATCTACGTCTGTCTTGCGAAGCAACTAATCAATTTTAATTTCGTTATCAATCGTTTCTTCGTCTATACCGTCGCCGGAGGACTGCTGATCATCGGTTTCTGGACTCTTAAGACGACATTGGAAGGAACGTCGGTCTTCGATACGGAAGCACAGAAGAACCTCGTCAATGGCAGCGCCGCGCTGCTGATATTCGTTGCGAAGCAATTTTCAGGAGTAATGGATACTTTCTTGAAGAAAACGATCTTCAGCACACTCGGGCAGCGTGAGGAAAGTTTGAGGCGATTCATTAACGAGATGGCTCACTTCGAGAGTCCGAATGCTCTGAAGAGCGCGTTTCAAAAAAGTCTTTCTGAATTTTTTCGCGGCGCCAATATCGAGCTATTCGAGCGGCGCGGGGATGTGTATGTTGGACAGGGAAGCGGCAAACAGATTTCGACCGATGACTCACTCCCTGTGGGTCTTCGAGCTGCGAAAACGCCAATGCTTGGTGCAGAACTTGGCAGTCACGACGAATTCCGTTTGGTCCTACCGGGCTTCCATCGTACCGCCCTAGTCGGGTTCGTAGCGGTCGTAGAATCATCGGACATACCTTCGATCAGACCCGACGAAATACGCCTTACGGAGCGAGCGATCCAGGAACTGCTGTCGAACCTCGCGTTCCTAGAGCTCGAGAAGTTCAAGCAGCTCAATACTGCGGATCACTACGAAAATACGCGTTGTTGATTACATTATATTCGTCACTCATTGTTAAAGCCTAAAGCATTCAAACAACATTGTGCATGACACACCCTGCCCCGCGAGTATTGGCGACACGGACCAGTAAGACGCTGACGGATACGCTCGAGATCCTTTGTCTTGAGCGTGGGCTCACAAAAGTCTATCGACTTTACACAACGACTGACGAGGGACTCTCCGAGACGTTCTGGGATCTCGATCCTGTGGAATTCAACCGAACCGATGAGTCCGATCTCAACACCTATCTCACTGAGTCATTTTGGCTGACGAGGATCAGCCCCACTGAAATTCAAAGCGCTTGCGATCTGTATCAGCAAGGCATCATCGAAACCTCCGTTGGGCCAGAGAACCTGCAGTCCGCCACCGATCTGGGTTCGCTTGGCGTGCTTCTTATAGAGATGTTCAATCGGATCCAGACGATCAATCCCAAGGACGCCCACTCAGCCGAAGTTCTCGCGTACATCGACTCCAACCTCTCAAAACTCGAGTCACTACCCTCGCTACCAAAAACGGTACAGACTTCTCTTCACGGATGTCGGCTCGTGTACCGAGAGATTTTGCTGGAGGCGATGCAGAGAAATAGAGAGCGAGGGCACTAATCAAAGACCACCTTTTCAAGCCCGAGTGTGTAAGTAGGTGTGTAAGCGACCTGCGATCGTAAGTGGTTGATTGATCGGGAGTTCGAACTTACTTCAAGGGATTGCTTTTCCACTGAAGTAAAAAGGCAAATCAACAGAAATCTAACTCATTGATTTGTAAGACTGGGCCCGCTTGGATTCGAACCAAGGACCAAGGGATTATGAGAAGACTGGACTCAGCAATCCCTGTTGGCCATCAAAGACTTACACGTGTCACTAAGCAGTGTGTAAGAGAATGTGTAAGTAAAAATCGTGTTGTCCTGATGGGCAAGTGATCTAACGCCGGCCCGTCAACGGGATGGGTGGCGAGGAAGCGCATCCGAGAGGATGGCTGCGCTTAGGCTTGCTGCAACGCCTTGAACGTCTTTTGGCAACGCCAGAAAAGCAACGCTGCAAGTGGCGCGCTGACGAGTGCGACCAACGAGATACCGTCCCCGATACGATTCTCGTCAGCGAAGATGTAATCGGAAATGGCTGAGGCGACCGTCGCACCGAGCCCGATGCCGATGATATTGATCACGAGCAGATAGATTGCCGAGACACGGGCACGCAATTGATTGGGCGTGACGAGTTGAATGGCTGATGAAGCGGCGCCGAACGGGAAACTTGAAAAGAACAAAGTGGGTACAGCGAGAATCAGCGCGAGCGTGACGTTGCCCGCTTGAAACGTGGCGATCGATATTGGCCAGAGAAAAAGCGCACTTACAAAGGCAACACGAATTTCGGCGTGCTGATTGTCGGCTGCTCGCCAGCGGTCAGCCAGAATGCCGCCGGTCAGAATTCCTGCGGCACCCGCAATGAACATGATGGGGCCATAGGTGAATGCCACGAACAGCGCATCGACGCCAAAGCTGCGCATGAGGTGGGCGGGAAACCAGAATGCGATGCCGTTGAAAAGCAGCGTCAGACACGAGACGCCAAAGAAAAAATTCAGATAGAACGCCTTGTGCGCGAGAAGATGCGCGACCACCGCAGCAAAACTCGGCAGCTCAACCGAGCCGCCCCGTCGCGGTGGTTCCTTCACGGTCATCATCCAAAGTGCGACCAGAATGCCGGGAGGGCCTAGCAGCAAAAAAGGAATCTGCCAGCCGCGGATCTCGCCGATGAGCGGCAGGTCGATCGGGGGCAAGCCAGAAACGTACTGCACGAGGGCACCAGTCACCATGATGGCGACACCAATGCCGAAGTACACGCCCATCGAAAACAGCCCGAGCGCACGCCCGCGTTTTTCCGGCGGAAAATAATCGGCGAGCATCGAGTATGCCGTGGGTGTCAGCGCGGCTTCGCCGACGCCAACACCCACTCGGGCGGCGAAGAGACCCGTGAAATTGGTCATGCGACCGCAAACTGCTGTCATCAGTGACCAAAGAAAAACACCACCGGCGATGATGTTGCGACGATTGCCTTTGTCAGCCCAGGTTCCTATCGGCCAGATCCCGAACACGGTGTAGAACAGCGCGAAAGCGAGTCCGTGCAGCAGACTGATTTCGGTGTCGGTAAGACCCAGATCAGCCTTGATCGGTCCAACCAGCATCGAGAGGATCTGCCTATCAACATACGAGAACAGATACGCCACCATCAAAACGATGACGGCGTATCGGGCTTGCGAGGCAGGCGGCCAGTCGCTTCTTGACATGGTCAGTAGTTGGGCGCGAAGGGCAAGGGCTGCCCATAAGGCGCGAGCTCGGGCGGCAGGATAGGCTTGTGCTCCGGTTCCCAAGTGAAGGGTTTTTTAACGGTATCAAAAGTATTGACGAGCGGCCCATTGACGGTACGCACAAAGAGGTTATACCCCGTATCCGTACCCGATGGCCCGTGATAGATGTCCTCACGCCACCAACAGTAGCCGCCGCGTTGCATGCGACCGAGATCGCCCCACACATAGTCGCCCTCTAGGGTGTAGAGCTCTTCGACCATCGGGTGTGTCCACTGCGGCTTGGCCATGCCGGGTGGTACGCGGTGTGGCGGTGAGCAATAGAGGAACGATGTCTCACCCGTATAAGGGTCCGTGCGCAGCGGCTTTATGGCAACGCCCTTCGAGAGCTGCGGGTCAACGAGACCTGGGTCCCACTCTATCAATAGCGGGTTGACGTACTCGACCAGCAGCTTTTCATCAAAACTGCCGGCCGAGTCCGTGAGCGTTTTCGGTAGACCGTAAAACATGGTCAGCAGCACGGCCCCATGAGCGCTGGTCGCCTTCTCGCGTGGATAACCCGCCGGGAGAAAGCCGTAAGTGTGTTTTTCGTAAAGCCTACCGTTGATGGATATCGAGCCATCCAAGACTAAGAACTCTTCGTGGCAAGAGAGCGTCTTTCTCTCGCCACGCTGCCAGCCAGCCGGATAACGAATGATCGTCGTCGCACTGCAATCAGTGTCGTCCTTACTCAACATCTTGGAGTGAACGTCGTCGTAGAGCGCGCCGTGACACCCCGTTGACCACGGGATCATCTGGGCCTGAACGAACATGACGTGCGGGCGTGCCATATTAGTTTCCGAAACGGTAAGTCACTTCGAGACCCCACTGGCGACCCGCCGCCGGATAACCGAGGGCGTTGCCGATCGCGAAGACGTCCTTGCGCGCATCGCTCGTCGAGGTGAACTGCACAATATTATGGAAGTAGGCCTCATCGGTCAGGTTCTTGACGAACGCACCCACCGCGAAGTTGCCCGCCGCATTTTCGTAGCCGACTCGGGCATCAACGAGAGTGTATGAGGCCTGCGACATCACACTGGTGTTGGCGGGCAAGAAGTACACGCGTCCTTGATGATGCGCGGCACCCAAGAGATTGATTTGCCCACCATTCGCAAGGTTGATGCTGTAGCTGGCGGAGATCGAGCCCTTGAACTCAGGAGCGTTATTGAGCTTGTTGCCCGCCACGTCGATCAAGCGGGGTAGACCCACTCGACCCGCGCAGCGTGGGTCAAGACTGACGTTGGCTGCGTTGCAGCTGCCGTACGGCGTTACGAAACGATCGTAGCTGGCATCAAGGAGTGCAAGCGAAACCGAAATACCGAGTGCGTCGGTTGGTTTTGCGATGAGGTCCACTTCGAGTCCTTTGACTGTAGCTTCGGCTGCGTTGGTGGTGAATGTGGTCGTGATGCTGCCTGTGCTCGCAAATACCGAGACCTGCAAATCGGTGTAGTCGTAGTAGAACGCGCTGGCATTGGCGCGCAGGCGCCCGTCGAGCCATTCGGTTTTCGCGCCGATTTCGATACTGTCGATGAACTCGGGATTGAATGGCGGATTGACGACAGACAGATCATTGAAGCCGCCCGACTTGAAGCCCTCGCTATAGGTCAAATAGAACAGGCGGTCGCTCGAGGGCCGATATTCCAAACCCACACGCGGCGTCCACGCATCCCAGCTGCGACTCACGCTGCGCGTTGTTGCTGCCGTGGCGTCAGGGATGGCGTTCGGCGTAAAGAGGCCCAGCAATTCGTTGTCGGGCAGCAGGATCGATTGACGCAACAAATCGGTTTTCTTTTCATCGCTGTAGCGCAGACCTGCGCTCAAGGTCCATGCGTCAGCGAGTTTGAAGTCAAGCTGACCAAAGAGGGCGGTTGCTTCGCCCGTGCCATTGGCGCGGAAGATGAACGAACGGGGCGGTAACACCGCTGGGGGCGTGAAGCCTGCGCGAACCAAGCCAAGCGCGCCGTACTTGTCCTCGTCGAACCAGTACGCGCCGAAGAGCCAGCGACCCCAGTCTTTTTCACCCGAGAGGCGCAACTCGGCCGAGAGTTGCTCGCTCGCATAGATGAATGACGATCGCGTGATCTCGATTTCCGTGCCGTCGGTGTTGAAGAGAAAGTCGCTGTCCCAATCGCGATAGCCGAGAGTGAGATTGAGGTTGGTCGAATCGCTGACCGCCCAATCAATATTGCCTGTCAAGCCGCTGGTGTTCCATTTGTGAAAACTCGGCGTGTTGTTGTAAGTCTTGCGGATATCGCGATTTGCTCGTGCACCGAAGCTTTCGGCGAGGCCAGTGTTATCGATCGGGAAAATACTGGTGTTGCCGTTTTCGAATTCGCTGTGTTCGGCGATCAAGGTTGCCGTGAGACCGTCAGCCTGCCAGCGTAGCGAGCCGCGAATGGCGGTCAGATCGTTGTCATCGATCTTGTTGGCGCCGCGCGGGTCCAGATCTTTGGTGTAGCCGTCATCTTTCAGGCGCCGAACCGCAATGCGACCGGAAAGATTTTCCGCAATAGGCCCTGAGACGGCGCCGCGAACGTCAACGCGATCGAAGCTGCCGACGAGGCCTGACACGTAACCCTCGAAATCATCCGTGGGTGCGCGCGAGATGATATTGATGGCGCCGCCCGTGGCATTGCGGCCATAAAGTGTGCCCTGCGGGCCGCGCAGGATTTCGACGCGATCGATATCGAGAAACTGCGTGAGCCCCATGTTGGCGCGGCCGGTGTAGACGCCATCGATGTGTGTCGCGACGCTTTGATCGACGCCGATACTAAAAATGTTGCTGCCGATGCCGCGAATGTAGAGCTGTGCCTCGCCACCCGCTTCGCTGTAGACGAGAGAGGGGTTGGCTGCGGCAATGGCGCCGATGTCATCGATGTTGAGTTTTTCGATGGCATCGCCCGTCACGGCGGAGATGGCGATCGGGGTGTTCTGCAAACTCTCAGCACGCTTTTGCGCTGTAACGACGATCTCTTCGAGTAGGGCGGTTTGAGCGTGTGCGACGCCGACCGCCCCCTGCGCGAGCAGGATCGAAGCAATGACTCGTCGAACGGTTGAATGAGTTGAATGAGCTCGGTTGGCAGGCATCGGGAGTCCCTCGCGTGGATAAAGTGTTGGGCGCAATCTACGGGTCCGAAGAAGGGTTGTCCAATAACAAATTTTTTGCTGTCAATACTCGATCGTCAGCAGCGGATCTTGTGTAAGTCTCGTTATTAGCAATAAAATCAATTTTTATATCTCTTTGAGAGAAAAAAATTGCGCTCCGAATTCGATCAAATAGACCAAACTTTGCTGTCTTTGCTACAGCGCGAGGTGGTGCAGCCGCTCGCCAAATTGGCGGCAGCCGTGGGTCTTTCTGCCTCGCCCAGCTGGCGTCGGGTGCAGCGACTCGAGAAACTCGGGGTGATCAAGGAGCAGGTGGCGGTGCTTGATCGGCGCAGCTTGGTCTCAACCTCAAGGTGTTCGTCGAGGTGCGTTTCAGTCGCGACCAGCCCGACTCGCTACACAACTTCGAAGAGGCCATACGCGCAGCACCCGAGGTTCTCGAGTGTTTCATGTTGATGGGGCAGGTCGATTTTCTGCTGCGAGTCGTGGCCCGTGATGTCGACGACTATGAACGTTTCCTGCGCCAGAAACTGGCGATACTGCCCGGCGTGCGCGACATCAAATCGAGCATAGCGTTGTCGACGGTCAAGTCGACCACCGCGTTGCCGCTTGCGCATCTCGAGGAGCAGAGATGATTTCTTTGGATCATATCGGCATTGTGGGCTCGTCGATCGACGAGTTGCGAAGGTTTTGGCTCGCGGCCGGGTTCTACGTCACTGAGCCCGAGGAGCTCATGGCGTTTGATCCAGCAACGGGTGAGCGAAAGTCGCTAGGTCAGCACAGTTGTCACATTATCTTTGAGCACGGCTACATCGAGTTGACGGCAGTCGATCTCGTCACCCCGAAACATCACCTCTTTCCCTGGATTCGCAGCGACGTGTCACTCGGGATCATTGCAATTGGCGCCGATGACCTCGAAGGCGTCCATGCAAGTTTGCTTCAAGTGCAGACGCCTGTTGGTTCGATTGCCAAAGCATCAAGACCGATTCACTACGGTACACGACGTGGCGATGCGCTCTTTACCTGGTTTGCACTGGGTGCTGCGAGCACACCAGAGGCACTCGTGTGTTTCGTGCGCAACGAGCGCCCGGAGTTGATCTATCAGCCTGCAGTACAACAACATCCGAATGGGGCTCGTGCGCTCGAGTCGGTCATCATTTGTGCACACGAGCCAGATATTGTTGCTGCGCGATACGCGAGCTATGCCGGGGTGCAGCAGATCGAGATCGAGCGCGGACTGCTGCAGTGCCCACTGCAGAAAGGCTCAGTGTTGATTGGCACGCCTCCGGCATTGAGACGTCGATACGGCAAAGACACTGATCTTGCACCAGGCGAAGAGCCGCGCAGCGTCGGCTTCAGTCTTGCTCCCGACGGTCGAGTGTTCTGGGTGCCGGGCGATCCCGCTGCGCTCACCGTGCTCTACGATGGAGCGTGCCCGTTGTGCCGGCGTGAAATCGGTGTCTATCGCGGTTTGAAGCCAACGCAGCCGCTGGCCTTCAGTGATGTCAGCAAGGCGACGGCGGTGTTACCCGAGGGCGTCTCGCGCGAAGAGTTACTGGTACGATTCCACGTTCAACACCCCGATGGGCGTCTCGAGAGCGGGGCGAGCGCGTTCATCGCACTCTGGGCTCGACTCCCGGGGTGGCGTTGGTTGGCGAAGTTTGGAAGCATTCCTGGCATGCGCTCGGTGATGGAAGTCATCTATCGCGCATTTTTGCGAGTGCGCCCGTGGCTACAGCGGCTTGTAGTTCTTTTTGATAGACGCACAGTACGCTGACCTCGATCGGTATGCTCGTTTCAGCTATTTCTTTTAGCAACTAGCAATACGAGCGAGCTCGGCCTCGAGTGCTGTGCGCTCGAGCGACTCCAGTGGCAGCAGCAAGAGTTGTCAAGCGACACCTACTTTTACGAGTTAAGGCGACACCCAGTTTTACGAGTTGCTGGATCGGGGAGTAAATCAATTTCTCGGCATGTTCAGGGCTTGTTCGAGATCGCGCAGTCGATAGCTTCGTCCCTTGATGTTCAGGACGTGAGCCCGGTGCAGCAGTCGGTCGAGGATCGCCGCGGTGAGCCCGATCTTGAAGCTGCCGTCGGACGGTGTCGCTCCGCGCCGGTCGCGAGGTCCATCACCACGATCTCGGCCGAGGCCGCAGTCTTGCCCCGGCGAGAGAACGCCAACTGCTTGACATCGCGCGAGAACACGGCGCCTGTCTCGGACGCGTCGGGCGTACGGGTGAGGTTGCGCGACGGGCCGCCCTTCACCGGCACTGCATGCAGATCGAACATCTCGGCGCCGCCGAGGTCCTCCATGTAGACCGCGGTCCCGCTGTCCGGTGAGACGGTGATGCCCCAGTGGCGCTCGTCCGAGGTGGTCAACCGCCGCGGCGTGCCGCCCGCGGTATCCACATACCAAAGATTGAGTCGGCCGGTGACATCGGAGGCGTAGACGAGTCCGCGCCCGTCCGGAGTCGCGGCCGCATCCCAACTGTTCGGGATCGAGAACAGCGTCGCGACCGAGGCCGGCGCGACCTGCGACATCGTCGGCGAAACGATCGAACGCGGATCCGTGACCGGCCGGTCCGGGCTCGGCACGGGCGCCGCGTGTGCGTGGAGCCCAGAGAGTAGCAACGCGGCAGCGACGACGGATTGAAGTTTCATAGAGGCTCTCCTGTCTTCAAGAGCGGTGGAAGAACAAATGTAGCTGCCTGCGTGGCCTAACGTTTGAGTTGACCGGCTTGCGACACCGGAGCAAGTCCGGTTGAACGATGGGTTAGGCTTCATCCTAACGTCAACCAACCTTTTTCCAATCAGGATAAACAGTAGATTGCGGATGGTACTTTACAAGGGCCCTACTGCTGTCCAGCCCGCTTTGATTGGTCCAGTGTTGAAGTTAGTTTAGGCAGCCTTTTTGTCGGTTATTGAGTTGATCCGAGGGCTGGGGGAAAAACGGACGGGTTTGTAAGACTGGGCCCGCTTGGATTCGAACCAAGGACCAAGGGATTATGAGAAGACTGGACTTACAGATCCCTGTTGGCCATCAATGACTTACGCGTGTCGCTAAGCAGTGTGTAAGAGAATGTGTAAGTAAATATCGGGTTTTTGACAGGTCTTTTCTCGATCAAAAACACTTTCGCACGTCGAGCGTAGTCAACGATCAAAGAAAGATACGCGAGAGTAAGAATTCGGTTTTG
>Ga0194123_10007078_pt1 | contig 11333 bp, 10 predicted proteins | sample TA2MahsurfametaG_5_FD_155479 | JGI IMG/M metagenome (GOLD analysis project Ga0194123, IMG submission 155479) | Freshwater microbial communities from Lake Tanganyika, Tanzania - TA2015023 Mahale A surface | ecosystem: Environmental > Aquatic > Freshwater > Lake | place: Tanzania: Lake Tanganyika... | reverse complement strand
CGTCGAGACGGGCACCTGGTTCATGAACCGCTGCGACTACCTCGATCCCGAGCTCGCCTGGACGGGTGTCAAGGATTCGGGCCGCGGCTGCACGCTGTCGCGCCTCGGCTACGACTACCTGACGCGGCCGAAATCCTTCCACCTGCGTACCACGACCAAGTGAACCCGAAAGCCGCGAGGGCATCGTGACGATCGAACTCAAGGGCAACTGGAACTACCCGACCTCCATCCGCTTCGGCGCCGGGCGCGTCGCAGAGCTGCCGCAGGCCTGCGCGGCGGCTGGACTCTCAAGGCCCCTAGTCGTCACCGATCCCGGCCTCGCGAGGCTCGACGTCTTCGCGCGCATCCTCGAAATCCTGCGCAAGGGCGGCCTCGGCGCCGCGGTGTTCAGTGACGTGAAGCCGAACCCGGTCGCGCGCAACGTCGAGGACGGGCTCGCGACGCTGCGCGCGGGCGGCCATGACGGCGTGGTCTGCGTCGGCGGCGGCAGCGCGATCGACTGCGGCAAGGTAATCGCCTTCATGGCGCGGCAGACCCGCCCGATGTGGGACTTCGAGGACATCGGCGACTGGTGGACGCGCGCGAATCCCGCGGGAATCGCGCCGATCGTCGCCGTGCCGACGACCGCAGGCACCGGCTCGGAGACGGGTCGCGCCGGCGTCATCACGAACGAGCAGACGCAGACCAAGAAGGTCATCTTCCACCCGCGGATGATGCCCGCGGTCGTCGTCGCCGATCCCGAGCTCACCGTCGGCCTGCCCGCGAAGCTGACGGCGGGCACCGGCCTCGACGCCTTCATCCACCTGCTCGAGGCCTATTGCGCGCCCTTCCACCACCCCTACGCCGACGGGATCGCGGTCGAGGGCATGCGCCTGGTGAAGGAGAACCTGGCGCGCGCCGTCGCCGATGGCCGCGACATCGAGGCGCGCGCGCACATGCTGGCCGCCTCGCAGATGGGCTCGACCGCCTTCCAGAAGGGGCTCGGCGCGATCCATTCGCTCTCGCATCCCGTCGGCGCGGTGCTCGACACGCATCACGGCCTGACCAACGCGGTCGCGATGCCCTACGTGCTGGTGTTCAACCGCCCCGCGATCGAGGCGAAGATCGTGCGCCTCGCGCGCTACCTCGACCTGCCCAGGGCCAGCTTCGACGGCTTCATGGAATGGTCGCTGGCGCTGCGCCGCGAGGTCGGCATCCCGCACACGCTCGCCGAGATCGGCGTGAAGGCGGAGCATCTCGACCGCTTTGCCGCGATGGCCGCCGAGGACCCGACCGCGGGCGGCAACCCGGTGAAGGCCGGCGTCCCCGAGATGCGCGCCATGTACGAGGCGGCGCTGCACGGCCGGCTCTGACGAAGCGCCGCGCGCGCCCCGCGCCGGCTCAGGCGGGCACGGGCTGGCGCCTGCGGTAGTCGTAGTTGGCGTCGATGCGGTGCATCAGGTACTCGCCGAAGACGACGGGCGCGTGGCGCGGCACCACGCCCGCGTCGACGATGCAGGCGATCGTCGCGTCCATGTTCGGGTCGAAGAAGTACGGGATCGAGTAGCGATCCCGGCCGCTGAGGTTGCGCACGCGATGCGGCGTCGACACGAAGCGGTCGTTCGTCCAGCGCTGCGTGATGTCGCCGACGTTCATCACGAAGCTGCCGGGCATGGGCGTGGCGTCGATCCATTCGCCGGCGCGGGTGCGCACCTGCAGCCCGCCTGCGTCGTCCTGCACCAGCAGCGTGATGAAGCCGTAGTCGGTGTGCGGCTGCGAGCCGAACAGGTCGTCGGGGCTGTCGGGCGGCTGCGGCGGGTAGTGCAGCATGCGCAGGAAGGTCGTGGGCTGGGCGAAGAGCGGCGCCAGCGAGCCCGCGCCGAGGCCGAGCGCCTTCTCGAACACCGGCAGGAAGCGCAGGGATAGCGCGCGCATCGCGTCGTCGTAGGCGACCGTGGCCTCCCGGAAGCCGGGGACGCCGGCCGGCCACTGGTTCGGGCCCGCGAGCGGGACGCGATCCGCGATGCGCGGGTCGCCCGGCGGCACCTCGTGCATCATCATGAAGGATTCGCTCTGGTTCGGCCGCGTCGCCTTCTGGATCGAGGACGTGACGATCTTCGACGAGGCGAAGGGCATGTAGCCGCGATGCCACTCGTTCATGCGGATCGCAAGCTTGCGTTCCACGGGCTGCGCATGGAACGCGCGCGAAGCGGCGAAGGCGCGGTCGACGAGGTCCCGCGGCACGCCGTGGTTCACGACATAGGCGAAGCCGATCTTCTCGAAGGCGTCGCACAGCGTCGCCGCGACGCGCCAGAGGCCGGCCTCGCCGTCCACCAGCGGCGCCATGTCGATGATCGGGAGCGTCGCGGCCACGGCATCCCTCCTCAGCGCGCGAAGAGCGGCGCCGCGCGCGTCCACACGGACTGCGCCGCCGCGCGCGCCTCGCCGATCAGCTTGTGCTCGTCGATCTGTGTCATCTGGCCCGAAGAGACGAGGTGGCGGCCGTCGATGAACACCTCGGAGACGTCGCCCGAATTGCCGTTGAAGACGAGGTTCGCCGCGAGGTCGTCGGCGCGGAACGGGTGGTACCAAGGCTTGCGCATGTCGACCGCGACGAGGTCGGCCTTCTTCCCGGCCTCGAGGGAGCCGATGCTGTCGTCCATGCCGAGGCAGCGCGCACCGTCGATGGTGGCCATGCGCAGCACGTCGCGCCCGGAGCGGATCCCGACGTCCCCGGAGAGGACGCGCGGGATCAGCGCGGCGAATCGCATCACCTTCCACATGTCGTTCGAGAGCCAGTCCGACCCGAGCGACACGGAGACGCCGGCCTTGTAGATCTTCTCCATCGGCGGGTAGTAGCCGCGCTTGGCGACGAGATAGGCCGTGTGCGACATGCACGTGCCGGTCGCGCGCATCACCTCGATCTCGCCGTCGTCGACGAAGGCGCAATGCGCGCCGATGTAGCCCGGGCCGAGCAGCCCGAGGTCGTTCAGGAAGTGGATCGTGCGCTTGCCGTAGGTGTGCAGCATGAACTCGGCCTCGCCGGGCACGGAGGCCGTGTGGGCGTGCAGGCCCACGCCGTACTTGTCGGCAAGCTCCTTGAGCTGGACCAGCAGGCGCGGCGTGCAGCGGTCCGGGCCGTCCGGCGCGACGCGGCACGTGATGCGGCCATCGGCCTTGCCGTGCCAGTTCTCGAGGAGGTCGATCGCCTCCTCGACGCCCTCGTCCGCCATGCGGCGGTTCCAGTTGCGCTCCATGCGGCCGAAGCCTGCCTCGGAGGAATCCATCTCGCGCACCTCCGCGGCGACGACGCCGCGGAGTCCGGAATCGCGGATGACCTTCGCGGACTCCGGCTGGTGCCACCAGCACTCGTTGATCGTGGTCGTGCCCGTGCGGATCATCTCCACCGCATGGAGCAGGCCCGGAAGGTAGACGTCCTCCTTGCGCACGTAGTGCTCGTGCAGGGGCAGCGCGACCTTGAACGCGCCGCCGTAGCCGGAGACGTCCTCGGTCATCGCCTTCGTGATCGCGCCGGCGACATGGGTGTGCGTGTTAACGAGGCCCGGCAGTATGGCGTGGCCCGGAAGCGACACCACGCGGTCGGCCGCCTCCTTGCGCGCGGCGAGGTCCCGGGCGACGCCGACCGCGGCGATCCGGTCATCCTCGAGCACCACCGCGCCATCGGCGATCGCGAACTCGCTTCCCGCCATCGGGATCACCCAGTCTGCGCTCAGGTACGTCGTCGTCATGCCTAGCCTCGCGGTGGATTGGGGTTGGACGCTACCGGGTCAGTCGCGGAAACGCTCGTCCGAGACGGACCACGGGAAGAAGGCGCGCTCGATCGCGACGACCGCCTGGAACAGCGCGATGCCGACAAGGGCGAGGATCAAGATCGCGCCGAAGGCGAGCGGCGTCTTGAAGAACGCCGTCGAGGACTGGATCAGGTAGCCGAGCCCCTTGTCCGCGGCGACGAACTCGCCCACCACGGCGCCCACTACCGAGAGCGTGATCGCCACCTTCAGCCCGCTGAACAGGAACGGCACCGCGCAGGGCATGCGGACGCGCAGCAGCTCCCGCCAGCGCGAGGCGCGGCAGGAGCGGCATAGCTCGATGTACTCCGCCGGGACCGAGAGCAGCCCCGCGGCGACGGAGATGACGAGCGGGAAGAAGCACACGAGGAAGGTGACGACGATGCGCGGCATCTCGTTGGCGCCGAGCGCAACGACGAGGACCGGCGCGAGCGCGACCTTCGGCACGGACTGCACGAGGACGAGGATCGGGTAGACGGTCGCCGCGACCGCTGGCGAGGACGTGACCAGCACGGCGAGCGGGAGGCTGACCACGACCGCGAGGCCGAAGCCGAGGGCGATGGTCCGGAGCGTAGCGAGCGCATGGTCGGCCACGGTCGCCTTCAGCGCCCAGGTCTGGCTCCAGATCTCTGACGGTGCCGGCAGCAGGTAGTCCGGGATCCGGAAGCCGCGCACGCAGAGCTCCCAGGCGACCAGCAGGGCCGCGATGCTCAGCCAGGGCACCGACGCGCGCGCCAGCCGCGCGAAGCCGGCGCGGCCCGCTGGCCCGGCGTCGTCGGGATCGGGGTCAGCGCGCATCCGCGGCGGCCTTGCGACGGCTGAAGATGGACGCGCGCACCGACGCAGCGACGGACTGGAACTCCGGCAGGGCCTCCTGCGCGAAGGAACGCGGCCGCGGCAGCGCGACGTCGAGGCTGCTCACGACGCGTCCCGGCCGGGACGACATGACGACGACCTTGTCGGCGAGCAGGACCGCCTCCGTGATCGAGTGCGTGACGAAGACGATCGTCTTCCTGCGCTCCTGCCAGATGCTGAGCAGCTCGAGCGTCATCTCCTCGCGCGTGAGCGCATCGAGGGCGCCGAAGGGCTCGTCCATGAGGAGGATCGGCGGGTCGTGGATGAGCGCCCTGCAGATCGCCGCGCGCTGCTGCATGCCGCCGGAGAGCTCGCCGGGAAGCCTGGTCTCGAAGCCGCCCAGGCCGACCATCTCGAGCAGCTCCAGCGCGCGCCGCCCGTGCGGCGCCGCCGGGCGCCCCATCAGCTTGAGCGGCATCAGCACGTTGTCGAGGACCGACGCCCACGGGAAGAGCGTCGGCTTCTGGAACACGATGCCGACGTCCTCGCGGGGACCGTCGACGCGGCGGCCATCGACCTCGATGGCCCCGCGCGTCGGCGCAATCAGCCCGGCGACCAGCCGGAGCAGGGTCGACTTCCCGCAGCCCGACGGGCCGACGATGCAGACGAACTGCTCCCGGCCGACCGAGAGGTCGACGCCGTCGAGGGCGGCGACGCGCGCGCCGTCCCTCGACCGGAAGACCTGGCCGATGCCCTCGAGGCGGATCAAGTCGCGCGCGCCCCCGCCCTCGTCACGAGCCGGACTTGGGCGCGAAGCGGCCGTCGACGAAGCCCTTCGGGTCGAGCGCCGGGTCGAGCTGCTGGGTCTTCGCGACCAGGTCGTAGGTCTGGCGCAGGCGCGCGTCGGAGAACTGGCCGAGGCCGCCGCGGTCCGTGACGTCGTTGAAGACGAAGGTCAGGCCGATGCGCAGGGAGCCGAGCGCGTCGTCGACGTCGATCTGCGGATGGTGCTTGTTGTGCAGCCGCGCCGCCGCCTCGGGATTCGCCTTCGCCCAGAGGAACGACTTCTGCAGCGCCGCGAGGAAGCGGCGCACGAGGTCGGGATTGCGCTCGATCATCGCGTCCGAGGCGATGATCGTGGAAGCGTAGGCGTCGAGCCCGAAATTCGCGTAGGGGATGGCGACGATCTCGCGCCCGTTCTTCTGCGCCTGCTTGTTCTGGAAGTACTGGTGCGTCTGGAAGAACGGCGCCGCGTCGAGCTGGCCGTTGATCAGCATCGCGCCCATCGCGCCCGGGTCGGTCGTGACCCAGTTGATCTTCGCGGCGTCGAAGCTGCTCGCGGCGGTGAGGAGCGGCAGGTAGATCTGGTGGCTGTTTCCGGGCGTGGTGCCGACGCGCTTGCCCTCGAGGTCCTTGAAGCTGGCGACGCCAGAGCCCTTGATCACGAACAGCGAGTGCGGCGGCTTGGTGTAGACCGGCATCACCGACTTGACCCTGCTGTCGGCGCTGCGCTGGCGCGCGGTCATCACGGTCGCGATGTCGGCGACGCCGAACTCGACCGTGCCGGCCGCGACCTTGCGGATCGTGTCGCCGGATCCCTGGCCGCGGTTGATCGTGACGTCAAGGCGCTGCTCGCGGAAGAAGCCGTTGTCGATCGCGCTGTAGTAGATCGCGTACTCGCCGGTCGGGATCCAGTCGAGCTGGAACGACACCTTGTCCTGCGCCGCGGCGGGCGACGCGTGGAGCAGCCCTGCAGCCATAACCGCGGCTGCGGCAAGGCTGGTCCTGCGGGAAATGCCTGCGATGGTCATGCGACGCCTCCAGTTCGTGGATCGGGGGGAACGGGTCTCCGCGACCGGCGCGATCCCGCCGCCGGGCCGCGCGGTGCGGAACGCGGCGAGGACTCCACCGGGCCAGTTCGGAGGATGGCACAGAGTCGGGGGTGGTCAAACAGCGCAGGCACTTTCACCAGGTGACAGCGCGTTCAAGCCTCCGCGCCGATCGACGACGCCTCGCGCCCGAGCGTGCCGACGGCCGCCGCACGCGCCGCGGGCCCGAGCTGCGCCGTCAGGCACGCGACGGCGAGCGCGCCGAGCAGCGTGCCGGAGCGGCCGAACACGGGCACCGCGATGCCCGAGACGCCGAGCACGACGTCGTCGGACGCCAGCGCGAATCCCCGTCGCCTTATGCGCGCCAGCTCCCTCCGGATGGCGGCCGGGTCGGTCTCGCTGCGCGGGGTGAAGGGCTCCAGGGTCCCGCCGAGGATGGCATCGACGTCCTTCGCGGGCAGGTGCGCGAGGATCGCCTTGGGGGTCGCGCCGCAATGCATCGGCATGCGCCCGCCCAGCGTCCACCAGCGCACGAGCACGACGGCGCTGCCCTCCGACCGGGCGAGGCAGAGCGCCTCCCGGCCACGCCGCACGCCGAAGAATGCCGTGTTGCCGGTCTCGGCGGCGACGCGGTCGACGGCCGCCTGCGCGCGCGCGCGGAGGTCCCCGCCCTCCGTGACCGAACCCGCGAGCTCCAGCAGGCCGAGGTCGAGCCGGTAGAGCTTCGAGCGCGCGTCGCGCACCGCGAGCCCCTCGTCGCAGAGCGAGGCGAGGATGCGCCGCGCCGTGCCGAGGTCGAGGCCCGCCGTCTCCGCGATGTCGGACAGGCTGCGGCTGGGCCGCTGCGCGGAAAAGCTGCGCAGGATGCGCACGACGCGCGCGACGGCCCTCATGCTGGCTCCGGCGACACGCGCACCAGCTGCTTGCCCAGGTTGGCGCCGGAGAGCACGCGCAGGAACGCGGCCGGCATCGCCTCGATTCCCTCGCTGACGTCCTCGCGGTAGCGCAGCCTGCCTTCGCGCAGCAAGGCCGAGAGGCGCGCCAGCCCCTCTTCCGCGCGATGCGCGACGTCCGTGTAGAGGAAGCCCTGCCAGCGCGCGCGCTTCACCAGCATGTGGCGGTGGTGGCGAAGGCCGGTATCGGGCTGGCCGGGACGGTTGTAGGTGTCGATCGTCCCGCATTGCACGATGCGCGCGCGCAGGTTGATGCGCTCCATCACGGCGTCGAAGATCGGGCCGGCCGTGTTGTCGAAATAGACGTCGATGCCTTCGGGCGTGGCCGCGGCGAGCGCGCCGCGCAGGTCGCCCGCCTTGTAGTCGACGCCCACGGCGTAGCCGATCTCCCGGCACCAGGCGAGCTTCTCCGCCCCGCCCGCCACCGCGACGGCGCGACATCCCATGATGCTGGCGAGCTGGCCCACGACCTGCCCGACCGCCCCCGCGGCCGACGACACGACCACGGTGTCGCCCGGTCGCGGCGCCCCCGTCTCGAGGAAGGCGAAATACGCCGTCAGCCCCGGCATGCCGAGGATGCCGAGCGCATGGCGCATCGGCCCGAGCGCGGGATCGACCTTGCGCGTGGCGCGCGGATCGAGCGTCGCGAAATCCTGCCAGCCCCAGCCCATGCTCTCGACGACGTCGCCCGGCGCGAAGGCGGGATGGCGCGACTTCACGACGACGCCGACGCCACCTCCCTGCATCACCTCGCCCGGCTCCACGGGCCTCGCGTAGCTGGGTCCCGCGGAGATGCGCCCCCGCATGTAGGGATCGACCGAGAGCCAGCACGCGCGCGCCACGACCTGGCCCTCGCCCGGATCGGGCACTGGCCCCTCGACGAGTTGCCAGTTTCCTGGCTCCGGCATCGCGGCGGGCCTCGAGACGAGGCGCCATTGGCGGTTCACGTCATGCATGCGTCCCTCAACCGAGTTCGCCCGGGAAATGGCAGGCCGCGAACTGCCCGGGCCGGTGCTCGACAAGCGGCGGCGGCTGCTCGGCGCAGACGGGCTTCGCCAGCGGGCAGCGCGTGCGGAAGCGGCAGCCGCTGGGCGGGTCGATCGCGCTCGGCGGCTCGCCGCCGAGGACCATCCGCTTGCGCGCGCGCTCCGCGGCGACATCCGGGATCGGGACCGCGGAGAGCAGCGCGACGCTGTAGGGATGCAGCGGGCGCTCGAAGAGGTCGGCCGCGGTCGCGACCTCCATGACCTTGCCGAGGTAGAGCACGACGATGCGGTCCGAGACGTGCCGGACCACGGCGAGGTCGTGCGCGATGAAGAGATAGGTGAGGCCGAGGCGCTCCTGCAGGTCGACGAGCAGGTTGATCACCTGCGCCTGGATGTTGACGTCGAGCGACGAGATGGGCTCGTCCGCCACCACCAGCGCCGGATCCACCGCGAGCGCGCGCGCGGTGCCGATGCGCTGGCGCTGGCCGCCGGAGAATTCGTGCGGATAGCGCTCGGCGGCGCGCGCCGGCAGGCCGACGAGGTCGAGCAGCTCGACGACGCGCCCGCGCGCCGCGGCGCGGCCCGCCGCGATGCCGTGGAACAGCATCGGCTCCGCCAGCATGTCGCCCACGGTCATGCGCGGGTTCAGCGACGCGTAGGGGTCCTGGAAGACCATCTGCATGCGCCGGCGCAGCGGGCGGATCGCCGCGGCGTCCGCGTGCGTGATGTCGACGCCGTCGAAGAGGATCCTGCCCGCTGTCGGCTCATGGATGCGCGTGACCAGGCGCGCGATCGTCGACTTGCCGCAGCCCGACTCGCCGACGAGGCCGACGGTCTCGCCGCGCCGGACGACGAGGTCGACGCCGTTCACGGCATGGACCTTGCGCGGCGTCGACAGGAAGCCGCCGCCCCTCAGCGGGAAATGCTTCGCGAGGCCGGAGAGCTCAAGGATCGGCCCCGGGCGCGCCGCCTCGGCCACGGCCCCGTCGCGCGCGGCGACGGGCGCCATGCGCGCAGGCACGTCGGCCAGCCTCGCGCCATGGGCGCCGCGCGCGGGCAGGACGCCCCCGTCCTGGGTCACCCAGCATCGCGCCCTGCGCCCGGGCGCCACCTCGGCGAGGTCCGGCTTCTCGGCGCAGCGCGCCTCGCGGAAGGGACAGCGCGCGGCGAAGCGGCAGCCCGCGGGCATCGCGAGCGGATCTGGCGGCTGGCCCTCGATGGCGAGCAGCCTGCGGTCGCCATCGGCCTTCCTGTCGACGCGCGGCACGGCGTTGAGCAGCGCCCAGGTATAGGGATGGCGCGGGTCAGAGAGCAGGTCCTCGGCCAGCCCCTCCTCCACCACCTCGCCGCCGTACATGACGATGACCCGGCGGCAGACATTCGCGATCACGCCGAGGTCGTGGCTGATGAGGAGCACGGCCGTGCCGAACTCGGCGTTGAGGTCCCGCAGCAGGTCGAGGATCTGCGCCTGGATCGTGACGTCGAGCGCAGTGGTCGGCTCGTCGGCGATCAGCAGGCTCGGGCCGTTGGAGAAGCCCATCGCCAGCATCACGCGCTGGCGCATGCCGCCCGAGAACTCGTGCGGGTAGGAATCGAGCGCGCGCTCCGGCGCGCTGACGCCCATGCGCCGCAGCAGGTCGATCGCGCGCGCGCGCGCCGCGCCCCTGCCGTAGCGGCCATGGACGGTCATGCCCTCGACCAGCTGCCCGGCGATGCGGCGCACCGGGTTGAGCGAGGTCATCGGGTCCTGGAAGACCATCGCGATGTCGCTGCCGCGCAGCGCGCGCAGCCCCTCGCGGTCGAGATGCATGACGTCGCGGCCGCGGAACTTGATCGCGCCGCCCGCGATCCGCGCGTTCTCGTCGAGGAGCCGCATGATCGACCGCGCGGTGACGCTCTTGCCCGAGCCGGACTCGCCGACGATGCCGACGGTCTCGCCCTCGGCGATGGAGAAGCTGACCCCGTCGACGGCGCGCACCGTGCCGGCATCGGTCGCGAACTCGGTGCGCAGGTCGCGCACCTCGAGCAGCGGCTGCGCGCCGCTCATCGCCGCCTCGACTTCGGGTCGAGCCAGTCGCGGATGCCGTCGCCGAGGAAGTTGAAGCCGATCACGACGGTCAGGATGGCGACGCCCGGGAAGGTCGCGACCCACCACTGCTCGACCAGCTCGCGCCCCTCCGAGACCATCGCGCCCCATTCCGGCGTCGGCGGGATGACGCCAAGGCCGAGGAAGTTGAGGCCCGCGAAGGTCAGGATCGCGGTCCCGACGTCGAGCGTCAGCAGCACGACGAGCGGGCCCACCGCGTTGGGGACGATGTGCCGGAACAGTATGCGCGAGGGCCCGAAGCCGAGGACATGCGCGGCCTCGACGTATTCCTGGTTGCGCTGCACGAGCACGAGCGAGCGCGCGAGCCGCGCGAACTTCGGCCACCAGACGACCAGCATCGCGAGGATCGTGTTGGTGACGCCGATCCCCAGCGCCGCCGCGATCGCCATCGCGAGGATGATCGGCGGGAAGCACATGACGAGGTCCGTCGCGCGCATCATCCATTCCTCGGCGCGCCCCCCCGCATAGGCGGCGATCCCGCCGATCAGCGTGCCAACCAGGCCGCCCACGACGACGACGACGATGCCGGCGACGAGCGATATGCGCGCGCCGACCAGCAGCCGAGAGAAGACGTCGCGCCCGAGGAGGTCGGTGCCGAGCCAGTGCTCGGCCGAGGGCGGCAGCAGTCGGCGCGTGACGTCGACCTGCTCGTGCGGCCAGGGCGCGAGCGCCGTGGCGAAGATGGCGACCAGGACCCAGGCCAGCACGATCGCCCCGCCGGTGGCGGCGAGGCCATAGCGACGCAGCCAGCGCCCGCGCCGCGCGCGGCTGGCCTCCGCGGCATCGGTCGCCGGGGCGCCGGCGATGCCCGCGCTCATCGCCGCACCACGCGCGGGTCGATGAGCGCGTAGGAGAGATCGACGAGCAGGTTGACG
>Ga0194123_10007076_pt1 | contig 11336 bp, 8 predicted proteins | sample TA2MahsurfametaG_5_FD_155479 | JGI IMG/M metagenome (GOLD analysis project Ga0194123, IMG submission 155479) | Freshwater microbial communities from Lake Tanganyika, Tanzania - TA2015023 Mahale A surface | ecosystem: Environmental > Aquatic > Freshwater > Lake | place: Tanzania: Lake Tanganyika... | reverse complement strand
ATTTCGTTTTTTTAATGACACTATCATTAAACATCATAATTAAGCAAGAAAAACTGCAAAAAAGCATTCAACTGGAGCTTGGGAATTTTTTAAGGTGTTTTTTGAAAAAAATGGGTACCTCAAATTTTGGGGCTCCTGAAAGCAGAATTTGCCAAAAAATGCCATTTTTTCTTCTTTTTCACGTCACAATCATATAATAATTTGATTTTTTTTAGTTTTGGGTTTGAAAAAAACTTTAGAATACAGCAAAAATTCAACCCAAAGTCATTTTCAAAAAAAATTTTTTTTTCAAAAATCCATCTAGCCCTTTTTATTTTTTAAAAAATATTTCAAAAAAGGTAGATAAAAAATTCGAATTTTTTTTTAGTTGCTATATGTCTCTACTTTGTCTTAAAGAAAAAATTGAGGCTCTAAAGGGTCTAGTTCTTGTGGAATGTGCTTTTAAAGAGGTCCAACTTTTCATATCTGACGAAATTATCCGCTTCGGGGTAATTTCGTCATTTTTGGTTTCGATTTTTTGGGGGGGCCCAGGTGGGCCAAAAATAAAAAATAACAATTTTCCCAGATAGGCCTTGAATTTAGGCATCCAAAAAGATACCACATGGGGGGGGGGTTGTCGTATTCATTTTTGAGCAATAATTTTAAAACCACCAAAATTATGACGAAATTACCCGGTTTGACGGGGTTCCGGACAGTGTTGCCAGATCTCAGTGATTTTATCCAGATTGTACCGGTACATAAACTTAACAATAAATTTTAAAATTGGATGATTATTATTGTAAGTACAAGTACCTGTTCATTTCATAGAATGGAAAAAAGTCTAAATTTTATAAGCTAAATTTATTTAATTGTATTTGAGGATGTATAGACTAAAAGGTGAGAATTTCATCGAACGAAACACCCCAAAACGCACGGACACGACCAGTTCAGGCAATACTGGGTTCAGATCCTATGTTTCCAAGAAAAGTGTTTATACAGCTGAACGAATATCATCCAATAACGGTACTATGTTCCCGCGACAAACATTTGATAGAACACTGACGCAATATTATTCATAATAATCATTCAACATTATTACGTTATCAAATGTTTGTCACGGGAACATAAAACCGGTACCGTATCGGCTCATATCCGGTACCGTAAGCTGTGTAAAACGGTTAATCCATCTGAGCTGGATATAACCCCGACTCTCTCTGTTCTAACCTGGCCAGGCCCCCAACTGGTATTCTGTCACTGCCGGTGGTGAACTGTAGCAGCCGTCGCTTGTCCTCCAGGTCCATCCCTTCCAGAGTAAAACAAATTAAGTTTGCTTATGTTCTTCGATGGTACTTTCGTTACCGGTATCTACTTGCTTGTCCCAGAACGGTTACATGCATAATTTACAAAACTACTTGATACGGAATCTATGCGGATTTCCATCTACAACTTTGTCAACATGAATACCGCACTACGCAAAAATCAAACCTAACAAAGAACTCAATAGCGATACCCATACCGGTATTGGGTACTGCTATAACTAAACAGGGAGATACAAAGTTCTTACCGTGAACCGTCTCCCAGAACCACCGCACACAGGGAGTGTCTCGGGAGAAGCCGCCATCGTATTCAGTGGAATTTTCCAGCTCATTGAAGTCAAACTCCTACAAAAATTGTAGTGAATAATCACAAGAATTACAAAATAATGAAATACCGGTACCGATACTTGATATCGGTACTTGATACGGGTACCAATGCAAAAAAAGGGAACGCTCCAGATTTACCGGCCGGTTCCGGTACTAATTCTCTTTTTAACTAATGTACAGTTAGGTAAGTTAGATTAGGATGTTTAAATAAAGGTACCGGTATTTTTTTTATCAATAAGAGATCATTGGCCGCTATTTACTGTACGTTTGAAAACATCAATAGTGAAGGTCAAGGAGTACCCCGGTACAGCAAAACCGGTTAGTAACAATATAAAGAAAATAAAAATATCCCGGACGTCAAAAACACTGTTACTAGTCAATTTTAATAAGCAAAAGCATGCATTTTATACTGATAAAATTAACAAAGATAGCCCGTACTTTGGTTCAATAGTTTACTAAAGACCTATTAGTACCAATATCAAAAAAAATCATCAATCAATCACCTTCTCTCCGCAGATGAGCATCTCCAGCTCTGAGGGAGTGAAGAGCATGAACAGGGGGGACTCGGCCGTCACCAGACAGAACCCTGCCATTCAAAATTACCAAACATGTCTGTCGTCTTCTCTCAGAAGTTAATAGTCTAGGGACATAATCTCAAAAATCCACCGAAGACTAAAAAGTTGTACATATCACAATTATAAGAGATACCGTACTAAGTCAGCAACAGTACAAAACCTGAGGGCCAAATTCAACTATGACAACATATGACGAAAGAGCGGCTCCTCTGGCTATACGCCACACTGATTTTAACAGAGCACATGTTGGACTGCCTGCCTTTTTGAAATGCCAGAAACTGCTTGGCCACACAGGTGTTCAACAGGAAATCAGCATACCTAAAAACACATTTGGGAATGATTTTCCAATTATTTATTGAAAGATAAGCAAACAGTACAGTAATGCAGATATCTCATGTTCCCTTTCCTGACGGCAATTTTTAAAAATTGAGAAGTTTAAATCGGAATTCAGTTTAGAAAAGAACCGCAATGTTGAATTACAGAATCCATGTCTTTTATAGGTACCGGTATGACATGAAAAAACGCCAAGTTACCTGCCGACGTACTCTTGTGCATTGTCTTTTGTGACTATCCTGTCTGTGCCGCCCTCTCCCAGCTCCTGGGTGATCACTGTACCAAACAGGTCTGAAACATGGGAAAAATATACCGGTACGTACTAAACACAAAATCCATTAAAGACACCTATAGAAGGGGATAGGGGGGGGGGGGGCGGGCGGACCGTCCGCTTCCTTCCATCTACAATTGGTAGGGTTTTGCAGGTGAAAAGTTACATGTATTTGTGGGTAAATATTTTTAAAAAATTTAAGGGTATTTCAGTGCCAGTACCATCAAGCTTTCCTCTCGCTATGTTTGTTTGACGGAAAGCCTAGACAGAATTTTCGCAAATCCGGCCTTTATATACCGTAAAGGTGGTAACCGGACCCGAATCATGCCGGATCGGTAAAATTTTTGCACTGAGAATTTTGAAAATTTTCCAATTTGCTTCTTTGGGAGATTATGTAATTCGTTTCTCTATCTCCCCTATTAATAAAAACATAACATTCAACATCTGCCCATTGCATTTTTACAAAGACAAAGTACCGTAGAATCTTGGAAAAAAGAGCTAGGGCTTCTAGAAAAATCCAATCTTTTCTAACCAGAAAGGTCCGGATTTAAAAGGATATGTAATAGGCACAGCTCAAACGGTACGTTATTTGTAAAGTGAACAAACTAACTTTTCCAAAAAAATCACATCATGTGAGGTATCAGTACCTGTGTATGAGATCTGAAAGGACTGCATGAACACATCTTCAAAGTCTGACCCTTCGTAGTTCAGCATCTCCTGTAGGCCCTGGTACATAGACTGAAAAGAGAATAATAATATTAAAAAAATACCTCAGCAAATAATTGATTATCGGTAGCTTTTTATTTGAAAAAAAAACCAGTAATTCATTAGAATAATTTGTGTAATTGAGTCGGTCCCGAAAAAGACGATTATGAGCCAAAGCTTTAAATTCATTTTAGGACCCGGGCGGTTCCAGGTTCGATTTTTATAACAAATCCGGTACCGGCATTATTCATTCACAACTTAAGTCGCAAGTATGCCCACGCTAAAGGCAATCATTATGTGAGCAGGATTAGAATTCATACGTGCCATGTGGACCCGAATTCGGGAAAATAATTCAAATTCTCACGGATCCGGAGCGCCGCTACACAATCTTACCGGTTTGAAGTCTTTCAGGTCCTTGAAGGTGCCCCGCTTGCCGTAGAGTTTCCTGTAGATGACACTGGGCAGGTGCAGGTCGAGAATCACGTTGTTGTAGATGGCCAGGCCTGAGGGGGTCATTATGTCAGTATGGTAGTGTACACTGTACAGTGTACAATGCCTTGGTACCGGTACAGATATTTTAGGAAAATCTACAGATAAGATCAAAACCTTTTTTGTTAGGGGAAAAAAGGATTTCCTGTCCCTAACATCTATCGGTTCCGGTCTTGCAGACTCGGATACTTCCGGATTAATCACAGCAGTAGTTGTGCCGTACGTACAAGATACTGATACAGGATCTAATGTCCAGTTGTAATGAAAATACAAAAAAAATCTTTCTGGATACGGTGCCGGGACCCATAAATTTGAGTATACGATTACACAACGAAGGCCTGCCCTGAATGCAGCTATTTTTTAATAAAAAAAATCTCCTTGAATAAGATATAGGCACTTTTTTTATCTAAGTATATAAGGCCATAGATAACGGAAATAAAAAGCTTTCTGATATCAAGAGACATTTGCCTAAAAAAAGGACGGAATCGAGTCTTCCACCGACCTACCTAATACTATGCCAATGAGTGTGAACTGAGCATCTGACACGAATGAGGTGGGATTGAACCAGAAGGTGTGAGTGTCCTTGTCGTGGATGAACATCCCGTAGTCGGGGTTAAAGATTTCCTCCACTGCAGCAACAAGGCGGCAAATTGTACTTCCGAAATGAATACCCAGGAGAGGACCAAAAAAAAAGAACAGATAAGAAAGAAAAAAAATTATTTAAAGCACTGGTTAGGAAAAGGGAAATTGTCAAAAATTTACTAATAAAAATAAAAACATATTCAAGTGAACGCCGGAGAGACAGGTAGAAAAGAAAGGTGTGAGCTCTTCAAGTCTGAGCACGATAAACTAATAAAAAAATTTATGTGTCGTAGCTGCACTGAAAGAGATCAGGCACGTCAGAGAAGCAGAAAGTTCTAGTGCAATTCTGTTTTGAATTTTTTCTTATATTGAAATTCAACAATTTTTTGGTTAGAAATAAAACGAACATCAGCACAGCATCAACAATTATGTTACCCAATACCGTTACCATGTACGGTATACGGAACTACGGAACCAGTACCGGTACCAATATACCGGAACTGTACATGATCAAATTTAGCCAAAAATACTGCCATCAAACGTGTTTCTTCTGTAGTTTTCTAAAATATAAATTTAATACCATCGCGAATCCGCTAGAGTTACATTTTTGATGTCTATGTGCTGCTGCCTGCCTATGAGCTGGAAGAACTCCTTGCTGAGCCCCCCCTCGTCGATGCCCTGCTCAGCGTCGAATTCAACGACAAGCTGCTTCTTGAGATCCTGCGGGTTCTCCATGACCACCACCTCCAGCTCCACCAGTGCATCCTCCACTATGTGATCTCGTCTCACCTGCAACATTTTAAGAGAATTGTCCGGATGAGCAGGAGCTTTCACAGCCATTAAAAACAACACGGGGGTTTCCCAAGAATCAATAACACGCACAAGTTAGTTTTATGAAGTAATTTGACCAGGCTGAAGAATTTTTCACCAGGCGGTACCAGTTCAGTGTTGCGGATCCGGATCCTGCTTGTTACTTAACAGGATGTGTAAAAAAATGTTTGGAAAAATATTCAGAAAAACCAGAGCAGAGATGATAGACTAAGAAATGCTGGGTATGAAGCATTCAACTCTTCTGATAAAATCTACCTAGTTAGAAATTGTTGTGTGAAAAAACAGGTCGGAAACGGATCCGGTTTTGTAAAGAAAATTCCGGATCCGACAAAAAAAGGTTCGGATCCGACTGGTTCCGGATCCACAACACTGGGCGGTACCGGTACTGGTGGGGCGGTTCTCCTTTTATACAGATTAATTGAGGGAATCTCGGAAAATGAAGCCCAGGAAAATGGACGAGTTAGTTAATTCAAATAAAATTTATCAATCTATTCTCATACACTGGGCGTTCCACTTTATCTCACAACAGCCCTCCACGGAACCAATAATAAGGGTTAAATATGATTTGTCACCTGTAACCTGAGGTAAGGATTGGACTGGCTGGCTCCCATCATGAATCTAGCATGAAATATATATACTTTACTTTACTTTACTTTACTATCATGGACTGGAAGAGATTCATCCGCCGCTCAGAATACATACGAATCCTGTAAGGAAAATCTTTTATGTACGTACGAGTACAGCACCGGAATACTATTACTCAAAACAGCGTACCAGGTACTGCAGTTTGGCTCACACTTGAAGGAGCAGCATCCTCTTGTGCACGAACTAGTACCGGTACATACAAAAACGGATCGGACGTTATACAGCACCGGTGTGTAGTCGTAAGTAAAATAAGATACGGTATGGTAAGAAAAGACTACGTGAAATACCGAGAACGGCACGAACACTTTCTGAGCCAGCAGATTTTAATCGAATAACTGAAGTACGAGATGTGTCCCAAAACAATCCTAAGTAAAAAACATTCTTTGATTTTTTGCACAATATTTTGTTGACCATTTTAAATTAAAATTGATGTTTTTTTTCGGCCCTAAAAATTCTCAACAAGTACCGGTACAAAATCAATTTTTAAAACCTTTTAAACTGTAGTTCCCCCTACCCCGTATTAAAAAAAGCCTTTAAAAAACATTTTTTTCTTTAGTACTATTAATTCTATAAAGAAGGTACACACATGAAATTCAAGCTCAGATCAAGCTTGATCTAATAATGTACATCTTGACATGATTTGTGTACGTATGCGAGCATACGCTGTCCACTGACAATGCCTGGTAAAAACTCATTTTTTGACTTACAAAAAGCCATCCAATATTGTTAAGTACCAGTATTGTACATACCGGTACAAAAGATAAAAAATGACTGCAACTTTAGTTTTCAAGAAAAAACTTTTTTTCTAGGATCAGTGCATCAAGAGATATCAGGCATTTTGAGTTTTTTTGCTCTCCTCTTATACTGATCTAACCAAAAAGACTTGGAAAATAGCATTTTCAATTTTTCAAAAAAATTTCCTAATGCATTTGGATTTCTGCTAATGAAAAAAGTTTTAAAAAACATTTGATTATTTTTTGGCCTTTGAAAAAAACAAAATTCTTAACTAGGAGGGGGTAGGGGATTTCAAGCACTTCTAAGAGTTAACGGTACCGGTACCGGTACGCTTATGCTTTTTTATTCTGATCAAATAAAAGTGTGTTTCAATCAAAAATAAAAAAAATTAACAAAACTTTAAGTTTTGATATAGAAAATCCACAGTTCTGACATTTGTTTTGGGACAAACCTCGTATGGAGACTCTCCTGACCTATTGTCATAGTAGAGGGCCTGAGCCTTGGTGGCCGGGTTGAGGATGTAGGGGTGAGCCATGAACGCAAACTTTTTCTTCTTTCTTCTTCTGTCGCCAGTCTTCCAGCAGGCAAAGTCCCTGTCCATTTCTGCAACAAAACTATTATTAGGAAAAATAGTGAGCTTAATTGTATTACCGGTAAAACCAGTGTTGCAGAGCTTGTCCACAAATTGATCGGTTCCGGCTCCGACCTACCAAAAATGAAACGGCTCCAGCTCCATAGTTCCCAGCCTGTAAAATAAAATGGTCTGTGGCCTTGGCAACGGGCCAGAAAAAGGCTTATTTTATTGTTAACGGCAGAAAATAAGTACCGGTACTAAGTCACATACCGGTACATCTTGGTGGAAACCGGCCATGGCTCCGGCTCTGCAACTCTGAGTAATACTATTGGCAGGACAGGATCAAATACGGCCCGCCCAATTTCCAGCCACAGATTTAAGAGCAACAAAATACCGGAACTGAGAATTTTACATCAACCATCAATATTTCTTTCCTGTCCTGTATCTGTATCCCAATTGAAATCATCAAATCATTTTGTTTTTTTAATTGCACTAGGAAAAAAATATTAGTACCCTACTGGGAATCCAAATCTACATAAAACTTGGACTACTCAACAAAACCGAGTGAATTTTTTTTTTTAAATTTTCTACTTGTACCGGTATCAATTTGTAACCAATAACCAGTTAAGGAATCTTCTCGACAGTTCAGGAATTGCTTCTTGAACAAGTGTCATGACTAGGCTTATAAATTATTTTTAATTAATTAGGAAAGGCTTTCTCACCGATGGTCTCGTTGAGCGGTTCATTGTAAAACTCCTCCAGGGGTACCGGTATCAGCGACTGCCTCACATCCAGAATTGATATCTCCAGGGCCGCGCCCATGGGGTCGTGGTACCGCTCCCTAATTAGGACAATAGGTAAGGAGACGATTAATTATTTGGCGTTGTAAATCCGTCCAATTTTTTTGGACCGGAACAGAACCGAATGTTTTTTTCGTTTTTCGTTTTTTTACACAACTGATCGCCCTTTTCGACATGTGTTTTGTTCCAGATTGGATCGAATATTTTTTCCTGTTTTTGTCCCTGTAATTTGTTTAGCTTTTAGCTTTTGCCAGAAGTGCATTGCAGCGGGCAAAATTGGAACCAGTTGCCCGGATTCCTAAAGACGACCTGAAGGGGTCGTCTTTGCATTTAATCTCCATAGCCAGGAGAGCAAGGGGCAGACGAAACCCCTTGCCCGAAAGGACAACCCTTCAAGGGTCGTCCTTGAGCAACTATTAATATGTGTGGCAGTGGAAACTGGTAGCTATACCGGTATTGCTTTTTTGTATGTATGTTGTTGTTGTCTAATGTACCGGTACCGTAATTTATGAGTGTTAAAAAATAAAATAAACGATACCGGTACCCCACTTTAAATTTTTTACGGATATGACCCTTGTGAAAAATACAAATATTTACAGACAGAAAAGAATGCTCAGCTACCGGTACCTGGTGGAGTTGGCGAGGACCATCACGCTGGCAAAGTTGTCGGCGTCCGTGTCCGAGACAATCACCGGGGGGTCTGTGGTGCGCCAGCTCTCGGGCCAGCAGAAGGAGCCCTCAGCGGCCAGCAGGTTGGCGTAGTAGAGAATACGTATCACAGAGGTCACTGCAGTTATTGTCTCATCCTGCAATTAGGTAATATACCACCGTTAGATCCGCCCAGGCCGGTGGTATTTCATGTTGGAAAATACCGGTACCGGTACCTCATTCATGAGATGATCTCTGGTGAAGGTCCCTGTGTAGACTTTCAACGAGAGAATTTGTTGTAAATTTTCCAGGAGGGAGCGCAATTTCTCCGCGCTATGTCTTGACCAGGATAACGCAAGTGCAACCTAAATAAAATTAGTTTAATTGCTAACAGTATTTTAAAAACTTGTGCAGACGACTAATGTTCACCTGTAAGGGAAGAGGGAGCAGGGCCACACCACGACAGAGGACAGGAACCACGTTCTCCAGGTAGGCCTCGCTGCCCAACACTGGCAACTCGAATACTATCTCGTACACGTTCAGAAAGTTCACATCATCCTGCCGAGAAAAAAATTAAGCATAGGCCGCACCGGTACTAGACATTGTAAGTGATATTCTAGTGGTCCTCCTTTAATAAAAAAAACTTGTGTATGGGTCAAACGTAGTGGTGCTTTGGAGACTTTTCAGGTACATGAGACCAACAGATCAATCGGGTTCAAAAGTAAAATCAAACCTAAACTCAACAGGTTCCTTCCTTTGTCACACTCCCAAGATTAACGTCAATCATGGTAGCCTACCATGGTAGGATATTTGACTGACATTGTGCATCGATTCTATTAATGCATTCTATGCTAAGAGAGCATCGCTGAATGGCTCATCCCAACAAATCTTATTGGGAACCAGTACATCGTCCAAATATCTCATCTAAAATGTTTATCTAGTACTGCTAGTAACTACCCCCTATTGGCAGTGTCGTCAGCAGTGTTGCGGAGCCGTATGAAAAACGACGCCGGCTCCAACCTTTTCAAAAAACCGCTCCGGCTCCAGGTATCATATGGCTCCCACGGCTCCGGCTCCCTAACATTGGAGCAGAGCAAATCTAAATACACCTCTTCACTGAACATCGAACATGCGCTGAACATTTTTCAGGGCCAAAAGTACAAGGTCAAATCCATAGCTGGCACAAATTGGTGAATTTTTTACTGTTTAGCCGGAGCCGTATAAAATTCGGACCTTGGTTACGGTTCCGGCTCCTGGCAAAATCATACAGCTCCCACGGCTCCCGGCTCCGCAACACTAGTCGCAAGTGCCTCGCCACATCCGGATCCGGACGTCAAGTTCGGATCTGACCGCTTGACCTAAAACTCTTTCAGTGCCGGTACAATTAGGTTAACTCCTCAGCTCTCATTGTTCACTACCGTAATCCGGTGCCGGTATATACTGTACATATTTATGATAAAGACTATGATTTGCTGAGGGCTCAAGGTAAAGTACCGGTATGGAGCAATTTGAAGTTTCTTGTAATAAAGGCTTTGGGTGTGATCCTGATCCTGATTTTCTCATACCGGTATATGGATGCTTACGCGGTAGAATCCGGATAAAATGACCCGGATCTGGCAACACTGCCCAGCGGGGTATCCACCTTGATTGACCTTGGCAATATTTGGCTTGCACTTGAGATCCATCTCGAGGTTGCTGCAGAGCATCACGACAGCGTTTACCAGGCCGGCCTCGAAGATAGAGTTGTCCAGGGCAAAGAGCAGATCGTAGGACTTCCTGTACAATAACGCCAAAAGCTCAATTTTTGCGCCTGTTGGTTAAAACAAAACCAGCATTTTTTTTTTATAAAATTTACAGTTAAACCTTTCTGGAAAAATTATTTTTTTTTCTCCAAAAAATAGCAAAATAATTGCTGAATCACACAAAAAGAAACTGAATTTTCAAACACTTTTTACGACAAAACAAGTCAGTCATCAGTGTGCGGTAGAGGCATAAACACGTCTCGGCCCTGGGCCTTTTGTTATGGCCTCTGTGAAAAACAGCAGGCCTATACACTGTGCTAGGGTTTTCCGGCGATGTCCCTAGCTGCCGGGGACTTTCGAGTATCAGAATAGAGAAGCGTAGGCGTTTTTGAGAAGATAATGTCGTCCCCGTGGAAGCTACCGTTTCGCAACACAGAACTCCATACAAAAAGGGACAGAGAAGAGTCTCTTTCGACTGAGGCTCAAGCGCCTGCAAAGAAGATACAGGAAGATCCTTTAGAAAAAGCTATAAGAGAACTTCGCGACCAACAGGCGGCTCTCTTCACGAAAGTAGCGAGGATAGAAGAACAAATAAACAGGCGTCTCAAAGCAATCGAAGAAGATTTTCGTAAGAAAGAAGATCCAACGCCGAAATTGGAGGCGCTCAGAAACGCCGTGGTAGAGCTGCGCGATGAAGACATACCTGGCATCACTCGGGAGATAGAAGAAGTCAACGCGAAAATTGAGGCTGGTGAGAAGAAGACGAAGGAAGACCTGCAGGCGT
>Ga0194123_10007070_pt1 | contig 11344 bp, 10 predicted proteins | sample TA2MahsurfametaG_5_FD_155479 | JGI IMG/M metagenome (GOLD analysis project Ga0194123, IMG submission 155479) | Freshwater microbial communities from Lake Tanganyika, Tanzania - TA2015023 Mahale A surface | ecosystem: Environmental > Aquatic > Freshwater > Lake | place: Tanzania: Lake Tanganyika... | reverse complement strand
CCTAACAAACCCATAATTTACACGCTCTGCAACGGGCAAACCTTGGATATTTTTGTTGTTTAAAATCGGCATTTTAAATCTTCAAGGGTGTAAAAATTAAGCAAATAAATTGTGTTTTGAGATATTCTGTTTCCGGAAGATATCTAAAAATGTTATCATATTTTTCCGTATGTTCTTCTTTTATTTTATCAATAAATTGGTTCAATTCTTCTCTAGTTGGTTTATGTTTTTCAATATTACTCGTTATACAAAATCTTTCAACAATATTAATTAAATCACTCATCATATCAGTTTTATAATATGATTTTATTTCTTTTCTTTCAATGTCTAAAAGTGAATCTGGATATTTATTATTAGTAATATTGCCATAATCTATTCAATACCATTGATATCCAATATCATTTTTTTTAAACATAATATTACTAATACTAACATCAGTATGAATAAATCCTAATTTTCTATAAATATTTATAGATTCAATTATTTGTATTAAAAAATCTAATAATAATTCTTCATTATTTTTAACTTCATCTTTAATACTGGCAAATGTTCCATCTAAAACTGGTTTATATAATAAATAATAACAATTAGGTTGTGAATTTTTTCTAATAAATCTAGCTTTTCTTTTTTCATCTGTTTTTTGTAGAATTATATTTGTTTTAGAATGAGTGAATACACAATTTTTGATTATACCATGATTTTCTAAAAACCATAAATTTATTTGGATATTTTTTAGCAACTAATTTATTAAAATCTATTTGTCTATAATATTCACTTTCAAATTTATTATTTTCATTATATTGATCCATTTTTTCTAATTTCAAAACCAATAATTTATTTTTATTGTTTTTAACTATATAACTATCACCATTTAATCCACTATCTAAATTTTGAACCTAATCAATTTTAATTTTTTTAGTAATATATCAATACTATTGATACTCAATTCATTAATATTTTAATTTTTTCCTACCACCAATTTGATTATTTACATTTATATTTTTTAATTCCAAATATTTTGTCTTGTATTTTATATATTTATCTTTATAATCCATTATATAATATTAATGATAAAAAAAAATATTGTTGAAAATGAATTAAAAATATCATTTTTTGTTGAGTAAAATCGGCATTTTAAATTTTCAAGGGTGTAAATACGCACCGCTCTAAATGTGTAAAAGAGTAATAAAATTATTATTTTATAAAATATATTTTATAAAATAATTATTTAATTATTATTTAAAACCTAATTAGTATTAATTACTAAATGACAGGAGGTTTACTTCAAATAGTTACATCAGGTAAACAAGATATTTATTTAACAATTAATCCAGAAATAACATTTTTTAAGAAAGTATTCAGAAGATATACTAATTTTTCTCTAGAATTAATTGAATTTTTACCAGAATATTTACCTAATTATAATGATAATGTGGTATTTAAAATTAATAAAGGTGATGTTATTCATAGATGTTATTTAGAAGTAGAATTAGATAAACTACAATTTAATGATGATTTAATTGAAAATTTAGATTACATTTCAAGAAAAAAATTAATAAAAGATAATTTAAAAAAAACAATAAGAGAGTGGGAAGAAAAATATAACAATTTAAAAAATTATGTAGATTTAATAATGAAACTATATAGAAATTTAGAAACTTTATTAAATTTAGATAATATAAATATTAATTTTCTAAAAGATGAAGTATCAAAATTTAATTATTTAAATATTGAAAAAAAAATTTTATATATCAAAAAAGTAGAAGAAGTAATTTTTAAAAAAATAGATATTTCTTTATATATAAATAATATAACAAAATTAGTAACTAATAAAGAAGAAAATTATGATAAAAATATATATATTAGTAAATTTGAAATAAAATATGAATTAAAAAAAATGTATATGACAATGATTGAATATTTATCCTTTTATAATAATAATGCTTTAAAATATAAAGAAGAACTAAATAGTATAGATTTTATAGATTTTAATTTTGCAAATTATTTAGGACATAATTATTTTAAATATTTCTTTTTAGAAATAGGGGGAATCAAAGTAGCAGAATACTCCAGTGATGTACTTCATATAAATCAAATGCATTACATTAAAAATGATAATTTTAATAATTATTTAGAAATGATAGGACATATTCCATCATTATATGAATTTAACATTAATGAAAAAGGAAATATAAAAATAAATATTCCATTAATTTTTTGGTTTAATAAGGACACAGGTTTATCATTACCATTAGTTGCCTTACAATATTCAAATATAGTTATTGGAGCAGAAATAAGCGATATTAACGATATTATTTCTTTCGTAGATTTTGAAAAAATGTTTGATAAAATAACTGTATTAACTGTTGATATTGATCAAAATTTTAGTTATAAATTTAATAAAGAATTAATTACAACTTCAAAGAAAGTAAATATAAATTCTAAAAGTATAACATACTATTGTTCATACATAAATGATGAATTTTTAAAAATAAAATATCCAGAATTGTCGTCAAATGATAGACAAATCATTCTTGAAAAAAATGGTACACTATTTACTAAAAATCAGATAACAAAAATAATGAATCCAAATTTAGATGATTTGAAAATAGAAAATATGAATCTATCAACTGGAAACCAACAAAGTTATTTAATCAATAAAATACAATGGGTTGGATTAATGAATGATATAAAAAACCCAATTTATAAAAAAATCGCACCGATAATTGGATCTTATTATCCATATATTGATTTTAATAGATACTTAAGTAAAATAACTTCAATTAATAATAATCCAAAAATAAAATTAATTGCGGAAGTAGTTTTTTTGGATGATATAGAGAGAGAAAAATTTGCTGACTCAAAATTAGAATATGTAATTGAAACAATAGAAGAAGATAAAATTTCAATTATTGAAAAAAATCAATTTGAATATGAATTAAGTTTTGGAAAACCAATAAAAGAATTAATATGGTATATTCAACCAAGTATATATCCTAAAAAGTTTTCAATATATGGTCAAAATTTTAGTAAATTATATAATTATGAAAATTATTTTAAAAATGATCCAATACTAAGACAAAAATTAATATTTAATCAATTAGATTTATTATTAAATAAAGTTGATTTAAACTATTATATTTATGTAATGTCATATAAATATTTAAATAATATGTTACCAAAGGGTTTATATTATTATTCTTTTAGTTTATATCCAGAAGAATCACAACCATCTGGTACTTTTAATTTAAGACAAATAAAAGGAAAACAATATAAATTAGAATTAAATTCAATATTTATGGATGAACTAGAAAATTTAAATAAAATTATATATAAAGCAGATTATAAAAAAGAATTAAAATTACATTTCATAGCAAAAAGTTATAATTTTTTTACAATAGAGAATGGAAATGGTAAACTTTTATTTTATTAATTAGAACCAGAATATAATTTAATATCATCTATTTCAGTTTCTGAATTAATATTAATAGTATTAATATTTATAATAAGTGGATTGTATAAGTTATTTAACTTATTACAAACTAAATAATAACTATTAAATAATTTTATTATTTGATTTAATAAGTCATTAAATTTATCAAAAATAACAACAATATATTTAATTATATTTTCATTAGATAATCTTATAAAATCATTTATTTTTAATAATGGAATTCCTAAAGTAAGAAATAATTTAGAACCAAATATATTTAAAATACTAATTAATCTTTCAATTAAATCATCAATAATTATATTTCTATCTATTTTATTATTTTTAAGAATTGTCCCAACTTTATAATGCAATGGTATCCCGCCTTTTGAACAATCGTATAAACTCAAAAAATAATTTTTAGTTATTGTCAGGAAATCAATTTGTTCATTAAGTGATAATTCCCAAAATTTTTTATTATCAAAAATATCATTCCATTTTTTAAGTGAAATAACTAATGAAATTTTTTTTTTCATTAATTTATAAAAATCATTTAAAACAGTCCAAGATAAATGTTTATATTTTAATTCTAAAATAAATAAATTTTTTAAATTATAGTTAGTACCAATATTAGTATGATATTTTAAAAAAATTCTTAAAATTATACTAAAATTAACATCATCTATTTCATTAATATATGAAATTAATTTAAATAAAAAAACAAGTGGAAATTTAATTTGACTTATCTCATTACAAGTTTTTTCAATATCTATATCTTTCATTAAAATAACAATGAAATAAATATTATATCAAAACTATATTTATTTTCTAAATAAAGGATTTTTAAATCCACATTTACATATTCGTTCTGAAAATCTAACTCGACACATCGGACATAAAATTGAATTTACAGGATTAATTACTTTATCATGTTCTTTTTTAATTTCAATTTTAGTTTTATTTTCAGATCCCATCATATCTAATACTGATACACATGCATTACAAATAATATAACCATTTCGTATATTTGAAATATTATTGGATGATTTACAGTTTTCATCTGGTCTAACACAAATTATGTTGCATACAGAACAATTCATTAAATAATACTCCAAAATATTTTTTATATATTTATATTAGAAACTAATTCAAAATATTTAATATCATTTATTTTTTTTTTAATATATAATATTATAGATAATTATGGGAAGTAAACAAATTTCCTTACCTGAAAATATATATAATATAAATTATATATTTGAAAAAAATATAAAACAAGAAGATAATCCATTTAAGTTTTTTAAAAAAATTTATGGTTTAGATTTATATTTAGCTAGAAACATAAATAATTTAAATTACTATTATATTGACTTTCCAATTAATAAAAATATTAATCCAAATTTTGTAATAAAGTATTTTAAAAATATTGATTATAGAAATGCATTTTCTCACGAGTCTCTAAATTTTTATATAACTAGTAAAATAAGTGATAATAGTTGGAAAGAAGATGAAATATACAAAGGACATAAAACTAATTATAATGTAATTATGACTAATTTTAGTATATTTTTTTACAGTAATGTAAATTTTTTTAATACTAATGTATCTCAAGCAAAATACTATATGAGTTATAAAATTTTTAGTAATCCTATAAATTATATTTTAAGATTCGAGTTAGTTTTAAATAATATGGATTTAGATCAAGATATTGATATTAATGTTTATGTAAATATGATTTATAATTTATTGAAAACAATTCATAAAAAATTCCAAACTAATTTGGATATAATAATCGAAGAACAAGAAATTAAACCAAAAGTAGAAATACCAAAAATAGAAAAACCATGGTGGGAAATATTTGTATGGTGTTCAAATAGTAGAAAAGAAAAGCCTACTTTTGTTGATGCAGAAACTCAAACTAATACAAGTTAAGATATCAATAAAAAATGAAATTTAACTATATAAACATTTAATTTAATTAACTATTAATAAATTAAATGGGTGTACCAGGATTTTTCTTATGGTTAATGAAAAACTACAAAAAAGAAGGTTTTGTTTTTTCTAAAGAACGACTTTCAATGGTCGATATTAAAAAATTAAATAATCAAGAACAAATTGATAAAGCATTAAAAACTAATCTATATGTTGAACCTTTATTAAATGATGTTAATTCGATTGATTGGTTTTTAATTGATGCCAACTGTTTAATTCATCCAGTCTGTTTTAAGGTTGTAGCTGAAAATCCAGATCTAAAAGATAATGCAAAATTAGAAGCCAAAATGATGATATCAGTTTTAAGTTATTTAGATAAAATTATTCAATATGTTAATCCAAAAAAAGGAGTATATTTAGCGATAGATGGAGTAGCACCAGTAGCTAAAATCAAACAACAAAGATCAAGAAGATTTAAATCCATAGCAGATAAAAGTTTATGGGATAATATCAAGAAAAAGCACACACAACCAACTGGAAATTACTGGAATAATAATGCTGTTACTCCAGGAACTACATTTATGGTCAATTTACATAATCGAATTATAGAATGGTGTAAAAATAAAACCATTGAAATTATATATTCCAGTTGTTTTACACCAGCAGAAGGTGAACACAAGTTATTGCAATTTATAAGATCCAATCAAAAATCAAATATTAATTATTCATATGTTATTTATGGACTTGATGCTGATTTAATTTTCTTAGCATTATCAACTGAATCTAATTCAATATATTTATTAAGAGAAGCAAATGAAATTAATAAAAATGAGTCCAAAGAAGTGTTAAATTTTGTTAGTATTAAAATAATGAGAGAATCAATAGTAAATACAATGACAAAATATGTTTTAGAATCAACAGATGAAAAATTATATGGATTTGATAAAATGGATCCAACAAGATTAGTAAATGATTTTATTTTTATGTGTTATTTTTTAGGTAATGATTTTTTACCTCATATTCCATCATTAGATATTCATCGAGATGGAATAGAAAGTTTAATAGTAGCATGGGCAGAAACGATGAAGGAATTAATATTAAATAATAATAAGTTAGTATATTTATTAAATGAAAATAAAGATCTTCAAAGTAAAACTCTTAAAAAAGTAAATAACGATTTTATCAATAAATTTATTAGCAAGTTAGCATCAACAGAAGAAGGTATTCTAAAAGAAAATTTTGCAAAAGGGCGTAAAAGAATGAAATGTGAAGGAACACCATATGAACAAGAAGTATTTAGAATAGAAAATTTACAGTTTAAGATAGATGATCCAATTAGTTTAGGATCAGATGAACCTGAAAAATGGAGAGCAAGATATTATAACCATTATTGGGATGTTAAATTAGATGAACTAGAAGAATTTAGTGAAAAATTAGTTAAACATTATTTAATTGGTATAAAATGGGTAACTCAATATTATTTTGATAAGTGTTCGTCATGGGATTGGTATTATCCATTTGAACATCCACCATTTATTTCAGATATAGCTAAATATTTGAATAAAATAGATATCAATAAAATGAAATTTACAATAGGAAAACCTTTAAAGCCATTTATGCAATTACTAGCAGTATTGCCCCCTCAATCAAATTACTTATTACCAATCAGTTTAAAAAAATTAGTATTGAATCAAAATTCATCAATTGCTTTCATGTATCCAATTGAATTTGAACAGGATTTTATAAATAAGAAAAAATACTGGATGGGTATACCAAAGTTACCACCTTTAGATTTAGATATGTTAAAATATTCTTATTTCAAGTATGCAGATGAAATTAAAAAAGAGGATTCTGAAAGGAATGAGTATAAAAGCCCCTATGAATTTAATATAAAAGTGTAGAAATTTTCATTAAGTTACAACAAATATCTAAAATTTTAATATTTCTTTATTAAATACAGATATATATATTATCTTAATTTATTAGAATGAAATTATATTCAATATTAAAAAATTTAAAAAATATAATAATTATAAAAAAATATTTATGATTTAGATTGTGATTAAATGTATACAATAATATTTATAAAAATATGATTTATTAAGATAATACCTATTTTAATCCTTAAAATAATTAATTTATGTTATAAAGAAACTATTTAGTAACGGTTAATAATATAAAAAAATATAATATAGATTAATTAATGGAAAAAAAAAATTTAAAAAATGAAAATTCAGAATATAAAAACTATAATTTAATTCCAGAGAGAATTAATTTTATTCAGAAAATGATTGGTAAAAATAGTATTGAACCTATTATTGATTTTAAAAACTCATCTGAATCATTTGAATATCAAATTAATTCTGAAGATATTCGGGAACTATTACCAAAAAAATATATAGATTTTGGAAAGGCAATTAATGAACTTGGAGGTAAATTATTATATATTAAAAGCGGATCAACTGGACATACTTTTAAAGGAGTTCATCCTCCACCAAATGAAAATTGTAAACAACCATATGCTTTAAAAATAGTAGCTTATCCTAAAAAAGAAAATTATGGTGATATGTATAATATTAAAAGACCAGAAAATACTGAATTATTAATGATAAGATTATTGTCATACTTTGTAGTTAACAAGCAAACACCTCATATAGTTTTACCAATTACTACATTTAATACTAGTATAAAACCATTTTTAAGTTTGACAAAATCAAACATTGTTAATAATAAAAAATTTGAGCAATTTGTTGAAAGATATGAAAAAGGAGAATATTATCAAAATGTTTCAATTTTAGTAAGTGAATGGGCAAATGGTGGAGATTTATTAGATTATATTAGAAAAAACTATAAATCCATGAAAATAAAACATTGGCGAACTATATTATATCAAATATTATCAGTATTAGCAATTATTCAAACTAAATATCCTTCATTTAGACATAATGACATGAAAGCAAATAATATATTAATTCACAATATAGATGTTGATGAAGAAAATAAGAAATATTTATATAAAATAAATAATCAAACTTATATTGTACCAAATATAGGTTTTCAAATAAAATTATGGGATTTTGATTTTGCATGTATTCCTGGAATAGTTGATAATTCTAAGGTTGAAGCTGAGTGGACGGATAAAATTAATGTAAAACCAGAGCAAAATAGATATTATGATATTCATTATTTTTTGAATACATTGACAAAAAAAGGTTTCTTTCCAGAATTTTTGACTGCTGATGAAATACCTGAAAAAGTAAAAGATTTTTTCCTAAGAGTAGTTCCAGATAAATATAGAGAAGGTAAATTAATATCAGATAGAGGTAGAATTTTAGTTAATGATGAGTATTTAACTCCTGATGAAATACTTAAAAATGATAAATTTTTTAAAGTTATGAGAAAATAAATTATAATAATATTTATTTTGACATAATTATGAATATTCTTTTGATGATATTTCATTTATTGTTGGAATTAAACTATTTTCAGAGTCATTTATAAATGCTTCACTATTAGACTGAGGTTTAATGAATAATTCATTAAAATTTTCAGTTGGTACAAAATGATTATTAAAAGATTCATTCATTTTTGTATTGTTTTTATTATTTCTTTCAATAGCATGTTGTTGATTTTTAGTTGGATTTATTTGATCTTTAATATGACTTTGATTTCTTGGTGATGATTCTAATTTATAACCGCTTATATTTTTTTTTTCATTATTTACACATTTGGGATAAATTTTATCAACTAATTTAATATTGATAATAGTAAAAAATCCATACTTACTATGATTTTGATAAAAATTATCTTCTCTTAAGAATGATTCTATATTAATTACAAATGATCCAATCAACTTATTATAATAAAAAATATCTGAACTAAAATTAAATGATTCTAATTCTTTACCTCTAGGATTTTCATAATAATTAATTTGATCTATTAGTTTCAAATTTAAAAATTTGTATCCAGAACAATTAAATATGCGTTCTAAATGAACAATAATTTCTTTCTTTAATTCATTTGAAGCTTTTATTTTTTTTCCTCTTGATGCTGTTAATTCATAAATATTAATGTTAGTTGTTACCATATTATTAATAAATCTGTATAATCTATAAGTTTCATCATTTATTTCATTAATATTATTTTGAGATTCATATGGTACTTGATGTAAATTAGAATCAACAATTTTTTTATTTGTATCGATACCTTCTATAAATTTTTCTGTATTAAAAATTGTAAAAATTCTTCTTATTTTATTTAATATTTCACCGTTCATTAAATGATTTATTATTACTATCATAATTATTAAGATTATTATTTTATTAACCATATTCATCATATACTATATTTTTATTACTTAGATATTTTTTTTAATATTTTACACGTTTAAAATAAATTAACATTAATAAATTTTAATATATTACACCTTTTTCACTGAAAAATAGGACAGTAAAAAAATTTAAAGTTTTGTTAATTTATAATATTAGTTATACTATGGTTTATATATTTCCTATTAACTCCTACTGAAATTCCTAAGCTCTCAAAGCGAAATTATAAGGCTTTTCATATAGTAGTTTAAAAAATAAAAGCATCTATCCGCTTATAATTAAGCTGTCAAGTAGATGCATGCCCATTAAAAAGGATTAAGTTCCAAGGGTGCAATTACTACTTTTTTTACTGTCCCATTTTTCAGTGAAAAAGGTGTAATACTTTTGTGCAATTATAATTTAATTATCTATAACTGACCAAGGAAAAATACTGAATAATGTTAGCTATTATATTCATTATTAAATAAATATAATAACATATCTTCAAATTAAAATAAATGAGTTATGGTCTACAGATCCTATGACCCTCCGGGGAAAACGGTGATGAGCAGTTCATACTGAGCCCATTCCTTCAACACTGTCTTCCATTCCTTCTTCAACACTGTCTTCCATTCCTTCTTCAACACTGTCTTCCATTCCTTCTTCGACACTGTCTTCCATTCCTTCTTCGACACTGTCTTCCATGCCTTCTTCGACACTGTCTTCCATGCCTTCTTCAACACTGTCTTCCATGCCTTCTTCTACACTGTCTTCCATGCCTTCTTCAATGCTATTTTCTAATCCTTCTTTAGCATCTTTAACATTGATATAATCGAGAGTTAGGACAAAACCTACGGCTATCATGATCGCCATTTTAGGATCTTTATTACCTCTAACAATAACCAAAAATAATATTAAAATTCTGAATAATGTATTTTTAAATAAATTCTTAATAAAATTTGGTAAATTTGGACCTAATAAAGCAGCATATAAACCTAATCCAATAGTTATAGCCGTAGAAACATATTTGTTATTAACAACTTCCATACTATATATATAATAATTAGATTATTTTATAAATAATATTTTAAATTAATTTATCCTTGAGTCTTCGAACATTATCTATTTAATTCTGATTTACAAACTAATTGATTATGTTCAGATTCAAACTAAATTTATTTTTTACATTTACTGATTACAGACCCTATGACCCCGCGAGGAAAACATTGGTGTGCACATCAAGGGACCTCATACTCTTTCAGAAAGTTGCATCCCCATTCATTCAACATTGTCTTCCATTCCTTCTTCAACGCTGTCTTCCATTCCTTCTTCAACGCTGTCTTCCATTCCTTCTTCAACGCTGTCTTCCATTCCTTCTTCAACGCTGTCTTCCATTCCTTCTTCAACGCTGTCTTCCATTCCTTCTTCTACACTGTCTTCCATGCCTTCTTCTACACTGTCTTCCATTCCTTCTTCAACACTGTCTTCCATTCCTTCTTCAACACTGTCTTCCATTCCTTCTTCAACACTGTCTTCCATGCCTTCTTCTACACTGTCTTCCATGCCTTCTTCTACACTGTCTTCCATGCCTTCTTCAATGCTATTTTCTAATCCTTCTTTAGCATCTTTAACATTGATATAATCGAGAGTTAGGACAAAACCTACGGCTATCATG
>Ga0194123_10007069_pt1 | contig 11345 bp, 7 predicted proteins | sample TA2MahsurfametaG_5_FD_155479 | JGI IMG/M metagenome (GOLD analysis project Ga0194123, IMG submission 155479) | Freshwater microbial communities from Lake Tanganyika, Tanzania - TA2015023 Mahale A surface | ecosystem: Environmental > Aquatic > Freshwater > Lake | place: Tanzania: Lake Tanganyika... | reverse complement strand
GCAATTCGCGCGGGTCGGCACTGGGTGTGGCCACCAAGCGATCCGCCAATGATGGCGTTCGGTTGGCCTGTTGCGCGCGATTGCGCAGACTTCCGTTGATGGTGAAATTGGCTGAAGTTAATCGCGCTAAGCCTTGTTGCTCCTGCCAACGGTAACGATTCTGGCGTCTACCCAGTTCATCTGAACTGTATGGATCGAGGCTGGCTGAGAAAAACATACTCAGCCGCTCCGTAAAATTGGTACGCCCACTGAGTTGAAGCAAGGATAGTTTGAAGCTGTCCGCAGCGAGGTTGTAGGTTCCATTGAGCCCAAACGAATCAAAGATCTTAAACTTCTTGATGATCTGGCCCGTGTCTGTTTTGGTCCTCCATTTTCCTTCAACCAGATTATCGAGCGAAAAATTGATGGAATTGCTGCGGCCTGAACCAGCTCCACCGTATCCAAATCCACCAAATCGATCATAAAGACGGGTATTGCCCAAGCTATCGCTTTGAACGCGTTGAAAGAAACCAAAATTTGGGTCTGAGAAATCGGGACGCCACAGATAGCTAATTCTGGGATTGATGACATGTCTGAGTGCGGCCAGTCGTCCCCTTTTTGTTTGTATCAGTCCGTATATTCTGGTGTTCATACTGAGACTAAAACTATAATCATAGTTACGAAAAAACCCATCTGCTGTGTCCGTACGAACGATCCTGGCCGTATCATCGTAGAAACGATTCAACTGCCGCATGCTCCATCGTTCATTATAGGTAAACGAGGGGGAGAACTGCAGATAACGCGCAATAATGACAGCAGCAGAACTAATCGGCAAACTATGTTGGACACCGCCGTTGAAGTTTCTGAGTAAGGCCTCCGAGAAAAAGGTGCTGTCGGGCGCCTGGGTGGTGCTTCGAAAGTTGGTTTGGTAGGTGAGTCCAATTTTCTCGTACCATTTGGCATCCCCGAGTTGGATTTTTCTTTTAAAGGGCTCGATCCTGTTCATGCTGAGCGAACCTTCAGGCAAGGTTAAATTCACTTGCTTGGTTTGTGTATTTTGGTTGTGGCGCGCCGCTAACGATAATCGAAATGGACTATTGGCGAAACTCTGGTTGTAGGAAATGGAAGAATTGAGCTGGTTTTGTAGAAATTGGGTGGTCGCAAAAGAATTGTTTGATAAAAAGGTGCTGGTTCCGGCCGTAACACTGGCTGTGAATCTTCTGAGTGGATGGGCTTTGGCATCTTGCTGGTGGTTCCACCGGATGAAAAAATCGCGATTCGACACCCGGTCATCGGCCCGGGCATCGCCTCTTTGTTGGTTGCTGTAGCTGAGTTCGAGTCGACCCGAATATCGATAGCGACGGGTATACTGTAAGGCGGGACCCAAACGGTAACTACCTAAAGAGTATAAATCGCCCCGTAAGGTCAAGTCTAAATAATCGCTCAGCGCGAAATAATACCCCAGATTTCGAAGAAAAAAGCCCAATTCTGGCGATCTGCCGTACTCTGGCGGCAATAGACCGGAACGCTGCCCTTTAAGGGAGGGAATAATGGCAAAAGGTAAACCAACCGGCAAGGGAACGCCCGCCATCACCAAATAAGCCGGACCGCTGACAACCCGTTTGTTGGGCACAATATGTGCTTTGGATAGATTGAGGAAGAAATGGGGCGCGTCTGTGTTTGAACACGTGGTCATCTGCGTGTTTTTCATGTAGATGCTCTGGTCGTTGTTGAGCCGCACCGAGCGACCAACCATATACAGTTCGCCGTCTTGAGTCACCAATTTTGAAACACTGGCTCTTCTGGTTTTGAAATTATAGCGAATGCGTTCGCTGTCGAAAGTTTGATCTCCATCCTGAAAGCTGGGCTTGCCAACAAGTGCGCCTGAACTATCGCTGCCCGCTGTAGCCGACACCTCCCGCCCCTGCCAATCCTGTTCAATTTGATGCGCTTTTAGTTGAATGCTGCCATACTCCATATGGGCTTCTTTGTAGAGGTAGGCGCGCGATCGAAGCAAGTCCAATACGAGTGAGTCGCTGGAACCATAACGAACAGGCAAATCAAGAACAGAACTGGTATCTTGTGCTTGAACATCATGGCCATTGCAAAAGCCCATCAGGCAGATGATGACCACAATGTGCACAAATTTTACGTTCTTTATCACCTTACACCTTTTACCTTTGCTTTTCGATTGAATATGGTGCACAAAGGTAGCCAAAGCCGCAACAACCACGCCAGCCGATGGCTGATTAGGTCGTTCTTAACCGCAATCCTCGTGTTGGGTGTTTTTTCACCCACGGGCTTAAGGGCTTTTAAACTCAGAACGGTGGTCATCGACGCCGGGCATGGCGGGCATGATTCGGGATGTTTGGGCGCAAAGTCTAAAGAAAAGGATGTGGCGCTCAAACTGGCCACTGAAGTAGGGCGAAAAATTCGGGCGAAGCATCCCGATGTCAAAGTGGTTTATACGCGGCAGGATGACCGATTTTTAGAGCTTCACCAAAGGGCATCGCTGGCGAACCGCGAACAGGCGGATTTATTTATCTCGATTCACCTGAACAGCGCCAAACCTACGGCCTATGGAACCGAGACCTACACCCAAGGATTGCACGTAACCGAAGCCAATCTGTCTGTCTCCAAGCGCGAAAATGCCTCGATACTTATGGAGAGCGATTACGTTCAAAATTATGATGGTTTTAACCCTGGCGACCCAACAGCACACATCGTCTTTGAATTGTTCCAATCGGCCTACCGCAACCAAAGTGTTCGGCTGGCTGGTTTGGTTGAAGAACAATTCAAAACCTTGGCCGGACGGCACTCAAGGGGGGTAAAACAGGCTGGATTTCTGGTGTTGTACCGGACCACTATGCCCGCTCTACTCATTGAAGCTGGTTTTCTCACCAATCCCCAAGAAGAACGTTTTCTGAATACAACAGAGGGTGAAGATAAAATCACAACAGCCATAGTGCGAGCTTTTAGTCAGTACAAAAAGGAAACCGACCAACCTTAGTCAGTAGATCTTATCCCCATCATACAAACATGCAAAATTCGGGCAGCGACAAATTTAAAATCGGCAAACAGGAGGTTAGGTTAGGACTTTTCGCAGCCATGGCCATTGGTTTACTTATTTTCGGTTTTAATTTTCTCAAAGGTGAGAATGTCTTCAACAGCAACCTAACCTATTACGTTCGTTATCCCAATGCGCTGAATCTACAGTCCTCATCACCAGTATTGTTTCGGGGCGTTAAGGTAGGGTCGGTCCGTGAAGTCATCTTGCAACCGGAGGGTGTGCTGATCGAGTTTTATGCACGTGAAGATATTCAGATCCCTGTGGGTTCAGAGGCAAGGGTCATTAGTACGGACTTGTTTAATACCCGTGCTATCGAGATCCTATTTTCTAAGAATAACGAGTTAGCCGTATCTTATGATACACTCATAGGCACGGTTGAAACGGCACTTTTAGAAAAAATTGCGGATCAGGTTACCCCGATGCGCAATCGGATCGATAGTTTGCTGATAACAACACAGCGGCTGCTGGCTGCGGTAAATCCCGATGAGCTGAACAGAACGGTTGGGCATGTTGAAGCAGCCACCGGGCAACTGGCTGAAATGAGTCTGTCGATGAAAGGTCCACTCAACAGAAGCTTAACACATATTGAGTCGATTAGCGCAAACCTTGCCAAAAACAATGAGCAGATCAATAAAATAGTCTATAACGCGGGCAAAATCAGCGATAGCTTATCGGCTATTTCCATGCAACCCACCCTTACATCGCTCAATCAGAATTTAGCGACTTTATCGGGGATACTTCAAAAAATAGAACATGGGGATGGCACAATGGGCAAAATGGTACACGATTCTTCCCTGTACCATCGATTAGACGAATCGGCAAAATCGTTGAATCTGTTGATGGAAGATTTTAGAAAACAGCCACGCCGCTACCTCAACTTTAGTGTATTTGGTGGAAAAATTAAGGAGGGTCAGAAATAAATACCCTTAAGGATGAACAATCAGTAATCGGCCTATTTGAGGATTCCCATTCAACGGCTCACATTTGAGCAGATAAAGACCTGAAGGCATCTGACTCACATCAATGATTTCCCCCTCGTTTTCTACCCTACCACGACGGATGTTCTGACCATGAGGGGAACACAAACTCCAGTTGAATGCACCTTCAAGACCTTTTACCCGTACAAAATCATGTGCAGGGTTGGGATAGATCCTGAGTAGTTCCTCCTCCGATGATTCGATAGAGGTGCCTAGTGTGTTGAGGCGCTGCACGCTGCTGCTGCCTTTCAGCAATAAATTACCCGGGTCTAGGGTAACAGCCGTTACAGGCGATGAACCCACGTTAAATCGGCTAATACCGGCAGAAGGATCAACCCGAAGCATTCGGGTGGTACCCCCTGAGGTGATTTGAATGGGGAGCGTGGTGCTAAAAAATGGCGTGTTTATGCTGGTTGTGGTTTGGTCGGGCCAGACATAAATAGTGGAATCGACTTGATTCCAGCGTATGGTGTATGATGGAAATCCCTCACCATAAATCCACTCCTGAACAAAATTGCTCAATGGCACTTGGGTGAAAGACTCGACTATGCTGCGAAAATCATTGGTGGTGCTCACATCATGGGCTTTCAGCGATAGAAAATGCCTTAAGGCCGCATAGAACAAAGAATCATTACCAATTTCCCATCGCAGTATGTGAATGACAGCGGCCGCCTTCTTGTACGTGAGATTACTGCTGAATATTCGGTTGACGCCAGAACCTGCAGGAACATAAACCGACCCTGTGGGCTGTCGTCCAGAGTTTTGTGTGTTGGTCATCCAGCCATCTGCATTGGCACGGCCAAAAGCCATTTCCCGATAAAGATATTCACCATACGAGGCAAATCCCTCATTAATCCAGATGTCACTCCAGCTGGCACAGGTAACCAAATCTCCAAACCACTGATGCGCAAGTTCGTGGGATGTTAAGTCCTGGCTGAAGGTGCCCATGGTACTCATGGTTTGGTGTTCCATGCCGCCACCAAGTGGCGCCATCATGTGCCCGTATTTTTCTTGCCAAAAAGGATATAACCCCCATATGGTCGAGAATCGCTCGATCATATCATCGGTGGCGTTCATATTAGGCCTCCAGAAATTGAGGGCTGTTTGGTTACTCGAATTGGTGCGGTTGTACACCCAATGTTGCACCAGGATGGAGTCGGGTGCTAAGGCAGCTGGGTTGGCATAGGTCAAGTACTCCACATAATCCGTTACAGAAAAGGCAATGAGATAGAAGGCTTGTGGAAGGCGTGTACGCCAATGAAAACGGGTTTTATTGCCTGTTAAAGGCAATACCTGAGTTAAAATACCATTCGATGCGACTTTATTGGGATTGAGTGTGGTGCCGAAGAAATCTACTGAATCGATTTTGTCCCACAAATCCTGTTTGCAGGGCAGCCAATCGATAGCACCGAAAGGCTCAGATAATGTCCAGGTGACCTGTGCACCCCAAGTAGGACTCTGGGCGTTGCTCACGCCGCTAAAAAAACCACTGCTCGTTGGCACTGCACTATACCAAACTTCTAAAGATACATTGGCCTGAGTGGGCAAAGCAGACAGCAATGGAACACGAACGACATGATTCAAGCGGCTGAAGGTGGTCATGCGCTGCCCATTAATTCGGATTGAGTCGATGGTATTGTTGTCGTTGAGCTCAAACCAAAAGGTATCCATCTCGGCTGAAATAACTTTGGCATCAAACCGGACCTTTCCACCCAAAGAGGTGCTGGTGTTGCTCACCTCTAAATCGATCACATAATAATGTATGTCGTAGTTGTCGCTTCCCCGGTTAGCACGCTGGAGTCGGGTGGCCGACATCCAAGATCCACCCGCTCTTGCTTTTACGGCAGAACATTCATGATCATGACCATTTTGCTGGGCCAGTACTGCTGTTGGATTCAATTGAATCAGTGCGCATAAAAAAGCGGTAATTCCAATGCGGAGAAATGAACACGGTATTTTGATTACTGATGGTTTCATGGAGTGGGGTATTGACTGAGTTGGCTTGAATTGAGTGATGTTATTTGTTAATAATATTTTGCCACAAAAAGCGGCGCAGACAACAAAAATAGCTATGAATTGATCAATTGAGACTCAAATTGGAGGTGGTATAGACGGCTGTAGTGGCCTTCTGCGTCGAGTAATTGGGCATGCGTTCCTCTTTCCACAATTTCACCCTTTTCCAATACAAGGATTTCATCGGCATCGCGTATGGTCGATAGCCTGTGGGCCACTACCAAAGCAGAACGATTGGCCAATAGGCTATTCAATGCCGTCTGAAGTAATGCTTCCGTCTCTGAATCGACCGAAGCCGTTGCCTCATCGAGCACCACAATAGGTGGATTGAGGACCATCATCCGCAGAAATGCAATCAATTGTCGCTGACCGGTCGACAAAGCTGCGCCCCGCTCGCGCACTTCATAGGCCAACTCACCCGGCAAGCGTTCCAAAAACCGATAAATTCCGGCATCACGAGCGAGGTTCCTGATCTTGTCTCTGGTAAATTCTACCACGAAGTTCTGGCAACGGGATGTCTTCAATGGACACACCGTCTACACAGACAGATCCTGAACTGTGCGCATAAAATCGGCCTAAAACATTGACTACAGAAGTCTTGCCCGACCCTGTACTACCCACCAATGCCACTCGTTTGCCGGGTTTAAGCCGAAAGCTAACACCTTTCAAAACGGGGAGATCGGGTCGATAGCTAAAATGAACATCTTGAAACACAATCGAACCATCGGTCGACAACGGCCTGGTTTGTCCAAAATCTTCTTCCTGTTCATTGACTTCCATCAACTTAAAAACCCGCTCCGCAGCCACAACCCCCATCTGCAGGCTGTTGAACTTATCCGCCAGCAACCGAATGGGTCTAAAAAATTGATTTAAGTAGAGAATGAAGGCAATCAGTACGCCAGGGCTCACCCCGCCTCCCACGGCTTGAAGTGCGCCCCAGCTGACCACCAATCCGAGGGATACTGCGGTGAGAATTTCCACCACAGGAAAAAAGACCGAATAGTATAGAACGCCCCTTAAATGGGCCTGCTGCAATTCATGGTTGACCGACTCGAAGGTCTTGAGGCGCTCCTTCTCGCGATTGAACACCTGAATAATGCCCATGCCCGTCAGATGCTCTTGCACATAGGTATTGAGTCGAGCCACTTCGCGCCTGACTTCCTGGTATGAGGTTCTCACCTTTTCTTTGAAGAGCCAGGTAGCCCAAAGCAATGGCGGCAAAACAATCAAACCAATGAGCGTGAGTCGCCAATCGGTGTATAACATGATGGCCAGTAAAACCAAGAGTTGTAATAAATCGCCCCAAATGGTGAGCAGTCCTTGGGAAAACACTTCAGCAATCGACTCAATATCGCTGATGGTTCGGGTGGTGAGCGTGCCCACAGGCGTACGATCGTAATAACTCAGACGTAGGGTCGACAGGTGGTGAAACAACTTCTGCCTGAGTTGCCGCACCACGGCTTGTCCGAGCCATGCACTTTGATAGGTAAAGTAATAACGAAACAAGGATTCTACCATCAAAAGGCCGATCATCCAAAGGGTATACTTCAACAAGCCATGCACATCACCTTGCTGCATCGGCCCATCTACCATGTTTTGGATCAACATAGGACGTACAGGTGAGATCAGGGCCAAAGCCAGTACCAAAACCATAATAAGAAAGACCACCAAACGGTTTTCCCGAAGCAGATTAAAGGTCTTCCTGATTAAATAAGCGTTATCGACGCTCGGTTTTTCACCCATGGGTTTTGGCTGTTAGTGATAAGGGGTCTGGTGATGGGTTGATATAGATCGTATTGGGATAGGCCACCTCTTCAAGAAACAAACCATAGGGCGGTGCAGCCAGCCCGCACTTCCGTTCGGGTGAGTCTTGTAAAAGTCTCGTCCACCATTCCACTGTCTTCTTTCCTTGGGCAATCGCCAGTAGGCTACCCACGACCGCACGCACCATTTGCCGAAGAAACCGGTTGGCCTGAATGGTAAAAATGAGTTGATGTGTGTCGATGACCCAGTCCGCCCGTGTAACTGTGCACAAATTGGTATGGTTGCCCCCATGCGTTTTGGCGAAACAACCAAAATCCGATTGTTGGAGGAGCATTTTCGCCGCATCAGGAATCAATTCAACCTTAGGGAGCGATTGTAGGTACCATGACCGATCCACCAAAAAAGGATCCGGTGTTCGGTGGATGTAGTAGCGATACAAGCGATTCAGGGCTGAGTACCGGGCATGTGCATCGGGAGCCACTTCATGTATCTGATTGATGCGAATATCTGTAGGCAACAATTGGTTGAGTTTGCCGGCTAAGTCTATTGGTAACTCAGACATAAAGTCGAAATGCGCCACCATCTGCCGTGCGTGAACACCTGTATCGGTTCTTCCCTGTCCGGTAATGGCCACCGGTTCCCTGAGTAGCGTTGCCATTGCATTTTGAAGCATTTGTTGAATGCCTATGGCGTTTTTTTGCGCTTGCCATCCGTGGTAGCGTGCTCCATGATAGGCAAACCAAATAAAATAGCGCCTTGAAAACATCAAGCGCAATTTTCGAGCATTATGGCTAATCCTTGTCCGACGCCCACACAAAGGGCCGCCACACCATATCGCACAGCAGAATCGTCTTTCATTTGGTGTACGAGTGTGGTCGTGATTCGTGCACCGGAACAGCCCAATGGATGACCCAATGCAATGGCCCCTCCCCTTTTATTGACACGACTGGGGTCTATTTGCAATTCTTGAATGCAGGCCACGGCTTGAGCCGCGAAAGCCTCGTTCAATTCGAAAAGATCAACATCACTGATTTTGATTCCCGTTCGGTTCAACAATCGCTGGATGGCCGGTACGGGACCAATGCCCATATAGGCCGGATCTACGCCAACCGCAGCGGCACCCACTACTCGGGCCAATGGGGTTAAGGCGTGGGTCTTTAATGCTGACTCATTCACCATGAGAACGCAAGCGGCACCGTCATTCATGCCCGAGCTATTACCAGCCGTAACACTACCATCTTTTCGAAAGGCAGGTTTGAGCGCAGACAGTTGCTCCAGGCTGCTGAATCTGGGGTGTTCATCCACTTCAAACATTCTGTTGGGCGCTTTTTCAACCTTGACCTCCACCGGCACCAATTCGGATTTAAATTGGCCTTCAGCAGCTGCACGCGCGTAATTTGATTGCGACAAATAGGCAAACTCGTCCTGTTGCACGCGGCCAATTCGATACCGTTCGGCCACATTCTCTGCCGTCTCACCCATGCTGTAGGGATGGTAGCGTTCTGTTAATGCCGTGTTGGTGAACCGCCAGCCCAAAGTTGTATCATAGGCTTCGATTTTTCGGGAAAACGCCTGTTCAGGTTTGGCCATCACCCAAGGTGCACGGGTCATGCTTTCAACACCACCTGCAATATAAGCCTCGCCTTCACCCAATGCAATGGCCCGGTAGGCATCGATTAGTGCTTGTAGTCCGCTGGCACAGAGTCGATTCACAGTCACCCCGCCCACCCCTACAGGAAGTCCTGCCAAAAGTGCTGCCATTCGGGCTACGTTTCGGTTATCTTCTCCGGCCTGATTGGCCGCGCCCAGCACAACATCCTCAACCACATTCGGATCAAAACTGGGATTTCTTGCCAAGAGAGCCCGTATGCTGGTTGATGCGAGATCGTCTGGACGAACCCCAGACAGTGACCCCCCCAGTTTTCCAATGGGCGTGCGACACGCGTCGACCAGATAAACGGGCTGTATTTTTGACATAACCGCAAAAATAGAAAACAATTTCTTTGATTTTTTTCATAATATCGTGCTTTCAAACATATGATCAGCTTGTTCCCCCACCTTATACCGGTTGTATATGTGGATGAACTCGGAGCGGGACGCAATACGTTTCGCGAACATTTTCAATCGTTTTTCGAGCTGTTTACCTGCTCCGATGCTTCTTTGGCTCTTCAGGTACTGCAAAACCGTCCGGGTTGTGTACTACTCACCCACCTACGACTTGCAAAAGCCTCTGGTAAAGCCCCTGGTTTTGATTTAATATCGGAGGTGCAACAGAAATTTTCATCAAGTCAGTGCATACTGCTTCATGCAGAAGCGGACACAGGATTAGTTGATGGAAATCCTTTAATGGCTTCCATATTCCGTTCCGTGCGAACGCCTTATGCGGTACCGACATTGCGTTCCATCATACAGCGCGCCTATGAATTAACATGGAACAACATGCAAATGGGAGCCATCCGTCAAGAGCTTGAAACGTCGAGGTCAGCTCGAGATTGGCTCACTTATAAAATAGACACTGAATTTTTCGAGCCAGTCATGCAGTTAGAAGCCCTTTGCAGGTCCGTAGTTGAACATCAAGACACGACGCCAGCGCATGAGCTTGCCCAGTTTCTGCTCAGAAGATTGACCATATTGGGCTCCGGAAGAGCACGTTTTCGGGATTTATATCGGGGAAGTCGGGTTGAACTTCTTCCCGAAAATCTGGAAGCCCATGGATTGTTTCGCTTTCTGATCAACTCGATTTGTGCAGTTTACGGCCTGGAGCATGATCGGATTCGTGTCGAAGTGACTGAAAACAGCATTTGGATCGGTGATTACGAAAAAATCAAGATGGTTTTGCTTGAATTGCTCAACAATGCCGCGCGCAGTGCTGAATTTGGCCAAGCACCCACAGGAATAACGCTGTCCGCCCAAATTCAAGCGGACATTGTTCAATTGGAAGTGACCGATTATGGAAGGGGCATCGCGATAACCCAGCAAGAACGCGTGTTCCGCTTATTTGAACGCAGCGAAACCGGAGATGCCTTTGGAATGGGCTTGTTTATTGTCCGAGAGACAGTGAAACAAATGGGGGGCGACATCCACTTGAAGAGTGAGGTCGGTAAAGGGTCTACTTTTCAGATACGAATTCCGAACCTTTTGTCGCAACAGCATCGTTTCGCGGTGTGAAATGCGGCTTGTGGTGCGACAAAATGTCAGTTAGCCAATTGTGGCAAAGTAGTTGCCCAATGGTGTGTAAAAAACATCATGGAGAAAAAAGGTCATATTTCGGTCAACACGGGAAACATTTTCCCAATCATCAAAAAATCCCTTTATTCCAATCAGGAAGTATTTTTGAGGGAATTGGTCAGTAATGCAGTCGATGCAACGCAAAAGTTGAATGCATTAGCTTCTATCGGTGAATTCAAAGGTGAAACAGGCGACACCTCGGTCCGGGTGAAGATCGACAAAGAGAAGAAAACCATCACCATATCAGACCGAGGCATCGGAATGACGGGTGAGGAGGTTGATAAATACATCAATCAAATCGCCTTTAGTGGTGC
>Ga0194123_10007065_pt1 | contig 11347 bp, 12 predicted proteins | sample TA2MahsurfametaG_5_FD_155479 | JGI IMG/M metagenome (GOLD analysis project Ga0194123, IMG submission 155479) | Freshwater microbial communities from Lake Tanganyika, Tanzania - TA2015023 Mahale A surface | ecosystem: Environmental > Aquatic > Freshwater > Lake | place: Tanzania: Lake Tanganyika... | reverse complement strand
CGCCGATCATCGCCGCGCTGATCCGTGCCGCCGAAAACGGCAAGCAGGTGATGACGCTGGTGGAACTGAAAGCCCGCTTTGATGAAGACAACAACATCCAGTGGGCTCGCCAGCTCGAACGCGCCGGAGTGCATGTGGTGTATGGCGTGCTGGGGCTGAAAACACACACCAAAATCACCCTGGTGGTACGGCGGGAACAAGAGAAACTTCAGGGCTACTGCCACATCGGCACCGGCAACTACAACTCAAAAACCTCCAGCATGTACACCGATCTCGGCATTCTCAGCTGCAACGATGAGCTGGTGGATGACCTGGTTGATCTGTTCAACTACCTCACCGGCTTCTCCAAGCAGAAGGAATTCAGGCGCCTGCTGGTGGCACCGGTGACGTTGCGGCGGCGGATGCAGGAGCTGATTGAGCGCGAGATTGAGAACGCCTGCGCCGGCAAGCACGCGGCGATCAAAGCGAAGATGAACGCGCTGGTGGATCCCGGCCTGATCGCCCTGCTCTACGAAGCCTCCCAGGCTGGGGTGAGCATCGATCTGGTGGTGCGCGGCATGTGCAGCCTGCGGCCCGGCGTGGAAGGCATCAGCGACAACATCCGCGTGATCAGCGTGATCGGGCGCTTGCTCGAGCATTCGCGCCTCTTCTGGTTTGCCAATGCCGGGGAACCGGAACTGTTCCTGGGGAGTGCAGATTGGATGCCGCGCAACCTAGATCGCCGCGTGGAAGCGGTGGTGCCGGTGCTCGACCCAAGCCTCTGCGTGCAGCTGGAATGGCTGATGCAGCTTTATCTCGAGGATCAGCACGGCTGGCTGATGCAGCCGGATGGCTCTTCTGTGGTGCGCAATCCGGAGACTGAAGGGCCGATCGCCCAGCGCGAGCTGATGGAGTTGTGGTCGCTCAGAAGCGCTCCGGGCGAGGCTGCTGCCAAGTTGGCTGCAGGCGCTGGCGCTGCCGCAACAACTGCGCCTTGCGATCCAGCCGAGGAAGATCCAGCCACCACAAACCAAAGCGGCCCTGCTGCTCAACCCGTGGGCTGAGCAACGCTCCCCAGTGGCGGTGCTGCTCAAGCTGCAGCGAGCCCGCCACGAGGATGCGCTGGCTTTGCTGGGGTACTCGCACCCGTGGATCGTGCTTCAGGCGATCACTGAGATCCACCAGGGCCTGGGCAGAGGTGCCCTCATAAGCCAGCGGTGCTCGCACATAGAAGTGAAAGCTGGGGCGAATCAACCCAAGCATCGCGATCGGCTGCCCTGGTGCATCGCTTGAGGCCTGGAGCGCACGGGCTTGGAGCGCCAGTGCGCGCATGGGTTGGCTACGCAAGCCATCACCGATCCGCAACAGCGGCCAGAACACCACTGGCACCATCAGCAGCCAACTGAGCTGAACGGCAAGCACGGGTGCAGAAGGCCCAAGTGAGCGGTTGCCACAGCTCAACCACAAGCCCGTGAAGCCGCCCACCAGCAGCAAGAGCACGGCGCTTGGCAGCAGCGGAGACAGCTCCAAAACACGCGGTAGCCCCACCAGATCAGGATCGCTGAGGCGCGATAACCACAGCGGGGTGCAGGCCAGAGCCAATGCAAGCGAGAGAGATAGGCCTGCAGCCAGGCGCAAACACCAGCGCACAGCCGCATCAGGCCGAGACAACACCGTGGCCGCTAACAGAGCAGCGGCTGGGGTGGCGGGCAGCCAGTAGCTCGGCAGCTTGGTGGCTGAGAGGCTGAACAACAGCAGCACCGCCATCAACCAACAAGCGGCAAAACGGGGCAAGCTCTGCGTACCACGCAAGCCCCTCCATAAACCAAGCAACAGCAGCGGACTCCACGGCAGGCTTGCCACCACAACCATGGCGCCGTAAAACCACCAGGGCGACGCATGGCGATTCACCACCTCGGTGAAGCGCTGAAGGTTGTGATAGCCAAAGAAGCTCTGAACAAACGGCGCGCCATCCCGCCAGAGCGCGGCCAGATACCAAGGCGCGGCCACCAGCACACTCACCAGAGCACCTGGCCAGGGGCGCAGCCGTTGCCACACCTGTGAGCTGTTCTGCTCAAGCAGCACAAAGCCAGCCCAACACAGGCCAAACAGCACCATCGCCACGGGGCCCTTGGTGAGCGTGGCCAAACCCAGCGCCACCCAACACAGCCACCACGGCAGCGATCGGCTGTGCAAAGTCCACCAGGAACTCACCATGGCCAGGGCCACAAGCGCGGTGAGCAGGCTGTCGCTCACGCCGATGCGGCTCCACAGCATCACGAGAGGACTGAGGCCATAAAAAAGACCAACAACGAACCAAAGCCCCTGGGACTGGTGCAGCACGCGCCGCTCCCACCAGGCCGTGAGCAGACACAGGAGCAGCAGGGTGGCGGCTGAGGCCAGCGCCGATGGCAGACCTGCGGCCCAGGAGCCCAAAGGGTCCCAGCTGCTGTGCGCTGGCAGGCTGTACAGACCAGCCATCAGCCAATACACCAGGGGCGGTTTGTCGTACCGCGGTAAACCGTTGACCTGGGGAATCAGCCAATCACCGGTTTCAGCCATCGCGCGAGCCGATGCGGCAAAGAGGGGAGGTGTTTCGTCCACAAGGCCGATGGACCCCAAATCCCACACAAACAACACAAGGCCGAGCAGAACGGCCACAAAGCTCACGCCCCACCAGGGCAGGCAATTACGGCTGGGCAACGATCAAAGGGCGGAGCTGAGGGTGAATATCACCGGTAACAATGCTCGACAAGCCAAATCCCTGGCTCAACGCTGCCACATGAACACAGGTGGCAGCAGCCAGAGCAAACAGGAAGCAGATTTGATCCGGCATGGCGAAAACCAGGATCGATGGAGAAGTGCATCCTGATCAGCCATCAAGGGCGAGGGCAAGCACCGGAAGCTGTAGCGGGGCCAACAACAAGCCACTAATCAAACAAGGAAGAGCGACTGCCGCGCAGGCTTTTCCAGAGCTGTTTGATCTCGTCGTAGGCAGCCTCCTGGCTGATCTTGCCGTTGCCCTGCAGGCCAACGATCAAGCCCACACGATCCGCAAACTGTTCGAGATTCTGGTGAAAGGCAAGCCGCTCGGGAGTCCAGTCTTCACCGCGGTAATGACTGAACCCCTCCAGGGGGGAATGGATGCCATCACGACCAGCAGACGAGCCAGCTGACTCAGTCATGGCGTGTGAAGCTCAGATGGGTGAACGCTAGCGCCGCTGAGAAGAACGTGGTGTTCAGCATGATCAGCCAAACCGCCCGGAAACATAGTCCTGAGTGGCTTGTTGGGTTGGAGCGTTGAAGATGGTTTCGGTAGCAGCAAACTCCTCGAGACAACCCACCTTGCCATCACAATCCGCCTTGGGGGTGACGTTGAAGAAGCCGGTCATGTCACTCACGCGCACGGCCTGCTGCATGTTGTGCGTCACGATCACGATGGTGTAGCTCTTCTTGAGCTCGTGCATCATCTCTTCGATCTTGAGGGTGGAGATCGGATCCAGCGCGGAGCAGGGTTCATCCATCAGGATCACCTCCGGCTCGATCGCAATGGCACGGGCGATGCACAGGCGCTGCTGTTGGCCGCCGGAGAGGGCATAGCCGCTCTCCTTGAGTTTGTCTTTGGTTTCGTCCCAGATCGCCGCCTTGCGCAGGGAGCGCTCCACCAGCTCGTCCATATCGCCGCGGTAGCCGTTGATGCGGGCACCAAAGGCGATGTTTTCGTAGATGCTCTTGGGGAACGGGTTGGGCTTCTGGAACACCATCCCGATCCGGCGACGCACCTCCACAGGGTCAACCTGGGGCGCATAGAGATCCTGGCCATCAAAGATCACGCGGCCTTTGATCGTACAGCCCTCAATCAGATCATTCATCCGGTTGAGGGCGCGCAACACAGTGCTCTTGCCGCAGCCGGAGGGGCCAATAAAGGCTGTGACCTTACCGCGAGGAATCTGCATGTACACGCCACGCACGGCCTCATTGCCGCCATAGCTGATGCCCACATTTTCGAGTTCCATGCAGAACTCAGAACTGGCGGCGTGAGCGTGAGAGGGCGAAGGCATGGAGGTGGTCATGGCACAGGCGCAATGGATGGAAAGGGAGAGGAGGAAATCAGAAAGGAATTCAAGCCCGGGCGAACCGGCCCAACCAGCGGGCAAACAGATTGGCAGCGAGGATCATCACCACCAACACGAAGGAAGCAGCCCAGGCCAAGGCGATCTGCGCGTCGTAGGGCATGATCGCGAAGTTGAAGATCAACACCGACATGGTGGCGATCGGATTGAACAAGCCCTCAGCCCAGAAGGGAGAAAACAGAGCGGTGAAAATCAGAGGGGCTGTTTCACCCGCAGCGCGAGCAATACCGAGCACCACACCGGTGGCAATGGGCGTGAACGCTGCCGGAAGCGTGATGCGGGTGATCGTGACGAATCGGGAGGCGCCAATGCCGATCGCACCCCAACGCAACTCCTGAGGCACCAGCTTGAGCGCTTCATCGGTGGTTTTGATCACCGTGGGCAGCATCAGCACCGAAAGCGCCACGCCACCAGCCATGGCGCTGTAGCTCTGGCCAAAAAACAGGCGGGTGCTCACGATCAGGCCGTACACAAACACGCCGCAGATGATCGAGGGAACCCCGGAGAGCACGTTGGTTCCAAAGCGCACAAACTGTGCGAACCAGCCAGATTTGGAATATTCAGCCAGGTAGATCCCTCCGCCCACACCCACGGGGATAGCGATCAGGCTGGCGATCAGGGTAACCACGATCGTGCCGATGATCGCGTTGCCGATGCCACCGCCTTCCAAACCAGGAGGGGGAGGAAGCTCCGTGAGCAGGCGAATGCTCAACAGCGATCCGCCTTTCACGAGCACATAGCCAAGAACCAGCACCAACGGCAGCACCGCCGTGGCGGCGAACACAGCGGCGATCACCGTGAAGAACAGGTTCCAGCGGTTGCGGGCCAGGGAACTGTTGAGACGCAGTGAGGAGCGGCTGAAGCCTGGCTGCAGCGGCGCCAATGGGGAAGCAGTGGAGGTCATGGCGATCAGCTGTATTTGAGGCTCAAACGACGCACGATCCACTGGGCCAGGATGTTTACCACCAAGGTGAGCACCATCAGCACCAGGGCCGCATACATCAGAGCCGAAACCTGGAAACCATCGGCCTCGCCAAATTGGTTGGCCAGCATCGAGGAAATGGTGTTGCCCGGTGCCAACAAGCTCCAACTGAAGTTGTTGGAGTTGCCAATGATCATGGTGACGGCCATGGTTTCACCCATGGCCCGGCCCAGGGCCAGCATCACACCTCCGGTGATGCCGGAAACAGCAGCCGGCAGGATCACGCGCAAAATGGCGCCCCAGCGGGTGGTGCCCACGCCGTAGGCGGCCTGGCGGAGCTCAGGAGGCACCTGCTGCAAGGAATCCCTGGAAATCGCCGTGATGATCGGCAGGATCATCACCACAAGGATGAGGATGGCTGGTGCCACACCAGGGCCCTGCGCCGTGGTGGAGAACAGCGGAATCCAGCCCAGGAACACATGCAGGGCCTCCAGGAGGGGCCGCAGAAAAGGCTCCATCACAAAGATGGCCCACAAGCCCAACACCACCGAGGGGATCGCCGCGAGCAGCTCCACCATCAACCCCAGCGCCTGGCGCAGCCAAAGCGGGATCAGGTTTTCCGTGATGAAGATCGCGGTGCCAACGCCGAGGGGCACGGCGATCACCAGCGCCAGGATCGAGGTGACGATGGTGCCGTAGATGGCCGTGAAGGCGCCGTATTGATTGCCGATTGGGTCCCAATCGGAGGTGGTGATGAAGCGGAGACCAAAAGCTCCGATCGCCTGGTGCGCACCGGTGAGCACGGTGAGCAAGATCCCCACCAACACCAGGCCCACAATCGAGGCGAGCGCAATCGAAAGCTGCCGGAAGCCCTGATCAACAAGCTTCTCCTGGGGCGGCCTGCGGCGCAGGGCGAAGAGATCGTTTGGTTCGAAGACCGGCATCGGCAACACGTCCCACCTCACCAAGCTCCCACGGTTGGGCGCGCCTGGTTTTAAGGGCTGGTTAAGAGCCTGACAGCACTTGTTTATCAAGGCCTGAGCGGCAATCATCCATTAACCAGGCCTTAAGCATCCAGCGCGCCACGGCGATCAGAGTGAGCTCATGCGCTCCTCAAGCTCTGTGAACGCTGCACGCCTTGCTGGATCTCTGCTTGCCGCTGGCCTGGCGGCCTCGAGTGCCGCTGCAGTGGCACAACAACCACCCACGGCCGCCAGAGCGGTTCTGATCTCGGGCTCCAGCACGGTGTATCCGTTCAGTGTGGCCGCGATCGAGGCTTACAAAAGCAAAGCCCCGCGAGGCGTAAACTTCAAGGCCACGGCCGTAGGCACCAGCGCCGGCTTCCGGGACTTTTGCAGCGGAAAGCTCAGCATCGCTGCTGCCTCCAGACCGATCAACAGCGCCGAGCTGAAACGCTGCGCCGCAGCCGGTGTGCGCTTCATCGAGCTGCCGGTGGCGTTTGATGCGATCACGGTGGTAGTGAACCCCAGCAACAGCTTTGCCAAACAGATCAGCACAGCCCAGTTGCGCACACTCTGGAACAAGCAGGCGCAAGGAAAGATTCAGCGCTGGAGCCAGGTGAATCCCGCCTGGCCGAACACCGCCATCAAACTCTGCGGACCCGGCCAGGATTCCGGCACTTACGACACCTTCAACAAGGCCATCAACGGCAACACCAGCGATTCCCGCCAGGACTACACCGCCAGCGAGGATGACAATGTTCTGGTGGCTTGCGTTGCCAAGAATCCTGGTGCCCTCGGCTATTTCGGCTACGACTACTACCAGGCCAACCGCAACCGACTGCGGGCTCTCGCGGTGCAAGGAACCACCGGCACGGTGCTACCCAGCGTGGAATCGGTGCAGGCCTCACGCTATTTGCCGCTGTCGCGACCGCTGTTCTTCTACGTGAACGACCAAGCCCTCAAGAGCAACCCAGCGATCCGATCGATGGTGACCAGCACCCTCGATCGTGGCGTGCAGATTGCAGAAAAGGCAGGCGTGATCCCTCTGAAGGATTCCACCTACCGGTTGGTCACGAACAAGCTCTATCGCAACGTGCTTGGCAGTGCCTTTGCCGGCCAGTTGCCGATCGGCCTCACCGTGGGCCAGGTGCTGGAGCGCAGTTTCGATGAGCACAAAAAGCCGCAGTTCCGCTGATTCTTAGTGTTGCAGACAACATGCTCAAGCCAATCTGCCGCAAATCGTGCCCATCGCTACCAAGCGGGGCTTTCAAGCATCTAGGTTGACTCGATTGCAGAGAACGATCATGTTGGTGAGCATGGGCCAAGGCAGCATCAGTTTTGTGGCGGGATGCTGCTGGGTGAATTCTGTGATTAAGCCGCCACCTTTGCGCACCGAAACCCATGAACACAACCAGCAACCGCGCTTCCGAGACGAACCGCGCGCCGGTCAGCTTCACAACAGCTGAGCACAAGCCTTGCGATGAAGCGCTGATTTCGCGCCAGCGTCAGCGCTATCTCGCCTCCCTAGCTAGCGAGGGGGAGGAGCAAACCGATAACCAATACCGCGAACAGTAACGAACAGCGAAGGCTGGTCGGGTTGATCCAGTTTGCGCCGCAACCAGAGCACGTGCACGTCCACGCTCTTGTTGTTGCCGCAGTAATCCGCACCCCACACTTGCTCGATCAACTGATCGCGGCTCAGGGCGCGGCCGGGCTGCAGCATGAAGCACTCCAGCAAACGAAACTCACGCGGCGTGAGCGCCACCTCACGGCCGCTCAGGCACACGCGGCACTGCTCCCGAAATAGCTGCAGGGAGCCAGCCTCCAACACCGTGCCCGCCTGAGCCGAGCGGGCGCTTTGCTCCATCCGCCGCACCCGGCGCAACATCGCCCGGCAGCGGGCCACAAACTCCCGCAGGCCAAAGGGGCGCACGAGCACGTCATCGGCTCCTGTTTCCAGAAGCTCGGCACGCTCCTGTTCATCGGCGGCATCAGCCAACAACAGCAGCGGCGTGAGCAGATCGCGGCGGCGCCAGCGCTGCAGCAGCGCCAGCGTGGCCACCAGATCGTGCCGTTCACTGGGCAGATTCACCACCCAAAGAGCAGGGCGTTCGGCAGCGGGGGAACTGTTGAGCAGGTCTTTCAGCTGCTGCGGGGCGGGTTGTTGCTCAACCCGAAAGCCCTCCTGCACCAGGGCGAGATGACACTGCTCCCTCCAGATTGGATCATCAGCCACGAGCCGGATCAAAGCCGGCTGAGGGGTGGCAGCCATTGAATCAGCGTGGATGAAGGGGCTGAGGCAAAAAAAGGGGGGCCACATGAGCCCCCCTTGTGTTCCAAGTTTGTCTCAGATCAAGCGCCGATCTTGGCCACAGCGGCCTTGGCCTTCTTCAGGATGTCGCCTTTGAGAGGCACATAACCCAGCTCATCAGCCTGGTTCTGGGCAGGGCCCAGCAGGTAGAGCATGGCTTCACGGATTTTGCCGGCTTTAGAGCCGTTGCCCTTCTGGTAAGCCAGGATCCAGGTGAGGGTGGAGATGGGGTAGCTGCTGGCACCGGCGGGATTGGGATCCTCACCAGCGAGGTTGCCGTCGAGCGTGATGTTGTTCAGGGCAGCGGCACCACCAGCCAGGGTGGGCATCACGTATTTGCCAGCCTTGTTCTGCAGGGCGGCAGCCTGAAGCTTGCCCTTCACATAGCTCTGGTTCACGTAACCGATGGAACCAGGAGTGTTGCTGAGCACGCCGGCCACGCCTTCGTTGCCCTTACCGCCCACGCCCACGGGCCACTTCACACTCTTGCCTTCACCCACCTTGCTCTTCCACTCAGAGGAGAAAGCGCTCAGGGAGTTGGTGAAGGCGAAGGTGGTGCCGGAACCATCGGAGCGGTGCGCCACGGTGATCGGGCCTTTGCCGCACTTGAGCTGGTCCCAGGTTTTGATCTTGCCCAGGAAGATGTCCACAGCCTGCTTCTGGCTGAGCTTCAGGCCTTTGCAGTCGGGCTTGTTGTAAGCAATGGCGATGGTTCCGCCCACGGCGGGGAACTGAACCACACCGCGGCTCACCTTGGCGGCTTCAGCGGCCTTGATCGGTTCGTCGGTGGCGCCGAAATCCACGGTGCCGGCGAGGAACTGACGCACACCAGCGCCAGAACCCACCGACTGATAGTTCACACGGATGCCCTTGCTGGCCAGACCAGCGAAGGCGCGCTGATAGAAGGGGGCCGGGAAGCTGGCACCGGCACCGTTCAGAGCGGTTTGGGCGGAAGCTGCTGCAGCGATGCCGAAGCTGGAGAGAACGCCGAAGCAGAGAGCCTTCTTCGCGAAGGACATGGAAAGCAACCGTTCAGGAGCTCCCCACGTCTAAGCAGGCGCGCAGACGGGAAGGTTAGCAATTGGTTAAGAGGGCGTGAATATTTGGTTGTGAACCACAAGTTCACGTGCGCTCAAGCACACCAACCGCTGCTTTTTCAATTCTGGAGAATCAAAGAAAGCCGCCCATGAGCGGCCGCCAGCAGGTTTAGGTTGAACGCTGTTCGCCCCTCGACGATGAACAATTGCCTGGCCAGCCTGCACCCCAATCCTGGATGGACCGCTTCTAACGGTGATCAACCCGTTGGCAAGCATTGCATCCTGGAGCTTTACGGCTGCGACGCCGACAAGCTCAATGACGAATCCTTCATCCGCACAACCATCGCCACCGCCGCTCGAGAAGCCGGTGCCACGGTGCTGCAGCTGATCAGCCACCATTTCCAACCCCAGGGCGTAACGGGGCTGGTGCTTCTGGCTGAATCCCACCTCTCGATTCATACCTGGCCCGAATCGGGCTATGCCGCCGTGGATGTGTTCACCTGCGGTGACCACACCATGCCCGATCGCGCTTGCCTGGCTCTGGTGCAGGCCCTGGGCGCCGGAGACTACAAATTGAGCAGTTTCCGGCGCGAAACAAGCCTGGCTGCAGGCTAGGAACAGCAGCGCGCAGGGGCCTGGCATCCCGCAGCCAAGGCGGCTAGCCAGGCCTGAAGCTGCTCAAGTGCACCGGCGCGAAGCCGGTAATACACCCAGCGGCCCTCTTCGCGCGCCTCAATCAACCCCGCCTCCCGCATCACCTTGAGGTGAAACGACAGGCGCGACTGAGCCAGGTTCAACTCAGCCACGAGATCACATACGCAGCGCTCACCACCGGCCAGGGCCTGCACCAGATCAAGCCGTAGCGGATCGGCCAGGGCTTTCAGCAACTGGCGCGCCTGTTGCTGCTCCAGGGGCTGAGGCGAAACCAGGGCAGGCAGGGGCACGCAACAACAGCTCCAGCATCAGAACGAGGCCGATTCCTCGCCTCAAGGTTAAGAGCCCCACCCCAGCCGCCAGCAAGGCGCGGGAGACCAGCCATTGATCAAGGCATCTTGATCAATCAACTTTGCTTGATCTATGGTCCGCGCATCTGCCCTCGGCCCATCCCATGCGCATCGGCATCAACGGCTTCGGCCGCATCGGCCGCCTGGTGTTTCGCGCCCTCTGGGGCCGGCCGGGCATTCAGCTGGTGCATGTGAACGAGCGCGCCGGTGATGCCGCCGCGGCCGCTCACCTCCTGGCCTTCGATTCCGTGCATGGCCGCTGGCAGCGGGAGGTGCAGCCGAGCGCCGGCGGCTTCGCCGTGGATGGCCAAACGGTGCGTTACAGCCAAGCCTCGGATCCCACGGCCGTGCCCTGGACGGAAGCGGGCGTTGAGCTGGTGCTCGAGTGCAGCGGCACATTCAAAACCCCCGAAACCCTGCAGCCGTATTTCGATGCCGCGGGGATGAAGCGGGTGCTGGTGGCCTGCCCGGTGAAAGGCACGATCGCCGGAGCCGAAGCGCTCAACATCGTCTACGGCATCAACCATCAGCTCTACGACCCAAGCCAACACCGGCTGGTCACAGCAGCGTCATGCACCACAAACTGCCTGGCGCCGGTGGTGAAGGTGGTGCACGAGAGCTTCGGCATCAAGCACGGCTCGATCACCACCCTTCACGATGTCACCAACACCCAAGTGGTGGTGGACGCGTTCAAGAGCGACCTGCGCAGGGCGCGCTCCTGCACGCAGAGCCTGATCCCCACCACAACCGGATCAGCCAAAGCGATTGGGATGATCTTTCCCGACCTGCAAGGCAAGCTCAACGGCCATGCGGTGCGCGTACCGCTGCTTAACGCCTCCCTCACCGATGCGGTGTTCGAACTGGAGCGCCCAGTGAGCGTGGAGGAGGTGAATGGCGCGTTCGAGGCCGCTGCCAACGGAGCCTTGCAGGGCATCCTCGGCTACGAAACCAGGCCGCTGGTGTCGATCGACTATGTGAACGACAACCGCAGTGCTGTGA
>Ga0194123_10007063_pt1 | contig 11353 bp, 21 predicted proteins | sample TA2MahsurfametaG_5_FD_155479 | JGI IMG/M metagenome (GOLD analysis project Ga0194123, IMG submission 155479) | Freshwater microbial communities from Lake Tanganyika, Tanzania - TA2015023 Mahale A surface | ecosystem: Environmental > Aquatic > Freshwater > Lake | place: Tanzania: Lake Tanganyika... | reverse complement strand
ACAAACTCAGAAAACCTGCTGACCGCCTACTCCTTGAGTGGCAAGTCGGTTGCCGCTGGCATCGTCATCAGCGGTCGCAATGGCGGCAAGATTACGGCCGTCACTCCGACTGCGGGCAGCGTCATCGGCTACACATTCCTCTAAGCCATGCTGATAGGCTACGGCTTCGGCTACCCTACCAATATGCTGCAAGGCGGCTTGGCTGCGGCGGCATGGGCGGCGTTCAATGCTCGTGCGACTGCGGATGGTGCTGCTACGGCAGAGGATGCGGTAAGCGGTTGCCTGTTCAACCGCTTTGCGGCTATCTTTAACTTTTAATTAATGCCGACCCCTTCACTCCTTATTGTACCCGCTCGCTTCAAGTCGGGCAAGATGTACTCGCAAATCCCAACGAGTGGTGCGGGCGATTTCACGGTCACTCGTGCGACTTCGGCAACCCGTGTTAATGCGAGTGGATTGATTGAATCGGCAAAGACGAATTTGGTACTAAGGAGTGAGGAGTTTGATAATGCGTCCATTTTTAAGCAGCGTTCAAGCGTTAGCGGAAATACAATCGCCGCTCCTGACGGGAACTTAACTGCTGACACATTCAGTGACATAACAAGTGTAGCTGGAAGTCACTTTATTAGATTGTCGGATGTTTCAGCGGTTAGTGGCACGACATACGCAGTTTCTGTGTTTGCGAAAGCAGGCGCATCAAATAGGATAGAGTTGAGTTTTCGTGCCAATAATGAAGGTGCAATTGGGTTTGGTGAAACTGTTTTTGATTTAGCGTCAGGAGTAATAGTTAATGGAACTGGAAGCATAATTGCTTTATCAAATAATTGGTATAGATGCACAAGCGTTGGGACAGTTAATGCAAGTGGTACATCAAATGTTTTTTGTTATTTATACAATTCAGCAAATCAAAAATCTTATACAGGTACAAGCGGAACAAACAATGTTTTTATTTGGGGCGCACAAGTTGAAGAAGGCTCATCCGCTTCTGAGTACATCCCCACCACGACAGTTGCGAGGACTCGGTTTGCAGGTGTCACGGTTGATGGAACTTCAGCAATCAACATCCCTCGCTTGGACTACCTCGCCAGCGGTGGGGTAATTGGTTGCCCTGCGTTGCTGGTTGAGCCGAGTGGGCAGAATTTGGCGTATCATTCGTCCGATTGGACAAGTAATTGGAACGGAGGTAGTGTAAGTGGCACAACGGTGGTCACGGGTTCCGTTATATCTCTTGCTCCTGACGGCACGGCAACTGCTAACGAAATTTATCCAACAAGTGGAAACACAAATCACCTTAGACTGTCAAATGGTACTATTTCAGTAACTTTCACGAGCGGTACAATTTACACACAATCAGCTTTTTTTAAGGCGGGAGTTGGTATTGGTACAAGGATTCAACTTACGTTTAGCTTTTTAAGATTTACTCAAGAGGGTTATGCAAATTTTGATTTAAGCGCAGGCACACTTTTGGTTCTTAGCGGAACAACCGCAGACACAAATCGGGCGGCACGCATAGAGAATTACGGCAACGGATGGTATCGTTGTAGTTTGACCGCTACTTGTAACAGTGCGGGAAACGGTACATCCAATACTGCCACATTAATTAATGCAAGCGGAGCAACACGCAATCCATCCTTTACAGGCACAGTTACGGACTACGTTCTTGGATGGGGCGCACAACTTGAAACAGGCAGCGTTGCAACCTCCTACATCCCCACCACCACCGCAGCAGTCACGCGGAGTGCGGATTTGATTTCAAAAACGAGTGCGAGTGCATTGATTGGTCAAAGTGAGGGAACGATTTATGCGGAGGTGGATATTCGCAATGTAGGATTAGGTGAAGGAAGTATTGTCACACTATTCCAAGCAAGTAATAATTATATTGAAATTATTCGTGGTACTTCAAATCGCTTTATAGCAGCAATAGCAGATGCCTCTGGTACAACAGCTTTAGCTACTACAACAAATTTTATCACTGCAAATAGCGTCCATAAAATTGCACTTGGATATAAAAGTGGTGAATTTGCTTTATATGTCAATGGTACGCAAATTGCAACGTCTTCGGCGTCAAGAACTATTGGAGGGCTAACAACGGTACGATTAGGTAGTTTTAGCACATCCTTTATATTTAACGACCGCATCCGTGCCGCCGCCCTCTACACCACAAGGCTGACCAACGCACAACTCGCCGCCCTTACAAGCCCGTAGCCATGCCGACCTTTCGCAAGTACGCATTCCCAAGCCAAGCCACCGCAGACAAAGCGATGCAATCCCTGCAACCGCTTGACAACGCCGTGCCACTTGGTGAGATTGACGGCCTTGTCTGCTACGACATACTATTTGAAGACACACCACCAGCAGCGTTCACGCCCTACATCGTTTGGCCTGCGCCAGTAGGAGTGCATTCATTCCTCGGATGGGATGCGCAATACGCCGCAGATTACCAAGAATTTGCAACACCTTCAACCCTGTAACATCTACCACTATGCGCATCTTCCGCAAACGCAACCCCGACCAACCTAAACTACCTCTTATGCAGTCAGCCGTTATCGCTCTCCTTCGCCATCTACTTACCTTCATCGGTGGCACACTCGTAGCCAAAGGCATTATTGATTCCGCAGCCCTCACCGAAGTAATCGGGGCAATTCTAAGCCTTGTGTCCGTAGGTTGGATGGCCGTCAGCAAGTACAAAGAGCCAGCCGAACCCAAGCCGTGAACCTAATCGAAACCACCGTAATTGGCACGGTCAGCGCAATCGTTGGCGGTGTAGTGGCTTGGCTGACAAGGGGCAGGTTCCAAGCGGATTCGCTTCAAGTCAAGCAAGCCCAAGCGGTGCTGGCAATGTGGCAGCAAACGGCGGAGGCGCAGCAAAGGGATTTGGCGCAACTAAGGAATGAAATCGTAGCTTTGCGAGAGCGGATAGAACATTTGGAGAACACAATCCAAATGCTTGAAGCCGAAAACGCAACCCTACGCAATGCCTGATGCTCCTACCGCTAACCAAGCACCAACGTAACATTCACGAAGTTACCTGCAACACAGGGCAGGAGTTTCTTCTAATCTCCGACCTGCACTGGGATAACCCCCATTGCGATAGGACGCTACTCGCCAATCATCTAAAGGAGGCACAACGCCGCAATGCAGGAGTCATCGTTAACGGTGACTTTTTTTGTTTAATGCAGGGCAAAGGTGACCCAAGGCGGTGCAAGGATGACATACGCCCAGAACACAACAATGCCCGCTATTTGGATTCCATCGTCAACACGGCGGTCGAGTGGTTCAGCCCCTACGCCAAAAACCTGCTGCTGCTCGGATATGGCAACCACGAAACCAGCATCATCCAGCACCAAGAAACTGACATCCTGCAACGCTTTGCAAGCACGCTGAACTACGCAACAGGGTCATCCGTTGAGGTCGGTGGCTACGGTGGCACGCTGGACATCCGGGTCATGCACGACCACATCAGGGGCGTTAACTTCGTCTGCCACTACTACCACGGTGCAGGAGGTGGCGGCCCGGTCACCAAGGGGGTCATCCAAGACCAACGCCTCCTTGCCAGCACCGAAGGCTACGACCTCACATGGATGGGCCATGTGCATGAACTATACTACCACCAAAATATCATCCACCGTTATGACCGCCAAAGCAAAACGCTCCTGCAAAAGCCTGTTCACCAAGTTAGGACTGCTACTTACAAGGAGGAATGGGACGGCGGGTACATGGGCTTTCACGTTGAGCGAGGACGAGGCCCGAAGCCTTTGGGAGGCTATTGGATGAAGTTGGAAACCAGCAGGAATAGCGGCAAGGAGAACCGAGGCACGGAGTTGCAACTGCACGCCACGTTCACCCCTGCGGATAGGTTGTACTAACCTACCTGCGGAGGCTTACCCGCTGCCGTAAGGTAGAGGTAACCGTACTCCTTCTCTGCGCTGAACTGCGGGCAGGCTTTGTTGACACCCGGAAAGTCCCGATGGCCGCAAATACGAGCAGTCGGGTACTTCTTTAGCCATTCCAATAACACCCCTGCAATCGCTTGGCGTTGCCCGATGGTGCGGTCATCCGTGTCCTTGCCTCCGATGTAACTGACGTGCAGGCTTGTACTGTTGTGGCCTCGCACTCCGTTGGTGATGGCGGAATCGGGTGCCAGTTGTACGATGTTTCCGTTCGCCTCGATTATCTTATGGTACCCGACTGACTTCCATCCAAGGGCTTGCTTCCAGTACCGCTTGATGCTGGCAATCGTGGTTTTGTGGGGGGTGGCCGTGCAATGCACAACGAGGTGGGTGATGGTTCTCATTCTTCGGGGTTTAGCATTGGATAATAGTCAACGGTGTATTCTTGCTCAGTGGCAAAACCTGACCCATTAACCGCTTGCACCTGCGCAAATTGTGCTTTTTTAGGGTCATACCCCAGCAGGTCGCAAGCCCGGCGGTACTCGCATAGGGTGACGTGGCTTTGCTCCAATTCTTGATTGGTTATGGCTATCATCAGCCGCTCAAGGGCGTTGGTCAGGGCTTCTGCAGGTCGGGTGGAGTAGTAGGTCATGCCTCAAAATTACTTATTTAAATGTATAAAAAGGGGGATTTTACCATTGCCTAAAAAAAAAAATAAAAAAAAATTTGACGCAAGAGGTCGCAAATAGGAAATAGCGGTATTAATTTTGCAGGACACTAAACCCAATAATCATGCAAAACTTCACCCTCCGCTTCGGCAAATACAAAGGCCAGCAATTCAGTAGCACGCCAAAATCCTATCAGGAATGGCTTTTAGCCCAAAATTGGTTCAATCTTCCAAGTGCTGAAGAAAAGATGCCAACCATTTCAAAAAGTTGGAATGGCTATTCAAGAAAAGGCGAAGCCCAAGAATGGGCTGTTTTTGAGTGGGAGAAAAGGCAAGAGGAGAAACTTGACTGCCGCAGGGGCATTTGTTCTTGCTGCCCACATTCCCCCTATTACGGTATTTAACCAACCGAGGGGTGCGGCTCGCCAACGCACATTTTGTTCCACCCACTAAACCCAATTAACCATGAACAAGATTGAACGCATCCTTGACGCAATCATGCACTTCGTCACCCTGCTCGCCATCGCTGGCGGCTTCTACTGGATTTTTGTCCGCTTTATCATCACCTATCTCAAAACCCTCTAAACCAAAAACCATGCACAAGTTTAAGACAACCAACATCAAAGGCAAGGAGTACGTCGAGGTCAACCAACGCCTCCTCTACTTTCGCAACGAGAAAGCCTACGCCGATTGGTCTATCGAATCCGAACTCGTTGACCTGCAACCTGACCGCTGCTGCATCCGTGCCGTCATCCGTGACGCAGAAGGCCGCATCCGGGCAACAGGCCACGCACACGAAGACCGTACCAGTAGCATGATAAACAAAACGTCCTACGTTGAGAACTGCGAAACCTCTGCCTTCGGTCGCTGTCTTGCGGCATTGGGTATCGGCATTGAAACAAGCATTGCATCAGCCAACGAGGTGTCCATGGCCATTGCCCAGCAGGCAAATATGGATGACCTGACCGACCGCCTCGGCTTGGTTTCAACCTACAACGACCTTGACATGGCTACGCTAAAGGCTGACTTTATTCGCTTGGTTGAGCAACTGCCCGAAGACCAGCGCTTTAAATACCAAGACCACAAGGGCATGACCCCGGCACGCTATGAGAAAGGCATCAAGTTCCTGCAAGACCAAATCGCTAAATACAAGAAGCCATGACACTACTCGAAAAATGCAATGCCGATGTATTCAAGGCAATACTCGACATTAAGGCCGAGCATCCCGATGTGGGGCAAGCCCTTATTAATCTACTCCAAAAACACGAGTACTGGTGGCAGATGAGCGGCAACGAAATCCTCTCCTTCGCTATGCCCATGCGTGATATATGGGATAGAAAAGTCTTTACCTTTCACCTTCTTTTTGAATCACAAGAAAACACCAAAATGCCATGAACGAAGAACTTATTACAATACCCAAAGCGGACATTAGCAAATCTGACATCTCCGCAATCGCTACTGGCCTTATTCTTCGCATCGAAGAAGGAGAGGTCAACCCAGTCGCCGCTCACGTTAGGCTCAAGGCCATCATCAAAGCACTTGAGCAAGTGCTACGCTCCACCGAGCAAGTCGTGTGGGATGAGGCCGAACTCAACGGCAGAACCTTTTCCGCCTTCGGTGCTGACATCCAGCTAAAGGAGGGTGCGCTTACCCCTGACTATTCCGTTGACAAGGAATGGGCATCCCTCAACTCCATGATGAAGGGGCGAGAGGAACTGCTAAAGGCAGCCTTTCGCAACGCAGGCAAGATGACCGTCATCGATGAGGCAACAGGCGAGGTCGTTCCGGTATGCCCAGCCAAGGGAAGCAAGCCGTCCATCGCAGTAACCTTTAAGTAATGACCAAGCCATCGCACCTAAAAAAAGAACGAGGCGTGCAACTTATCGGCAGGGTGGCTGGATTAAACGCCACCCTGCTGCTGATGGATAAGCCATACAAGGCCACCGAATTAGCCAAAGAACTCAACGTGCAAATCCGTGTGGTTTATCGCATCCTAAACGACCTACGAGCCACGGGCAACCTGTACTCGCACCGCTGCCATTATTGGTTCGACCCGAAGAAAAACAACGATTTACAGCACCTTATCCCAATTAAAGACCCTAACGAATAGTTAATGGAAAAAGGTAAAGACAACCGCTTTGATATAGCGTTAAATAAGGAGATTGAACATGAGCAAGCTGTTACTGATTTTTTACACGAATTTGGGAAATCTCTTGTAGGTCAATCGGATGCCATTGAAATAAAGCATGATTATCAAACTGTAGAAACAGGAAACGTATTTATTGAGTTTGAAAGTCGTGGTAAAAAAAGCGGAATACTTACAACAAAGTCGGACTGGTATATTTTTAAAATTGACCCAATACTATTAATTGCGCCAACTTCATGGATTGCTACATTTATGGAATCCTATCGAATAGTATCAGGAGGTGATGATTACACCTCTAACGGATATTTAGTACCTATTAAAGATTTTTTTAATTACTTAAACCCAAACCCCAACCCCATGAGTTACACCCCCCAACCCAACACCTTTTCCCTGTTCGCTAACGACAAGGGCGACAACCCCAAGCGTCCTGACTACAAGGGCGACATCATTCTGCCCGATGGCACCAAGATGCGGCTCTCCGCATGGATACGAGAATCCGCTAACGGAGGCAGAAAGTTCCTGTCAGGCAAGGTTGAGCCGATTCAAGAGCGGCAAGAATCTGCACAAGCTCAAGAAAAAGATGGCGATGACCTGCCGTTTTGATGTATATTTGTGACGTGGATGACGTAAGTAAGCGGCTTACGTTATCTTTGGAAAAGGTCTACCATTGACCCCGACCCCTGACTGACCGCTTCAGTTGGGGGTCTTTTATTTAAACCCTATGCGTGATTCATTTATCTTTTACCGCTCCTTTCTCAAGAGCATCCAACACCTTGACACCAGCGAGCAACTTGAACTATTCCTTGCAATAGTAGAGTACGGTCTTGACCAACGTGAACCCGATATGAGCAGGTACGTCCGTGCGGTGTGGGAATCCATAAAACCGCAACTGGATGCTAATCAGCGCAAATACGAGAACGGATGCAAGGGTGGCAAACCAAAGCCTAACCAAAGCGTAACCACCCCCGAACCACAAGCTAACCAAGACCTAACCACCCCCGAACCACCCCATAACCTAATGTATAATGATAATGGGAATGATAATGGGAATGAAAATGAAAAGGAAGAAGGAAGAATCAAAATGCCAAAGAGGGATTCGAGTGTGGCTTTTGCTCAATTTTGGGATGCATATCCCCGCAAGACATCCAAGCAATTAGCATCCAAAGCCTTCGCCAAGCTATCCGATGAGAACCAGCAGAAGGCCATCGCCAACATCGCAAGGCTTTACGCCAATACCGAGGTGCAGTTCGTACCCCATGCCGCAACCTACCTCAATCAAGCCCGATGGGAAGACCAGACCATCGTCCGAACCAATACCTTTGCAAGACCACTAACTGAATCCGAAGATGAAGACCTACCTTATTTCCGCTGAACGCAGGCTCTTGTCTTGCCTGCTGGACTCGTTTATCGACCGAGCATCGTTTCTGATGCAAATCCCCGAACGCCTGTTCACAGGAAACAACGTCTTTATTTACCGAGGCATTGAAGCTTTGCACCGAGCAGAGCGGCCCGTGGACTTGGTGACCCTGCACCAGTACTTTGTGGAGAACGGTCAAACCTTTGTCACCCTTGACCTTGGTGCTATTGCGGATGGCATTACCATCACCTCCGATTGGAAGACCTACGCCGCCGACTTAAACCAAGCATGGAAGCAAAGGGAGGAGCAGCAAATCATGGCAGACCTTGCCGTTGACCGGGATATTCCAAGAGCATTTGCCCGATACCAAGCCATGCAAGCCGTGGAAACCAACGCCAGCGAAACCACCGCCCATGAACTTGCCAAGGAGTACCTGATAAACATGAACGAAGTCAGGGAAGGCAGACGCAAGGATTCGGTTTACCCTACCTATATTTTCCCGATTGACCGACTTCTTACAGGATTTAAGCCATCCGAGTTCATCCTGCTTGGTGGTCGTCCTGCGATGGGCAAGACCTTGCTTGCTTTGCAAATCGCCATGAACCAAGCCATGGCTGGTATTCCTGTGGTGTTCTTTACAATGGAAATGAGTGCCGACCAGTTAATCCAACGGATGCTTTCCAACCTTGCTGAGATGGATGGCTCGCACTTCCTGAACCCAATCGAGCGAATAACCTCCGACCAATTCCTTACCTTGGGGCAAAAAGCTGATTTGCTTAAATCCAAGCCGTTGTACATCGTTGACCTGCACCAAGCCAACCTTGACCGGATTGAAGGCGAAATAGCCAAACTGAAAACCAAGTACGGCGTTTGCGGATTCTTTCTTGATTACCTTCAACTCATTGAACCTTTTAAGATGGACAAGCCCAAGGCCAAAATTGAGCAAATGACTAACATCAGCAAAACCTTGAAAAGCATTTGCAAAAGGCAGAAGGTGTTCGGGGTGGTGGTGTCATCGCTATCTCGTGCAACCGAAGGCAGAGCAGACCATCGCCCTATTATGTCAGACCTTCGGGAAACAGGTCAACTTGAATTCGATGCTGACAAAATCGCTTTTGTGTACCGACCCTATGAGCATGACAAAACCAAGGAGCAAGACCTGATGGAAGTCATCGTCCGTAAGAACCGCAACGGAATGCTTGGCACTGCAGGCATCCAGTGCCTACTGCCATTCACCAAAGCAAACGAATATCCAAGCATTACATGATGGAAGAATATAATTTGCAAGCCGCCTGCGTCAAGCTATTCGCTATGCTGCGACCCAAGGAGGAGGGTCTGCTATTCCTGAACCTCAACAACCCCCGAAGCCGTGCTAACGGTTACTTCCTCAAGGGCATCGGCCTAACCGCTGGCGTTGCCGATATGACCTACCTATCCCCCAAAGGCGCAATATTCCTTGAGTTCAAGGCACCCAAGGGCAAGCAATCCCTATCCCAAAAGTGGTGGCAAGGCTTGGTCGAAGAGGCCGGGTATCGCTACGAGGTCATCCGAAGCGTTGAGGACTTCCAGCAATTATTAAACGAATGTTCCTAACTTGTGCATAACTTTACCAAACTAAACTTAAACCACATGGAACATCAATTCCCATATAATTGGACGTTAAAAGACGCAGTTTTTACAAAAGATAAAGGCAAGGTTTTTAGTTGTTTTGCTTGTGGAGGTGGTTCAACAATGGGATATAAGTTGGCTGGTTTTGATGTTTTAGGATGTAACGAGATTGACCCTAAAATGATTGAAGCGTACAAGACTAATCACAATCCTAAGTATACTTATTTAGAACCAATCCAAACATTCAAACTTCGTGACGACCTTCCTGATGAACTATACCAGTTAGACATATTGGACGGCTCTCCACCTTGTAGTAGCTTTTCAATAAGTGGTAATAGAGAAAAAGATTGGGGTAAGAAAAAAGTTTTTAAAGAAGGTCAAGCAAAACAAGTCCTTGACACTTTGTTTTTTGATTTTATTGATTTAGCAAAAAAACTGCAACCAAAAGTCGTTATAGCCGAAAATGTTAAAGGGCTTCTTTTGGGTAATGCAAAGGCTTATGTTAGAAAAATATACGAACAGTTTCAAGGTGCTGGTTATTATGTTCAACACTGGCTTTTAGATAGTTCAAAAATGGGTGTTCCTCAAAAAAGAGAAAGAGTTTTTTTTATTGCTTTAAGGGATGACTTAGCTGACATTTTTTTATCTCAAGCAGATATGTTCACAGTTGCTCCTAAATTGGATTTATATTTTGATGAAAAAAAAATTACGTTTGATAAAATTTACAAAAACTACACCGATAGACCTCTTACCGAAAATATGCAAAAAATTTGGGAAGCAAGAAAAAACGGCGATATAGGTTTTGAGGATATTAATTTAAGACAATTTGGCAAACTAAATATGCATTTTAATTATAAGTTTATTTACAAGGACGATGACAGTATTAATACGATTACTGGAAGTGATTTATGCGTTTTATTTGACCAACCAAGACACAGGAATTTTGACGAGCTTTGTGAGTGTGGTTCTTATCCAAAAGATTACAACTTTTTAAAAAATAAACCTCAATACTTGATTGGAATGAGTGTTCCCCCAGTAATGATAGCACAAATTGCAAGGCGGGTTTATATCCAATGGCTCTCAAAAATTAATAATTAACCACTAAACCCAAACCTATGAAACCAACCCCCATCGATTTCCGCCGCTGGCAACTGCACATCCGCAAGGCTTGTGCGACCTGCCTTACCCCCGACCATGCCGAAACCATCAGCCCATGGCGGGTGAACTGGGTGCTGCTTGGCCACGTCCTTAACGCTAAAAAAGCCTAAGCCATGGAATGGACACGCCTAACCCCTGAAACAATGCCCGACAAGATGGAGGAGGTCTTCATTGCCCTGCACGATGGCAACTACGCCGTGGCTTGGCTTAGAGATAACCCTACGCCGACATTCACCAACATCCACAACGATGTATGGTGGGTGCATGAAGTCAGCCATTGGATGTATCCTCAACCCCCGAAGCCATGACCACAAGCGTAATCTACCACATGATTCAAGAAGTGGCCCAAATCTTCAATACCACGCCCAGTGCTATTGTTTCGGTGAACCGCAAGAGAAAAAACGTCCTTGCACGCAATATGGTAGCCGACATCGCCTACTCCGAATTTTTGTTTACCTACAGCGAAATAGGCAGCATTCTAAAGCGCAGGCATTCTACTTTAATCAAGAACAACGTCACCTATTTCA
>Ga0194123_10007058_pt1 | contig 11357 bp, 9 predicted proteins | sample TA2MahsurfametaG_5_FD_155479 | JGI IMG/M metagenome (GOLD analysis project Ga0194123, IMG submission 155479) | Freshwater microbial communities from Lake Tanganyika, Tanzania - TA2015023 Mahale A surface | ecosystem: Environmental > Aquatic > Freshwater > Lake | place: Tanzania: Lake Tanganyika... | reverse complement strand
AGTTCCAAAGCGCACCACGTCGAGATCGCGCAGTCCGGAACTGCTGAACCCCGGAACTCCGGAACTCCGGAACTCCTCCTAGACCGAGCGCCGCGAGGTCGGGGAGGTGGCTCGCTGGCGAAGCCAGCGAGACGGAGGGGAGGTCCAACCGACGGGCTGCTTGCGCGGGCGGTTCCTTCTGGCTATCGTCGCCGCTCATGCCGACTTCACCCGATCGTCGTTTGTCAGCATCACGCCTTGGCGGGCGCGTCCTTCTCTCCATGCTCCTCGCGGTGCTCGTGCCATCGGCGCGTGCGCAGGAGTCGCGGCCGACGGCATCGCCCGCCGCGCCGCTGGTCGCGGAGACTCCGCCCGCCTCGCCCCCCTCGGACGGCGTCGCTGCCGAGGTCGCCCCCGCGACCGACTTTCCGGTCCCCTCGCGCTTCGCGGGCGAGGTCGCCGGCGGACCCGGCTCGATCTTCGTCGCGCTTCGCATCGATCCATCGTCCGATGGCGCGCCGCCGCGGGTCGAGGTGACCATGCCGCAGGCGGGCGCCCTGCGCCAGGTCGCGGAGGGGATCTCGCTCGACGGCGGCAGGCTCTCCTTCACCCTCGTCAGCATGGGCGTGCGCGGACGCTTCGTCGGCTTGCTCGATGGCGAGGGTCGCTACGCGGGCGACCTCACGCTCTCCGCCGCCGGGCAGAAGGACATCACCGTCGCCTTCGCGCTGCCGCGGACGGAGATCGCCGCGGAGCTTCCGGGCGTGGTCGCCTACCGGGGCTCGCTGCCGGTGCCGGGCGGCTCGCTCGAGATGACCATCGCCCTCGCCGCGGAGACTCCCTTCGGCGCGGTCGCGTCGCTCGACGTCCCGGCGCAAGGCGCGGAGGCGCTGCCGCTCCTCGTCGAGTCGCGGGAGGGCGGGACGTGGCGCTTCCGCATGCTCATCGGACGCCCCGCGACGATCGTCCTTGCCGAGGTCGAGGAGGGCACGCGGCTCGAGGGCACCTTCTCGCAGGCGGGCTTCGAGCTGCCGCTCTCGATGCGGCGCCTCGGCTCCTACGACCGCGCCGGGCTGCGGCGACCGCAGCATCCCGAGCCGCCCTTTCCCTATGTCGTCCGCGAGGTCGAGTTCGTCCATCCGCAGGGTCACCGCCTCGCGGGCACGCTGACCCTTCCCGCCGGCGCGAGCGCGGAGAAGCGGGTGCCCGCGGTCGCCCTCGCGACCGGCAGCGGTCCGCAGGATCGCGACGAGACGATCTTCGGGCACAAGCCCTTCCTCGTCCTCGCCGACGCGCTCACCCGCGCGGGCGTCGCGGTCCTCCGCTACGACGACCGGGGCGTGGGCGGGTCGAGCGGATCCTTCGAGCTCGCGACGAGCTGGGACCTCGCGAGCGATCTCGACGCCGCGAGCGAGTTCCTCAAGGAGGTGCCGGAGGTCGATCCGGCGCGGGTCGGTCTGGTCGGGCACAGCGAGGGAGCGCTCCTCGCGCCGATCGTCGCCCGCTGGCAGACCGAGGAGGAGGTCCCGCAGAACCCGATCGCCTTCGTGGTGCTGCTCGCGCCGCCGGGCGTGCCCGGGCACGCGGTGCTGCGGGTGCAGATGCGGCGCCTGCTCGAGGCATCGACGACGCCGGAGGATCTTCGGCAGGCGATCCTTGAAGCGCAGGCGCGTCTCCTCGACGCGTCGCTCGCGAAGGACGAGGCGGCGATGCGGGAGGCGGCGCGCGACCTCGTGACCGCGCAGGCGTCGGTCGCGGGCGCCGGGGCGGTGACCGACGAGATGATCCTCCAGTCCGCCGACGCGACGGTCGCGCAGATGAGCTCGCGGTGGATGCAGGTCTTCCTCGAGGTCGATCCGGCGGCGATCCTCGCCTCGATCAAGGCGCCGGTCCTCGTGGTGATCGGCTCGCTTGACCTGCAGGTCGATCCGGGACAGAACCTCCCGCCGATCCAGGCGGCGCTTCGCCAGGCGGGCGTGCCCTCGCAGGTCCAGGTCCTCGACGGGCTGAACCACCTCCTGCAGCCGGCGACCAAGGGGTCGATCGACGAGTACGGGGCGATCGAGGTCACCATCGATCCGAAGGCGCTCGGATTGATCGTGGACTGGGTCGTGCGCACCAGCGGGGTCGCGGCGGCGCCATGAGCTTCGGGCTGATGCGAGGTCGCGACCCCGACGTCGCGGGCGTCGGGCTCGACCGCGACGACCTGCCGCCCTTCGAGGCAGGGCGGTTCGATCCGCGGTCCTTCTTCGGGGATCTCGCGCGACCGTTCGAGATCGAGATCGGCTCGGGCAAGGGGACCTTCCTCCTCGCGGAGGCGTCCGCGAATCCGGAGGTGAACTACCTCGGGATCGAGCAGGCGGGCGAGTTCTGGCGCTACGCCGCCGATCGCCTGCGAAGGCACGGTCTCGGAAACGTGAAGGTGCTCTGGGGCGACGCGGTGGAGCTGCTGCGGCACCGCATGCCCGACGGCGTCGCGCGGGCGATCCATCTCTACTTCTCCGATCCGTGGCCGAAGTCGCGGCATCACAAGCGCCGCGTGCTGCAGGATCGGAGCCTCGAGGACTTCCGCCGCGTGCTTGGTCCCGGCGGCGAGCTGCGGCTGGTCACCGATCACGCGGAACTGTGGGCGTGGTACGAGGCGCACGCGGCGCGGCACGCGGATCGATGGGAGCGGCTGGAGTTCGCCCGCCCGACGCACGCGAGCGAGGGAGAGATCGTGGGCACCAACTTCGAGCGGAAGTTCCGCGCCGAGGGACGGTCGTTCCACGCGATGACGCTGCGGTCGAGGGGGTAGCGGGCGCCCGAGGACTTCCGGAAGGCGCGATCGCGCGGGGCCTGCGCGAGGCGAGCAATCCGTTGATCGGACCTCCCCTCCGTCTCGCTGGCTTCGCCAGCGAGCCACCTCCCCGACGTCGCTTCGCTCCGTCAGGGAGGAGTTCCGGAACACGACTCCCCGACCTCGCGGCGCTCGGTCGAGGAGGAGTTCCGGAGTTCCGGGGTTCAGCAGTTCCGGACTGCGCGATCTCGACGTGGTGCGCTTTGGAACTCCTCCCCACGACTCAGTCGTGGGGAGGTGGACTGCGAGCGCAGCGAGCAGGACGGAGGGGACCAACTCCGACGGGTTGCGTGCTTGCGTGCGCTCCGCGAGGCGAGCAATCCGTTGATCGGACCTCCCCTCCGTCTCGCTGGCTTCGCCAGCGAGCCACCTCCCCGACGTCGCTTCGCTCCGTCAGGGAGGAGTTCCGGAACACGACTCCCCGACCTCGCGGCGCTCGGTCGAGGAGGAGTTCCGGAGTTCCGGAGTTCCGGAACGCGCGATCTCGACGCGGTGCGCTCTGGAACTCCTCCCCACGGCTTCGCCGTGGGGAGGTGTCGCCTCGCGGAGCGAGGCGACGGAGGGGACCAACTCCGACGGGTTGCGGGCGAGGCGTGGCGTCGAGCTCGCTACGCCACGTGCTCGCCCTCGACCTTCGTGAGCGCCGCGAAGAGATCGGACAGCCGCCGCGTCGTCGGACCGACCTCGCCCGAGCCGATCACGCGGCCGTCCACCTTGGTCACCGCCGCGAGCTCGCCCATCGTGCCGGTGCAGAACATCTCCTCGGCGCGGTAGACCTCGGTGAGGGTGAGGTCGCGCACCGCGTGCGGGATGCCGTGGCGCCGGCAGAGCTCGAGCACCACCGCGCGGGTGATGCCCTCGGGGCAGGCAACCTCGCGGCTCGTCTCGACCACGCCGCCGGTCACGAGGAAGACGTGGGTCGCGTTCGTCTCCGCGACGAAGCCCTGCCGGTCGAGCATGAGCGCGTCGTCGGCGCCCGCGACGTTCGCCTCGATCTTCGCGAGGATCGACTGGATGAGGTTGCAGTGGTGGATCTTGGGATCGAGGCAGTCCGGCGGGAAGCGCCGCACGCTGCTCGTGACGAGCGAGAGCCCGGCGCGACCGTAGACCGGCGGCTTGAACTCCGCGAGCACGATCAGGGTCGGACCTGACTGGTTCAGGCGCGGGTCCATGCCCGAGGTGACCTTCACGCCGCGGGTGAGGGTGAGCCGCAGGTGGACGCCATCCCGCATCGAGTTGGCGGCGAGGGTCCGGCGGATCTCCTCGGTGATCGCCTCGTCGCTCGGGATCTCCGCGAACGCGAGCGCCTTCGCCGAGGAGCGGAGCCGCGCGAGGTGCTCCTTCAGCCGGAAGATCCGACCGTCGTAGAGCCGAAGGCCCTCCCACACGGCGTCGCCGCCCTGCACGCTGCTGTCGAATGGCGAGACGCCCGCCTCGTCGCGGTGGACGAGCCGACCGTTGATGTTGACCTTGATGTCGCGGTTGCGTGGGTCGTAGCGCTGCAGCATGTGGGAGAAGTCCTTCGGCTCAGGTCGGTCGGGCAAGCCCGGTGCGTAGGAGTTCCTCGTAGATCGCCCGGCACTCCTCCAGCACCCCGCGGAGCGCGGGCGGCACCTGCGGCGGCGGACCCTCCTCCGGCGGCTCGAAGCAGGTCGATCGCTCGACCGAGGCGTACCAGTGCCTCGCCCAGACGCCGTCGGTCTCGCGCGGTCCGGCGGGCCAGGCGAGCATCGCCTCGTCGAAGGGGACGCCGAGCGCCGTGCAGAGCGACGAGAGCGTGCCGCGCGGGTCGCGCCGGATGTCCGCGGCATCGACGACCGGGGGGGTGATCCCTCGCTCGCGCAGGCGTCGAAGCAGCCGCCGCTGCTGGGGCAAGCCAAGGTCCTCGGGCGTCGGGTCCGCGACGACCTTCGAGAAGGACGCGATCACCCGCGCGGGATCGCGGATGAGGAACGCGTGGGTGAGCCGGTCGAGCCATCCCGGCACCAGGTCCTCCATCCCGGGAAGGAGGTGATGGCTCATGTGCTTCTGATAGGAGATCCGTCGACCGCCCGGCACCGGCCCGACCAGCGACCCGATGACCCGCGTCGGATCGACCTCATGACGGCGGATCACCTCGTCTCGACCGGGGTGGTCGATGCCCGTCGCCTGCAGGTAGTGGGCGTAGAAGGGCTCGTCCACGACGACGGCATCCGAGCGGTTGCCCCAGGACCGCATCAGGGCGGTCGAGAGGTTCCGCGGACCCGACCACATCGCGACTCGGATCGGCTCCTGGAGCATCGGACGGTCCGGGGGGACGGGGACACGGAGGGACATTTCCCAATCAAGTCTGCACGGACGGCGAGGAATGTCCGAAGATCCTCGAAGATTCTGAGTCTAGTGAGTGCTTCGCTGTGCCGAGGGCAGCGTCGAGTCGCCATGCGTTTCCTCTCTGCCTTCCTCCTCGCGTACTTGGCGCTCCTCGTCGGGAGCCTGCTGCTGCTGCTCGGGATGACGCGGCTCCTCGGCGCCGAGAGCCTGCTCGTGCCGGGCGAGTGGCGGCTCGCGACGTGGTTCGCGGTGGTCGGACCGCTCTTCTTCGCCGCGGTCGCGTTCTTCGCGGGGTTCGTCGCAGGCAGGCTCGGCGGGGTCGCGCCCGGCGCGGTGCTTGCCATCGCGATCGTGGTCGTGGGGCTGGTGCTTGGTCTGACCACGATCACGCGTCGCGGCGACACGGAGGACAGGCGGTGGACGCCGAAGTTCACCGAGTTGATCCGCCGCGTCCGCTCGCCGGTGCCGTCGATGATCGCTGGACCGGTGCTCGCCGGCGGTGCCATCGTGCTCGGCACCGGGATCGGCATCCTGCGGAACTCGCGGCGCCGTCCGGACGACCTGCCGAACTTCGTGGCGGATCGATCGCCGGGGCGGCGCTGAGCGACGAGGTCGCTTCCTCAACGAGAACGCGGGTCCGGCGATGACCGGACCCGCGTGAAGTTGCTCCGCCCGCGGCTCGACGGGCGGCAGATGTCGACGAAGGGATCAGTTCGAGGCGGTGCCGGGCTTGGTCGCCTTCGGCGCATCCGCGGCGGAGCCGCTGGCGGCGCCGGGGAGGATCACCGCGTCCACGACGTGGATCACGCCGTTCGACGCCTCGATGTCGACCGCGACGACCTTCGCGCCGCCGACGGTCACCACGCCGTTCGCCGCGGCGATCGGCAGGTTCCGACCGAGGACGGTGGGCGCCTCGGTGACCGCGACGACCTCGTCGCTGTAGATGCGGCCGGGGACGACGTGATAGGTGAGGATCTCGACGAGCTTCGCCTTGTTCTCCGGCTGGAGCAGGCTCTCGACGGTGCCCTTGGGGAGCTTGGCGAACGCCTCGTCGGTCGGGGCGAACACGGTGAAGGGTCCCTCGCTCGAGAGGACCTCGACGAGACCCGCCGCCTTCGCCGCCGCGAGCAGCGTGTTGAAGGTGCCGGCATTCGCCGCGACCTGCGGGATGACGAGGTCGACCGGCAGGATCACGCGGTCGATGACGTGGATGACGCCGTTCGAGCAGGCGATGTCGGTCTTCACGACCTCCGCGCCGTCGACGAAGACCTTGCCGTCCTTCACGGCGATGTCCACCCGCTGACCCTCGAGGGTCTCGGCGAAGCGGAGCTTGGTGACGTCGGAGGCGACGACCTTCCCGGGAACGACGTGGAAGGTGAGGATGTCGATGAGCTTCGCCTTGTTCTCAGGCTTGAGGAGCATCTCGACGGTGCCGGCGGGAAGCTTGGCGAACGCCTCGTCGGTCGGGGCGAAGACCGTGAACGGACCGGTGCCCTCGAGCGCCGTCACGAGGTCGGCGGCCTGCAGGGCGGTGACGAGGGTGTTGAAGTTGCCCGCCGCGACCGCGGTCGCGGGGATGCTCTTCGCGCGAGCCTGCACAGTGCTGGTCGACGCGGCGGCGGGCTTCGCCGCGGGCGCCGTCTGGCGGGTGGTCGGCGTGCCCTGGGCGGGCTTGGTGGTCGGAGTGGTGGACTGAGTCTGCAAGCCGACGACGAGGGCGGCCGAGACGAGGATCGAAGCGAGCATGGGTACCTCCTCAGGAAGCGTCGCGACGCGCGACGCGGACCTGCACGCTTCGCCCCGGCGCGGGTCTGGATTCGTCCGCGAGCGTCTGGGTGCCTTGCGTCCTCGAGGCTCGGGCCGACGCATCTCGACCTGCTCGGCTTCGGGAGACGAGGCTGGTCGGACGGAAGTCGCTATGAACACCCGACTTGCCCGCGATGAACGATGGAGCGGAGGGAGTCAGTTCAGCGAGAGGACGCTCCGGCGTCATCGAGGATCGACGTCGCGGCGGTCGGGGAGACGGTCGGCTCCGCCGCGTCGGGGGGAAGCACCATCGCCGCGACCGCGGCGGTCGACCAGCAGGCCATGGCGCCTCCGCACATCGCCCGGAAGGCGAGGCGCGAGAAGTCGGCGCGGCGGGTCGGCGCGAGGGCGCTCAGCCCGCCGATCTGGATCGCGATCGAGGGGAGGTTCGCGAAGCCGCAGAGGGCGTAGGTGGCGATCACGACCGAGCGGGGGGAGAGCCCGCCGGAGTCCTGGATCTCGGCGAGGCGGAGGTAGGCGACGAACTCGGTCGCGACGATCTGGGTGCCGAGGAGCTCGCCGACGAGGCGGGAGTCCTGTGCCGTCACGCCCATGAGCCACGCGACCGGCGCGAAGAAGAGACCGAGCGTCGGGGCGATCCCCCACGGTCCGAACCCGTTCGCGTCGCGCCATCCCGCGATCGGCGCCCAGTCGCCGAGCGAGCGGATCGGCCAGTCGGCGAGGGCGAGGAGCGCGACGAAGGCGATGAGCATGCCGGCGACGTTCAGGGCGAGGCGCACGCCGTCCGAGGCGCCGACGGCGATCGCGTCGAGCACGTTCTCGCCGGGTCGCAGGTCCTCCGCCCGAACCTCCTCGTCGCTCGGCGAGTCGACCTCGGGGACGAGGAGCTTCGCCATCACGAACGCCGCGGGTGCGGACATGAGGCTCGCCGCGAGCAGGTGCCGCGCGAACTCGATCCGCCTCGCCTCGTCCTCGCCGCCGAGGAAGGTCACGTAGCCGGCGAGGACGCTGCCGGCGATCGTCGCGAAGCCGCCGGTCATCACCACCATCAGCTGGGAGCGGGTCATGCCCGCGAGGTAGGGACGCACGCAGAGCGGCGCCTCGGTCTGGCCGATCAGCACGTTGCTCGCGGTCGCGAGCGCCTCGGTGCCGGTGACGCGGAGCGAGCGGCGCAGGCACCACGCCATCGCGGAGACGACGACGGGCATGATCCGCAGCTGATAGAGGAGCGCCATCAGCGCCGCGAAGAAGATGATCACCGGCAGCACGCGGAAGCCGAAGACGAAGCCCCACGGTCCGGAGGCGTCGGCGAGCGAGCCGAAGACGAAGCGGGCGCCCTCGTCGGCGAAGGAGATCGCCCGGGCGACGAGCGCCGCGAGGCGGTCGAACGCCTCCGCGGTGCCGGGGAGCCGCAGCAGCACCACCGCGATCGCGGCCTGCAGCAGGATGCCGACCACGACGAGCCGGAGGTCCACGCGGCGGCGGGCGGTCGAGAACGCCCACGCGACGAGGACGAAGGCGCCGAGTCCGAGCACTCCCTGCCAGCGGATCAGTTCGGGCGGCATCGATGCAATGTACGGCGGCGCCCCGCGGCGGCGGCGGGCGGCTCCGGGGGTCAGAGGATGAACCGCGACAGGGCGACGAGCACCACGATGCCGACGAGGTTCACGACGAGCCCCGCCCGCATCATCGCGCCGACGGGGACGCGGCCGGTCGAGTAGACGAGGGCGTTGGGCGGCGTGCCGACCGGCATCATGAAGGCGAGGCTCGCCGCGACGCCGACGGTGAAGGCGAGCTCGGCGGGCGGCAGACCGAGCACCGGCGCCGCGGCGAGCACGACCGGCACCACGGCGCTCGCGAGGGCGGTGTTCGAGCTGACCTCGGAGAGGAAGACGACGCCGGTCACGAGGACGCCGATCACCACCCATGGCGGGAGTCCCGCGACGTCGTCGAAGAGGGAGCCGAGGAAGAGGTCGACCCCCTGGCTCCGCATGCTCTCGGCGATCGCCAGCCCGCCGCCGAAGAGGATGAAGACGCCCCACGGGAGCCGGGCGAGGTCGATCGCGGAGAGCGTCGCGCCGCGCGGCGAGCTCGAGAGCGGCACGCCGAGGAGGAGGACTCCCGCGATCGTGGCGATCCCCCAGTCGCCGATCGCCGCGGCGGAGGCGGGCCAGAGCGGCCGCGTCACCCAGGCGGCGACCGTCGCGACGAAGACCGCGAGGGTGAACCAGCCGGAGCGGTCGAGCGGCGGACCCTTCTCGAAGGCGGGTCCGCCGTCGGCGTCGAGCGACAGTCCGCCCATCGGGAACATCAGGACGAGCACCAGCCACGTCGCCGGGAGCATGAGCGCCGCGACGGGAAGCCCGAAGGCGAGCCAGCCGAGGAACGAGACCGGCGTCCCCACCTCCTCGCTGAGCATCTTCGCGGCGATCGCGTTCGGCGGACTTCCGACGATCGTCGCGCAGCCGCCGATGCTCGCGGCGTAGGCGACGCCGAGGAGGAGCGCGACCGCGAAGCGGCGCACGAGGTGGTCGCGGTCGGGAGACTCGGGCGCCGCGCGGTCGACGAAGGAGATCGCCCCCATCGCGAGGGGCAGCATGATCGCCGCGGTCGCGGTGTTCGAGACGAACCCGGAGAGCGCCGCGGTGACGAGCATGAACGCGGCGAGGATCGCCTCGGGTCGCCGGCCCGCGACCGAGAGCATCGCGCCCGCGAAGCGGCGACCGAGACCATGCCGGTCGATCGCCGCGGCGAGCAGGCATCCGCCCGCGAAGAGGAAGATCACGTCGGAGGCGTAGGGCTGCGCGGCGTCGGCGAAGCGCTCGACGCCGAGCGCCGGCAGCACCGCGACCGGCAGCACCGCGGTGACCGCGATCGGGATCGCCTGGGTGAGCCACCAGATCGCCATCCACGCGAGGAGCCCGAGGACGATCGAGCCGGAGGCGCTCAGGGCGCCCTCGACCGCGCCGTCCACGCCATCGGCGGAAGGTCCCAGCGTCCAGCGGATCGCGACCGCGGCGAGCGGACCAGCGAGGAGACCCGGAAGCCGGATCGCCCATGGAGGCGGCGGGGCGTCGTCTGGATCGCGCGAGTCGCTCACGGCGCGATGCTATCGCGCGGGTCTGCGTGGTCGGCACGGCGAGAGAAGCCGCGGAACGGGTCCAAAGGGGTCGGGCACTCCCCCGCGTCGCCCCGCTCCTCGCGGGAGAGGCGGAGAGGTCCTCCGCGTGCACCGCGGTCTCGGCGCGAGAACCAGATCGTCGGTTGGTCGCCGCGGGCTTCGGGCGTGCCGGCGGCGCCGGGAGTCGGCACCGGGTCCGCCTCCGATCGCGATGATGCCCGCATGATCCAGATCAAGACCAGCACCGATGCCGCCGACCGCAACGTGCTCGGCGGCGTGCTCGCGCCCTGCTCGCTCTCGCCCTGCACCGGGTACTTCCGGGATGGTTCCTGCCGCACGGGTCCCGACGACGTCGGTCGCCACGTGGTCTGCGCGGAGATGACCGCGGAGTTCCTCGCCTTCTCCCGCTCCCGCGGCAACGACCTCGTCACGCCCCGACCCGAGTGGAGCTTTCCCGGGCTCCGACCCGGCGACCGCTGGTGCCTGTGCGCGCTGCGCTGGCGCGAGGCGCTCGAGTCAGGCTGCCCGCCGCGGGTCGTGCTGGAGGCGACGCACCGGAAGGCGCTCGAGGTCGTGTCGCTCGAGGACCTGAAGGCGCACGCCCTCCCCGGGTGATCGAGCCCGGGTGATCGAGCCCGGGTGGTCAGGCCTGAGTGATCAATATCGACGCGGCTTCTCGCCGAAGAGCCGCTGGTCGAGGGAGATCCGACCGGGACCCATGATCACGATCGCGAGCGACCCGAGCAGGTAGAGAAGCGCCGGCTCGCGGGCACCCTCCGCGGGGGTGAACCACGGATCGCCGGAGTGATGGACGAAGCCGGCGACGAACATCGTCGCGGCGATCAGGATCGCGGAGGGTCGGGTGAAGAGACCGAGCGTCACGAGCGCGCCCGCGACGAGCTCCGTGACCACCGCGCCGATCAGGGTCGCCTTCGGTCCGACGCCGAGCGGATCGGGGAACTGGAGGTCGGCAGGGGAGGAGAAGAGGAGCATCGCCTTCGGCCATCCATGACCGAGCGCCATGAGCCCTCCGAAGGTGAGGCGGAGGAGGAGGAGACCGAGGTTGTGGGCGGCGTTCATGGCGGGGCTCCCGGGGAGGTCGATGCGTCGCTCCCGACGGGAACCCTCATCGGCGCGAGGCGTCGAGGGTCGTGAGCGGGGGGACGATCGTCGCGAGTCGCACCACCCTCACCCGCGTCGCGGACTGCGTCCGCGACGCGACCTCTCCCGCTCGTCGCGTGGCTCCTCGCGGGAGAGGTGGAGCGGGTTCCTCGGAGATTCCTCCCCACGGCTCCGCCGTGGGGAGGTGTCGCCTCGCGGAGCGAGGCGACGGAGGGGACC
>Ga0194123_10007050_pt1 | contig 11367 bp, 2 predicted proteins | sample TA2MahsurfametaG_5_FD_155479 | JGI IMG/M metagenome (GOLD analysis project Ga0194123, IMG submission 155479) | Freshwater microbial communities from Lake Tanganyika, Tanzania - TA2015023 Mahale A surface | ecosystem: Environmental > Aquatic > Freshwater > Lake | place: Tanzania: Lake Tanganyika... | reverse complement strand
TCCAGTGTGCGTAACCCAGTGTGTTTAGGAGAAAACAAAAATTTCTTCAAAGTTTTACGCGATTACCGCCAGAAATTTTGGTGCATCGTCCGGGAAATGCACAAGATTTTGCTTGGTTAAAATTTTATTTAGTTTGTGGGATTTTTGGTACAATTTAGGCCACTTTGGCAAATAACCAGAAGGTACCGTTTTCATAGACATTAGGTCTACTCAGTTAAGTAAGTAAGGTTTAGGAATTCTAAAACCATCGACCCGTCAGGTTTCACCTGCGTAGTAGTGGTCAACAATATAAAAATATTGTTGAAAGATTGGATGCGAGTGTGCTACCACTAGCCAACGCTATCCCTGGTCTTACAAGGCGTTTGAAAAGAGTAATCTTTGACAACGAGATTTAGAGTGGAAAGTAAAGACTTGTTGAAAGTCTCTCTCCATTCTGGGAAAAGGCATCCCGACTTTTTCCACGAGAAAGGAACTTGTTGAAAGTCTTTCTCCATTCCGGGAAACGGCGCTTAGTTCGCTAAAGTACTAGAGAAAGAGAGGAAAGAATAGCAATCCAAGATGGCTGCTATTCCTCCCAATCATGGTGGTGATCGCGCTTTTATCGCGAACCCGCAAGGGGCCACCAATGCCGACGCCATCGGTGATCTGGCAGCGACTATGCAACTTTTGATGCATATCGTCGAAGCCATACCAGGTGCAAACGCGCCCCTGGTCACCGCTGGACGAGAAAGAGTCAACACTGCAAGAGCAGCTGTTGAAGCGATCGCTCAGAGAGATGTGGGGCAAAGAGAGCCTCCCCCTCTGACAGATCTGCCTGCGGTAGGTGCAAACCCCTTGGGTAACACCAGGTTTCAGCACATTCCCAAGTTTGAGACTAGGAAGAATGAGAAACCACCGCCAGGCGAAGTCTTTGCTTGGTTGTCAGCTTGCGCTGTCACCGCAAGGACGGCAGGTTTGAACCAGGACGGCTTTTTCAGCCTCCTGCTCTCCACCTGCACCGGGTCTGCGTTCAACTACGTTGAACACTGCAGACAAGCAGGACTGACCATCCTGGAGACGGTCAGGAACCTGGAGTCCAGATACGGCGATCTGCTGAATCCTGCAGACGCTGGAGCTGAGCTCACAGTCTACCAGAGACCTTCAGGAAGCCCAGCTAGTGCTGTCCTGGATGATCTCAGGAGACTTGCCAAGTTCCAACTTCGGCTTCACCCCGAAGAAGGACGGCAAGAACGAATTGAGGAGTTGGTTCGGCTGCATCTGCTGAGAGTTCTTCCAATTGACGTGACTGCGGTTTTGAACGAAGACATTCGTCAGGCCAATGCCACGGGAGCAAAGGTTCCCAGCAATGACTTTCTTGCCACGAGAGCCGAAAGGCTTGAGAAACACGGCTCGAGGTCTGCTGTCAAGGAGCACCAGCATCGCCGAGAGCGGCAGCATCATGAGCGACAGGTAACTGTCACTCACCCGATACCAACGGGTCCTCCACCAAGCTCTGATATGATCAGATATGTAGCACTGTCTGATGAAGAGCTGCAAAGGGCCGTTTCGGACGCTCTCGCTCCGGAACCGGAACTTGATGAAGAAAGCGACGAACTCGTTGAGAGCGTTCTCGCTATTCAACAAGTCATCGCACGACAGAACCGTCATGCGCCGATGAAAAATGTGTTAACTGCCGCGATCAGGCAGCATAACAATCGGCAGCAAGGGCGACCAATCAACCAGGTCGCAGGTTCGAATCCACCTGTCAGGCAGGGACCGCCAAACAAGCTTGGTCGAACTCTGGCTCTCACTGAGCTACTTCGACTGGCCAATGTAAACAGAGGTGAATGCATCCTCTGTGGCATCCCAGGTCATCTCAGAGGCAATATCAACTGCGCTTTGCGCGGGCAGCCCCTGATGGACATGCCCTGTACCAGGTGCGGAAAAGGCCTACACAGCGCTGACAATTGTCACCTCACAGCCGAAGCTGTGGCTAATGCCTGTGTTGAGGAGCCTTTAAACGGATAAGAGGCAGTCAGAAAACTGACGTGAGGCCTACGGTCGAGAAGGTCGTGGGTTCGAAGCCCGCCGCCGACTCGAAACCTGGCCCAAAGACGTTGAGTCTAAAAGGTCAGAAAATGGAAGCTCCGAAAAGTAATTCGGAGGTATCCACAGTCGTAAAGGGCAGTCAGAAAACTGACGTAGCGATATCGGCTCAAAAGGTTGCCGGTTCGAAGCCCTCTACCGAAGAAGAAACTGGTCCCGTGACTTTAGATCCGACCGACCAGGAGAAAGAAGTTTCAGAAGTTGATTCGGAAATTTCTACTGAAGCTAATGATAAATCTGTTCTCGAACGAGACGATTTAATTAGCACTGGATCCACTGGATCCGATCCATTATGGATTGAACCAGAGGAAATCCAAGTGGCTCAAGTTGCACGTGGAGCGGAATCAACCGTCCATGGCGATGTTAAACCTCGAGGGAGCGCTAGTGTAGCAGCTATTATAGTAGTTGCACACACCTCTATCCAGGTTAGAACCGATGTGTGTGTAGACACAGGTGCAGACGTAACTATCTGTACTAAAAAGTTTATCACACAATTCTTAGGTCCACAAGCGTTGAGCCATGTAGACTCAAGAGGAAGATTACCTACCCTTATATCGGCGTCACATCACCCGATGAAGGCCCTAGGTAGACTTCACCTTTTTATATATCTTGGCTTATTCAAGCTAGATATCAAGGTGATTGTACAGGACGAAGGCGACTATTCTAACTTCTTGTTAGGTAGTGACGCATTCTATGGGAAAATTATAATTGACAGAGGTAGATATTTGACCTTTGGCAATCCCAAATACCCGCCTGTACCTATCAGGTATCGACTTAGTAACAATAAAGCCAAAGTTGTCGGTTGTGTGCAAATAGCACCCCGAACGTCGGCTGTTGTTCAAGTCAAGGTGACTAATGACTCACAGCTTACTGGTAAAGAAGTTTACCTAAAAGCTGCTAGCTATGCTAACCAAAACGTGGAAAGCTGGCTAGATGGAGGTCTAATCACTAACCCCGTTTGCGATTCGGTATCAGAAATTGATTCTGACGGAATTGCCAGAGTGATGGTTAATAATTCGACAGACGAAATTATTACCTTCACGAACGAATTTGAGCTGGCTAGTGCGAGCTTAATTCGTGAGGAAGATATCAAGTTCGAATCCGAAAATGAAGATGTCTACACTATTAGAAAGGTCTCTGAGCCTTCTAATGAGAGCATGCTAGACACGCTTACGGATGAGCGCTTGAAAAAGATGCTTCCAACCTTACATCTCCTAACCCCGGAAGAGGTTTATAACATTAACTTCATCCATGACAAAGGAGATTTAAGAGATTTGCTTGACGGCACAGGAGATGGTATTCCATTACCTCCCGCAGCCGAGCCGCTTGACGACTATGCAGATGTCGATGAATGGCTAAGCAAAATTGAGAAAGACCATCTTACTGAACGTGAGTGGAATTTACTCAAAGCAGTTCTGTTAAAGAATAAAGAGGCTTTTTCCCTCTCTAAGACAGACATTGGATGTTTCAGGTATTTTAAAGCTGAACTTCCATTGAAGCCGGGTACAGGGTATTTATACGCTAAACCTTACCCACTTCCACCGAAACATAAAGAAGAGGCAAATAAAAAGATTACTGAGCTCTTAGAGCAAGGTATTATTCGACCTAGCAAGTCGCCGCACTCTTCTAACATTGTAGTGGTTAATAAAAAAGCCGTTGATGGCGTTAACCAATACAGGGTATGCGTTGATCTCAGAAGAGTCAATGAAAATACCATACCTATGCGCTTCCCCAACTTACAAGTTGATGAGGCACTAGCGAAGTTGCAAGGTGCCAAGTTCAGATCCAGTCTGGATTTCTGTAATGCTTTTCACCAAATTGCACTTCACGAAGATTCCATACCCGTTACCGCCTTTACGGTCGGTACCATGCAAATGGAGTACGTTCGTCTGCCGTTCGGCCATGTAAACGCCATGCAGTTATGGAGTTGCGCTTTGCACCTCGTTTGTGAGGGCATTCCCCAGGCCAACGCATATGCCGACGATCTCATCATTTCCACGCCAGATGATCACTTGCTAACAAGTGACCAAATGTTCGAGGAACATATCAGACACATAGACACGCTATTGAGGCGGATCATTGATGCTGGTATGAAGCTTAAAGCACATAAGTGCCAGTGGGCCTATGGTGCTGACAAACCCATGGACTGGTTAGGTCACACATTGCAGGATAATTACTTGCGTCCTCAAGAGGCCAAGCAACGTGCAATTAGAGAATTTCCAGTTCCAAATTCTGATAAACAAGCTATGGCCTTTATTGGCGTATGCTCGTTTCATAGAAAATGGGTCCCAGGCTTTGCTAAAATAGCCAAGCCTATTCATGAGGTTATTGTACATGCTAAGAAAAATACTTTTCGCTGGACAGATACTGCTCAAAAGGCGTTCGAACAGCTGAAAAATATTCTTTGCAGTCCGCCAGTTTTAAGACTTCCACGCTTAAACTGCGCGTACATCCTCTACAGTGATGCAAGTCACGTAGCCATTGGTGTTGTACTATGCCAAGAAGACCTTAGAACAAAAACACCTTTTGTGTGTGAATACGGGTCTCGCATGTTCAACCAGGCTGAGTTAAAAATGAGTACTCCTTGTAAGGAGTTACTTGCGATCGTCTATGGCCTAAATAGATGGCGACATTGGTTCTTAGGCAACCCAGTGCATGTATACACAGACTGCAAAGCTTGGACTTTTCTTAAAGTTCAGACTGGAATTGCCGGCAAAATAGCCAGACTGGGCCTTCTCACTCAGGAATTTGACATTTCTGTGTCATACATCCCTGGCGAGAAAAATAAAGCAGCTGACGGTCTAAGTCGAGCTTTCGACGACGGGCAAGTTGCTTTAGACGATCAAATTGCTCCTAGGCATCCGGCCTTAGAGCATTTATCTGCACCAACCTTGTCGGAGGGCGAAGTGCTAAAACTCACCGATTACTTAGAAATGTGTGAGCCATACGCTGAAAAGTTTATTCAAGACGTTAAAAATGGCAAATTCGACAAATCCGTTGTGGATGAGGAAGTCGAGTACATTTCTCGAGTTCTTGAGGTTTGTCAACTACTACATTTTGACAGACATTATTCCGGTCCCCCGATTGCCGAGGAGCTGGAGGAAGAACTCAGAATTATTGAAGAAGCAATCGATGCTGACTCAGTAATGGACAATGCAGATGGCGCTAGCAGTATAAGTAGCCTTTCCGTTTTCGGAGAACTACCTACTACTGATGGTGATGTCAAAAGCATGGCATATAACGTAAGGTTTATGACGCTTAATGACACTGCATTCAGTTTAGACGCGTTTATACATGCACAAGAGTCAGACCCGTTCTGCTCTAAGCTGATGAAACGTCTAAAAAAGGGAAGTCGAGTCATTGCAAGACGAGGCTTTTTCTTGAAAAAGGGCGTACTAAAAAGACAGTTTACGACCAAGGATGGACAAATATATACTACCATTTGCGTACCACAGAGTTTAGTGAACATTCTGTTACAGAGTGCTCATGGAAATTTACTCACTGGTCACCATGGAAGTACAAAATTCCTTCTTGATATGTCTCGGAAGTACTATTGGAAAGGCATGTCTAAAGATGTGTTGAACTATCAAAGACAGTGCGTTGCCTGCCAATTCAATGACAAATACCCCGTTAACTTTAAAATGGGAGCCGTCATTGAGCCCAACAGCCCATTGCATATCGTATATTACGATATTATTCCGAGCTTACCTAGAGCTAAATGTGGGAGCTATGCTTTGTTGCTGTTTTATGACGGATTCTCAAGATTCGTCGCAGGAGTGCCACTGGCCTCCGAAAAAGCAGACTACATTGTCAGAAAGGTTGTTACACATTTCATTCAACCTTTTGGAGCTCCATGGGCTTTACATTCGGACAATGGACGAAACTTAGACGGCCATGCAGCTAGATATCTGGCACGATTGCTGGGTACGCGCAAAACGTCTACACCGCCGTATACGCCTAATTCGAATCCTTGCGAAACGATGTGTGCAGCGGTAGGCATGTTAATCAGAAAGGCTTTGTTCCGATCTGACCAAAAACAATGGCCACTGTGTTTGCCTTTTGTTTTACATGCATTGAATAACACAGTACATTCAGCTACTGGTTACACACCGGTCAGTCTTTTCTTTGGAAGACCTGAAGACAGACCATTGGTACCTTTAGTACCTTGGGACGCTGAGTGTGTTACTCATGATGAGTATTACACGAAAATTAGGCGTTTTCAAGAACTAGCTTTCCAAATTGCTAGACGACGTAGCCATGCTCTTGTCTGCAAACGGAGAGAAAAGGTCAATGCAAAAGCTAGAGACCACAGGTATCAAGTTGGTGATTATGTTCTTGTTTTGAACAAAGCACCTGCCTTGGGTATAGGCCAAGCTAAGCTTAGAGCCAAGTACATTGGGCCTTTTAGGGTCATTAAAACATACCCAAAAAGTCTTGTGGTCGTACCCTGGACTGAAAGAAAAGAAGTTGATGGCTTAATTGGGCCTCCACCTCTTTTTGAATTACCTAATCGGGTAAACGTCGAACCTTTTAAAGCTCGGATAGTGAACGTCTCGCATTGCAAGCCTTTTCGAGGCGAGCCAGACAAAGAAATTATTTCCGATGCTCATTTAAAAGAGTTCTTAAAGATGCTTGAATCTGATAATGTTTCGAGTTTATCTTCGACGGTGACGTCGAGAGATGACGACGAACCGCATCAGACTGAATCGTTTGACGATTTCGATTCGAGTTCAGACAGTTCGCTTCCCGATAGTGACACTGACTCGTCGACAAGCGTCGAATCAGCCGACGACGAATCGTCGGATGATGATGATGCTCCTGGTCCTGGTGGTGGTGGAGACGATCATGTACAAGCGCCCGAGGACGAAGTTCCCCCGGCAGGTCCTGATCAACAACCTAACCGAACCAGTTCTTCAGATCTATCTGTAGTTACAGTAGAGCCGAAGTCGGAGCACTCAACAATTAGCTCTCCAGCTGTTTCGTTGGAATCAGAGCTAGCCGAATTGCTTGATAACATTCATATTGTCCCTCACGAAAGACGCGTTTTGACTGATCATCTTACGCTTGATCGTGGTGACGATAGACAAGATCTCGTTAGAGATATGTTAACAGGCATGAGAGACCCTGACCCAGAAGTTGCAGCAGCAGCAGGACAAGACTTTCGTCTTCTCCTCGATGGACTTATGTGGGAAAGTGGAGCTACTCGTCAACATGATTTTGATGACGAAAACGTCCACACATCTGACGGTTCTCAACGAGACCGTTCAGGCGGGTCTGAAGTAGATGAAAAGCCTAGCTCTATTCGCACTCTTGCAGAGGCGAGTACAACTAGTGACAGCTTCATGGACGAACCTGTAGCTGGCCCTAGTAAGCCTAGGAAAGGTCCTTTTAAGGTGCAAACACGCAGTTTTGACATTAGTGTCGATCGTGAAAACACTCCAGGCCGACCTCAAGTCGTGCGTCATGGTAGTGATGGTCGAACGTTAAGCGGTGTTCCACCAACTCAAGATCCACCAGAAATGTTGGACGATTGGGTAGCCGATCAGGCTAGAAGGACTCGAACCGGAGACCACGTTGAGTCAACTCCGATTCATGACACGAACGTTCGAACTAGGAGTGGCCGAATTAGTCGACCCCCTCTTCGATTTGACCCTAGCGAAGAAAGAATAGTTGAACAAGCTAGGAGAGAAAGCTTAGGGACTAGCAAGAAGGCCAAGCCCCAAGCCGCAGCTGAAGAGTTTCACTTTGGTAGAGGTAGGGATAGACAAGATGAAGCTAGTTTCAACCCCACCCTCTCCAACTCAGAGTCTAGTTCAGACTCCAAAAACTCAAAAGTGGTGACACCAGATGGCGCTGCCTCTGATGAGACCAAGGAAGACACGCATGAATCTTATGATTCTGCCACGTCTCCAATCTTGAAACCAGCAACACCAGATGGCGCCGCCTCTGATGAAGCTGAGAGAGATAAGCAGGAGTCTCACGATTCCGCCGTATCTCCAGACCTAAACCTTTCTAAAGATTCAGCCGAGAAAACCACCTCTTCTGGATCCGAGGATATGGGTTTAGATGAACTATTTAAAGAACAGCTAGCCACTGTTCTTGACTAGTTACTAAGATAGTGACAGCTAGGTAGGACGTCGCTACCTTAGGGGTTTGAAGGGAGCAGTGCTGTAAAAAGTCACTCCTAACAAACTTTTTCTCTGCCTAAATTTGATAGTTGATATCGAATTGGGATAAATCAATAGTTGTGATTCGGCTTTGGAGATTGAAGTTAGTGACCTAACCTGAGCCGCAAGGCAACAGCGGTTTTGTCAAAATAGACTCCAAAAATGTTTCACTAGTGAGCGAGAATTTGAAAGGCAAAATGATTCTTGGTGTAAAATGAGTCGTCGCGTTGAAAGCTTCTGACACCAGAAGGGGTACGCTGATAAAGCAGCAACTGCCTCTGCGGTATATAGAGCTGGAGCGTCAAGTAGTTGAGGCAGAAATGCCAAAAGACTAACTGGTGTATTGGTACACTAGCGACTTCCACTGGTTATCATCTAGCTTCGGCTGGGCCAAAGTTAAAGTTTTGCCTGACAAACGAACGCACAGCTGTTGTATTGTGAGACAATTAGGCCATATCGTTGAGATCGCCTAATTAAAAACTAAAATCTCGAACAAAGTAGTGGCGACCCAAAGGTCACCATCGTGTCCGAGTTAGCGGGACTTCCAGTTCGAGTCCCTCTAAGAAACTGTTCCATAAAATAACTGAGCGCAGCAATGTCACTGATTTTTGCGAAAAGTAACAATTTTGGCAAAATTATCAGAAGTAAGTAATCTGGCATTAATGAAAATAAGGGACGCGCGTTTTCATCTGCATGAATGAATTCTGTGAACCAACTAATGCCTCAATTACTGAAAGAAAAATGCTCAGATTTTTGGCTGACTAATTTAAAACGGTGTAGGTAGAAGAAAGATATTTAGGTAGGGACCCGTTTTAAATTATCAAGCTGGGAACGCTAAAAAGTTTCAAGCCAATGAGAAATATGCGTTGAGCATAAGGCTGGCTAAAAAGTGACGAAATATGGTGAAATAGCCAAAAAATCGTTGCGCAACTAATGTTTCTTGATTGAAAAGAGAAAGCCAGTAATCCAGCTAACTGCGTCATATTGCCTCTCCGTCGACAGAGAGAGATGTTAACGTAGTGGAGCCTTTCGTTGCTAGAAAGCAGTTCACTCGCAACCGTTGCCGAGTGAGGTCGACTGTTTTCTGAAAATAAGCTTTCTCAAAAAGAACTTAGTCTGAAAAATCGAGACTCTTAAACTTTGTTCAAACAAGGCATGGCAGCATGTCTGGAACAGGATTTGAGTCAGGGTCTGACCCTCCAGGGCAACACGCCCTCGACGGGGAACAACTCGGGTGTGCCGACGGCCGCCTCGAGCCCACCGGAGCCGATCGAGCTACCGGCCCAAGCATCGAAGGAGGAGTTTGTGCCCCTTTGCTGCTACCTGCCGATCATTCTGAGAGTTCCTCTGACCTCGCTCAGGACTCTGGAACCGGGTTGGCCTCACACAGTGAGCTACGGGAATCACTTGAATGTGAAAGTCCCACCGGGTGTAGTGTGCCCAGAGCATCGCCGGGTCTCACTGACCTTTCCGATACCGAGCATTGTCATCTCGATGTCAGAAAGAAACTTGCAGATTGCATTCGAGACTCCCAGTGGAGGTACAACTTCCGGAGCCGCCAATGCATCGACGAGCGTGTTTGTTCCAGGGATCGTCAGGGAATTGGAGCCCAATCCTCCTCCCTCCCGACCGTGAGTGAAGCAGGTGAGAACAAGTTGCTCCACGTGAGTCGAAGTGGTGACCTCTGTTGTCACGACGATGACGTCACGCGCTTGGCCGAAACAGGACATTTGCTCCTGTGCCAGACCTGCGAAACACTCGGAACACCAAGTGCAGAATGCGTTGAGCATGAAGCAATCCTGGTGCACCTGAACGACTACTTGAAGCTGTTCAACAAGGTCCATTGGGAAGGGCGTGTCCAAGATGGAACGGTTCGCTACCAGTTCTTCTTGATCAAGACCCCCGCCATCCTTGAAGTCCTCAAGAAGGGTGAATTCCACTCTTGCGGTCAAGGCAATCCTCCAGAAGGCCCCTGGAAAGCTCATTTGAATGATCTACCAGTGACGCCTTCATTTAGGCAAAACCTGCTGCTTTTTGCGCGGTTGAGATCTAGAAGGAGAGATCCAAAAGATGGCCACCTGTTTGAGACAGTTGGACGCATCTTCATCGATGGTCACAGCCATCATGCAGTGCAGTTGTGCTTCCGTAGAGAAGTCATTGCTCCCAGCCTAAACTGTGAATGCGAATCTCACGTGTGCCTGGACAAGGATACCTTTGAGTACCTGTTCAAGGAGTACCGCTGGATCAGCTGGCTAGGCAACAACCAGATAATGCATGTGGTGTTCAAACCATTAGAGTACTTTCCCTCTTTTGAGCAGCTGAGAGTCCTCTATGGAGAGAATGTCTGTGCAGGATATCCTGGAGGAATCCCACCAGGATGCTGGGAGTTCCACCTGGCAAGGTTACCTAGATTAAGAAGGAACCTGGCCACGATCCTTGTCAGGATCACCAATCTCCAGGAAGCCGTCAGATGTCTCTGTTCGGTGGTGGACAAGGGAGATGAGGAGTTTCAGAGTATGGAGGAATCCTTCTACTCTGCAGCCTCCAGGCTGACTAGTGCTGCCACCTCAGAAGGCCTGCAATGCAGCAGGGAGGAAGGAGGAACCTCCACATCCTCCCCAGGCCGGCTGCGAGAGTCTCCTGTCCTATCTGGAACACCAGATGAGGACTCAGAAACAAGTCTGGAGCGATTCCAACGCATCAGAAGGATGTTTCTTGCCCTCTCAATGGAAGACGACATTGTCCTCAGAGCCGTCACCCAGCATTATGCACCTGCTCTGCTGGAAGAAGCGATAATCACTGATGAGGACTTGTACGAGGCCGCTCTTGATGTTTATTTTGAACTCAGAGACAGTCTTCCTGATGCCTCGGCTGAGGAAGATGAAGCCATGGCTCCTGAAGATCTGATCCGAAAGGTCAGATCAAGACTGGAGAATAGGCACAGGCCGCGGTCATCCACACCAAAGAGAACTGCCGCAAGCATTGCGCAAGCTGCTGTTCCGTCCCTGGCACAAGAAATTGAAAGTCTTGGCCTAGGAGAAGGTTCATCCAGGATGGATCTGGATCAAGTGTTCAGTCCTTCCCTTGAACCTCGGTCTGTGGTCCTGACCTATGA
>Ga0194123_10007036_pt1 | contig 11379 bp, 13 predicted proteins | sample TA2MahsurfametaG_5_FD_155479 | JGI IMG/M metagenome (GOLD analysis project Ga0194123, IMG submission 155479) | Freshwater microbial communities from Lake Tanganyika, Tanzania - TA2015023 Mahale A surface | ecosystem: Environmental > Aquatic > Freshwater > Lake | place: Tanzania: Lake Tanganyika... | reverse complement strand
TCTTGCTGTAGGTGCCCAGCTGCACGTGGGTCTCCAGGCCGATCACGGCTTCCCAGGCGGCCTCAGCAGCCATGTGTGTTCTCCAAGCGTGGGCCGATCCTATGGAAAGGCGCCGGTGGCCATCGGCAGGGCTGGACTGAAACACTGAAGGACTGCCGCCACCCACCCTGGAGCCATGGCCGCCACCGCAGCCTCCAGCACTGATGCCCCGTTGCTGATCCTCGGCGGGGGCCTGATGGGGCTGGCGGTGGCCCATCAGCTGGCCCGCAGCGGCCAGGCGGTGGAAGTGCTGAGCCGGCGCCGCAGCGAAGCGGCTGGCTTCGTGGCGGCCGGCATGCTCGCCCCCCACGCCGAAGGGCTGAGCGGGGCCCTGCTGGAACTCGGCCAACGCAGCCTTGAGCGCATCCCCACCTGGGTGGCCCAGATCGAAGCCGACAGCGGCCTGAGCTGCGGCCTGCGCCCCTGCGGCATCGTGGTGCCCTTCGCCACGGCAGCGGAGCGGGACGTGTATCCCACAGCAGCCTGGGGGGAGCCCCTCGACCGGCAGGGCCTGGAACGCGAACTCCCGGGCATCGGCCCCGGCTGGCAAGCGGGGTTGCTGTTCCGCCAGGACGGTCAGATCGATAACCGCCGCCAGCTGATGCGAGCCCTGGAGCGGGCCTGCGTGGAGCAGGGGGTGCGCTTCCAGGAGGGTGTGGAGGTGTTGGAGCTCCTCCAGGAGGACGGCCGACTGTGCGGCGTGCGGGTGCGCGATGCCGCAGCTGACGTTCGCATCCTCCAAGCCGACACGGCTGTGCTCTGCAGCGGCGCCTGGAGTGCCCAGCTGCTGCCAGAGCTGCCGATCGTCCCGGTGAAAGGGCAGATGGTGTCGTTGCAGGGGCCACGCGAGGCCCTGCAGCGGGTGATTTTTGGCCCTGGCACCTATCTGGTGCCGCGGGAAGACGGGCTGTTGGTGGTGGGGGCCACCAGCGAGCGGGAAGCCGGCTTCACCGAGGGCTTAACGCCCTTCGGCCAGCGGCAGCTGCAGGCCGGCGTGGAGGCGCTGCTACCCGCCGCCAGCCAGTGGCCACCGATGGAGCGCTGGTGGGGATTCCGGCCCTGTACCCCTGATGAAGGGCCACTACTGGGGCTCAGCGCCATGCCGGGGCTGTGGCTCGCGGCAGGGCACCACCGCAACGGAGTGCTGTTGGCGGCCATCACGGCCGAGTTGTTGGCGGCGTGCCTGAGCAGCACTGGATGCACGGTGGAGCAACAGGGGCTGCTGGAAGCGTTCCGCTGGGATCGCTTCCAGGCATTCAACCCTCAAGCCTGAATCAGCCCTCGACGCGCCAGGTCTGATCAGCGGGGGTCCAGTCGCTCAGCTCCGAGGGCTGGAACCAGAGGCCGATTTCGAACTGGGCGGTTTCAGGGGCATCGGATCCGTGGATCACGTTGCGGCCGATGTTCACCGCCAGATCGCCGCGGATGGTGCCGGGCTCAGCCTCGAGGGGCTTGGTGGCGCCGATCAGCTTGCGGGCGCTGGCGATCACGCCGTCGCCTTCCCACACCATGGCCACCACGGGGCCGGAAGTGATGAAGTCGACCAGACTGGCAAAGAAGGGACGCTCGCGGTGCACGCCGTAGTGGCTCTCAGCCAGCTCACGGCTGGGGGTGAGCTGCTTAAGGCCCACCAGCTTGAAACCCTTGCGCTCGAACCGGCCGAGGATCTCGCCCACCAGGCCGCGCTGCACGCCATCGGGCTTGATGGCAATAAACGTGCGTTCAGCAGCCATGGAATCAAAAGGTTCAGATCAGGCCCATCGTCCGCGGCAGGCCTGCCGCTTGGCAAGCACAACAGCAGAAGCCTGCAAGCTGGCAAGCCGGGAACCCAGCAAGCTGGCTTTGGGCTGGTTACGGCATGAAAACCACCATCGATTTGCCAGACGTGCTGGTTCGGCAGGCGCGGCAGCGCGCACTGCATCTAGGGCGGCCGTTTAAGGAGCTGGTGGCCGAATACATCCGCCAGGGACTGAGCGAACTGCTCGCGACCCACCAAGGATCCGGCGTTCCTGAGATCGGGCCCGATGGCCTACCCGTGTTTCGCCGTGATCCCGCGACAACAGGCCAGACACCATCGCTGGAGCAGCTCCTGGCCCTGGAACAGACCACCCTCACGGAGGAGGACCGCCGACGTGCCGGCCTCCCTGATTGACCCCTGCGTGTGGCTAGCGGTGAGTTTCGAGGCTCATCCCTGCCATAGCCAAACGCGTCATGGCCTGTTGGAAGCCACACCAGATCAGCCCTGGCTCTGGTGCCGAGCCAGCCAGCAGAGTTTTCTGCGTCTGGCTTCGACCCCAACGCTTCTCAAAGCGTACGGAGCACCGAAAGCAACCAACAGCGATGCCTTTCACGCCCTGCAGGCCCTCACGGCCCTGCCGCAGGTGGCCGTTGGGAGGAGCCTCCCCACCTGATGCCTAGCTGGATGAAGCTCGCCTGCCTGGATCAGCCGGCACCAAAACGCTGGATGGACGCTTATCTGGCGGCCTTCGCTATGGAAGGCCGTTGGAACTTGATCACACTGGATCAAGACTTTCTGAGCTTTGTGGACCACGGACTGGAGCTCAGGCTGCTGCAACCAGACCCGATCCCACCAACCGGCTGCGCGTCAACCAGGCCCGGCAGGTGAAGATCCCCCTTCGTTCCCGGAGCCTTCAAAATCAGGGCCTACCCGCACCTGCCGAGCCTGTGGTGACCGCCCCATCCGCCATCGCAGGCCAGCAGCAGAGCTGGAGCAGCGCCGACAGCGCAGAGCTCTACGGCCTGAGCCGCTGGGGAGAGCCCTACTTCTCGGTGAATGGCCGCGGGCACATCAGCGTCCAGCCGCAGGGCGAGCGAGGCGGCAGTCTCGATCTGATGGAGCTGGTGCAGGGGCTGGAGGGACGCAACCTCGGGCTGCCCCTGCTGATCCGCTTCGACGACATCCTCGAAGACCGGCTGGAGCGGCTGCACGCGGCCTTTGAACGCGCCATCGCCCAATACGGCTACCCCGGCCGCTATCAGGGCGTGTTTCCTGTGAAGTGCAACCAGCAGCGCCACGTGGTGGAGGAGCTGGTGAGCTGCGGCCGCCGCTGGCATTTCGGCCTGGAGGCCGGCAGCAAAGCCGAACTCTTGATCGCCCTCTCGTTGATCGACGATCCGGAGGCGCTGTTGATCTGCAACGGCTACAAGGATCAGCGCTACATCGAAACCGCGATCCTTGCCCGCCGCCTCGGACGCCAGCCGGTGGTGGTGATTGAGCAGGCCGATGAGGTGGAGCGCATCATCAGCGCCAGCCGCGCCCTGGGGGCTGCGCCGTTCATCGGCATCCGCGCCAAGCTCGCCAGCCGCAGCACCGGCCGCTGGGGCAGCTCCGTGGGCGAGAAGGCGAAGTTCGGCCTGGCCATCCCCGACGTGCTCGCCACCGTGGAAGCCCTGCGAGAGGCGGGCCTACTGGCCGATCTGCGGTTGCTGCACTTCCACGTGGGCAGCCAAATCAACGACATCGCCGTGCTCAAGGACGCCCTGCAGGAGGCCGGCCAGATCTATGTGGAGCTCATCAAGCTGGGCGCGCCGATGGGCTACCTGGATGTGGGCGGCGGCCTGGGAGTCGACTACGATGGCAGCCGCACCGCCACCGCTGCCTCCACCAACTACTCCCTGCAGAACTACGCCAACGACGTGGTCGCCACGGTGCGGGAGTGTTGTGAACCCCATGGGGTCGCCGTGCCCACCCTGGTGAGCGAGAGCGGCCGGGCCATCGCCAGCCACTTCTCGGTGCTGGTGTTCAACGTGCTCGGCACCGCCACCCTGCCCGGCGCCGTGCCGACGCCGCAGGAGAGCGAACCACTCACCGTTCGCAACCTGCGGGAGACGTTGCAGGGCATCACGGCAACAGCCAGCGACGAGGAGAACGGCGTCTCCCGACTCCAGGAGGCCTGGAACGATGCGATCAAATTCAAGGACGACGCACTGGCCGCCTTTCGGCTGGGGTATCTGAGCCTGCCGCAGCGGGCCATGGCCGAGCAGCTCACCTGGGCCTGCGCCGAAGCGATCGTGGCCCGCCTGCCGCGCGGCGGCACCATCCCCGACGACCTTCGGCAACTGCGGGCCGCCATGGCCGGCACCTACTACGCGAATTTGTCGGTGTTCCGCTCTGCGCCGGATACCTGGGCAATCGAGCAGCTCTTCCCGCTGATGCCGATTCACCGGCTGGATGAGGAACCGACCCGGCTCGGGCACTTCGCCGACCTCACCTGCGACTCCGACGGCAAGCTGGCCCGCTTCATCGGCGACGGCCAGGCCAAACCGCTGCTTGAGCTCCACGAGCCCAAAACCGACGAGCCCTATCTGATCGGCATGTTCCTAGGCGGTGCTTATCAAGAAGTGATGGGCAACTTGCACAACCTGTTCGGCAGCACCAACGCCGTGCACATCCGCCTGGCCCCAGGCGGCGGCTATCAAGTGGATCACGTGGTGCGCGGCAACACCAACGCCCAGGTGCTCGAGGCCATGGAACACAACCCTGATCTGTTGCTGGAGCGGCTGCGGATGGCCAGCGAGGCGGCGATTCAGCGCGGCCAGCTCAAGATCAGCGACGCCCGCCGCCTGATGGATCACCTCGAAACCAGCCTGCGGCAGACCACCTACCTGCAGGAGTGAGCGCGCTGACAAGACAGCCGCTGGGTGTGAGCAGGATCACCACCAGGCTGGAGACCGATCACGACGAAGAACGGCTGCGGCGCCGAAGGTGAATCCAGTTCCCCTCAAGGCAATGACCTTCTCCCTCCCCGGCTTTGATCAATGGAGCTTCCAGATCGTGATGTTCGGGAGCCTGCTGGTGCTGGAAGCCCTCAGCGGCGACCAGACATTGAGCACCGTGCTGGAGCCGATGGACTCCACAAGAGCCCGCGCTCATGCCCTGATCAACCGCCCTTGCTGCGCGCTGATAGCAGCCCACGCTTGATCAGCGGTTGGAGATCGGCGATCCGCAACCCACCGTCCAGCTCCTCCACCGTGCCTCGGCTACGCAACTTGCTCAAGGTGCGTGAAGCCGTCTCCCGAGCCAAACCGGCGAGTAAGCCCAGCTCACGCTGTGCAAGGGCAGGGATCAGCGCCTGGGGATCATTGGCAGAGCTACTGCGCCGGGCCAAATAAGCCAGAGCATCCAGTAGCCGGGTGGTGGCATCGCCGCTTTGGATGGCAAAACGCTGGTTGAGATCCCGCAGACGCGAGGCCTCCAGCCGAGCCAAAGCCAAGGCAAATCGCGCATCCTTTTCCAGCAGGGCAGCAAACGGTGCAGCCCGCAACTTCAACACCGTGACCGGCGTTAGGGCCACGACATCCGCCGAGCGGGCTGCACCATCGAGCGCCGCCATCTCACCGAACACATCTCCCTCCCCCAACACCGACATCACCACTTCATCGCCATCGGCGGTGTAAGTGCGCACCTTGGCCATCCCCGCGCGCAACAGAAACAACGATTCACCCCAGTCCTGCTCCATCACGAACACCTGCTCGGGGCCATGGCTGTTCTGCAGCTGGCGATCCAGCAACTGATCGCACTGCTCATGTGTGAGGGAGGCAAACAGGGGCAGGGCCTTTAGCTCTTGCGCGGAAATGGCCGCCATCTCAGACCCGGAGCATCCAACCCACCCAAGCCAGTTTGCAGACCAGGTGCAAGGTTTGATCGATGGCCATCGACAAGCGGTAGCGCCCCTTGCACCAGTCGATCAGGCCATGCAAGACGGTCTCAGCGAGCCCGAGCAGCGGCAAGCCGGTGATCAGCGCCACCGCCAAGCCATGACTGGAACTGTGCCCGAGCAACCACCAGCGCCAGTTCAGGGTGCGATCGGAACCCGGCACCTTTTCACGGGCCATGCGATCGCTCTGGAGGCTGAAATCGCACACAAAATGCGCCAGCACCAGCAACACCAATAGATCAGCCGGGGATCCAGAACCGTGAAGACTGGGCAAGGGGGTGGGGGTTCGCGAAGGTGACCATCACCATGGTGATGACCTTCCCGTTGTGCTGATGCCCAGCCAGGGCCAATGGTTGAGGCGCCACGCCGCCGTGCTGGGGCTTGGGGTGCTGATCAGTGCCGCCGGGCTGCTGCTACCCCAGCAGGTGGAGCTCCTGGAGCGCAGCCTCGCGGATGTGGCCCAGGAGCTGCGAGGCCGCCGGCCCGTGCCGCCGGGGGTGGTGATCGTGGCGATCGACGATTACAGCCTCCAGCAGGCGAGCAACGCAGATCTCAGCGCCCAGGCCGAACTGCGCCAGCTGCAGCAATGGCCGTGGCCGCGACGCACCTACGCCACGGTGCTGGAGCGGTTGTTCGGCGCCGGGGCCCGGGCGGTGGCCTTCGATCTGATGTTCGATCAACCCAGCAGCCATGGCCCCGGCGACGATGCGAGCCTGGCCTCGGCGCTGCGGCGCCACCGCCCGAGGGTGGTGCTGGCCAGCCAGGTGCTCGAGAGCCGAGGCGCGGTGGCAGGGCTGAGCCTGAACCCTCCCCAGCCGCAGCTGCTCGAGGCTGCAGGCCGGCAGCAACTGGGCCTGCTCAACGGCTTTCAGGATCGCGATGGCACCCTGCGCCAGCGGCCCGACCGCTACGCCCAGCAACTGCACCAGCGCCTGGGCAAGGCGGTGCCACCCAGCCTGGCCATGGCGCTGCTGCGCAGCGGCGATCGCCCGGCGCAACCGGAGCGGCTTCCAGCTCCGTGGCAGCCCCTGCTCGATCCCTATGGACCGCCCCGCACAATCCCAACCATCCCGATCTGGGAGGTGCTCGACAACCGCAGCTATGCAGAGCTGCGTGCCTCAGGGAAGCTCCAGAACGCCCTGGTGCTGATTGGCCCCACGGCGGCCGTTCTGCAGGATCTGCACCACACGGTGTTCGCCGGCGCCGAAGGCATGCCGGGGGTGGAGGTGCACGCCACGGAGCTGGCCAACCGACTGGAGGGGCGCGCTCTGTATGTGCATGCCGCGACACCCCTCTGGGCCCTGCTGCTGGGATGGATGGTGGTGGCCTTGGCTCTGGCGGCGGAACGCTGGGAGCGCCCGCTGACGCGGTTGGGCGTGATGGCTGCCGTGGCAGCCGGCCTGCTCCTGCTGAGCCTGCTGCTGGTGGGGCAGCTGGGTCTGGGGGTGCGCCTGCTCAGCCTCTCCCTGGGGGTGCTCAGTGCGGGGGTGGTGAGCAGTGCCGATGCCACCCTGCGACTGCAGTGGCAGCGCCGACGGCTCCGGCGCAGCCTGGAGCGCTACCTCTCCCCCGCCGTAGCGGACCAGATCGCCAACCAACCGGAAGAGGCCGATGGGCTGCTGGGAGGACAGCTCACCGACGTGGTGGTGTTGATGAGCGACATCCGCCAGTTCACCGCCTACACCCAGGAGATGACCCGACAGGGTCGGGTGCCAGAGCTGGTGGCCCGGCTGAATCTCTACTTCTCGCGGGTGGTGGAGATCTTGCATCTCCACGGCGCCACGGTGGACAAATTCATTGGCGATGCCGCTCTGGCGGTGTTTGGCGCCCCGCTACAGCGGGGCGCCGCCACGGAAGCCGAGGCAGCGCTGGCTGCCGCCGTCGATCTTCAACGGGCACTCGAGCAACTCAACCGTGAATGGGAGGAGCAGGGCGAGGCTCCCTGGCAACAGGTGGTGGTGCTCAGCTACGGCACCGTGATCAGCGGCAACATCGGCTCCAGCAGCCGCATGGACTACACAGTGATCGGCGATGCCGTGAACACGGCCAGCCGGCTGGAGGCGATCGCCAAGCAGTGCGGCGAGCCGATTGTGCTCAGTGCAGCCGTGGCAGAGCTCGTGCCGGATCGCTGGTTGCTGCGTGACCTCGGAACCTTTGCGATCCGCGGGCAGGAGGCCCAGCGCGTGTACGCGCTGCAAAGCGTCCACGACCAGCAGTCGCCCGGCGATTAGGGCCTACAAGGGGCCTGACCAAGACAGCAGGCTGCAGCGTGGTGATCAGGCGTGGACTGCTGCCTCTGGCGCTGCTTGCAGGATGCCTGGGTCCGGCCTTGGGGGCGCCCTTCCAGAACGCCACCGTGCGACGCATCATCGATGGGCGCCAGGTGTTCATCGATAGCCAACCGGCCCGGGTGAACCAGACCGCTGGCCGCGGCCAGCAGGTCCGCACCGGCAACAGCCGCACGGAACTCCTGTTTGACCGGCGCGCGATCGGCTTTCTCGGCCGCAACAGCCTGATCACCCTGGGGCAGGACTGTTTTCGGCTGAGCAGCGGCACGGTGCTGGTGAACGGTCCGCAGAGCACGTGCCTGGGCAGCAAGGTGCTGGGTGTACGCGGCACCACCTACGTGCTCAGCGCCAGCGATCAGGGCGGCTATGAGCTGTCGGTGCTCACCGGTGAAGCCGTGCTGGCCAACAGCGCCGCAGAAGTGGCAGACCCGGGGAACGGCGAGGGCTCCGTGGATATCCTTTCGCGCTACCCACGCCTGAGCCCGGTGATCGGCTTTGGCTCGAGTGCGTGGGGCAGCAATGCCGGAGGCAAAACCCTCGGGGAGGCCGCGGGCCTGATTCTGGGAGATCTGGGCTTCTTCACGCCCCTGATTCAAAACGGCGGCAGCTCACTGCTTTACAGCTACAGCACGGGCTCCAGCAATTTCGATGGCTTCTGGGGTCTGAGCAGCGAACTGGGCTACACCTGGTTTGATCCCAACAACCGCAGTAGCAGCACCCTGCTCCTGGGCTACGACGGCTGGCAACAACCCGCTGGCGACGCGCTCTCGAGCTGCTTCCACTCCCAGATCGCCGTGGGCGGGCAATGGCAGAAAAACCGCTGGCAGTTCGGCGCCAACGGCGGCATCCCCGTGGATGGCTGCGACAACAACCTCGGCTTCGCCATGGCCCAGGTGGGCATCCCGATCGTGGATCTGGGCAACGACTCGATCCATCTGTCGCTGGCTCCCTATGTGATGCACGCGATCGGCAACAGCTACGGCGGTGGGCGCATCGGCCTGAACGTGCCGATCGGCAACCAGCTGAATCTGTCGGCCTACGGCCAATACGACGATCTGCTCAATTCCGTGGTGGGCGGCCAGATCAGCTATCGCTTCGCGACCGCCGGTCGCTTCGTGCGCGACCCCAACCTGCCGGCCCCGGGACAACGCTCACCGGTGCCCTGGCAGAACCAGGCCTTCAACGGCGGACAGCCGATGCAGCTAGCTCTGGGAATGCAGGCCAAGGGCCCAGCCGAAGCCGGCCAGAGCGATGCCCACAGCCCACTGCTGAGCCAGACCAACCCAACCAATCAGTCGTTGGTGCGCGCCGGCGAGTCGGCCCGCTTTGATGCCAGCGGCAACTTGATCAGTCGCGAATCGCTCAGCCGCGAGCGCTATGAGCAGCTGCTGATCAACAACCTCGAGGGGCAGAACCTGCTGCCCGAGAGCCACGCCATCGCCACCACCTATGAGCGGCTCTACCGCAGCAGCACTCCAGCTGTGCTGGCTGTCACGGGTGTGGACTGGCTGATCGCCGCACGCACCCCGTTCCCGCGCCTACGGGCCAGCAACAACCTGGTGGTTCCCGAGGACAAGTTGCCCAAGGACTCCAACGACCGCGCCAAGACCGAACCAGCCAACGACGACAACAACCCGCCTGCTCCTGAGACGACGGTCACCTATGTCTGCTTCAGTTCCAGCGTTGGGCGCTACTGGAGTAGCAGTGTCACCGGTGGAGTCACAAACATCGCACTGGCCACGCGACGAACAGCATCCAGCGACGCAGCACGCGATTGTTCAGGACTCACTGTCGGCATGACCTTCATGAGCTCGACATCACCTGTGAACGTCAGCAGCTGATCGCGAGCCATGAACGGGGAACCGATCCGCGAGCGACTCAAGCTTTTGCTCAAAGCCCATCAAAACGACATCCAACCCTCACACTTCACCGCCGATGAGGGTGTGCTGCTATTACGCCAGGGAGAACCAGCTGACCAGGTGCTGCTGCTCAGCGAAGGCTCGGTGGCGATACAAGTGCGGCAGCCCAACCGCGAGGCTCATACCTTGGCTGTTCTCGAGGCAGAAGAGCTCCTCGGCGAAATGGGATTATTTGGCACCGGTTTTCACTCCGCCGATGTGCGGGTGATTGAGGGACCAGCCCAGTTGATCAGCGTGCCTGCCGATCAACTGCTGCAAGCTCTCCTGTTCGACAGCGATCTCTCGATCGAAATGCTGTCAATGCTCAGCCATCGCTGCCTGCTGGGCAATCTTCTGATTGCCGAATTGCTCGATGCCATTGCCGCGGCCTCTCAAAGCGACGAGAGGGCATTGGAGCAAAGCTGCCAAGCGCTCAGGGAACGCAGCCATGCCCTCTCAAAAGCCGCCGAGCAACTCTCTGCACTGCTGGTCACAACAGGCCGCCAACCAGAAACACCAGCAGCAAATCGAGCTGCGAGTGATCGCTGAACTACAAGCAGCAACAGGGGTGGGCCATCAATTCATGGGCCACGTCATAGGGAGTGTCCTGGGGCTGCAGCCAGGTGGAACAGAGCAGGGGCTCATCCCCAGGCTGCTCAGGATCACGGCATCCCTCCAGCTGCAGGCGACTGCCCAGCAGCACCAGCTGGAAACTCCAGTGCTCGCGGGCCTGAATGTGAAAGCTGCTGGCCATGGCGTGCAGCTCCTCGGCAATCGATACCAGAAGGATTCCCCCGCTGTTTCCAGGCGCCAGCCGCCAGGAACGGTTCCTGATCCGGCTGGCCCTCGCGCAGCGCCTCAGCCCAACGCCGCGCTGAGCTCCGTGCGGGCCTGCTCCAGGGCTCCATCCAGTGCGGCCCCATCGCGGCCGCCGGCCTGAGCCAGGTTGGGCCGACCGCCACCGCCCCCCCCACAGGCTTTAGCGATGCAGCCGATGAACTTGCCCGCCTGCTGCCCCTTGGCAATCACGGCCTTTCCGAAGGCGGCCACCAGGATCACCTTGCCCAGATCAGCAGAATCGGGCAGGCCTCCGAGCACCACGGCCGCACCATCACCCAGCTGATCCGCCAAGCCTTGAGCGGCACTCTGCAAGCCGCCGCCCTCCACCCCATCGAGGCGGGCCACCAACAGCTGGTGCTCGCCAACGGCCACCGCCTGAGCCACCAGCGCTGCTGATTTCGCCAGGGCCAGCTCCTCCCGCGCCGCGGCCAGGGCCTTCTGGCTGGCCTTGAGCTCCTCAGAGAGCTGCCCCACCCGCTCCACGATCTCGGCGGGCTGGGCCTTGAAGCGCTCGCTCAGCTGCTTCACCACCGCGTCGCGCTCGTTGAGATAAGCCAGCACCGCAGGGCCGGCCACCGCTTCGATGCGGCGGATGCCAGCGGCCACGCCGCTCTCGCTCACGATCTTGAACAGGCC
>Ga0194123_10007027_pt1 | contig 11395 bp, 10 predicted proteins | sample TA2MahsurfametaG_5_FD_155479 | JGI IMG/M metagenome (GOLD analysis project Ga0194123, IMG submission 155479) | Freshwater microbial communities from Lake Tanganyika, Tanzania - TA2015023 Mahale A surface | ecosystem: Environmental > Aquatic > Freshwater > Lake | place: Tanzania: Lake Tanganyika... | reverse complement strand
GCGTCTCCTCGAACGGCGGTACGAACTGGACCAACTACACCACTGTCAACGGGCTCGGGAACAACAGCGTCTCCGGCGTCTACGCGAGCGGCAGCACGATCTACGCGGCGACAATTGGCGGCGGCGTGAGCGTCTCCTCGAACAACGGCACGAGCTGGACCAACCGCACCACTGCCAGCGGGCTCGGGGGCAACTTCGTCTTCGGCGTCTACGCGAGCGGCAGCACGATCTACGCGGCGACGGATAGCGGCGTGAGCGTCTCCACGGACAACGGCACGAGCTGGACCAACCGCACCACTGCCAGCGGGCTCGGGAGCGACTTCGTCTTCGGCGTCTACGCGATCGGCAGCACGATCTACGCGGCGACGCTTGGCGGCTTGAGCGTCTCCTCGAACAACGGCACGAACTGGACCAACTACACCACTGCCAACGGGCTCGGGAGCGACTTCGTCTCCGGCGTCTACGCGAGCGGCAGCACGATCTACGCGGCGACGGGTAACGGCTTGAGCGTCTCCTCGAACGGCGGCACGAGCTGGACCAACTACACCACTCTCAACGGGCTCGGGAACAACTTCGTCAACGGCGTCTACGCGAGCGGCAGCACGATCTACGCGGCGACGAGTGGCGGCTTGAGCATCGCCGTTGTCCCCGCCCCCGGCGCGGTCGCGCTCCTGGGCGCGGCAGGCCTCGTCGGCTCGCGCCGTCGTCGCTGACGCTCCCCTCGCGCATCTCCGCCGGCTCCTGGCCGGCGACCACACCTCTCGCCGTGTCGCCTCCGGGCGGTGCGAGCGGCAGTCCAGAGCGAACGCCCCGGCCACACGGCCGGGGCGTTCGCGTTTTGCGGCGTGCGGATGCCGTTTGGCGACCTCATTCTGAAAGCACGGGGTTGCTTGCGCTCGCAGGCGCTGCGGGAGACGGCCACGGCACCCCGCGTGGAACGCTGGAAACGGGCTTGCGATGGCGAAATCGCGAAATATTGCAACCATCGTGATGGGGGGGTGGGGGCTTTGCGTTCTTGCAAGTGGAGTGCGACGCATCGTCCCCGGCAGTGTGCTGGTGCCGGCATCGCAAGACGATCTCGACTCGCCCAAGTGGGCAGTCACGGGACAAGCGCCGTTCGCCGATGGACTCGGCTGTGTAATGGAACCAAGGAAACAAAGATGCAGAGCAATACATTGAAGAAGTCCGCCGTGGGCGCGATCGCAACAGCAGTGATCGTCACGGGCGTCCTCGCGACCCCCGCGACGGCGTCCTACACCTTCACCAACTACACCACTGCCAACGGGCTCGGGAACAACTCCGTCTACGGCGTCTACGCGAGCGGCAGCACGATCTACGCGGCGACGTTTGGCGGCGGCTTGAGCGTCTCCTCGAACGGCGGTACGAGCTGGACCAACCGCACCACTGCCAACGGGCTCGGGAGCAACTACGTCTTCGGCGTCTACGCGAGCGGCAGCACGATCTACGCGGCGACGTATGGCGGCGGCTTGAGCGTCTCCTCGGACGGCGGTACGAGCTTCACCAACTACACCACTGCCAACGGGCTCGGGAACAACAGCGTCCGCGGCGTCTACGCGAGCGGCAGCACGATCTACGCGGCGACGTATGGCGGCTTGAGCGTCTCCACGAACAACGGCACGAGCTGGACCAACTACACCACTGCCAACGGGCTCGGGAGCAACTACGTCTCCGGCGTCTACGCGAGCGGCGGCACGATCTACGCGGCGACGGATGGCGGCTTGAGCATCTCCTCGGACGGCGGCAGCACCTGGAGCAACCGCAACATCGACGGGCTCGGGAACGACCCCGCCGTCTTCGGCGTCTACGCGATCGGCAGCACGATCTACGCGGCGACGCTCGGTGAGTTCCTTGGCAGTGGCGGCGGCTTGAGCGTCTCCTCGAACGGCGGTACGAGCTGGACCAACTACACCACTACCAACGGGCTCGGGAACAACTTCGTCTTGGGCGTCTACGCGATCGGCAGCACGATCTACGCGGCGACCGCCGGCGGCGTGAGCGTCTCCTCGGACGGCGGTACGTCCTGGACCAACTACACCACTGCCAACGGGCTCGGGAGCAACGGCGTCTACGGCGTCTACGCGATCGGCAGCACGATCTACGCGGCGACGGATGGCGGCTTGAGCGTTGGCGTTGTCCCCGCCCCCGGCGCGTTCGCGCTTCTTGGTGTCGCGGGCCTCGCCGCCCGCCGTCGCCGCCGATGCACGGCGAGCTGCGCCACTGCTGCAGCCGTCGCCGCGGTTGCCACCCTCGCCTCCACCTCGGCGGGCGGGGTGATCTACAGCGGCCCCGTGGATCTGGTGATCCCGGTCGACTCGGAAGGTCGCTATCTGAACTTGGAGACCGGGGTTTCGACCACCGGCGGTGGATTCGATGGCTGCGACTTCAACGCTTACGGCGGCGATGAGTACCTGAACCTCTGGTCGGCACCATCGTGGGGCACCGGCTACCGAGACCTGACGGGCGGCGCACCAAGCGGTTACACGAATCTGCAGCCGGGCGCTGTCATCGGCGGCGCCGGGCAGTACTTCGGTACGACCGCCGGGACCTATCCATTCGGAACCGACACGAACCAGTGGAAGCTGAACTCCACCGGGATCGTGGGCCTGCGCTTCATCGCCTCCGACAATCTGACCCACTACGGCTGGGTGGCCATCGCATTTGGCGCGACGGCGGCCGATCGACGAATCGTCGGTTACGCATATGAGAGCGTTGCAGGCGCCAGCATCGTTGCTGGCGCGATTCCCGCCCCCGGCGCCATGGCGCTCCTCGGCGTGGCAGGCCTCGTCGGCACCCGCCGTCGTCGCTGACCCCCACTTCGCGCATCCCCGCCGGCCTCGGCCGGCGACCACACTCCTCGCCGTGTCGCCTTCGGGCGGCGCGGCGAGGTTTTTCGTTGGGGTGACTCCGCCACGGGCGAATCGTCGCGGAGTCCGCCGCGACATCCCTTGATCTCGTGGCCGCGCCGAGCGTCACTGTGCCGGTCGCGGAGCGCCCGCGGCCAGAGGAGGCACGATGACCGCGACCGGAGTTCGATTCGGCGGGGAGGCCGAGCGCAGGAAGCTCGGGGCGATGACCGCAGGCGAGCTGCGGCGGCGGTACCAGGAGATCGGCGGCGACGAGGCTTGCAGCCGCGCACGCGGCCGCCCTCGGGCCACGGACGGCTCCCGGGGGTCAGTGGGCCCGAGTCCGAAGGTCTCGAACCAGCGCGTCGATGTCGCCCTCGACCACGGCCACGATGCGGGTCCACTCGATCGCGAAGTAACCGTGCACCAGCCGATTGCGCAGGCCGATGATCGCACGCAGGTGCGGGATGCCGTCCTCGATCGAATCGTCAAGTCCGGCGGCCTTGTGGAGCGCCTACCCGATCGTGATCAGGTGCCGTTCGACCGCGGCGCGGACGATCCTGTCTTCCCGAAGGCGTTTCGCGCCCACTTCGTCGCGGATCGACACGATCTGCTCCGAGGCCGCGAGCGCATCGAGCAGATAGACACGAACCTCACGCTGCTGCATAGAGAGGCTTCCGGTCGCGGAGGAAGGCCTCCCGCAGGATCGGATTCGTCACCGCGCTGAGCTCGATCAGGTCGACTCGCCGGCCGAAGACGCGCTCGAGCGCGTCCGACAGTTCGACGAAGTCCAGCGCCGAAACCTTGGCCTCGGGCAGGAACTCGACCAGCAGGTCAATGTCGCTGGTGATTGGATCGAAGTCATCGCGGACGGCTGAGCCGGTGAGGTCAAGCCGAGCGACCCCGCGGCCCGCGCAGAGCTTGCTCACCTGCTCGATGATCTTTGGCCCGAGGGTCACCATGACGCACGGAGTCTACTCCGGGCGTCGGCGACAACGACATCGGTAGTGCGTTACGCGATCCACGGAGATCGGACACCCCTTCCACACGCGCCAGAGGGGTATCTCGCTCCCTCAGGGAGTCGGAAGCCAACTCGCCTGACGAGCGCAGGAAGCTTGGGGCGATGACCGCAGGCGAGCTGCGTCAGCGGTACCAGGAGATCGGCGGCGACGAGGCTCGCAGCCGCATTTGTGATCATTGGACGTGACTTCCGGCAACGCGGTCATCCTCCCCGAGTTCCTGCGGCGCATCGTGGACGCCTACCGTCCGGCGCAGGTGTATCTCTTCGGCTCCGAGGCGCGAGGTGACGCGGGAAGCGACAGCGACATCGACCTCGCGGTGATCGTGCGGGACGATGCGCCGGAGCGCCAGTCCACGCCTCGCATGGCTGCCGAAGCGCTCTGGGGCCTTGAGCGCGGTGCCGACGTCGTGGTGTTCCGCGAGAGCGAGTTCGCCGCCCGCCGCGGGGTGGTCTCCTCGTTGCCCTGGACGATCCGTCGCGAGGGGAAGCTGCTCTGTGGCGGCTGACGCGCCCCGTGGGCGGCAAGCTCGGCAACGGCTACGGCCTGCACGACATGTCGGGGAATGGCTGGGAGTGGGTGAACGACTGGTACAGCAGCAGCTATTACTCGAGCAGCCCCCAGAACAACCCGCCGGGCCCCACGACGGGAACCTATCGGGTGGTGCGGGGCGGCAGCTGGTTCTACGACTCCCTCAACTGCCGTGCCTCGTACCGCAACAGCAGCACCCCGACGGGCACGTACAACTTCATCGGGTGCCGAGCCACCAGGAATCCGACTCCGTGAATCCCATCTCCCATCTTTTATTTTTCATCTGCCCTTTTCCAATTTTCCTTTTTCTTCTGTCTCTGACTTCTGAGGTCTGACTCTGTCTTCTGCGATTCACTCCGCGTGCGCGACAACGCGCTGCGGGATCGAGCGACAATCAATCGGATTCACGGGTTCAAACGGAAGCCGAGTGCCCGCCCAGCGGGCGGGTCGAGGTTTCCGTGGGCTGTGATTTCGCACGAGCCGAACCGCGCCCCGCGTGTGGGCTGCGGCATGCCTTTGCCGGAGCCGTTCTTGATGGCTGATAGCCAAAAGTGACGATAAGTTGATCAACATCATTTGCAACTTGGCTTGCTTGGGCTACGCTCCGAAAGCCCCTGCGTCTCGGGGGCGATGTTTCTGCATCTTTGTCGGATGCAAAACTTAATCATGTCGCGAGCCGACGGTTTCGGCGGATGGTGCCTGCACACCTGGGTGTGGGCTACTAAGCGGGGCTCTATCCCCTAAGGAGTTGACTGATGCGTTTTTGGAAGACCTTGATCTCGTGTGTGGCCATGACCGCAGTGACCGCTGTTTCTGAGGTCGCTGCCGACCAGACCCCGTGTACGAACTACAACAAGTTAACAATCTTCAACAACTTTGACCCTTCATTGGGATCGCGTGGCACTAACTACTTTGGGAAAACTGTACCGAACAATGCTATCTGGTTGTTTTGTGATAGCCCAGATACCGAAGCTATCTACTGGGGCGGACCGGGGCCGTGTCCAGGTAATAACGGCGATCCCCCAACCCCGGCGGTTGGGCAATTGTTGCCAAACCTGAGTGGAACTACCAGCAGTTCGTGGGTCAGTCTTGATCATATAAAGACCACTACCGGGTCCGATGGATTAGTCTATTTGAAGAATGGTACCCCGAAGGCTCGTATATACGCGCTGATTTACGGAACTCCGAATGGCGAATCGCCAACCTTTACCCCTTTGCAAGCAAAAGCTGCCATAACACAGCCCACAACAGCAGGCGGCGGCGCTTGCGATGTCGTCAGTTACGCCTACGCGTTGTTCGAGTTTGACACCACAGGTGATACTCCCAATTGCGATATCTCATTCGTCGACCAGTTCTCCTTTCCAACACGGCTTACGGTTAAAGATAATGGAAACAGCCCTACTGGCGTGAGTGGTTTTAACTCAGGGGTTACGGCAGATGGTTACCTCAATAATCTTGGGGGGTCGAACTACAACTACGCTAACGGTAACAACACATTTTGTTATCCTGCCAACTACACACCGCCTCCTGGTTTTACCGGTCTAAGCGCCCCATGCCAAGAGAATGTGGGCAGATTGAAGTACAACGTCGATACAGGGACAACTGTTAACGCGTCGAACGCGTATCGATTCGATTCACTTTCCAGGGCCCCATTGAACAAAGTGGTGGGGGACCCCAATTCATATGTCTGCCAATGTCCTGCGCAGATGCAGGAGTTGCTGCATAATCTCTATACACACCCCCTGAACAATTTCGGGAATGGCCCGGGCTTCTATTTCGCCAGCAGTATGAACTTAGGTTTTACGTTTTATCTAATTGTGTATCGGGACCCGAATGGAAGCGGAGCGCACACCCCTGGCGTCTTATCAACTGATGGATACGGGTTGAAATTGACCAATTTTCGAGAGGTTCCCACCACGGCTGACTGCAACCCCACAGCAGTGTGGGGCACCCCCTTTGCGAACCCCCAAGTAGAGAATGGTCAACCCGTAGGAACTGCAGTGCTCGGGAGCCTCATCATTGCAGCCGACGGAGTGGTATTCCCCCCAAATGTTGTAAACGGAGCCCTGGACGCCTCTGCTTATGGGCTCTGGACGACAGCTACGCTGATGACCTCTGGATTTTCTTACAACAACACAGCACAAGGTGAACCAGTTTTCCCCACACAAATTCCGGGTAACTCCCCTACAGGTGTTGCCATGCTCGACGAAGCCGCCGACCAACCTAATGGTATGAGGCAGGTGTGGGATGGCACGTGCACAAAAAGAGGGAAGTATCAAGATATTCTCCAATCCGCAATAGGCCGTGTCGCTACCGCATTCCAATATGGAATGCCGTTTACGAGCCAAGATTGGCAACATCCAGGTAAACCCGGCTGGCAGTACTATTGTCAAATGATTTCTTATACCCAGGTGACCGATTCGCCAGTTTTAACCGATAACAAGGCCACTTATGGGTCTTGCGTGTCCTCCGGTTCCTGCAAAAACGTCGAGGCATGCTATAGTCTCCCTGCGTTTCCCTTTGGCGCCCCGAATACCGCGTTCTTTCAGCTCGGAAAGAGCAGCTCTACCAGTACTCCTGCTAACACGCTTCTCGGGAGCACTTGGGTTCTGGCTTCGGAAAACTATGCTGGGTCAACCATCGGTTCAGTCCCACCCTACCTGTGGACTTACTCCGATACTTTTGCAGGGGTTTCGTGTTCTGGTTTGCCCAATGGTGGCAAGAAGTTGGGTAGCCCGGACCTTGACTTTGAATCCACCGACTCAGCAATCTGGGAGCTGGGCTTGCCGGCGGGGGGGTGCCCTGCCGATTTCGATCAGAGTGGGACCGTCGACGGCGCGGACCTAGCCTTCCTGCTCAACTCCTGGGGCGAATGCACCGCCCCCGGTTTCCGCCGGGGCGGTACCGGCGAATCGTGCCCTGCCGATTTAGATAACAATGGGATCGTCGACGGCGCGGACCTAGCCATCCTGCTCGGCGACTGGGGGCCGTGCCCAAACTGAGCGGCGGCCTTCTCCCTCGCGCATATCCGCCGGCCTCGGCCGGCGGCCACACTCCTCGCCGTGTCGCCTTCGGGCGTCCCGGCGAGGTTTTCATTTTGGGCTGCCGTGCGCTCCCCCGCTTTCCCTGAACATTCTCCCCCGATTCGGAAGACTCGCCTCCGGAGCGCGGAAATACAAGGGTAGAGGCACCACGCCCTCCGCCCTTCCATGACCAACCACCACAACCCCGCCACCGACCCGCGGCGCATCCGCGCCGTCGGCGACATCATCGCGCGCGACATCCGCCGCCTTGATCGACTCCGCCACGGGCGAATCGTCGCGGAATCCGCCGCAACATCCCGCGACAATCCGCGATCTCGTGGCCGAGTCGAGCGTCACTGTGCCGGTCGCGGAGCGCCCGCGGCCAGAGGAGGCACGATGACCGCGACCGGAGTTCGATTCGGCGGGGAGGCCGAGCGCAGGAAGCTCGGGGCGATGACCGGACGGATGGTAAAGGCGGCGGCGGAGGCCCTCATCCGCCACCGATCGGCTTCGTCGCGCTGCGATCCGGGTTTCGCGAAACCCACGCCACGGACTGCGACCCGTCGTAACGCCACGGGAAGTACACGAATCGGCTCGTCCAGACGGTGAATGGATCGCCATCCGTGGTGCCCCAGCCTGCGTCGAAGCGCCGGTCAAGTGCCGCATCATCCAGGGTCATGGCTTCGATGTCATGCCATCCCTCGCCGGGGACGGCAAAGGTGCGTTTCAACTCATCGCGCCAGCAGGTCGGCTCGAGGTTCGACTCGATCTGTGGCAAGTCACGCCGCCCTGTACGGCCTGATCTTGGCGATGGCCCTGGTGCCCCGCGAGTCGCGGGCCACCTCGAGGTCGTAGCGGGCCTGCAGGTTCATCCAGAACTCCGCGGTGGTCTTGAAGTAGGCCGCCAGGCGCAGCGCGGTGTCCGCGCTGAACGCGCGGGTGCCATGCACGAGGCGTCCGACTCGGTCGGCAGGCATGCCCGTGTCCTTGGCAAGGCGGTACATGGAGATCCCGAGCGGAGCGAGGAACTCCTGATGCAGGATCTCGCCAGGGTGGACGGGGCGGTGGCGGTTGGCATGGGTGCTGGGCATGGTGACCTCGCTCAGTGGTAGTCGATGATTCGGACGTCGGAGGCGTTTCCTTCGGACCAGCGGAACACGATGCTCCACTGGTCGTTCACGCGAATCGAGTGAAAGCCACGCAGGTCGCCCCGCAAGGCCTCGAGCCGGTTGCCCGGCGGGACGCGAAGGTCATCGATGCTCGCGGCCGCATCGATGACCAGGAGCTTGCGGAGCGCGGCGCGCTGGATCTCGGCCGACAGGCCCTTGACCCGTTCCCGGCCGAAGAGGTCCTTGATGCGGCGGTCGGCGAAGCCGGTAATCACGCCTCGCAATATTAACGCATGGCGTGAATATGTCAAGGGCGAATTGCCGCGCGGTGTGCTGCGGCGGCGGTACCAGGAGATCGGCGGCGACGAGGCTCGCAGCCGCAACCGCGAGTACCTGATCCGGCGCATCCCGTGGATGCAGTAGAACTGCAATCGGCGATCGTTGAAGTTGTAATCCGCGGAATACAGATCTGCAATCCGCGAGTGCCTCCTGATCAGTTGCTCCCGCGCCTCGCCGCGTAGAGTGTTCGTTCATGATGCCGTGTGGCGCGGTCCTTCGTCGGTTCCTGACGCCGCTCGTGGCGTTCACCTTGGTCGGCTGCGCGATCGGCCAGAAGCCCGCGCCGGATCCCGCCGCCGCCCAGCTCCTTCCGTTCACCTACGCACCTCGGCAGGACGGCGCCGTGAACGGCGGCGTGCGCGCGATCCTGCAGGACCGCTCTGGCGACTACTGGTTCGGCAGCCACTTCGAGGGCGTGTGCCGCGTGGGTCGCGATGGCGTTCGGCACTTCACCCGTGCTGACGGCCTGAGCGACGACCAGGTGCGCGCAATTCAAGAGGCGCCGGACGGCTCGATCTGGTTCGACAACGGGGTCGGCGTGAGCCGCTTCGACGGTGAGCGGGTCACCGCGCCCGTCGATCGCGAGCACTCGCTGCTTTCGACGTGGGCGCTCGCGCCGGACGACCTGTGGTTCAAGTCAAACGGATCGACCGGCTTCGACGAGCGGGAGCGCGAAGCTGGCGTCTATCGAATGCACGGCGGCCGGCTCACGTACCTCGCGCTGCCGCTTCCGGAGCCCCTGCGCTCGGACGACGGCTACTCCGTGACGGGCTTCGCCAAGGGGAAGGGCGGCAGGATCTGGATCGCGACCTACAACGCCGTCTTCGGCTTCGACGGCGCGTCGTTCACCACCATCGACGGCGCACGGATGGGCCTGCGCGAGGGCGAGGGCATGCCGCACGTCCGCTGCGTGTTCGAGGACAGCCGCGGTCGCCTGTGGATCGGCAACAACGGCGTCGGCGTGGTGGTGGTCGACGGCGACGCGACCTTCGGCCTCGCCCCGCTCGCCGGGACCGGCGAGGCGCTGCTGCGCATGGGCGCGCCGCTGACGTCCTCGGCGACCGTGAACCGTGACCGATCGCTGCAGCGAGTCTTCTCGATCGGCGAGGACCGCGACGGCAACATCTGGATCGGCACCATCGACGGCGGCGCGTGGCGGTACGACGGGCGCGGCTTGCGGCAGTTCTCGGCGAGCGACGGACTGACGAGTGCGAGCGGCTCGTGCGGGCGGCGCACCCCGGCGCACACGTCGTGCGGCTGGGGTGGCAGGTCGCGCTGCGCACGGGCGGCAACCAGATGGTCGATTGGCTGGCGCGGCAGCAGGCCGAGCACGGCTACGTCGCGGCGAGCACGGGGTGGTTCCCGGCGTGCTCGTTCCTCGAGGACACCGCGCGCGTGCTGGCCGACGTGCTCGAGCGCCTCCCGCCCGGCACGTACCAGCTCGACGGCAATCCTGGCTGGCACATGCACCGCGTCGCCAGCGCGCTGAACCGCGCGATGGGCGGTCCGTGGGACGTGCGCCCCTGCGAGGGCCTGCGGCTCGACAACCGGATGCAGGACCCGCGGCTGCCGTCGGCGTCGATCGCTGCGCGGCTCGCGGGGCGATGAGCGCGACGCGGGCGCCCCGGTCGCCTCGTCAGCCCTCGCCCAGCGCCGCCGCCACCGCTCGCTGGAAGACGGCTTCCTCCGGGCGGACCCCCGTCCACTCCTCGAAGATCTGCATGGCAAGCTGCACCAGCATCTCCACGCCGTCGACCACCGGGCAGCCGCGCTCGCGCGCCGCGCGCAGGAAGGGCGTGATGCGCGGGTTGGTGATGACGTCGACCGCCAGGCAGCCCGGGGGGACGGTCGGCCAGTCGACGGGCACCGGCTCGAGCCCTGGCGCGCAGCCGAGGTGCGTGGCGTTCATGAGCATCGTGGTGCCGGGCGGCAGGCGCACGGGCGACTCCCAGCGCTGCCACTCGCACGGCACGCCGCTGGCCTCGCGCACGCGCGCGGCGACCTCGCGGCCCTGTTCCTCGCGGCGGGTGACGAGCGTCAGGTGCGCGGCGCCTGCCCACGCGAGCTCCACCGCCATCGCACGCCCTGCGCCGCCGGCACCGAGCATCACCACGCGCTGGCCCGCGAGCGGCGCCACCTTGGCGATGGCTTTCACCACGCCCTTGCCGTCGTTGTCGTGGCCGATGAGCCTGCCGTCGCGGATGGTCATGTAGTTTGCGGCGCCGATGGCGCGCACGTCGTCGTCGAGCTCGTCGAGGAGCGGCATCACCGCCACCTTCCACGGCACCGTGATGCACATCCCGCGGTAGCCGAGCGGCCGGAGCGCCCTGACGGCGAGCGCCAGGTCGGCCTCGGTGGCGATGTCGTTCTTCCAGAACTGCCAGTGGAGGCCATGGTGCGCGTAGACCGCGTCGAACATCCGGTCGATCGGGTTCTCGGCGACCGGATGGCCGAGCATGCCGGTCATCTGCTTCTGCGGGGGGATGGGTGCCATGGTCGTTGGGTCAACG
>Ga0194123_10007023_pt1 | contig 11402 bp, 10 predicted proteins | sample TA2MahsurfametaG_5_FD_155479 | JGI IMG/M metagenome (GOLD analysis project Ga0194123, IMG submission 155479) | Freshwater microbial communities from Lake Tanganyika, Tanzania - TA2015023 Mahale A surface | ecosystem: Environmental > Aquatic > Freshwater > Lake | place: Tanzania: Lake Tanganyika... | reverse complement strand
TGTTTTAGTCTTTCGACGTGGGATTAAAAATCAGGGACATTTTGACGAAAAGATGGATTAAGATACCGATCATTGGCAACACGTGTGCCCGAATATTCGGTGGGAGAAAAGTGTGACGAAATCGGTGCTCCGCTGGAATGTATTTCCTCGAAGCAGATCAACGACTCATCACCAACAACTTGTGTTGGAGGTGTTCAGGCGGCACCATCCAAGCATCGGAACGCCATCTAATGGTCTCAGTAGTACTGATGTACTTGCCGAGGTGCGTGCCGGACTCGTTGAGATTGGATACGAGATGGAGAGCGGGACGCGAGTTTCGCGTCCGGTGTTATTTGGGGAGAGCGATCGTCCAATCAAGTCCTACAACGTTGATGGCTGGCACGAGGATTCCAAGACTGTTATTGAAATTGAGGCAGGGCAGGCGGTAGAGAATAATCGTTTCGCTCTTGACGTCATCAAGGCACTCTCAATTCAGGATGCTCTCAACCTGATCATCGCCGTGCCCGCAAACTACTTTCCGGAGCGATTGCGGAAGGCTGGAAAGTCGCCCAAGAAGGACTTTGACGAAGTAGCAAAGGTGTTGGATGGACTTTATTCAGCAGGAAGAGTGAACCTGCCTCTTGATTCAATTCTGGTTATTGGTTATTGACCAGCGAGCTCGGAAAACTTCACTCAGCAAGGTTCGCTCTTGGAATCAGAGCTGAGCGAAAACTGCCGAAATACAGATGGGCGTACGGCAGGACCCCGTGTTTGTCAGATGCTCCTGGCAACTTCGACGTATCGAAGCAGCATGTTTGCAAGACGGACTTGTTCTATTGTCTTGCAAGTCACGTCGAGTAGGTGGGGGCTGGCGAATACGACCACTAGAGCCTGGGCACGTGACACGGCGACATTGAACCTATTTTTGCTATACAAGAAATCCATTCCTCTCGGAATGTCATCTTTGCTTGAACTTGTAAAAGAGTAGAGAACTATTGGAGCCTCATCGCCTTGAGCTCTGTCCACGGTCCCAACACGATGCCTCATTCGGTCGTATGTGACACCATGCTTTTTCGCGTCGGGATGGTCCGCCAACCTAAGCAACAGTTCAGAACATTGGGCGTTGTATGGGGCAATTAGGAAGACATCCTCGGGTGTGATTTTTGATCCCAGGCCATCTTTGTCGGTGAACTCTCGATCGAGCATTGAATAAAATGCCTCAACAACGTGGAACGCCTCCTCTTCGGAAACTGTTGTCCGACCTGCATGTGGGACTGGAAACCATCGCAAACCGGATCCAGCCAACCAATCGGTGCCACCTATCGCCTGATGCTCGAGACCCGGCACTGAGTGTAATTTGCCTTCGTACACCTGTTCCGAAATGAACTCAGTGATTGCCGGATGCATGCGCTTAGTGGTGCTTAGCAAAATACCGTAACCTTCGGGGACAACATCAGTACCGTTGTTGATGTATTCGAGCGCAGACAAGCCCGAATTGCCTGGATGGGCCGCCTTAACCGTTTGCTTGAGTTGTTGTGGATCACCAACGAGTACCAAGTTTTTGGAGGCAAGTGAAACTGCCAGAGTGTCAGCAAGAGATAACTGTCCCGCTTCATCGACGAACAGCACATCAACCGAGTCGCGCATTTGAGGTCGGGCAAAAAAGAAGCTGTTTCCGCAAATAATCTGGAAATTTAAATGCTCTTTCTCGATCTTTTCAGGCTTTTTTCTTTTTGTGATCATCACGACTGAATCCGGGTCACCTTCAGCATCAGTTTCTTTGGTTCGAGAGATCACTCTTATCGGTTTGTCTTTGGAGAACCCGTGGTCGCCTGCCCATCTGACAATTTCCTCAAGTAGTTGATCGACTGCGTTGAAAGTTTGGGCGGTGATACCGACGCGCTTGTTTTGCCTGACAAGATCAAGGATCATTCTTGCTGCTGAATAGGTCTTGCCGGTACCGGGAGGGCCCTGCACAGCAAGATATGAACCGTCGAGAGTTTTTGTGATACCTGCCATTTCTTGCCAGTCGCGTTCACGCTCAACAGCGCCAAGCGGTGGGCTTCCTGGGAGCAACTGGGTTGGTTGGCGCTTAAGCAGTCCGATGGTGACCCCGAGATCGGACTCTTTGCCATCGATAACAGAACGCGCAATATCATGAAGGCGGTCGGTAAATGATTGTGTGTTGAATGTTTCGTCGAGGAAGATAGACGTGGGGTCTGGCATGCTTGGTTTGTCGGAGGTCAACCGTAAATCGATGATGCCGAGGCGGTAATTTACGGATACGACTTCCAACTTCGGAAACTTTGGCTTCTGAATGCCATGCGCCGTATTCTCAACGTCGGGTGGGGTATACGGGTGATAGTTCGGCGCTGTGATGTTTTTGCCGACCGTAATTGTGGTCGATTGGGGAACGAATCGGTAGCGGCGAATCTCGCTGTGCTTGTTTTTTTTGCTCGCGGTTTCAAGAGTGCTCTCTAGGTGAAGGCCAGAAATAGCATTTGAGTCCTTAAAAAGCTCGTCTGGTGTCATATCTCTCCGCTGGATGAACTCAAAGGCATTAACCGATTTTTCACGCCCGTGGAAATCAAGCAAGTCTGCAAGCAGCCAGCGGTATTCCAAGTCAAAGTCGGGCTGGCGATCGAATCGACCGGCATTGAGCTGTGCGGCCAAACCTTCGCCTATGTTTTCCTCATCTTTGAGGACGTTGATTTCGGGGCGAACGAGGTTTGTCTGCTCGTTCGAGGACAACCCGGCTAGCGTCTCGCGCTGCTCTTCGAGCCACTCGCGCAGCTTGATGGTCGATAGGCAATCTCCCTCGTTGTATGCCCTCAAGTCTTCAAGAATCTTGCCATCGCCATTTGGCCCGTGTTCGGCGGTATTACGAGTAGATAGCCATTCTTCGTAACACACGATGCTGAGCTTGCCCTCACTGACTAGATCATTGCGCTCGAAGTGATACATCTTTTCGAGCTTTTTGATCGAGTATGACTCGACGCCGATACGCATGCCCTCGGTAACGACGCGGCTCAGATCAACAAATCGACCTTCGCGTAAGAGCTTGCTCAATTTCGTCTCGTATGTCGCGTGCTTGGCGGCAAGACGTTTTAGCGCTGACGGCTCATAGTTACCGTAGTGATAGATACGGAGTTTCTCCTGACCTGGTGTTGCAATGCGCTCGTTGATGAAATCGATTACCCTGATAAATGCGTCGCGTTCCTCCTCGGTGTTGTGAGCCCAAATTGGAATGTAATGGGTTGAGCCGTCAGGGTCGATCCAGGCGAGACCGTGAAGGTACTCCAAACCTTTGCTTCCTCGGTACGCGTGACCCTCTATGTCATAGAAAATGTCACCAAGATTTCTTTCTGGCAGCAAGTTGAACCCACGACGGTGCTCAATGGGGAGCAAAAATTCATATTCCGGCAACGCTTCGGGCTCAGCATTCTGTTTAATCCTTGTTTTGTATTGCAGGTTTGCCTGACTTTTTAGGCGAGACAGCACATCGGGGTTGATGTCAACTTTGATTTCTCGCTCAGTTGCGAGATGTTCAAGCTTGGTGATACCGACCTCTCGCAGTTTGTGGCGATTCGTGGTCGTCATTCCCGAAACAAGGGAGAGGTCATCGGCTTTTTTAAGTCTCTCCTTGCAGTCAACACGCCAGCGACAGACGTCGCAGTGCTCGTTGGGTGTGGGCTCGCTTTCCTCGGGAGACTCGAGCAGCGCGCGAATCAGCGACTTCTTTATGTGTCGGTAGTAGGCGGAGACCTCTGATAGTCGTACCGAGATCTTTTCATTTTCTTCGGAGCCGGGAACCACATGAACAAATTTTGGTTCGACACCCTGAATTTGTTGGATTTGTTCAGCGTAAACACACAACTGAAGCAACGCATTCACCTTGGCGATTCGCGCGAGCTTTGTGTCTTGTGGCTCGAACGCATAATCGCCCAAATTGGAGATGATGCCGTCGACCGCCTCCAAAAAATCGGCGTACCCTATCCAGGTGTGTCCGTCAGCCTCCATACATAGCGTGGGCTGGTAAAGGGTGTCTCGACCAGACTTCATCGCTGCTGCGGTCGCCGCCATCCCGTTCATAAGGTCATCGAGCGTGAAAGCGGAGTCTTTGTCGCGGAGGGCCTTGAGATCGACGACCTTTCGACTTATTGCCTCGAGCGATACTTTTAGTTTTGCAAGGTATGTTGCCTCGTGCTCGTCTCCGTACTTCTGTAAAACCTCAATTAAGTCATCATTTTTTTGCGCCGGGGCAATACCGGTCTCCAGTGATTTGAGATTCAACCACGTGAGGTGTCGGCAGGCGAGATGATTCGCAAGATCAGTAGGGCTGAGAATGATACGACCATTTAATTTCCGCATGAATTTCCCTAAATTGAATCCTCGTCATTGTCGTCGGTGACCTCCACAAGTGCGCCCTCGAAAAAGCCCAGGGTGCTCAGCAGCATGCCGGCCCAAAATTTGATTGCTGATCGAAGGAAATCTTTGCTAACCCCACCCTCTAGCGAGACGTACCTTCTGATCGCGATCACGATGTTACTTTCGCCATCCAAATTTCTTTCAAGGTATTCGTAGGATTCATTCAGGTCAAACGGGATAGCGCTGGCGAAATTCTGCATTTTGTTGAATTCCGTGCACATCATTTCGGGGTCAACTTCAGCGTGGCGAATCGCTTCTAACGTTATGGCCTTAAAAAATGGTCCTGGGCCGATCGGGAAAACAATAAATTCGGCTCCGTAAAGGTCGCAATCGATCCATCTGAAGTTCTCGTCTTGATTCTCGTGAACCTCATACTCGCAGTCGATGCTGTCGAGAATTTCAAGAAACTCGTCAAGTGTTACCGAACTATTGATCACTTCAATCACCCATCTTCGGTTTGAATTTGATCATTAGATGGCTCTTGCGGCTGTGGACATTCTTGTTACGACACACTGGAGGCTCAATCACGCGAACATGCAAGGTGATCTTGTTGTCACATTCTGGACACCGCCAGATGTCGTTTCGTTTCGGTTTTTGTTCGTCGTGCAAGGTTGATCCTCGTGGTTCGTGAATGATGGTCAGCACTTTAAGCACCTTTCTCGTGCGGTTTGCAACATCGGGTTTGACTTAGTACCTACTACGTAGGTACTAAAAATATTTTTTATCAACACTTTTCGGGGTGGACAAATTACTTTTCGTCGTTCTCTTCGCGTTCGGGCAAAATGCCCGTTATGCGGTTATACATTTCTTCGGCGAACGCATGTATTTCTTCTTCAGTCATTTCTGTTGCTGGCTTATTTGGTTTCAAATAGATGCGCTTCTCGCGTTTACTTTTACTCACTGACTTCCTTTCACTGAATCAGATATTGCCACCACTTGAGACTCGGCTGGCAATACCGGACCTCATCACTTACGAGGTGTTCTGCATTGCGTCGTGTAAAATTTTTTCAGAATAATCAAGGGCTCAAATTGCCGGCCATCTTCCTGGCAGTGGGCTGCAGTTTCGCAGCAATCAACTTCTTGTAAGAAGTAAATGGGGCGAGCAGTGCTCCGTGTTCCCGCGTCAAGAGCGCTGTGTCCAATCTTGGACGACTTAATTTGCGAGTCCACGAGCAGATGTTCAAGATGCCGGGGGCAGTTCCAGAGATGACCTTTAGATGGCAACGAGCGATCTCCTTCTCGATGGAGCTGAACTTGGTCACTTGTTGCAGCTTGATTCGCTGTTGACGGAGCAAAAACGAAGGATCTCCATGATCTGTTTCTGACCCAAAAAGCTCAAAAAATTTTTCAACCTCGACTTTGACCTCGGAAATTCTTGGATCAGCATCCTGACTGCTATCTGAGATTTTGCTTAGCAGCCTGAAGATTCCTGAAACTTCGCATTTGACATATTTTTGGTAAATTTCGGGATAACTTTCTTGAAATCGACACCAATCAACCGCCGAAATTTTTCTTTCTACGATTTGGATCCCATCTGACAGGGGTTCACCGTTTTGAAATCGCTCCTTGGCTTTCTCTTGTTGAGCTGTAGCTACTGTCTTTGCAAGTTTCAAAATTTCGCGGTGAATAAGGTACTGATCACGCCAGTAAATGGCTTCTTCCGTCGGGGGAATCAAGTCTCCCGATGAGGCGGTCTTGTCAAGTCGCCTTGCTTCATCAAAAAAGCTTGTCTGTTCGGCAAATCTCTCTCTCAGTTTGCCGCAGAAATCAAGGGCATCTTTGACTCGATTTTCCGATTGATCAGAAAACAAGTGCCACTCCAAATTGACATTTTGAGCCAAAAACTTGTATCGAAGTGCGGTTTCGACCGCTCTAACACACGGCACCGAGACTTCATGGGCTACGAATAGCTCTCTGGGGTTGCCCGTCTGTAGATCATTTCTTCGGTCTGTTGCCGCTCGATGAAGTCCGGTCAAGCCGATCTTCACAAAGGGTGACACTTCATTTGTGATCAAGTTACGTTCACGGATGAAATAGATCGTGCCCGGCTCTGTTGAAATTTCTGTATCTGACAAAATATTGAAGTCGTTTCGTGTTGGACAGTTAAATCTTGGGCTGTTTTCAGATGTATCCAGGAATTTTTACATTCTCAGTTGATTGCTCTTGCTCTTCGGTTTCGAAGAGGGCATTTGAGAGCTGAGACATCATTGTCTCTTGTAACGGGGTAATCGCAGTCAAATTGCTTAACACCTTCAGAATCGCCTTGCTTTTGATGTCCTCGTAAATGCTGGAAGATAAACGATTAAGTTCTTCTGCCATTTGCTGCAAAACATCTTCTGGAAGGGGAGCCGTTTTTTTTGTTGTTTTTCTCATTTGTATTAACGAGGTCTGCTCCGAGGTTGAGTGTAAAAATTTTTTGAATCAGATTTGATGGCCTAGGATTGGGTGTAAATCCGCTGTAGGGAACGGGTAAGGGGAAGGTCAAATATTTGTGGGTTCATTTGATCAACTAAGGAACCTCTTTTTCAACGAGTTGGCGGTGCCCGGCGCCTGGTTCTGTATTCCTGCAACTGAAGTATTCGACCGGAAAGGTGACCTATTTTCCGATAAAGATGGCACGAGACCGTGTTTTTTGGCGACGGTACCCGGTCCGAACCAACGTGTTTATACGCGCTCCGCGTCTCGTAAAGAACGTGGGATCAAACATGATATGCATGTTCACCCCGAAGGTCGGGGTAAGTGCGGAATTACTAAGGATGGTTGGATCAAGAAAATTCCGGTGATAGTTGACCCTTCGAAGTTTATTGCGGAGAATTTTTCCTGCCTAGACCCGGATGGCCCAGGGCTTTTAGCCAAACTTAATTCTCGTGGTATCTGAAAATGACCGCCGAAGAACTTATAGAGGAATATGAGAAGTCTAAAATCGGTGAAAAGATCTACTCGCTAGTTCTCGAACTGTGCTCTTTGGTTGCGAGAAAGTATCCGAAGGACGTTTACAATAACCGCAATTCATGGGGCCAGGAATCGTTTGAGGAACTCAGGCAGGAGGTCGTTCTTAAGCGTTTTATAGAGGAAAGACAAGTTCACTATATTTTCGGATCGCCTCGGAACTTAGATCAAATCAGAGCATTGATAACTCGACAAATCAAGATCACCCTTGCTGCTCGGCGGGAGATAACTCCGGTAGACCGGCTAATCACGCGAGTAAAAGCCCATGCCAAGAGCGGGGATCTCGAGTCGGTAGTCAAATCAAAAAAACATATCTTTCGCGCCAATGGCAGCGGTGCGGACGCTGTCCCTCTGAACGACCGTCAAATATTTGAGTGCGTCGATCTCCTGCGCCCGATACCGGTTATCTACACCCGGCGCGACACAAGCCGAGAGACCATGATTTACAGCCCCCCCAACCTTTTAGAGGCTTTGAACCGAATTTTTGGCCATGTAGGGGCTGTGTCGGAGGGCGATTTAAGGGAAATACTTAAAAATTTGTTGACACCGTGGCAACGAACAATCCTCGAATTCGATATGGGAGAGTATGTCCACGCAGTCGACCCCACAGCCCAGCCTCAGATCGAGGAAGTTATCCGCGAAGAGGCCAGGTCGTTTGTTGGACGGCTTTCAGATGAGGAAAAAGTCGTGTTGGTCCACAAAAGTCAAGAGATTAGTGATGACTCGATAGCCAAAACCATCGGAGTTTCTAGGCCCACCTTGGCGAAAATAAAGGGAACTGTACTAGAAAAAGTCAAGAGTCAATTCTTAAATGAAGTCGAAGTTGATGACATGGACTTTGCGATGCAGGTCTTGATCGATGAAGTCGTCAACGAGACCGGAAGTCTAAAAATATGATCCCTCAGAAAGTTCTTGATGCGATTAAGACGCTTAAGTCTGCTCCGATAATCAAGGAATCAGCTATGGCAGTCGGAGATATTCGCCCCATCCAAGATTTTGACGGTGGTGATACGCGACTGGCTTTGATTTTGGATATCGACAATTTTTTCGATTATGCAATTGTGACCTTGATTCATCCATACGTCAGATACGCAACTGAACACGATTTGGTTATTGGCGGCGATACCGTTTCGATGCCATATGACGTAGTTGTTCAATGTGATATTCGAGCCTCAGTATGGAAAAAACAGATTGGACGACTTGTTGGGCATCTACCTGCAACCTCGGTCGATGAATTGATGAAAGCAAAAATCAATTTAGACACTGTGTCCTCCTCGTGTCGCCATGGAAGCAAGCTGACAGGTCCATTAGATGTCAGGTGGAATTTCAAAGTCGCAGAGGGTCGAGAACTCAAAAAAATTTCGCAAGACTGCACAATAGCTTTAATCGAAGACAAAATTGATTTGCAAGTCGATGATTTGGAGTTAATGACAGCGATTTTGCGCTCAGTCGATAACTATGAAGATTTGCGCTCAGTCAATAAATATGAAGAAATGCTCCTTTGTTTTTATGATTTTGCACAGATGCACAGTGAAAATGTTCGAATCAGCCTTGATACTTGGTCAAAACTTGAAGATCTTGGTTTGCTTGACGAAAACAGGTGGAAAGATAGCGGCTTTGACGTCGTGCGGGTTGGTGCGATGATATATGGGCTTTATTTCAAATCAATATCGACCCAAGTTAAAAAACAAAACAAGCCTTCCTCAGCTCGGTCAGCGAATACGCGAGAAATTCACATCACTTTGGAAAAATTGTTACAAGAGTCTTCAGCAAGAGCTGCGAGGTAAATCATGCCAAGAAGAAATAATTTTCGACCAGTTTTGTCGCAGATCAGACTCAAAAACTTTAAGTCTGTCAAAGAAGCGGAAATCGACTTAAAACATCTGACTGTTCTCGTTGGGAAAAACAGTTCCGGCAAAAGCACATTGCTTCAGTCAATTCTCGTTTTGGTTCAAGCCGTATCAAAACGGGGTAGATCTAGGAGCTTTCCCCTTAATGGCGAGTTCGTAAAGTTGGGCTCATTCAATGAGGTGAAAAACTTTTCTGAAGTGAGCAAAAATGGTCAAATTCTTTTAGGTTTTACGGTCAACCACACTGGTAATACTAAAGTCGCGGAGGTAGATAGGAGGGGGGGTTCGAACTCCCCTCGTCAGTCCGTTTACTCGAGGTCAGTATCTTGGGACGGTTACCTATCCGGCCCGATCGATCAAAACAATGGGTTTGCCTTCATAGATGGGCTACAACTCAAAGTTGAAACCTCAATCGAGAACAGAGCAGTTGGCAGGGTGAGCGTAGATATCGCGCAAATGCTGGAAGAGATAGACACTCAGCCCGGGAACAGGAGTGAAAAATTCAATCCTGTCGCGCCAAGAGAAATGATTTACAAATCGTTAGTTCATAAAGTCGATGGTCGTTTTCATGACGGTGTGACTGGAGAGTCTTCTTCAATAGACGTAGCGAGTCTTCAAGGTGGTTTACCGTGGGCTCTGTTCAGATCAAATTCAAAATTTGACTATTATGCAAAAACCTGGTGGGACGCTTATAGCGAGATTCTTGAAACGCAACTTGAGATTTCTAAAAATGAATATGCAGCAGGTCTCGCAGAAGGAAAAGTTGGAAAAGTTTCCCTGCACGCCTCGACGCAGGCGGCGAAAGATATTAGAGGGTTCACTGAATCAGGTGAGGATGAAGACTGGGAACACGAGATTGCCTTTTTGGTACGAAGATTTCGTCGGCAGGATAGAGAATTCTTCAAGAAATGTGCAGCAAGATTAAACGATTCTCAGCGGGAGTCTATCGCCAAAAGTATGATCGCTCAGCAGGAAGCAACATTCAGAAAAAAATTGAAGACTGATCTAAAAGAAAAAGGGTGGGATGAGAGTGTGCACTCTGAAATTGGGGACGGAAACATTGACTTAAGAGATGCATGTTCACGGGTAAATAATTTTTTTTCATGGGGAGTGAGGTATTTGGGTCCACTCAGGCAGGAACCCAAGCCGGTTTATGATCCAGGTCCGGAGCGAGAAGATTTAGGAATTCATGGGGAGTACACGGCTGGGGTTATTCTTCAAAAGAACCAGCAGACACAGCCACGCGCGTTCCCATTGCCCGATGGTCGCGCTGAGAGATGCACGTTTAAAGAAGCTTTAGGCATTTGGCTAAGACACTTCGATCTTGTTACCGAGGCCCATGCAACTGATCGCGGGAGACTTGGTATTGGACTAGAAGTTGTTCCCTCAGGAACCACTAAGTCAGTTGATTTAACTTCAGTCGGTGTTGGCGTGAGCCAAGTTCTACCTGTTTTAGTTCTTTGTCTGATTACGGAACCGAATCAGGTAGTGATGATTGAGCAACCGGAGCTTCATCTGCATCCAGCCATGCAACTCAAGTTGGCTGATTTTTTGCTCGAGTGTGCACGCACTGGGCGACAAGTAGTTGTGGAAACTCATAGTGAGCACATCGTGAATCGACTCAGGCTTCGCTCAATGGAGGACCCGGAAGAAAATGGAAATCTGGTGAGGCTTTTGTTTGCCGAGCAAGAAAATGGCAATACGGTTTACCGAAGTTCGGATGTGAACGAATTGGGCGGTCTTAATGAAGATTGGCCAGAGGGATTTCTTGATGTTGGCGCTAATGAGGCTGCTGATTTTATGCGAATCAGTATCGGAAAGATGCGCAAAAAGATTCAAAAATAGTTGCCATTAGGGGCTCGAGCATTCCTTGATATTTGTGATGGTCAGGATAAAAAATAGATGAACCGTGTTGTATCAGATCGCTTGATTGAGGCATGGCTCTGGGACGCGGCCAACATCCTTCGTGGTCCAGTGGATGCCTCTGACTTCAAAGCGTTCATATTCCCGTTGCTGTTTTTGAAGCGCATTAGCGATGTGTACGACGAAGAGACGTCGGTAGCGCTCCTAGAGTCAGGTGGAGACGCAGAATTTGCGAGCCTCCCAGAACAACATCGTTTCCAAGTTCCTGGAGGTTGCCATTGGGCTGATCTTCAAGAAAAGAGCACGAATGTTGGCCAAGCTATTCAGCATGCA
>Ga0194123_10007021_pt1 | contig 11405 bp, 9 predicted proteins | sample TA2MahsurfametaG_5_FD_155479 | JGI IMG/M metagenome (GOLD analysis project Ga0194123, IMG submission 155479) | Freshwater microbial communities from Lake Tanganyika, Tanzania - TA2015023 Mahale A surface | ecosystem: Environmental > Aquatic > Freshwater > Lake | place: Tanzania: Lake Tanganyika... | reverse complement strand
GTTGGATCATAATTACCAGCTTTAAGAACAGCACTTTTTCGATAACACACTGTAGGATGATTGATGAACCAATGACATTTTGGTGAATTATCTGTCCATAAATCTAAATAATCTTCCCAAGATATTGATAAATGATTAGATCTATTGAACACTCTAGTGTTATTGAACATTTCAACCTGACTACCACAAATTGCAATTTCAGGATGTGATAACATAAATGATATTTGTTTATAACATCTATCAGGAACCATTATATCATCCGAATCCATTTTAATTATAAGTTCATTGGTACATAATGTGATTCCTAAATTTAAACTATAACCTATTCCTTTATTGCATTCATTTTCATGATATACCAATGTAATATCTCTGCATTCACTAATAAAATTATCCAATTGTCTTTTTAAAACACTTGTTATCAAAGGATTAGATCCGTCATTAATCCAGACAAGTTCAAAACCCATTATTCCTTCTTGGGCTTTTATAGACTCTAAACATTCTTTAACATATACTGCTTTAGTATTGTAGCTTGAAACCAAGATTGAAACATTTACTTGTTTTCCAGGCACTAAAAACAATGGAATTTCAACATCATTCATTGTTTCATAGCTTGCTTTTGTCGATCCCCATTCTTGATATGCATATACTTTTCCATGTCCTTTATATGTAGTTCCGCTATGATGGACTGGTAAAAAATAATAACTAGGAAAAATCATAATATCATTATAACTATGTGCATTATACAAATTGGTTAATAAACCTGGGCCTACTATTTTCCATGCAGGTTGGTTAGTAACGTAATAGTTAACACAACTTTCTTTAATAAAATCTACAGCATGTTTGAGTAATTTATGTCTTGGTATAAATCCCATAGTTCCAGTTGCTATCAAGCCAGGTCTAACTTCCTCTTGTTCCCAACCAGCAAATGCATTACAACCTAATGTTTTACATTTTTCTACCAGTTCATTTATTGGATGTAAGCAAAATGAATCTGCATCGGCAAAAACACCACCATATTTATATAATATTTCCCATCTCATTATATCGGCTTTACCATTTATTTCTATCATTTCATCAATTCTATGTTGACATTTAAAATACATTTTTTTCTCTTCAAACATTTGTTCGTTCCATCTTATGTATGTATAATCAGGATTCATGTCTCTCCATGTATCCATCATTTTTGTTGGTGCAGGTTTATCGCCTATCCATAATTGATGTATAATTTTTGGTATACTCATTATATATAAATAAAAAATGAATTTTAAATATATAATTTGTATTTTATTTATATGTAATGAATGAAGAACGAGGTAGCAAGGAACGAATCACCAAGGAACGAGTCACCAAGGAACGAAAACAACCATTACTAGCATCTTTTGATGTTGAAACAGATGGATCAAATCCATTATCTAACAGTTTGTTATCAATAGGGTTTACATTTCATGACTTTGAAACTAAACAAGTTATACAAACTTTTTATTGTAATTTTCAAGGATGGGAGGGGAAGCAACAAGACCCAGATACAATGAAATTTTGGGAAAAATTCCCAGAACAATATAATTTATTAATGGTTGATAGAAAAAAATATAAAGATGGTTTTAAAGAATTATCTGATTTATTCCATATTTTGTCCATTAAATATAGATTAATATTTATAGCAGGTCCATCATGTTTTGATTGGATGTTTTTCAAATCATATTATGAACATTCTATATTTGAAAATAAATTCCCAATAGGTTATGCGTGTAGATGTTTGAGTACACTTTTGTCATTTGTTCCTAAATCAATTCGCATCAATATGTTTAGTCAACACAATGCAGGACAGTTACATTATGCACTAGACGATGCTTTAAATCAAGGAAATATCGCATTAGATGTAATAGATTTTTTACACATTGATCCTGATACATTATAATTGTGTTCATAAATTTTAACAGTTGATGAGAATCTAACTTTTTTTTTATTGGTCAATAATATTCTCTGTGATATCAAAAGTTGTTCAGACTGATTATTATATAATTGTTTATTTGTAAGATATAATAATTCTTTAAGTGTCAATTTATTAAACGTATAACTGTTTATACCAAAATCGGCTAATGCTAAATTTATAACTATATTACTCATTATATATTATTATAACAAAAAATTGATATATTATTATTTAAATTCTACTTAAATTTTAATAATAATGATTGAAGAATTCTATGACGATTATACTGAATATAATATTGACAGTATCAATCAAATTAGTCTGACCAATCTTGGTAAAATGCTATTAGCAAGAAGAGAGTATAAAGGAAAATTTACACTTGATAACTTTTTAGAACAAGTTTTAGATACACACACTAATGACAGATATTTTGTTAATGATTTAGTAAATATCGGAATATATATTTATCCCGAAGATAGTTTAAAAAAGATAGATGGTGGTGATGATTTATACAAATTTATCAATGAAAATAAAGGCCCCAAAGGATATAAAATTATAATAGCAAAAAAAGCAACTCCAAAAATGATTCATTTTTTTGAAGACAGAGAAAATTGGGAATTATTATTTAATAAAGAATTGAGTGTAGACAAAGCAAGTCATATACTACAACCCAAATTTATTTTGTTATCAGAAGAAGAACAAGAAAAAGTTAGACAAGAATATAACTTGGAACCTGGCGATCTTGCTACAATTGTTAGAACAGATCAAATGTCTAGATATTATAAATTGAAGAAAAACGAAATTATTAAAATAATTAGACCATCACCGACATCATGCGAGTCTGTTATTTATCGTCAGCGAGAATAGGTGTAAAAAATTTATTTATATTGTTATTGAATGATTCTATTGTACTTATTAATAAATGTTGTCGTTTTGTCAATTCATCTTCTATTTCTTTATCTGTCAATAAACAAATATTATTAACTGTATCTGCCAATCCGTCTTTATCTGTAAAACTTACCAAATTTTGTAATAAATCATCATAATACTTATCATCAGATCTTTCGGTAATTACCCAAATTTTATTTAATATATAGGGAAATATTCTATGAACTTCTAAAATAGTATTAGTTTCTGAGTAATGAATATTGATAGCTATCAATGAAATAGAACATTTATCCTCCCAATCACTCCCCCAACAACTATTAGATATAAACATATTATATGAATTAATTTTACACAAATGATGTACTGGTCTTAAAATATCAACACGACGTTTATTAATAGACCCAATAAATAAAATTTTATTTAATCTATTGTTAACTTTTGGTATTTTGCAACTATGTCGCATTCGATAATACCAAGAATATGGAAACCAATAAATATTATTATAACCTTTATTTTTTAAAAAATCTATATTCAATTTGGAATAATCAAAAATCATTTTAGCATTTAAAAGTCTTGTAAGAAATAATTCACTAATAGGTGTTTCAGTACATAATTGTTCAAAATTATAAACTATATATTTTTTTGGTAATTCTTCTTGTATATCTTTAATATTCAATATTATATATGTTTTTTTTGTTTTGCTATTTATTGAATCAACTTTTTTAATTGTAAAAAAATTAGATAATTCTATATATAATTCATTTATGATTGAAGAAAAATATATAGAATTATCTAATAAATAAAATATTTTTTTTTCACTTTCCATTAATTTAACAATACATTAATTAAATCTAAATCTATTTTTACATATTTCACAAGTAACAAATAGAGTTGTTGGTTCATCACAAGATCGTGTTTGAATAGAAAATGATGTACATTTACGGTTGTTACACTTTCTACAACAATATGCATCTGTAGTCGCCATATTATTTCTTTGGAATTCTACATATGCCATTTTATCAACAATACTTTTATATATTTCTGGTGAAAGTTCGGATTCAGACATATATGGTAATTTTTCTAAACTTATTTTATTTGTTATAATATTGATAACCAAAAATGTAGATACTTTTTGATTAAAATTATAACATAAATTATTTAATTTATCTTTATAAACTTGTGTAAAAAAATATTTAATATCTCTTGTTTTAACATATTTAACAGCATATATATAAATTTGTTTTTCCAATTCTTTAGCATATTTGGGGGGTAGATATTCAAGTATTTTTTTAATTCCATCTTTACGGAACTTTACTTTATCAAAACCCATTAATATTTAAATTGTTATATCATTAAATAAATAAAACAATTTTTTGGTAGTATAATACTTTATAACATTAAACCCAATGAATATGGGTATAAATTTCCCATTGAATCTATATATTTACGCAATTTTTCATCCTTAGTTTTAGCTCTAATTATTGGTATAAAAGCACGAGTATTTGACCCTTTATACAATTGATCATAATAAAAATACATTGAAAAGAATTTTTCAGTATCAATAAATGCAGACTCATCAAATCCTTTAGCATATGAACGATTATTTTTTAAAAATTCAATATATCTAGCTTTTTCAATTTGATTTAGAACAATTCCAAAACCTCGTTTTTGATATTTTAACCAAATTATTACCGGATCATCTTTGCCTACAAAACTTCTATAATCAATATTGATTAAAGTATTACATGCAAAAACACACGAAGGCATAATATTACATTCGGTACCATCATAATATGCTCTAACAATAGGTAAGTGAAACTGTGCAACACAACTCATTAAAGTTTTATTAACAGAAAATACTTCTATAGGGCGTGATAAATATTGTGATTCTATATGTGTTTTAACTTTTTCAATGAAAGCTAAATGTTCATTGCAATTTTTATAATGTGACATATAAATTCTTAAATTTTCTTTTTTACACATTAGTGATAACTCTAAATATTTAACGTCTACAAGTTTTTGTTTTACAAATATTTCATATTGTGACCAAATATGGTTAAATACTTTTCTACTCAATGGATCTTGTGATGAACTATTAACTTTGGTCATATTTTCAACAACATGTTCAAAGGTGTTATCCTCATCTACAAAATTGGCCGAAACATATTCTTCAGAAACATAAACGTTTACAAAAGCTTCCAACTGCATTCTAACAATATTGGATTTGGAATTTATAACTTTATATGCTTTCTTAGTTTGTAAAGTATTTTCTTTTGGATAAATAATATCATTATCTTTATCTTTCAATGTATCATTAACAGTATTGTAATAAACATTTACTTCAATAATATCTTCATCATATTCAACTTCTTTATCATATACTATATTTTTTTTAATATTTTTTTCCAATACATCTCTAATATGGTGTATTTTATCAATATATGATTTACTAGTTCCATACTTACAAGAAAATACAATATCTATATCAGAATCTTGATAATAAGTGTCAATATATGATGTTGTAAATAAATCATCTTCTATTGTAAAATAATTCTCTTTATAGAAGTTAGTCGTGGTCGTATTTAACATTAATGGATTGAAATTTGGTAAACAACAGGCAATAACCGAACCAGTGATACCAATATTTGACCAATCTAGACCTGCAAAGAGATCAATATCATAATATCCACTTACAAACATATTTAATCTACGTTTAAATTTAGCAGTATTACATACACCATAATACATATTTGGATTATTAATAATAAATGTATCATTCTCATGTAAAGTTGATAAGGCTACTGGTTGAATAATGTTGGTAAAATACATACCACGTAGTAACAATGGAAGATATGGGTTTTCTTTAAAACCACAAGTATGATAAGGACAACTGGGTAAGTGTGACGCAGTTTCTTGTTTTATTACACATCTATAATCAGATGTTACATATTTTAAACAAACACATTCTTCCAAATATAACGTAGTCATCGCATAAGATAAACAATATAATATATTGATACTTTGAGATCTGCGAAGATCAACTTTAGTGAGAATATATACTCCACTATGGCAATATTTTTTTGATACCAATAACATTTTAAGAAAAATTACATCTTCTTCATAATTTAATATGTTATAAATTTCCAATAATTCTTCAGAACTAATTTCACAATCTAGTTCTGGAAAATATCTTCCACTGTTAGACGGATTAATAAATTTAACTTGATCGTTATTTAAGTCAATATAATGTTGAGGAATACGTTCTGATGTAACGATATTATTATTAATTTTATGATAAGAAAATTTAATATCTCTTGCAACAAATGTTTTGTTAAAATTAATTTGACAATTATAATCATATAACCAATATAATGTTTCATCTAATGTTATCATTTTAGTTTTTCTGATGACATTTATTTTATCTTTTTGAGATGATGCTAAAATATTTTCTGTTAATACTGAAATTATAAAATTTTTAAGTGTATTAGTACTTTTCTCCATTGATGAGGTATAAATACTTATACTTTCAACAGTGAATGTACGTAAATCCAACATATATACGTATTCGCTATCAGTCAATGATTTCAATTGGTCATATTCAGGAATATTATTACCGTTCAATTTCATATATATTTTAGCAATACTATTAGAAAACTGAGTTTTATTGAAATTCTTTACTAATGTTTTAATATATACATTTTTCCCATCTTCTGATGTTGTTAAAATGTATAGATCGGCATTGTAGTCCATTAATAAATGAAGGGTATATGTGTAGACATTATATATATCAATTTTTTATACATTGTACATATAGTATTCATTATCAACCTTTTTAATAAAGCTTCTATTTAATAGTCTGATAAGTATAGATGCATATTCGTCATGGTATAGCGTCAAATCATGGTGTTCACTCAATTCACATATATGTGTCCAAATTTCATTTGCTACATATTTATTTGTCGAATTTGATTTTAAGAAGCGAATAATATATGATTGCATAGTATTAACATGATCAAAATTTGTACTTTTAACAATTGTTACATGGTCGGTTGTTGGAATTGGTTCTGGTTCTGGTTCCATCTCTTGATTATTAGAAAATAATCTAACAACATATTTTTGTAAGTTACCAAAAAATATTACATCATGTGGTTTTGTTTCAAATAATGTTTGAATTTCTGTATCTGGTCTAAAAACTGTAATAAATTTATTACTATTCACATCTTTTAGTGGTTCGTCTGGACAATTTACCATTAAGTACTCCCAGACAACTTTAGTAATTATGATTCTTAATATTCGTTTTTCAATAGTTGGATCCAAATCAGATAAAAAAGTTTGCGTTTGTTCATCTAACTTATTATTTTTTGTAGCATTTGCGATAAACTGTAAAAATTTTTGAGGAATTGGAATAGGAATATTCTCATCACTTAAATCATTTAGATCTTGGTCATGAGTAAAACTGTATAAATCTTTAGTTTCTAATGGCTCTACAGTTATGCCTTCGTCGATTTCTAATGGATCGATGATTTCTAATTTCTCAATGGGTTTTTGTATTTGTTCCATAGGTTTAATTTCGGGCAAAATAATACTTTTATTATCGGGTTCAGACATATCATTTTTCTCAATAGGTTTTTGTATTTGTTCCATAGGTTTAATTTCAGGCAAAATATCAGACTTAGACATATCATTAACTATTGTCTCTTCGACCGGTATATGTTTATAGACATATTCTTTGTTCAAATCGATTTTAATATTCTCATAAAAATTTGGTACTGACAATTGTATACCGCTTAAAATAAGATACTTTTTATCTATCATATTTGATAATTGTGTTTGTGATGCAGTGTTATTTAAAACATAATTTACATTGTCAAATGTTGCATTAGCACCCAACATGTTGATAGTTAACAAAATATTGATAGATAGTAAATCTCCTTCAATAGTAAAACCGTTATACTTTATTACAACAGTAGATAATGTATAATTGAAATTGACAGTCGTATAATATTTGTTTAAAATCAATTTTTGAACAATATTTAAATAAGCATTCAATTCTGGAACAACTGATATTGTAAATGTATTTTTTAATTCATTATTATATAAATTTACTTGTAATTTGTTGAGATCAACATCAAATGTATTGCATTCTCTCTTTTTAACATTTAATTTTAAATTGTGTAATTCTTTATTTAATAAATAATTTTTAGTCACTGGAATTAAATTGCTAAGATTAGAATTATTTTTTGATAATGTAATAATATTGTCAAATTGTTCTGAATTAAATATATCCATATTATTGGTTACATATTTAATGAATGATTTATTACCAATAGATTCACTATACTTTAATGGATTTGTAGAATTTATAATAAACAGGTAATATTTGTTAAGATTGCAAGATAAAAGCATTTTATTAACAGTATTTTGCGATTTATTGTTCAATGAAATTAATAAATAGTTATATAGTTCATCAAATGGTTTATCTAAAATCATGTTTACAATTTTTGATGGTACTATTAAATTATTAATAGCACTATAAGTTATATTTAATGTTTCAAACAAAGGTAATGTAATATTTGTACAAAAATTATTTAATATTTTTTCCATAACATTAGGAATAATTTCCATTACTGATTTGAACAACGGAATATTTTCATATAAACACCTAAATATGTTTTGTGATAATTTATCTGAATAGTTTTCAACAATCTTATTATAAATCATTTCTTGATGTTTAATACAAAATGATTTAAATTTATCCGAAAGTAAATAACCAGAATGATCAATTGTCTTTGCTTTAATATTCTCAGTTGCTATATTGTATGATGCCAATAATTTCAATATTATACCATTATATTCTTCATCTAAAAGTTCTTCATCTAAAATAGTTTGAATAAAATCACAAACATCATCATGATACAAATTATTACATTCTTCAATTTTTACAGAATTATTACCTACTACCATTCTAACAATATATTTTGTAACAAGTTTATGTTCTAATTCAGATGAATTAAAATTTTTATTATAAATCATATTTATAATTTTACTTTTGTTTTTTAACAGTTGATCTTTAAAATCTTCTAAATACTTTTGTTTTTTAAAAGGTATTTCTCTACATTCTGGGGTAACAATTCCATATTTGTCATACAAATTTCTATTTGATGCTAAAATGGCACTCATTAATTATTATATAAAGATACTTTACTTAATATAATAAAATTCAATTTTTATGCATTTATACATTTATGCAAATTTCTTAAGACCACAAAGTAATAATAGGACCAATAATGCTATTCCACCAAATGTTATAAATTGATTATTTAAATATGGTAATGTTAAAAGATAGTTAAAACTATATGGATTTAAACATAACATTAAAAATATTATTGGTAAATATTCTGTTACAGTAAATGTTAATACTGGCGTAATTAATTTTCCCTTAGATACATCTGTAGACATTTTAGTATCTGATACTATGGGATTTGTTTCAACCTTTGGTCTATTCTTGTTAGATAATTGATCAATAACATGTGGTTTAAACAGAGTAATAGGATATAATATGTTTTCACTAGGATGTAATAAAACAAAAGAACTTGTTCCTCGTTGTACTAATGATGCATCAGGAATCTGTCCAATATCATTAACTGTTTCTATAAATTTCTCTGTTGTTTTCATTTGAGGTTGCTTATCATCAAAATGTGATAATGTAGTTGATGGTATATTTGCCATTTCGTCATACATATTGTTATCTAGAAATTGTGATACATTAGATTGATCCATATTATATTAATATAAACATTTTAAAATTATAACATTAAACATTAAAAAAATACTTTTCTAATATATGATTCATCGATATCCATATATAAACCTCTAAAATCTGATTCTTTATTATGTTCTACTTGTTCTGATATGGATGCTGTAACATCACCCATATAAGTTTTGTATTTAAACCATATAATATTATTCAAATCTTCAATCTTATTATCCTTTTCTTTTACTTTTTCTAACATATCTTTATCATCTGATAAAATTATCCAATCACCGATAACACTTTTATAATATGAATCAAACATAGCATTAATCTCAGGTTCATAGTTATTAATAGCTATTTGTTCAAACATTCTATTAGTATTCAATTTAATTGATTTTACATAATAAAAATTGATCAAAGTAGATAACGCTTCTTCCAAAGTTAAATTATTGATATTAGAATTTTCAACTTTAAATAATATACATTTTCCAAATATTTGCATTGACTCTATATTCACAATAGTTCCAAAATAATTAAAGTCATCTGAATTAGTACAATTGAATGAATCAATATACATAGCTTGAATAGAATAATTTGGATGTCTATAAACATTCACTGTATTGATATTTTGTCCTTCCTTGTAATCTAATGCTTTATTTACTGTATTTATAAATGAAATAGTATTGTCTTCTCTTCCGTCATCTTTTAATGGTATTGTTACTTTTTTAATAAAATTTAAACTAGAACAATTGTCTATCCAATCATCTAATATACGTCTTCCTCTATCAACATATACACCATCAAATATCCAATCACTAGGATCATTGGGTTCAAATAGCCACATATTAACTTTCATTAACTAATAAATTTTTTAAACTTTAAATTACTTTAACACCATATTCCAATAATTTTAAATATGCATTTTCAATTTCTATTATCTTTTCAATTTTTGGTTGTTTAGATGTTTTATATTTGTATATATAATTTTTAGTATATATTGGTGCAAACATTATGGTATCACTAAGAACATATAGATATAATTTTTGTTCTAATTTAGAATAATCATCATCTACAATATCCAAACATTGCAAAAAAGGTTTTTTAATATCATTATCATCATATCCTTTGATACATTTAATGTTTAAACCAGAGATTATTGCCGTCCATTCCTCAGTATATGCTGTTATATCTTTGATGGGAATTTTTGTATTGTATTTATATTTAGATGCATAAAATAATAGTGGTGGGGCTATGACATCTTGTAATGAATTACTGAGATATACAATAGTTTCATCAAAACTTTTATTATCATACATATTCTTTATATATATACTTTGAATACTTTGTCTTCTTTTAATAAGATAGTCAGGATCTATTAATTGCAAGTTAAATTGACCATTAACTATATCATTATGATATAAATTTAAATTCGATTCAATAATTTCTTTAGTATATAAATCTGTATTATAATCTATAAAAATTTTTGTTCTAATATCTAATTTTATCATTAATCTAATATTTCTGTAAAAATTTATATATCCTACAAGTATTATATAAGAATTATCTTCACTCAGTTTGTTTAATTCATTAATATAAAATTCCATTCTTGTTTTCCAAAATTCATTGATTTTCAAATTAAGTTCTCTAGATTTAATTAAAAATTGCTTTGCTTGTGCTTTAGTAACATCCAGACTTTTAGCTTTTTCTGTATAAAATTCATATTTATTTAATAATTTGTCCATTGTTAGATCCATGAGTATATTATCTGTATAATCATCTAAATCACGAAAAGAATATTTAGTTCCATTAAATTTTTCATATAATATAATT